>Ga0255347_1000572_pt1:0-65000 | contig 66195 bp, 58 predicted proteins | sample wastewater_treat_2_FD_192479 | JGI IMG/M metagenome (GOLD analysis project Ga0255347, IMG submission 192479) | Wastewater microbial communities from Lulu Island WWTP, Vancouver, Canada - plant24 | ecosystem: Engineered > WWTP > Wastewater > Unclassified | place: Canada: Vancouver...
GCAGAAGATGTCTCCATGCAAGCAGTTAAATTTGCAAAACACGCTGGACGAAAAACAGTTAAAGCATCTGACATTGAAATGGCAGTAAAAAATAAGGGTTAAATTCCCATATTTTTTATTTTTTTTCAATTTTTTTTAAACCTCAAATATTTTAAGACTCCTTTTAAATAATATATTAAAAATCAATTATTTAGATTTAAATCTATTAATTGGAATTCTGTTATTGGAATTCTATGATTAGAATTCTATAATCGGAATCATAAATTAAATCCTATAATTAATGAAAGCCTATTTTTAGATATAAACTGGTTACAATGAGTGCTATTGCAGGAATACAGTCTGAAAACTTAACCACTGACATACTCAGGATGCTTGAAAAGTTAAAACATCGTGGAATCAATGGAAGCGGAGTCTATTCCGGTGGTAAGATTTCAAATGGAGATCTGGATAAGCTAGAAATTCTGGATGGAACTTTTGCACTGGGACATAATCTCTTATCCGTGAATGGTACAGATGGGTTACAACCCGTAGGAATGGGTAAATTTGTCCTGGTTTGTAACGGGGAAATATACAACTTCAGAGAACTTAAAGAAGAATTCCATCTTGACTCATCAGATTCAAGCAATGAAGTAATACTGGATTTAATCCGCAAATTCTACACTGGATCACTTAAAGAAGCTCTAAATGAAACCATAAAGTACCTGGATGGTGACTATGCCTTCGCCGTATATGATGGGATAGATATGGCAGTGATAAGAGATCCAATAGGTGTAAAACCAGTCTATTATGGAACAGATCAAAGCATGCAGGCATTTGCCTCTGAAAGGAAAGCATTATGGGAGATAGGCATCCAGGATGCTCGAACCTTACCCCCTGGATACATGCTCCATAACTGGGAACTGGTGGAACTTGATGAGAACTTAAAAACCATTAAAGATAAGTTCAACATTAAATTCAACCAGGGTTTAAAGGGTGAACCTGATTCTAAAACCTATTTAAAAAAACATCTTGAAATTAAACTGATAGAATCAGTGAAAAAAAGGTTAAGAGACCTTCCCTGTGTGGGGATCATGTTTTCAGGAGGGATAGACAGCACTATACTGGCATACCTCTCCAGGGAAATGGGAACTGAAACAACTCTTTACTGTGTAGGACATGAAAACTCCCCGGACTTCAAATTTGCCCAAAAAACTGCCAGGGATATGGATCTTCCAATCCGATTAAGAAAGGTAACCATGGACGATGTCAGGAATTACCTATCACCTGTATTAAATGCAATAGAAGAGTTCAACCTCATGAAATTAGGGGTGGGAATGCCATTATACATAGCAGCAGAGATGGCCAGTGAAGATGGAATTAAGGTTATGCTATCTGGCCAGGGCGCTGATGAACTCTTCGCCGGATACCACCGATACCTGAAATTCTACCAGGAACAGGGAGAAGATGCCCAGGAGAACCTCAACAAAGATATAGATAATCTGTATCAGGTTAACCTGCAGAGGGATGATGCAGTGACCATGGCCAATGGAGTGGAACAACGGGTACCCTACCTTGATCTGGATGTTATAAATATATCCATGAATATACCTATGAAGTATAAGATCAACGGTGAAGACGACCATCTCCGGAAGTGCATCCTGAGGGAAGTTGCCCGGGATCTGGGAGTTCCAGAGGAGACTGTAAAAAGACCCAAAAAGGCAACCCAGTATGGTTCTGGAATAGATAAGATGCTTCGCCGAATACTTAAAGAAGATGATGTAATTAAGCAAGAAGGTATTAAGTTTTATATTAAATAATAAGAAGATTAAGTTTTACAAATAAATTAAGTTTACATTCATAAATAATTCCCAAATTTCAGGGGAGTGTTGGAAATTGAAGATTGAAAAAGAAGCAGAAATAATCTTGGAAAAATTCTCCAAGGCACTGGAGAACATTTCAGAACTTGAAGAAACCCATTACATAGTGGACAATATAAATCTAACCCGAGAAGATAAGGCAGAGGAGAAAGATCCTGAGAAAATACTTAGAAATTCCAACATTGATGAGGATGGAAATCTCATAGCAGAGAAAGGAAAATGGGTCAGATAAGATGAGATTGAAACTGGTATTAGAACTTCTAGACGTCCCGGGCCAGCTACTGGATGCATTAAATCCCATTGGAAGATTAGGTGCTAATATAGTAGCAGTAATCCACCAAAGGGATGTTAAAACAGAAAGAGGCACTATACCCGTACAGATAACAATAGAAGGGGATAAGGATACGCTCAACGAAGTTTTAAACCTGATTGAAGAAACAGGGATCGGGATCATGGAAGTGGACGGGATCCTGCGCAAGGAGAAGATAACCACCATAATGCTGGGGAACATAATTGATCAGGATCTCAAGGACACAGTTAATCAGTTAAATAAGATTGATGGCGTGATGGTAGCGGATTTAGACCTTAAGATGTCAGATCATCCGGAAAAATCAGCCTCCAGAATTGTTATCGAAGCTGAACAGGGTAGAAGAAAGGAAGTACTGACTAAAATAAAGGATATTGGTAATTTAAAAGGGTTTCTGGTTATAAACGAAGTTTGATAACCAGATTAATTTATTATGTTAATTTTAAACTGGAGGAATTTTTTTGAAAGTATGTATCGTGGGATTTGGTTCCGTAGGACAGGGAGTTGCCCGTGTAATGGAAATGAAAAAGGACGAGTTACAGAAAGAATATGGACTGGACCTTGAACTGGTCGCCGCTCTGGACAGGAGTGGTGCAGCAATAAATCCAGAAGGACTGGATATAAAGCAACTGTTAGTGACTAAAAAACTCACAGGCAAAGTATCCGAATACCCTGAATATGGTGAAGAGGGAGTATCTGGACTGGAAGTCCTCATGGATAAAGTAGAATACCACTGCTTGATTGAGGTAACACCCACCAACATAGAAGATGGAGAACCAGCACTATCACACATTCTGAAGGCCATGAAGGATGGTAAAGATGTTGTAACATCCAATAAAGGTCCTTTGGCCTTGAAGTTCAAAGAAATTGCCCAGGCAGCCAGGGATAACGGAGTTCAATTTAAGTATGAAGCATCAGTAGGTGGAGCCATGCCCATCATAAACTTCGCCCATGAAAACCTCTCTGCATCAAAAATTGAATCAATCTACGGAATTTTAAACGGTACCACCAATTATATCCTTTCCAGAATGGTCAAGGAAGGATCATCCTATGAACAAACCCTAAATGAAGCTCAGGCGATGGGAATTGCAGAAACTGACCCTACTCAAGATGTTGAAGGTGAAGATGCCGCCTGTAAAGTGGTTATACTTGCAAATTCCATACTCAAAATGGACGTTACATACGATGATGTGGAAGTGACAGGCATATCACAGATAACCCCAGAGTCAATTGCCCTGGCAAAAAAGGAAGGATATCTTATTAAACTCATTGGTGAAGTCTCACCTGAATCACTGGAAGTATCCCCACGATTGGTAAAGGAAGGTTCTCCATTTGCTGTGGAGGGAACACTTAACGTGGCAACCCTTAAAACAGACCTGGCAGATGATGTGACCGTGGTAGGTAAGGGAGCTGGTTCTATTGAAACAGCATCAGCTATTTTAAGTGATTTGATAAGCATCTGGAAAACTAAATGATATTAAAATCTTGAAACTTACTGTTATCTGAGAAACTATCTCATCATCAGATAAACTTACTTTTTTATCTATGAAGATACAATTTTATTTCTATAAAGATTATTTCTATAAGACAATGATTTTAATATAACAACTTAATTTGGTGAATTAGAAATGAAACACATCATACTGATAGGGGATGGAATGGCTGACTATCCATTGGAAGAGTTAAAGGGAAAAACACCCTTACAAATAGCCCATATACCAAATATGGATAGTATAGCATCAAATGGTGTTAATGGTCAGCTTATCACCATTCCTCCTGACATGGAACCTGGTTCTGATGTGGCCAACATGTCCATCATGGGTTACAACCCCCAGAAATATTACACAGGGCGAGGACCCCTGGAAGCAGCAAGTATCGGTGCAGAAATGGAAGACGATGATGTTGCCTTCCGCTGCAACTTAATATTCCAGGACGATGGATTGCTGGCTGACTTCAACGCCGATCATATATCCACCGAGGAATCCTCAGAACTGATAGAAATGTTGAACAGTAAGTTCGGGGATTATGGGAAATTCTACTTAGGAATAAGCTACCGAAACCTATTCGTAAGCGGGGACAATGAAACTGCAACCCTAAAATCCACACCCCCACATGATATAGTGGGAGAACCTATAAAGGAATACACCTTAAAACCAAAAAATAATAAAAAGGCACAGATAATAAACAGATTAATGGAAGAATCCCGTAAAATATTGGAAAACCATCCTGTAAACAAAAAAAGAGTGGAGAAAGGTAAAAAACCCGCTAACATGATCTGGCTCTGGGGCCAGGGGCCTAAACCACGGATGAACACCTTCTTCGATAAATACGGACTTAAAGCAGCGACCATCACTGGTGTGGACCTAATAAAGGGATTGGGTGTTTATATGGGTTTAACTAATGTTTTTGTACCAGGAGCTACTGGTTATTATGATACTGATTACTGTGGTAAGGCAAAGTATGCCCTTAAATCCCTGGAAGGCCATGACCTGGTATTCATCCACGTGGAAGCACCTGATGAAGCAGCCCATGCCGGGGATGTAGAGGAGAAGATAATGGCCATAGAAAGGATAGATAGAAGGATACTAGGTAAATTAATGGATGAACTTCCTGAGTATGAAGACTACTCCATCAGCATATTACCGGACCACCCTACTCCAATTACCATTAAAACTCATGTCAAGGACCCAGTACCCTATGCCATGTATTCTACAAAGGGCGGTAAAGATGATGTTGGTGCATATGATGAATTTAAGGCTAAACATGGTTCACAGGGATTAAAAGAAGGATACAAGTTTATTTCTAACCTTTTTCGATATTCCAACCCTTAATTCTTTATTCCATAACTTTCAATCTCCATATCTTCATGAGTTTCAACATCTTTATATACTAAAATTAATAATACCGTTATCTTTATTGAATTCTGGTTTAATACAAAATGTTCCAGTTTAATAGAAAATATTAATTAATAAATTATTCTATACATTATTTTATTATGCTTAATTAGGAGTTGATTAATCTGACAAAATATATAGTGGTAACTGGAGGTGTAGTGAGTTCCATTGGTAAAGGAATAACCGCTGCATCCATTGGTAGAATTTTAAGGTCTTATGGTGTGGATGTAACTGCCATAAAAATTGACCCTTACCTGAATTGGGATTCCGGGACATTAAACCCCTATGAACATGGAGAGGTATTTGTAACTGATGATGGTATGGAAACTGATCTCGATCTGGGTCATTACGAGAGGTTCCTGGATGTTGAACTTTCTGGTGAATCCAACATAACCACAGGGAAAGTCTATTCGGCTGTTATAAATCAGGAGAGGAAGGGGGATTTCCTTGGGGCCTGTGTACAGATCATACCACATATCACAGATGAAATTAAGTATAATATCAGGAAAATTTCAAAGAAAACCCAGGATGATGTGGTCTTGGTTGAAGTGGGTGGAACAGTTGGTGACATTGAAAGTCAGCCTTTCCTGGAGGCTTTAAGACAGCTGCGTAATGAGGAAGGTCATGACAATCTGATGTTTATTCATGTGACTTACGTACCATACCTTAAGGCAGCTGGCGAGTTTAAGACCAAACCAACACAGCACAGTACTAAAGAGTTAAGAAGCACTGGTATAAATCCTGATGTTATAATATGCCGTAGTGAACTGCCTATCGACAGCCATATCAAGGATAAGATTGCTCATTTCTGTGATGTGGAAAGAAATGCAGTGATAAATGCTCCTGATGTCAACTCCATCTACGAGTTACCACTCATTTTAAACAGTGAAGATCTGGGGGAATATGTTCTTAATCGTCTTAAGATAAATGCACATAAACCTGATTTATATGGCTGGAGTAGAATTGTTGATTCCCTTAAAACGTACAGCTCAAGGGTTACAATCGGCATCATAGGCAAGTATGTGGAACTTGAGGATGCTTACATGAGTATAAGGGAAGCATTGATACATGCCGCCGCTCAATTGGGTATTAAAGTGGATATTGAATGGGTGCATGCTGAAGAAACCATAAATATGGAGAGGATCCGTGACTTCGATGCCATGCTCATACCTGGAGGATTTGGTGAACGGGGAATAAGTGGTAAACTCAATGCCGTGCGTTACGCCATTGAAAATAACATCCCACTTTTTGGTATCTGCCTGGGAATGCATGCCATAGTCATTGAGTTTGCCCGGATGAATGGATATAAAGAGGCAGATAGCACGGAATTTGATACCAACGCTAAGCATCCGGTTATAGATTTGATGCTGGAGCAAAAGGATACCAAGAATATGGGTGGAACCATGAGACTGGGAGCATATCCCTGTAAAGTCAAGGAGGGAACCCTGGCCAGGGAAGCCTATAAACAGGAATTAATAAGCGAGAGACACAGGCACAGGTACGAGTATAACAATAAGTACCGTGAGGAGTTAGAAGATAAAGGTTTAATAATTGCTGGTATCTCACCAGACGACGTCCTGGTTGAAATGGTGGAACTTAAGGATCATCCCTGGCTTTTAGGCTGTCAGTTCCATCCTGAGTTTAAATCACGACCAAACAAGGCTCATCCTCTGTTTGTATCATTTGTACAGGCTGCAATTAATAATAGGAAAAGTAAAAGCAATTAATTTTTTTATTCTTTCCTGATTTTTTCTTAATTCTTTAATTTTTACCTGCATTCATCTAATAGATTTAAGATGGAGTGTGTGTCTATACATTTGCTAAGTTTAGGGATGTGTATCTATACATTTGCTAAGTTTAGGGATATGTATTTATATATTTGATAAGTTCAATTCTTAACATGGTCTTTAATTATATACCTTTAATTGCAGGAATTATAGCATTTGCTGCCTGTTTATATGCAAGCTATACTGATTTCAAGAGGGGTATCATACCCAACAAACTTACCTTTCCATTGATTGCAGTGGGATTATTTTTAAATGTTGTTTATGCAGTTTTAATTGGTAATTTACTGCTTTTTATAAGTGCAACAATCATCACTGGGATGATATTTGCTTTAGGATACCTGTTCTGGAAGATGGGTGCCTGGGCTGGTGGGGATGTTAAGTTATTTACAGCTATGGCTGCATTACTGGCTATATATCCACCAATAATAAATTACAACATTTTAAATTATGAGATGCCTGTATATGCTGTTTATCCATTCCCATTTTCATTGATTTTAAACAGCATACTTTCCATGTTACCTTTCCTCTTAATTTATGTGATATACATAGGATTTACCAGAAAACCACAGGTACTTAAGGAACTCACCGAACCAGTAAGAAACTATAAGAAGACCCTGGTCTCAGCCCTGGTGGTTTCCACTGCTGCTTACATTGCAGTGTTCATCACCTTCCAACTGCCCATTAGAAATATCATAATGATATTCATTTTCATAGTTATCTTGTCCCTGATTATTTCTAAATTACCTAAACTAGTTAAGGCACTTGTTATATCTGGCATCATGATTCTGTCTTTAATACAGAACTTAGAAGTTACCATCTATGGATTTATAATTTTACTTATAACCATCACTGTTATTGGAATTATTAGAAAATTACTTAGTAAAGCTAATAAGGAAGCCCTACAGGATGATTATAAAATTTCTGAGCTTGAAAAAGGCATGATATCTGCTTACAACCTTTATCAGAAGGGAGATGAGATATACTATGATGATAAGAGTTTTACAGGTAAAATAAGGGAAGCTGTAAAAAGTGGTAACATCTTCCTATTGACTGCACCCCGGGGTAAATTACTGGTGGGCACACTGGCTGCGGGACTTGAAGATAAGGATATAGAACTCTTAAAAAAACTTCAACAGGAAGGGAAAATCCCAGATACCTTTAAAGTGAAGAAGGGTGTTCCATTTGCACCTTCTATTTTAATTGGGCTTTTGATCTCACTTTTTATTGGGGATCTGGTCATTATACTTTTCAATATAGTGGGATTGTTGCTGCAGTAAACAAACTCGCTTGATACCAAAATTTATAAGGTAACAAGTTAATATCATAATTGAAGTGAGGACTTATGGATAGTAGGGGACAAGTATCTGCAGAGTATATATTTCTTATTTTGATTTTTCTGATAGTATTAGCGACAGTTACTGTTCCTTTTGCAGGAGATGCCATAACCTCGAGCCAAAATGTCTCCGTAGCTTCAGATGCTAAAGTAGCCCTTTCAGCCATAACAAATGCCGTAAATGTGGTCTATTCCAACGGGCCCGGTGCAAAAAGGACGGTTAATGTGTATTTTCCACAAGATGCCCGGCTAGCATATGATGGTACCAATAAGGCTTTAACTTTAGGTCTTCAAGATATACCTGTAAGTGCCAGTGATCCAAGTGGTGATCAAAAGGGAAATGTCCAGGCTAGTGTGCCCTACACTGTTAATGTTGATGAAACTGTTACCAAGGGCTGGCATGATGTGGTAATCACCTGGGATGTGGGAGATAAATTTATAACTGTCACCGTACAGTAATGCCTGTTTTTTAAACTATTCAATTCATTTAAATCAATAAATTGTGTGATTATTTTAAGAGTCTGGTTTATAAATCTTGATCTATGTGTTAACTAATAAACAAGGTTTAAATACCAATAATTTATATTATAGTGCATTATAATTATTATTCAAATAGTGTGCAGTAATTTTATTCAATGCAAAATTTATGGAGATTTCAAGTTGAGTATATTCACTAAATTCGGAGATTTAATTATCAGAGCATTTTCCTTCATCGGAATGCTCATTTTATCCATACCTAAAATTCCTGAGAAAATTAGGAATTTAAATACCAGTGGGATCCGGGATAAAATTGATACTGAATCCATGAAGGACAACATATCCCGGATCAAAAAGGAAGTTGATGGTGTTAAGGACAGCTATTCTGGAGAACGTCATTTAAAACAGGAATATACTAGCACATCAACAGAATCGGAAGAACATCTTAAAGATCAGGGTGTAATATTAATTTCAGGATCTTATACTTCTGAAGAAAAGGAAAGAACAATTTTAATCCTGCAAATTGCATCAATAGCTTTTATTATAATTTCAATTTTTTATGTATTCAATTTCCTATCAACCCTCATATACATAATACTGGGGGTGCTCATTGGTGCCTTCGTGATTTATATGCTGTATGACCGGGTAAAGAAGATGTATCGGCGAGATTTCAATGCCTATCGTGATTTCTTCATTATGTACCTGGCAGTGGGTGTTATAATTGTACTGGTAAGCAGTATCCCCTCCTTAGTAATGGCTTTCTCCTTCCAAACGTTACCATCCCTTTCAGTACTTATTTATACCATAATAGCGGTAGCTGCGGTATTCCTTATATTCAGAATCAGGTATTACCGTAACTATACTTATGGGACTGTTCTAGAAGCCGGTGAAAACACAGCCCATGTGAAAGTGGAATACGACATCAGATCCAACGTCAAACCAGATATTTATCTGGTGGAGAATAGATCAGGGGCTGTGACTGGAGACACAGTGAAACTCAAAATTGAAGAGAAAATCATAAGCACAGGTGGTAATAAACCCCTGGAAATCATGGCAGTATACGAGAAGATCTAGACTTTTTATTTTAGCAAATTCCCAAATTTTTAATTTAATCGACTTTTAAAGGTTTCAAATTATGAACTCGAAAGATTCACATGACATACCCCCTGATCATCCCCGATATGAGTCTTTGAAACTCAGGGCCAAAGTAGTAGATGCCTATAAGTCAGGAGTCCTTGCAGATTCAGGATTAATAGCCTATGGTAGGGGAGAAGCATTCGACTACCTGTTGGGTGAGGAAACATCATCAGTTGCAAAAAAGGCTATTGAAACAGCAGCAGCCACCCTTTTACTTGCAGAAAACCCGGTTATATCAGTTAACGGGAACACCGCTGCACTGGTGCCTGAGAAGGTAGTTGAACTGGCCAGTACATTAGATGCTAAAATTGAGATTAACCTATTCTACCGCACACCTGAAAGAGTACAGGCAATAAAGAAGGTTTTAAATGATGCTGGTGCCGCAGAAGTGCTGGGTGATGAGGATGACCCCAAGCATATAACAGGACTGGAGAGCCCCCGATCAAGGGTAAGCAGGGAAGGTATATATAGGGCAGATGTTGTATTGGTACCATTGGAAGATGGGGACCGGGCCCAAGCTTTAGTATCAAATGGAAAAAAGGTAGTAACTGTTGACCTTAATCCACTTTCCAGGACAGCTAAAACAGCCACCGTAACTATTGTTGATAATCTGGTGAGGGTCATGCCCCAACTTATCCAGGAAGTAAAAAGGCTTCAGTTGATGGGTACATCTACCCTTCAGGATATAGTGGATGGATTTGATAACCAGCAGAATCTGCAGGATTCACTGAAGTTGATGTTGGAGTCATTATCCTGATGAATTGTTCTTAACTAATGCAGGAATCATATTCCCTGTAAATAAATATGATTAATCTCTGTAAAAATAAATAAAAATTAATTATCTCTAAACAAAAGAATGGTATAGATAAACATGAAAGTAATTGGAGTTACAGGAATGCCCGGGTCTGGGAAGGGAATTGTTGCTGGTGTGGCCAGAAATTTGGGTTTCGAGATAATTAGGATGGGCGATGTTATCCGGGAGGAAGCCCGTAAAAGAAATACAAATATTGGGGAGACGGCAGTCCAGATCCGAAAAGAACATGGCGATTTTGTGGTTGCAGAAAGATGCATCCAGAAAATTAAGGATTTATCCAGTGACCCTGGTAATTCATCTCATCATTTTATCATCGAAGGCATAAGAAGCCCCTTTGAGGTAGAGATGTTCCAGGAGAATTTTCCGGGTTTTAAGATTTTATCTGTTTATTCCTCACCAGAGACCAGGTTTAAGAGGTTGTTAAATAGAAAACGTATCGATGATTCCCTTGATAAACCCAAATTTGAAAGTAGAGATAAAAGGGAGCTTAAATTTGGTATTGGGGAAGTTATTGCCCAAGCAGATTTCATGGTGGTCAATGAAGGTTCCATGAAACGATTTAAAAACATTATAAGGAGCATACTTACCAATGAAATGTGAATTTACGGCTCAAACTCCCATCAATCCCACAGAAGACACTGATAAAGTCATGAAAACACTTTCCAATATGTTTGACTATGATGAGGTGGTGATGGCTGGTGATTACATTTCAGTTAATGGGGGGATGGATTCCCTTTTAAAGTTAAAAGATGCCCTAGAAGTTCGCAGGATCAGGAATACAGCCCGTAAGATGCTGATTAATGGATCATACGATGGTGTGATTTATTTTAAACTGAATAAACAGGCTGCCTTTTCTGGTACTGTAAATTTTACAGAAGGTGACTCACCACTGGGAGAGATAAGGGTAAAAATAGAAACCGACGATGTTGAGGGATTTATTGACTGGTTGGCCCCTTTACAGAAGTAAAAATCACTATTTTTCTACTGTAGAAATAGGAGTTAAATATCATAGAAAACTGGATTATTAGCTTTTAAAAAATTCATTTTATTCTTTAAAAAGATCATTTTATTTAAAAAGATCATTTATCCACTAAGACGGCTTTTTTAATATTTACATGTCCACTGTCCTTATCCCATACCTTATCCATTTCCTTGATTTTAATCCTCTTTTTAAAGAGGGGACAATCCAAAACAAGGGTTTCAGCCTCACCACCTTCAAATGACATGTGAACACCGTGTTTCTCGTGAATTTTTAGTAGATCTTCTAAAAATTCCCTATCTATTTCCCTGCCAAGCCAGGATTCATCCAGGCCAGCTGCAGATACACTGACCAGTATGATCTTGAAATCAAGATCTACCAGTTCCATCATGTACTCATAGGGGTCTTTGTGCCACAGGGGGCTTACTGATTTCAGGGAAAGGTCCTGGCACAATTTATCTATCCTGGATTTCTGGTAGCTGGAGTACATGGCACCAGAGAAGATTGCCTCCACTCCCCTGTTTTTCATGTCAGTTAAAACCATTTTCAGATCATCTAATTCTTTTTCCTTAATACCGGGTGTATTGTAACATGAAAGTGGCATGTCCATAGCCTGGGCAGCGAGTTCTGTCATGTGGATATTGCTGGTGTGGAACATATAGGATTCTGAATTACTTGATATCATGGAGATCAGGTATTTTACTTCCCAACCTTGTTCAATGGCCTTATAGGCGGCCATTGTACTGTCTTTACCTCCAGAAAATAGTACAGCAGCTTTCATATTTAATTTTCAGGAATTTCTTTATAAAATGAATTACTTCAGTTTCTTCCTATTCTTTTTATTCTTCTTATTTTCCCTGTACTTTAATGCCAACCATAGGTTGATTTTATCCCACAACTGACTTATGCTATCTATAAATAGGCCGATTGCACCTACAATTAATCCTATAAAGCCACAGATTATGATGATGCCATTTGGATCAGGAAGATTCCTTTTAAATGCACTGATCTGGTCTTCTACATCACCACTTATATTGTCAACTACCACTTCGTCTGTTGGTAACTGATTGATAACTGCATCTACCTGTGATGGCTCAACTGTTATAGATACTTCAGCAAGATTGCTTACAACATCTATGCCACCAATCATGCCCAACCATTCATCAACCTTTTTTACCAACTCAGTGGGGTTACTGTTATCGTTTAAATATAGGATCATGGTATCGTTGGACGGTATCTGGGCCTCTTTAATATTAGGATCAAGGACGGGTAAACGTTGTTCAATGGACTCCTTCCAGTCAGATAAATTGAAGGGGGATGTTTTTATGGTTATTTTGTCACAATTTACATCTTTAACCCCGTTTAACTTCTTGGTTTCTTCTACAAACGCATTCACATTGCTGGTGGTGGACATGTTAACCGTTATTACCTGGGGACTTCCCGAGCTTATGGTGAACACTGCTCGGGCCATATCTGGCATATCATCGTATAATGGTGCTATAAAAAACGCTCCACCAATCAGGCCCACTATGAATCCCAAGGACAATACAAATATAAGGTTTCTTTTACCGATTAGGGGGGTTAAAAGTGCAGTTGAAAAAATAAATACCATTAAGAAAATAAAAAGCACCAGCATTATAATTACAAGAAGTACATCCATAGTATCATCTTTGATAGGTTAAATTACGATTTAAAAGTTTGGTGGAATGGTTAAGAGGTTTAAAGATTTAAAAAAATTTACCCTTTAGTATTCCTTTACAATATTTCCATTGTCAACATCTATATATATGGTTTTGGACGCTGTATTATCTTTGGTTAAGGGCACGATCCAAACAAAATATGCGGTGTTGTTTACATTTATACTACCCTGTGAAGGGGTACCTATTGTGTAATCCGGGTATGCCTGGCCTGCGATCCTTTTTGCATCTTCTTCGGTTATTTCAGTCTGGTCGGTGGAGTTATCGGTTTTATTTTTCTTTTCACTTGAAGGGAAAGGAACTACGGTGGGCTGACTGGTTGATTGTTCCATGGTGTTGTTGTTTGGGTTGCCCACAAAGGGGTTGAAGGAGTAGATCACAGTGAGGATAAAAATAGCCCCTATTATTAGTAGTGCTTTTTTCTCCCAGTCTTCAGGTAAATCCATTTTAGATCACCAGTTTTCATCAAATTCTAATACAAAATTAGCTTTAATTCTTCTTAATATTTACTTTTCCATCTTGGTTATAGATGGTGTATATGATATCATTTAATCCTGCCGGGTCACTGGTTATATTAAATGCTGTTAAATTTATGGGTATTACCTTTATCTCTACATGCTGCCCCCCACTGATTACTGTTACATAATTTTCTGGTTCATTAACCATTGCAGTCATGGTGGGGGATGGTGGAATGGTTATATTTATAGAATAACCAGGACCATGGCTGTAAACATTGTTAATTGCAGTTGCTATTTTTTCACCCTGCATCCTTGCCTCTGCCATACTGCCAGTTTCAGTTTTATTAGTTGTGCTGGTTATAGTCCCAACGAAGATTGCGGTGATTACGAAAACTATGATGATAACAAACAGTACTTCTACACTTCCCTGTCCTTTGTTGTCTAGGTTCAAAGATACTACCTCTAAATTTTACTTAGATAATTGTTTTGGAATTTAAAAAATTCTGCATAATTTTTTGAAAAATAAATAACAGAACCTAACGGGTCTCTTAATTCGTCATTACCAAATTTAAGCTGGTAATAGGCGGGTATTCCAGTTATATATTCATGATCTACAATAGAGGTTGCCCTTCCTCCATGATCTTCCATGAGAGGATCACCAATAATAAAGGTACTCATTTTAACTTCATCAGGTTCGTTAGATGTATGTTTACCTTCTAATCTATCGAAAAAGGACAATCCATCTGGATCAGGGAAATAATTTGGACGGGGAGTTATGGTGCTGGGATTATCTGTACCATTTAAACACTCCCATAGATGATGCAATCGATTTTGATCTGAATCTTCACTCACATCGAAGTAGAAATCATATTCACCATCGATGATGGTAGCATACTCGTACTTATATATTACATTACTGGTCCGATATTTACTGTATATCCAGATATAAGGGTCTTCTAATCCTTCAATTGAAACATATGTAGACATATCTGGTGTTTTTAATTCATAAACTTGATCTTGCTGGACGATTTTAATAGGTATTCCGCCCTTTATATTAATATAAAATCCGAAAGGATCACTCTGTGTTATATTCACATTACCAGAATTAAAGGGTTTGTCAACGTAGCTATTGATTGATATATTGTTAATATATACCTGGCGACCTGTCTGCTTTTCAACTTCCAAGGCAGTCTTTACGGTATGATTGTTTAGTTGGTCTATCACTTTATCTCTTATGTAGTTCTTACTGGTTCCACTTGTAAAGAAGCCAGTATCATCAATAACTGCCCTAGTAGCATTATAAGCGGAATTTCTACCAGCATCATTGGCACCCTTTTCCATTGCCGAAAATAAGGTAGTTGCAGAACTATATGTCACATCACCACCAATAATCAAACTACCAATCAAACTTGCTTCATCAATTATGTTCCCATATGATATGGCGATTACCAGAACTGGAATAATAAGTAGATACGTAAGTGGTGTGAAAGCAAATCCTTTTTCATCCATTTTTATCACTACACATAATTATTTCCATAAATCTAACCTTACAGGTATAGCTTCAGGAAGATTACCAGTATAAATTGCTTCTGTTTGAATCACATTTGGATCTACAGTTATACCTGATTGACTTAGTTCTTCAATTAAATCGGCCAATGCCTGAGCTTTAGCTGCCTCAGCAGTACTGTTAAAGGATGTACTCCATTTATTCTGTAAAAATTTAGGGTAAATTACAGCAATTCTAGTACCGGAAAATATGGTGGGATTTCCATAGGTACTGGGATTAGATGCACCATCACCTGATTTCCATGCTTCTGGGGCGGTTACGTTTACTCTAACCCTGTAACTTGAACCCTGTTTTAATGTATAATTTGAAGGTGTGCCAGTGGTAAATCTATGGGCACTTTCTGCATCTAAAGCTGCTAGATCTATCATATAAGGTATGGTATCACTATTGTAGAGCGTTGCCCATCCACTGGTAGAATTTCTAACTTCAACTGTCATGTGTTGACTGGTTGTACCTAAACCTGTAAATAAATACACTTTCGTAGCATCAGGACCTATTGTGAATGTTCGGCCATTACTAGGATTATTAACGTCTCCACCAAATGTAGCTTTTTGATTAGCTCTAGCTTGGTAACTAGGGAATGCATAGGTGTCCCATTTAATTGGTAAAAATGAATAACTTACATACAGTTTGGAATCCACTAATCCCACCAGATCGTAATCGTTACTGGGTACGTTGTCCCACACAGTGATCCTTACTTTGTTATTACCTGTATGTAATTTATCGCCAATGTATATTATGCCCGGGGTGTTCCCGTAACCATCACCAGCAGAATAAGCTGTTGCACCTGAAGATGGAGTTTCTTTAAAATTGAATGAACAAAAAACTGCTCTCCATTGAGAACCGTCCCAAACTTCGACTAACGCGTTATCTACAGCACCATAAGCATTTATGTTAACGTATCCGTCAAAAATTCGGGCGTTTTCTGGTATGTTAAATTCTTTAACCACACTTACAGCGGATCCATCTTCGCTACCATCAACATCTTCTAAAACAAGGGGTATTCCATCATCATAATCATCTAATAAATTTCTATTGTTATCTTTAAAATTGGCCCAAGACATTACTCTGCGTTCAGTAAGGTTAGTGACTTCTCCTGTTGCTAAATTATAAATTTTACCATAGTAACCCCCTGCATTTGCAGGTTTAGCTAATCCTGCAGCATCTGGAAAAGTTTCATCTAAACTTAAAATACCTGCAGGAACCTGTATGGTTGTAGTATAATTAGCTATTATTGAAAACCAGGGCATATTGTAATCATAATTGGAACGTAGTAAATTCTGATGGTTGAAATACACATGGAACTCATTATTAGCCCCGGGATTTAGATGTGCAGCATCAATATCTCCTTTGTAATTATATACTAATCCTTGGGTAATGGTTCCTGTCGAACTTACTCGGGGGTATAACAAGGTAAAGGGGGTGGTATTTCCATAATTGTGCCCATTTATGGTAAGTTGGGTCCCAAATGATGAATGAATATAATTTCTTGCTGATACGTTATTTGTTCCCTGTAGGAAGAATGCGTTGTGAATAACTGCACCCTCAGGGATGGAGAATTGTATGTTTTGCGGTGTACCAGGGCCACTGTAACCAGTCACACCCCAATATTGTCGATTGTATAAACCATTATCCTTCCATGGTTGAAAATTGGCTAAATAGTTATGGAAATTCCATACAGTGCCGATGACGTTGATTTCTTTATCTTCAAACAAAACTTCTTCCTGTTTATACCATGCCCTGCCCAGGTAACCTTCATCGGGTCCCGATATAACCCTTACTGCGGTGGCTGTATTGTCGGCCATTAATATGCGACTATTATTACCCACGTCATAGCCCAACATGTTCAGTTTATAACCAGTATCTTCCGGGATCAATAGGCTTAAACGGGAGTCTAATATTTGATTTGCGCTTGTGACATCCTTTTGATTATATTTAACAGCAGCAAGTGTCAATGTACCATCCTTTTCCATGGTTTCCAGAGTATCTGAAGCCAGTGCTTGTAGATGTTGTTGTTCCTGTCCCATGAAGTAGGGGGCCATAATATAGGCTGTAATAGAGGCGCTAACAATAAATATGACTATCAGTGCCAATGTAGCATCTGAAGTAAATATAAATCCTCGTTCATCCATTTACATCGCCTATTTTTGTTTTATTTTATTAAACTGTCCATATGAAGAATACAAATCTGGATGGTTTTAATCTGGCTTTATCTAAATTTATTTCGCTTTCAGGGGTCCCCTTAGGAACTCCAATTATATAAACATCCATAGAAGCTCCAGGATTACTTTCGGTTCTAACGTTAACTATGTTATTTTCATAAGAAGTGGAATTATGCATATATGTGTCATTAATATTCCTTTTAATCAAATCAATATGTTGACTAAAATCATTGGAAGGTACAACGTTGTTGTTATTCACATCTACCGTAGCGGAATTATATCCTCTGTTATCTACCAAAACCCAGTAATCATAAGCCTCAATTGAATATTGATTGGTTGGGAATTCAGCGGTATAAGTCCTGGGAATACCAGCATCTCTAATTAGGTCCTTTAATGAGACAATTTGCTTAAAATTAGAACTTAAAACTATTCTTTCGATCCTTACAATGTTGGGGATATCTTCTGGTACAGAAGGTTCGGTGCCTAGTTGTAAAATTTCCCGGTTATCTTCCACAGTATTGATTGTTAAATAAAAGCCATAACCTGGACCAGTTAAATCTGTGACATGAGATTCATCTACACGTGCCAATTTATCTGGCGACAGATAATTAGCTTCAGATGCATTCTTCATAATATCATATTTAGCCAGTCCAATAATTTGAGGTTCACCTATCTCTTCCCAGTTATACGGACTACCAGAAGTCTTAATAAGGGTATTCACTGTGTCGGCTCCTACTCTTTCCAGTGAAGTTTGATATACACTGCTTTGAACAGTATAAAGCATATTATCCATATCAGCGACCATCATACCCATGACAATGGTTAATGGGATAATTGCTATAAGTAGGTCCATGGAGAGTAGAAATCCCTTTGAATCATCATCCAGAAATCCCATACTTAATCACCGGAATGATATTTTTTTATGCCCATTTTTTCCCACGCATTTATCATTCTTAATTTCCCAAACAAGTCCTATATTATCTAAAATATTTATAATTGTTATTTATTTTCTTTTATATTAATATATATAAGTTTTGAGCAAATAGTATTACTTATTGAGCTACTTGTATGATATTTTTTTTATTATTCAAAAAAATTATATTAGTAAGATTATACAAAGGGTAAAATGATAAAATGGATCAAAGAGGACAAATTTCTGTAGAATACATTCTTTTAGCAGCAATAGTGATGATGTTTGTTATCATATTTGGTTGGGTTATTGCTGAAGAAAGTGAAGTGAATTCAGTAGTTACTGCAGTTAAAATGGGGGCAGAAAATGGTACCACCTTTGCATCTACATTAAATCCAACTATGCAACCAGTTAGGGTAACCAGTCTTGATACCAATGGTGAAAATGACATCACTATCCAGGTACACTTCTCTAGTTCTGTTGATTCCATCAAAGATACTATATTACAAAGTATTGAAAAATCATTGGCAGATAATGGTTATACAGCGACGAACGATGGTTCAAAGTTAAATCTAGCAACCGGCAGGCACAACTACATCATAGAACTTGTTAATGAGTTGTGATAGCCTTAGTGCTTGTTTAATAAGTTGCACTACATCAAAGTTTTAATAATTAATATAAGAATTGATAAATAATTATAAACAAAAATGTAGGGGTTTTATTATGAATGGAGATACAGGCATGAAAGTGGATGAAACCACTTACAACAAACCCAAGAGAAAGAGTAATAAGTGGGGAATATACATCAGCATACTCCTGATAGTTGTGGGGCTCATATGGTACGGTGTGAATGTGGGAATTATACCATATTCCATTATACAGGAGCAGGCTGGACCAATAATAATCGTGTTACTTGGTATTTTAATTTTAATAAAATCATTGTAACCAAATTATTATTTTTAATTAATTATTTTTATTTAAATTGATTATTTAGAAAAATCGAGGTTAAAACATGAAAGATTTACTGGGAAAACTCTCAAATGCATCAGGAATATCAGGCTTTGAAGATGAAGTACGGGATCTAATTATAACAGAGTTAAAGGGCCATGTAGACGAAATTGAGATAGATAATCTAGGCAACCTTATAGCTAAGAAGAATGGGAAACCAGACGGTAAAAAGATAATGTTAGCAGCCCATATGGATGAAATAGGGCTTATGGTAAGGTACATTGACAAGGAAGGTTTCATTAAGTTTTCAAAAATTGGGGGTATCAATGATCAGATGCTTTTAAACCAATCAGTTTACATCCAAACATCCAAGGGACCAATACTTGGAGTTATAGGCTCCAAGCCACCACATAAGATGAAGGAATCTGAAAAGAAGCAGATCATGAAATTTGAAAACATGTTCATTGATATTGGTGCCAAGGATAGGGAAGAAGCAGAAGAAATGGTGAGAGTGGGAGATCCCATAATCATAAGACAGGACTTTGAGGAACTAAGAAACGAGCTGGTTATGGGTAAAGCACTGGACAACCGTGTTGGATGTGCAGTGCTCATTGAAGTACTAAAAAAAGCAGAAACAGATGCCACTGTATATGGTGTAGGCACTGTCCAGGAAGAAGTTGGTCTTAAAGGAGCAAAAACATCAGCATTCAGCATAAACCCGGACATGGCCCTGGCCCTGGATGTGACAATCTCGGGTGACCATCCCGGAATAAAGGAAGATGATGCACCAGCAGTTGCAGGTAAAGGACCGGCTATAATACTCACTGATGCAAGTGGCCGGGGAATCATAACTCCTAAACAGGTAAAAGATCTCCTGATATCCACGGCTAAAGAAGAAGAGATACCATATCAGGTGGAAGTCAGTGACGGGGGTACCACTGATGCCACATCAATACACCTCACCCGGGCTGGAATACCCACCGGAGTCATCTCAGCACCATCCCGGTACATACACACCCCGGTAAGTGTGGTTAATGTGCATGATGTGGAAAACTCAGTTAAGCTGATCTTAGCAGTGTTGAAGAAGCTTTAATGCTTGATACTGTTAAGAATTACTAATTTTTTTAGTAATTTTTTCTAAATTATTACTATTTTTTTACTAAATTTTTACTAATTTTAAAAAAATTTTTTATAATTTATTCTAATTTTATTCTAATTTCCTTATTTTTTTTTGAAATTTTATCATTTTTAATAGTATCACCCATTTTTTTTTAAAATCGTAAATTACTTGTCCATTGGAAAGAATAAATATAACATGAAATTATCTCTTCCATTTAAAAATTGATTGTGAGGTTTAAAAATGGAAAAAGTATGCAATGTTTCAGATGTCCCCATGGGAACCATGAAGGGATTTACAGTTAAACAGGCTTATATCCTCCTGGCTAATGTGGATGGGAATTTTTACGCCGTAACTGCTGTATGTCCACATATGGGCGGATACTTACCCATAGGCACGCTTGATGGGAAAATAATTAAGTGTGCGGTGCATGGATCCCAGTACGATGTTACAACTGGAAAACTGGTTAAGGATGTGCCCGCTTTCACGAGACTTTTGACTGGGGGTGGCTCACATGATTTAAAGAGTTACCCAGTTTCAGTAGAAGATGGAACAGTTTCAGTGGAAGTTTAAAGAAAATTTTTTTTATTAAAAATTTTCATTTCAAAAAATAGTTTTCAAGGATATACTCCTACTGAAGTTAATAAATCCTCACTTAAGATTAGCTTAACTCACTGGAGATCAATTGCCGAGTTTATCACAATCCCATTTGAACCTATCTCATAGGTTAAAAACTGGGTGGGTGTTTTAGTACTCCTGACCTTTATAATATCCATCACCCTCTCTCTACGGCCGGTGTATGGATTTTCCCTTTTCATTAAATTGATAGCTCCGTAAACAGAGTATAATGCTATTTCATTAAACTCATCTGAAGTTGCACTGTCCAGGATAAGTAAGGTGGTTATGTTTCGTTTTTTAAGTTCATAGACCAGTAGATCCAGTTGATTACGGAATTCATAGGGGGTCAGTTTTGCAGTGTAGCTGCCGATATTATCTATAATCAGAGCCTGACAGTTTTCTGGGATTATTTCCAGGAGTTTGGTGAAGTTTCCCTTCATGGAATCTAATTCAACATTTACCTCTGCCTCAGTTACCTCTGCTCTTTTTTGAGCTAGTTCAACGAATTTCAGTAATCCTTTCTCTGTGCAGTCTTTAAGATCCCAGTTAAATGCATTGCTCTGTAAGTATAAATCTTCAGAATCTTCTTCAGTTGTTATATAAGCGGTTGTAAGATTTTGAAGACAGCAGCTATTGGCAAACTGAAGCCCGAAGATGGTCTTTCCAGATCCAGCTTCACCAGTTATAAGAAGAGTTCTTCCTTCTGGAAAACCGTTTGTGAACTTATCTATACTTTCTATTCCTGTAATTATCCTTTTCAATATTTCCACTCCATCAACTGATGATTTATTTGAGTTCTATGAATTTAATATTTCAACTATGTATTAAAAACTTATTCATTATAATTAATCACAAATTGGAAGCTGCAAATGTTATCTCTATCTTCCAGGCAATGGATTTGTGCTACGTTACCATTTAAATGGGTCCATGTGAAACTTCGCAGTACTATGACACGGCATATCATACAGAACATGGGACTGGTTTCTGCATCATCAACCCAGGGACAATTATGAAATTTAAATAGTTTAATATCATTTTCATCAATAAATTCTGATTCAATTCCTAAATTGAAGAAGAAATCCTTAAGCCACGAAATATAACAGCGGAATATGTTTTCTGAGGTGTCAGCCACCGTTTCAAGGCAGGTGTCAAGTTGATTTATAAAATCTGTCTTCATATTTTTCTCAAAACGGTCCGAGAAACTTTTTGCCATGCTATTCCGTACCTGGGGAGGTATGTTGGATGCAAATACCGGTAAGGCGCTTAATACAAAATTTGAAAGCTCTCCCCTTGCTTTATCCTTTAATAATTGTTCTTTTTCTTTTTCAGCCTTTTTACGTTCTGTTATATCTCGAAATACAAGGGTAACTCCCAATACGTTTCCATTTTCATCTTTTATTGGGGCGCTGCTATCATCTATAGGTACTCTAGTCCCATTTTTAGTGATGAGTAAATTAGAGTCTTTAATTTCAATTACTTCATTTTCTTTAAGGACCTTTGTTACCGGGTCTTCCAGAGGGATTCCGGTGTTTTCATTTATTATCTTCAATACATCTGTTAGAGATTTGCCAATGGCTTCTTCCAGATCCCAGCCAGTTACCTCCTGGGCAACTGGATTCATGAAGATGATCACACCCTCTTTATCAGTGGCTATCATTGCATCACCCATACTCTCCAGGGTGGTGGAGAGCCATTTTTCACTTGCTTTAAGCTTACGATCCATTTCATGCTTGTAGATGGCTATTTCCACTGAGCCGTGCAGTTCCCTATCCTCAAAGGGCTTGATTATGTAACCGAATGGCTCGGTTATCTTAGCTCTTTTCAGTGTTTCCTCGTCAGAATAAGCAGTTAAATACAAAACAGGTATATCATAATTATCGTGGATTCTCTGTGCCGCTTCTATTCCATCAATTTTTCCCTTTAAGACTATGTCCATCAGGATTAAATCAGGCGGATCTTCCCGGATAATTTCCAGAGCTTCTTCACCTGAAGGAGTGATACCAATAACCTCATATCCCAGGCCTTCTGCCCTTTGCTTGATATCCATGGCCACTATACTTTCATCTTCCACAACTAATATCTTGGTTTTAGACATCTGAATCAAATTTAATAACTAACTTATAAATACAGATTTTTTTAAATAACCAATTTTTATTATTAAAAATATTTTTATTATTAAAATAATATTATTTAACAATTATTATTATAAACTATTTTTTTATTGCACCGATATTATTAATAAACTATTCATTTATTAATTTGATTTAAAACATCAATATGATTTTAGTAAGTCCTCTTATTAGTTTTTTGGGGTTGGTTGTGCACGATGATACTATTTACTTACATTCTGTAGCTCTCGGTGGATTGTCTGGGCTAGTTTCTGGCTGATGCCATCCACTTCAGCAATTTCCTCAGGACTGGCCTTCTGAATATTCTCCATACTCCCGAAATGTCTGATTAATTTTAACTTCCTCTTAGAACCCACCCCTGGAATATTGTCCAGTGCAGAACCTTCAATCTCTTTAGATCGGAGTTTTTTATGGTAAGTAACTGCAAATCGATGGGCTTCATCCCGCACTCTCATAAGCAGGTGCAACGCTTTGGAGTTGCCGGGTAGTATAATTGGTGTTTGAAAGCCTGGAATGAAAATATGCTCAAATTCCTTGGCCAGGCCTATGATTGGGATACTGGTAAGATTCAACGATTTTAAAACCCCTAAAGCAGTGTTAAGCTGCCCTTTACCTCCATCTATAACAATAAGATCTGGGCGGGCTTCATCTTTGTCTGCATCTACTAATTTTCCGTATCTACGTGCTAAAACCTCACGCATCATGGCGTAATCATCAGGCCCTGGGGTTTCAATTTTATATCTCCGGTAATTGCTCTTTTTCGGTGCCCCATCTTCAAAGACCACCATGGAGCCCACTGCTAATTTACCGCTTATGTTGGAGATGTCGAAGGCCTCGATGTACCGGGGTATCTTGGGAATTCCCAGGTAATCCTTTACTTCAAGAAGAGCCCCCTTGACCTGTTCCTGCTGATTACGGGCTATATCGGCATTTTTAGCCACCATCTTAACCAGCCGGTATTCCAGGCCATCATCTGGTACTTTGATGGTCACATCATTTCCTGATTTCTCTTTCAGCCACTCAATAATTAGATCTTCCTCATCAACATGGTACTGGAGGACAAGCTCTGAGGGTACCTGCTGGGGTCCGCTGTAATACTGTTTCAGGAATGCGGATAAAACTGAGTGTGGTGTGCCCACCCCTCCTTCAGTGCCGGTCATGATAAACTCTTCTTTACCAATTATCTTACCATCCCGCACCCGGAAGAGCACAACAGATGCAAATTCCTCCTCCAGTGAACAGGCTATTACATCCTGTTCCAGACTACGGTCGAATTCTATCTTCTGTCTCTCCACCATATCCTTGATGGAGGCTATCTGGTCCCTTAAAACTGCTGCCCTTTCATATTCATGGTTAAGCGCAGCCTCCTCCATGTTTTGTTTCTGAATATCCATGATCTCAGTGTATTTTCCCTGGAAAAACAGGTTGGTTTTGTTTATAAGTTTATTGTATTCTTCTTTACTTATCCGTCCTTCACAGGGTGCCTCACATAATTCCATCTGGGAGTTAAGGCAGGGTCCGTCCATGTTCTTACAGTCTCTAATTTTAAAAAGCGCCTTTATAAACCGGAGCATCCTCCGTAGGGCGGTTACATCTGTGAATGGCCCATAGTAATAGGAGTTATCTTCTGTAATTTTCCGAGTGATTATTACCCGGGGATAATCTTCACTGGTTATCTTGACGTAGGGGTACCTTTTATCGTCCTTTAAACGGATGTTGTAACGTGGTAAGTACTTTTTTATTAAATTAGACTCTAAAATAAGGGCTTCCTTCTCGGTGTCAGTTACGATATACTCTAAACTATGGAACTGTTTCATCATGATCCTGGTCTTATCCGAGTCCAACTCATCTTTAAAGTATGATTTAACCCGTTTTTTAAGATTTTTAGCCTTCCCTACATAGAGTATCTTCTCTGCTGGGTCTTTGAAGATGTATACGCCTGGTTTGTTTGGCAGGTTTTCGGTGTGGTTTAGAGTCATGATCTTTGAAAATTCTAGGTTGGTTAAATTGTAGGTCTCTGAAAAATAAAAAAAATAACAATTTTAACTATATCTTTAATCATCCTTTATATGTTTACTTTGTCATGTTTTTTTTAATTGATTAAATTATATTTGACAACACCCCATAGTGGAGTCTCAAGTATATGGTGGATCATAAATTACCTTCATCTAGAACATTCTTTTTTTATGTAAATTCATTTTCTGGTTCATAATACTTCTCAACTGCTCTAGGCCAGATTATTTAGATATTTAACTATAATAATAATATATTTGAGGGGGTAAAAAGTTGGGATATAGCAGTCTTTATATAATAGATGACATGAATAATTATATACATTCTATTTTTAGGATTTTTTTATTTTCCAACTTTACACGTTTTATTTCTCCATGAGGATTTGAGATGAGCGAATTTAAACTTGAATCAAGCTACAGGCCTTTAGGCGATCAACCAAAGGCAATAAAATCATTATCAGATGGTATACGCAAGGGACTTAAACATCAAACACTTTTGGGTGTAACTGGCTCTGGGAAGACCTTTACCATGGCCAACGTTATAAAGGAAGTTCAAAAACCCACCCTGGTTATGTCCCATAATAAAACACTGGCTGCCCAGTTATACGAGGAATTTCGGGAGCTTTTCCCGGATAATGCAGTGGAGTACTTTGTAAGCTACTACGATTACTACCAGCCAGAGGCTTACATCCCCCATTCAGATACATACATCGATAAAGAAGCATCCATCAACGATGAAATCGATATGATGCGCCACTCCACCACCCAATCCCTTCTTTCACGAGATGATGTTATAGTGGTCTCCAGTGTCTCCTGTATCTATGGTATAGGATCTCCTGAAGATTACAGTGACCAGGTGCTTGCCCTTAGGGTAGGGGACACCATGGACCGGGAAGTTATACTTGCCAGCCTGGTTAAGATGCAGTACGATCGCAATGACATCGAATTTACCAGGGGCACGTTCCGGGTGAGAGGTGATGTAATTGACGTATATCCTGCCCATGGAAAGGTAGCCCTACGAATAGAGTTATTTGGAGATGATATAGAAAATATCTCCACCATAGATCCACTTCTAAGATCCCATAGGAGGGATATGGATCAGATAACCATCTTCCCTGCAAAACACTTTGTGATAGCTGATTGGAAACTCCAGAAGGCACTGAATGCCATTGAAGAAGAACTGCAAGACAGACTTACCATCCTGAATGCCCAGAATAAACTGGTAGAGGCTCAGAGATTAGAACAGAGAACCCGGTATGATATGGAAATGCTCCGTGAGATGGGTTACTGCCCTGGTATCGAGAATTACTCCATGCACCTCTCTGGAAGAAAATGGGGGGAGACACCATACACACTCCTCAAATACTTCCCAGAGGATTATTTAACCATTATAGATGAATCACACGTAACCGTGCCCCAGATCGGTGGAATGTATGCGGGGGATAAAGCCCGTAAGGACAGTCTGGTGGATTATGGTTTCAGACTACCCTCTGCCAGGGAAAACAGGCCCCTGAACTTCCAGGAATTCGAGGCCCTGCAGAATCAGGTGATCTACGTATCAGCTACCCCTGCAAAGTATGAACTGGGGCTCAGCCCTAACATAGTAGAACAGATAATCAGGCCAACTGGACTGGTGGATCCAGAGATTGAAATCCATCCAGTTAAGGGGCAGGTGGAACACCTCCTGGGAGAGATAAACAAGAAGGTGGAAAACCATCAGAGGGTCCTGGTAACCACCCTGACCAAGAAGATGGCTGAAGACCTTACTGATTACTACGCCCGGTCTGGGCTGAAGGTCCGTTACCTACACTCCGAAATTGTGACATTAGAAAGAATAGACATAATCGATGACCTCCGCCGGGGAGAATTCGACTGCCTGGTGGGAGTAAACCTGTTAAGGGAAGGCCTGGACCTTCCGGAGGTAGGTATGGTAGGGATATTGGATGCTGATAAGGAAGGATTCCTACGGAGTGAATCCTCACTCATACAAACCATAGGACGAGCAGCTCGAAACGTGGAAGGTCAGGTAATGATCTATGCCGATGAGGTAACAGAATCCATCCGCAAAGCAGTGGAAACCACCAACCGCCGAAGACAATTACAGATGGATTACAATAAAAAACACAACATTACCCCCAGAAGTACTTCACGTTCCTTAAAGAAGAAAACAGAGAAGAAAGACATGATCATGAGGGATGATATTATAAGCATGCCCAAAGACGAGCTACACCTGTTACTGCAGGAATTAAGAAAAGACATGAAAAAGGCAGCACAGATGCTGGACTTTGAAGAAGCAGCTAAAATCAGGGATAAAATTTTGATATTTGAGGAGCTAACCGATGAATAAGAAAGAAAACATCATAATAAAGGGGGCCCGGGAACACAACCTTAGAAATATAGACGTGAAGATACCCCGGGACCAGCTGGTGGTAATAACCGGTATAAGTGGTTCTGGTAAATCCTCCCTGGCATTCGATACCATCTACGCTGAAGGACAAAGACGTTACGTGGAATCGTTATCTGCTTACGCCAGGCAATTTCTGGGGCAGATGAAAAAGCCAGAGGTAGACTACATAGAAGGGCTCTCACCTGCTATATCCATAGAACAGAAAACCACTAGAATGAACCCTCGTTCCACAGTAGGTACAGTAACTGAGATATATGATTATTTAAGATTATTATTTGCACGTATTGGAATTGCACACTGCCATGAGTGTGGTAAAGAAATAAGCCAGCAGACACCCGGCCAGATTGTGGATAGCATCCTCCAGGAGGCGGAGGATACCAGGATACAGATACTTGCACCCATAGTACGGGATAGAAAAGGAGAACACCAGAAAGTATTTGAAAACCTACGCAACAAGGGATTCGTTCGTGTCCGGGTGGATGGTGAAGTAAAAAATCTGGAATCAGAGATAAAACTGGAGAAGAACTTTAAACACACCATCGAAGTGTTAGTCGACAGGCTGAAGATACGCTACGACCGTGACTTTGAAGCAAGACTTGCAGATTCAGTGGAAACGGCCCTGGAACTTGGAGAAGGCCTCCTAATAGTGGTGTACGGTAATGGGGAAGATGGTCATGAAAATGTGTTCAGTGAAGACTTCGCATGTACTGATTGTGGAATAAACTTCGAAGAGATCAGCCCCCGTATGTTCTCATTTAACAATCCCCGCGGAGCCTGCCCAGAATGTAATGGATTGGGAAGTAAACTGGAGATTGATGCAGACCTGGTGGTCCCTGATCCCAGATTATCCTTAAATGATGGAGCCATACTCCCATGGAGCCGATCAAAACACAGGAACAACTACTACGGTCAGATGTTAAAGGCAGTCTCTGACCACTACGGATTCAGTATGGACACACCATTTGATGACCTGTCACCTGAACACCAGAACATAATACTCTACGGTTCAACAGAACGGATTGAATTCCAGTTTCATAGGAAAAACAGGCTTCATAGGGTTAAACGCAGGTTTGAAGGGGTTGTAACCCGTATGGAAAGGATATATATGGAGACTAAATCCAATTACATGCGCAGCTACATGGGTCGTTTCATGAGCGACCGTAAATGTCCAGTGTGTAATGGAACCCGGCTGCGCCCGGAAAGCCGTTCAGTAACTGTGGGAGGTAAATCCATAACTGAAGTGGTGGAATGGCCAATTAAGGAATCCCATAAATTTTTCCATGAACTGGAACTATCTGATAGAGAGCAGTACATAGCTCAGGAAGTACTCAAGGAAATAAAAGAGAGACTCAAGTTCTTGAAAGATGTGGGATTGAATTATATTACACTGGACCGTTCATCAGGCAGTTTATCAGGTGGAGAAGCCCAGCGTATCCGTCTGGCCACCCAGATAGGGTCAGGACTGGTGGGTGTACTGTATATATTAGATGAACCCAGTATAGGCCTGCACCAGCGGGACAACACCCGTTTAATTGAAACTTTAAAGAAATTACGGGACATAGGAAACACGTTGATCATAGTGGAACATGATGAGGAAACCATAGTTTCAGCAGATCATGTAATAGATATAGGTCCTGGGGCAGGGGAGCACGGAGGACGGATAATTGCTGAAGGAACTCCCCAGGAGATCTCCAATAATCCTGAGTCAATCACCGGCAGATACCTCTCCAGACAGGAAATCATACCCATCCCTGCTGAGAGAAAGGGATATGACAGTTTTCTAACAGTTAAAGGAGCACAGGAACACAACCTGCAGAACATCGATGTTAACTTCCCACTGGGAGTTTTCACCTGCGTAACCGGGGTTTCTGGTTCAGGAAAAAGCACACTCATAAATGACGTTCTTTATAAAGGTTTATACGATGTTTTAAATCACAAACACACCAATCCAGGTAAACACCAGTCCATAGAAGGGATAGAACAGATAGATAAATCCATAATCATTGACCAATCACCAATAGGGCGTACTCCCCGGTCAAACTCAGCAACCTACACCGGAGTGTTCACCTATATCCGAGAACTCTTTGCACAAACCCCAACAGCCAACCAGCGGGGATATAAACCAGGTAGGTTTAGCTTCAATGTTAAAGGGGGCCGCTGTGAAGCCTGTACCGGTGATGGTATAATAAAAATTGAGATGCACTTCCTGGCTGATGTGTACGTTCCATGTGAAGTCTGCAATGGCAAGAGATACAATAATGAAACACTGGAAATCCGCTATAAAGGTAAAAACATAGCTGAAGTACTGGATATGACAGTTGAAGAGGCTTTGGAGTTCTTCGAAAACATCCCCCGTATCAAAAAGAAGCTACAGACCTTAGATGATGTGGGGCTTGGATACATCAAATTAGGCCAGCCAGCCACCACACTATCTGGTGGGGAGGCCCAGAGAATAAAACTGGCCAAGGAATTAAGCCGTCAAAGCACAGGTAAAACAGTATACATACTTGATGAACCCACCACAGGACTGCACTTCGTTGATATCAAGAAATTATTAAATGTCCTGGAGAGACTTCGTGATTCTGGAAACACGGTAATTGTCATAGAACACAACCTGGACGTTATAAAAACCGCTGACTACATCATAGACCTTGGTCCAGAAGGTGGTGATGAAGGTGGAAAGGTCATTGCTCAGGGAACACCAGAAGAGATAGCAGCAAGCGGTACATACACAGGCCAATTCCTGGAACATGTTTTAAATGAGGAAACCCTGTTATCAAAATATGAAAGTGAAGGTGAAGCTATCTCTGGAGAATCAGGGAATAATAATAAGTAGAGTTAAATATTGAATGACTGTTATTTTTTCTTTTATTTTTTTTGAAAATTCTTTTTATTAATTTTATTTTTTAAGAAATATTTTAATTATTAATTTTTGTTTTAGTAAAAATCATTTTAGTTTTTATTTTTAAGAAGATTTAATAAATTTCTGGACCCATAATATAATAAACAATCAAGATTTTCAATAATCTAAATTTTTTTAACTTGATAATTGGGAGAGAAGAAGATGGTTGAACAAAGCGATGTTTATATCGTTAAAACCATGGATAGAACTGAGGGAATCAATCTTTTACTGGATAAATTTAATTTAGAAGAATTTTCAGGGAGGAGTGTAGCAGTTAAACCCAACTTCAACAGTTCTGATCCATTCCCTGCATCCACCCACCTCCAGACACTGGAGGCATTGACACGTAATCTCCAAAAGGCTGGGGCGTCTGAAATTATAACAGCCGAGAGAAGTGGTATGGGAAAAACTCGCGATGTACTGGATAAATTGGGGGTATCCAGGCTGGCTGAGGAGATGGGGTTTAAATTGGTGGTCCTTGATGATGAAGAAAAAGAGGGATGGATTAAAATTAAGGGCGAAGGAAACCACTGGCTTCGAGGTTTTTATGTTTCAAAAATATTTTTAGATGCAGAAAAAGTGGTGCAGACTTGTTGCCTGAAAACACACAGGTTTGGGGGTGATTTCACCCTTTCCCTTAAAAATTCAGTGGGACTGGTGGCTAAGAAAGTCCCGGGCAACATGTACGACTACATGGCCGAGTTACATTTATCCCCACATCAACGAAAGATGATTGCAGAGATAAACCTCCACTACCCTGTGGATCTGGTTCTCATGGATGGAATGAAGGCATTCTTAAATAAAGGGCCGGAAAGAGGTGTAACTGCTGAACCAAACCTTTTAATAGCTGCAAAAGATAGGGTGGCCATTGATGCAGTTGGGGTTGCGGTACTAAGGCACTACGGCACCACAGATAAGGTTACTAACGGTCCCATCTTTGCTCAGGAACAGATAAAAAGAGCAGTGGAACTGGATATTGGGGCTGCATCTGCCCTGGATATAAACCTGATACCAGTTGATGATGAAAGTAAAGAAATAACCCAGGAATTAACTACTATTCTGGAAGAACAGGGTTAGTGTCCATTAATTTTTTTCATCTATTATTTTTAATCCAGTTACTAATTTTTGCAGGTATTAGATACAATAAAAATTTAAATGAATATTTTTATAAATACAAAAACTGAGAATAATTTTAATCAGAAAATTCAATATTCAACAGGTGGAGAAAAATTGAGCCTTATAATTTGTTACACAGGAAGTAACGGAAGCGTTATTATTGGAGATAAAAGGAGAATAGGTTTCTTAGGTAATGAAAAGAAAAGAAAACTTTTGGAAGAAGAGCTTTATTCATTATCAATCAAATCACAGGATGAACTGCTTAAACGCGCAGCGGAACTAGAGATAACTCTTAAAATATCAGATGATGCAGAAAAAGTAAGGGAACTGGGTGATGTGGTGGTAGGGGAAGTTAAAAATACCACACCATTTGAAACCAAAAGGAAAAGGATATACGCAACCACAGGGAGTTATAATCTGGTGGAACTAACCGGTTCAAGCATTGAGAAGATGGATGGTGGAACCACCTCCATAGTGGTTTTTGGAAATAAATCCACCAAAAAAATCGCAAACCAGGTAATCGAGGAGAACTGGAAGAAGAAGCTATCCCTGAAGGATGTAGCTGGTATTTTCAAAAAAGCCATGGAGGAAGTCTCCAGACAAACACCATCAGTGAGCCAGGACTATGATATAATAGTAAAAAATCCAGAGCTTAATAAAAACCAGGCAAGAGAAATCCTTAGAACAACCATAATCCAGGATGTTAAAGATTTAGAGAAATGGCGTAGCCAACTGAAAGAGCAGATGATAAAAGCTGCTAAAGGAATTGAAATGTCCAACAAAATCATGGACCAAGGTGTGGTAGGGAAAATAAGTAAAATTACAGGTGACCAGGTTGAAATCACCCTGGCTACTGGGGTAGAAGCACTGGACTTAGAATGGAATCTGCAGGCTGAAGCTGGAGAAGTGGTGACCATGGAAGTTGACAGCCCGGACAAGGTTTCCCTGGGTGATATGGCCGTAATTAAGGATGAAAACCTGTGTATAATGCCCAGCCAGTGTGGACTTAAATGTGAAGTAATTTTGTGCAAAGCTGATGACAGATAACTAAAGTTGATAAAAGGTAGATAAATGAAATTAACATTCCTGGGAAGTGGTGGTGGACGGTTCGCCACAATAACCCAGAAGAGGATGACTGGCGGATTTAGAATCGATGATATCGATGGAATGAACATCCACGTAGATCCCGGACCCGGAGCACTGGTAAGAACGTACCAGTTTGGACTGAGCCCCTTAAAATTAAACGGAGTATTCGTTTCCCACAGCCACACCGACCATTATACCGATGCAGAGGTTTTAATTGAGGCCATGACCAGGGGCATGACCAGGAAAAAGGGCTTTCTGGTGGGCAGTAAGACAGTTATAGATGGATATGAAAGGTGGGGGCCCTGTATATCTGAGTATCATAAGAGTATTCCCCGGGTTCATACATTAGATGCGGGAGAATCAACTAAAATAGATAAATTGAAGGTGACTGCCACCCACACTAAACATGGCGACCCTAAGGCGGTGGGATTCAGGTTAGAGCTTGATGATTTTGTTATTTCTTACACATCAGATACTGGATATATACCTGAACTTGCACGTGATCATGAAGGTGCAGATTTGCTTATTGCCAGTGTAATAAGGCCAGGTGGCGACCGTCTGCGCGGGCATCTCTGTGTGGATGATTTTCAGAAGTTGGTAGAGGAAGTTTCACCTAAGATGGCCATCATGACCCATTTGGGTATGAAGATCATCATGAATAATCCAGACCAGGAAGCAAAAAAAGTAAGTAAAAATACGGGTAAAAAGGTAATAGCTGCCAGGGATGGTATGGAAATAGATTTAGATGTGTTCCGGCCCAAACAGCATACTCTGGATGAGTTTAAATTATAAGGAAACTAATTTTAATTTATAATGCCCCGGTGGCTTAGTCCGGTATAGCGCGGGATTCGTAATCCTGAGGTCGCGGGTTCAATTCCCGCCCGGGGCTTAATTTTAATTCCCAGGATTGATTTATTTTTACTTTACTACCCTTATCTCTTCCACCACATATTTCCCCCCGCAGGGGCAGTCCTCAATCAGATCTCCAATTTTATAGGGTGGACGATTTCCATTGACTTCAATTACTTTTTCATCCTTGCAAAAGTTGCAACGGGCTATTACAAACCAGTTCATAGGGAAAACTCCTTGGATTTTTATTGGTTTTCTAGATTATTGATTATGAAATAATTACTTGATTTAACCAGATTTTTCTACAGTAGACAGGGGAATGAATCCTCCCCTTAACAGATGATCCACCAGTACCATGGCCATTGAAGATTCAGTCACAGCAGTAATCCTGGGGCAGATACAGGGGTCATGTCTTCCTTCTATCTCTATTTCCACCTCGGTCATCTTATCCAGATCAACTGTTTTCTGGACTTGGGAAATTGATGGTGTTGGTTTAACAGCTACCCTGACCACAATAGGCATACCATTTGATATACCGCCTAGAATTCCACCTGCCTGGTTTGTGGTGGTTTTAATCTTACCATCTGCTGCAATGTAATACTCATCATTGGTACCGTATCCAGTGAGGCCGGCCACTTCAAACCCGGCACCAATCTCCACACCCTTAACCGCGCCAATACCCATCATGGCCTTGGCCAGATCAGCATCCAGTTTATCAAAAACCGGCTCACCCAATCCAACCGGGGCATTTAGGGCTACAGTCTCCACAATACCTCCTATGGAGTCGCCGTCAGACTTCATTTTGATGATTAATTCTTCCATTTCCCTGGCGGCCTTAGAATCGGCGCATCGAACGGGGTTATCCTTTATTTTATCTTCTATCTGGTTGATGTTAACAGTGTTAGCTTTAATATTCCCGATCTGGGTCACATGGGACACCACTTTGATATCCATTTGATTTAATATCTGCTTAGCCACTGCGCCGCCAATGACATGGCCAATGGTGACTCTTCCACTTCCACGGCCGCCGCCCATATAATCGTAGTTTTGATATTTACTTTTCCAGGTTAAATCACCGTGTCCAGGGCGGGGGGTGTTTTTAAGAGATTCATAAGCGGATGAATCGAATTCACGGTTGTAAACTACAGCAGAAATTGGTGTACCATCTGTCTTACCCTGGAATACGCCGGAAAGTAACTGTACCTGGTCCTTCTCCTTCCTGGTGGTGGTTATTTGGCTGGTTCCTGGCTTTCTTTTATCCAGTTCCCTTTGAATATCCTCTTCACATAACTCAATTCCAGCAGGACAGCCGTCAATTACAGCTCCCAGAGCCACGCCATGGCTAGAGCCGAAGGTGGTAACCTTGAATATCTTTCCAGTGGTGTTTCCTGACAATGAAGTCACCTCTTAAACAATACAGATTCACATTTACGTTAATAATATGACAGATTACATTATTTAATTCAAATTCTACAATCAGATTTAAATTGCATCATCAGATTAAGTTAACATTATTCGATTTAAATTACATCATCAGATTTATTTAACATCATCAGATGTTTTAACATATTTTCTTTAGTAATATTATTAATTAGCTGCAATTTATAGATTTCAAAAAAATTTTACATCCGCACAATAAACCCGGTTTTCTCGCCCCGACTAAAGCCTGCATTTTCATAGAATTTCAGCGTTGCGTCATCCTTTTGACTGGTTAAAAGCATCACCTTATAACAACCATGTTCCCTGGCAATATCTACTGCCCTTTTTAAAACAGCAGTTCCATAACCCCTCTTCCTGTAGTTTGGATGGGTTACCACGTTTTCTATTAGTCCATAGGACCTGGCTTCCCTGGTGAGGTTCCGGATGACCGTCAGGTTACAGGTGGAGACTATGTTTCCACCATCTTCCACAACCAGATAAAAGTAATCAGGATGGGATATTATTTCTTCCCAATGTTTTTGGAGTTTTTCATCTAACTCCATCACCGGGTCATCTTTATTTAAATGTTCATAGAGTGATAGAAGATATTTCAACTCATCTTTTCTTATTAAACGTACCTCACCCATATAAATCTTCCCTAACTGATATCTTCAATGGAGATTATCCGGTCACCCTTGAATTTAAATCTCGATTCGCCTTTAAATTTGACCAACTCACCAGCCTTAGGTCCGTCTGGAATATCAATATTAAGTACAGCCTTGAAATCGATTTTATTTTCCACCACATTACCCTTTATGTTTTGTTCAGTGATGAGCATCTCCCTTTTCTTTAAAAGCCTGGTCGAATCTTTAGCCTGTTTTTTAAAATCTTTTGATCCCTGTATATGGACGTTAATCTCTCCACCCGCAATATTTTTAAATTCAACATCAGGATGGATGTTTTTAAGCATACCATCAATATCAAATTCGTTGTAAGCCTTTATATAACGGTCTATGACTATCTTAATCTGCTTTTCCCTGCTAACCATTCATATTCCTCAAATTACCTAAATTAATCCAGTTTACCTTTAAAACCCTGTCTCATACCCCATGGAACCCATAACATAACACAAAGTATGGCCACAATCGCAATGCTCAGTATGAATACTCCGATGTTCTCCAGGATACCAAAGCTACCTGCGTAGAAAATAAGCCATAAACCCAGGGCCACCAGCCATCCCAATCCTATACAGATAGTTACAAATATTCTCCACTTTTCTGGTTGTTGGTCACTCATTTTTACTCACCTTAATATATCTAAAAGTACTCCTCTAACCCAAGTAAAGATATATAGTATTTACCTTATTATTAAAATTATGAGTGGAACTGTCAAGAGAATAGGGGACATCTACCAAAAATTATACCAGCTATATGGTCCCCAGGGATGGTGGCCCCTGATAGACTGTAAAGGACCGAAACCAGTAAAAACTGGTGCAGTAGAAGGGTATCATCCATTAAATTATGATCTACCAGTACAGCGTAATCATATTTATGAAATAATTGTAGGAACTATCTTAACCCAGAATACAGCCTGGCTGCAGGCGAATACTGCACTACACAACCTGAATGATTTAAAAGCTCTGGTACCTGAAAAACTATTAAAATTAGATGATGAAATTTTAAAATCCGCCATCCGACCTGCGGGATTTTTAAACCAGAAAGCAATTTATTTAAAGAAAGTAACCCAGTTTTTCATAGAGTTAGATGGTGAAACACCGTCAAGGAAGGAATTACTTGAAGTTAAAGGGGTGGGAAATGAGACAGCTGATTCAATCCTCCTCTACGCCTACAAGCAGCCTGAGTTTGTGGTGGATACCTATACCCGCAGATTATTTTCGCATCTAGGCTTGTCACATGTGGAGATAAGTTATCTGAAACTCAAGAACCTTTTCGAGAACAGTTTACCCAGGGATGTCCCGGTGTATCAGGAATACCATGCCCTAATTGTGGAGCATGCCAAGCGATATTATAATAAGAAGCCCCATGGAGTAGGGGACCCTTTAAGTAGACTGTCTATTTAAATATCCATGATTTAAACCAACTTGTAAAATATCCATTCACTCTTTACTGAATCACCTAAAATATTATTTATTATTAGAACAAAGATAAGATATAAATAATTAAAGCAGTTGATGCCATGAAATTCCCCACCACCAGAATGCGCAGACTTAGAAAAAACTTCCAAATCAGGAGGATACTCCAGGAGACCCGATTAAATCCGGAAGATTTAATCTACCCCCTATACATTAAAGAAGAGTTAGATGAAGGACAAAAAGAACACATCGACACCATGCCTGGCCAGTACAGGTATTCATTATCTGAAGCAGTTGATGAAGCCAAAAGACTCGAAAAATTAGGTTTATCATCAGTCATCCTCTTTGGAATCCCCATTAAAAAGGATGAAACTGGATCATCTGCATATGAGGAAGATGGAATAATCCAGAAGGCCATACACAGACTAAAGGAAGAAACTCAACTGGTGGTCATCACCGATGTCTGCCTGTGCCAGTACACCACCCATGGCCACTGCGGCATAGTGGAGGGTGGTGAAATTGTAAACGATGAAACCCTCAACTACCTGTCCAGGATAGCCTTAAGTCACGCCGAAGCAGGGGCAGATATAGTAGCCCCATCAGATATGATGGATGGAAGGGTTGAGACCATCAGGAAGGCTCTGGATAAAAACGGCTTCCAGGACACCCTGATAATGTCCTATGCAGCCAAGTATGCATCATCATTCTACGCACCCTTCCGGGATGCAGTATGTTCAGCACCATCATTTGGTGACCGTAAAACCCATCAGATGAGCCCTGCTAATATAAACGAGGCCATAAGAGAGGTGGAGCTTGACATAATGGAGGGCGCAGATATGATACTGATTAAACCTGCCTTACCCTACCTGGATGTAATTAAAGATGTTAAAAATAAATTCAAACTCCCTACTGCAGCATATCAGGTAAGTGGTGAGTATTCAATGCTCATGGCAGGTATACAGGCCGGCTACCTCACGGATGAATCCATCCATGAATCCCTGATATCCATTAAACGGGCAGGGGCAGACCTGGTAATCTCCCATTTTGCTCCCAAGATATTAGAGGAAGGCACTGAATTTAAATGTTGATTTTACGGAGCTTCTTTATCACTTAATTACTGGAGTTTAAGTCCATGGATCCAAGTTTAACATCAAAAATTGCCCAGCTTGCATCGGTCCTGGAGGTAAGCGGACATCCCAAACCCGGAAACGTCCACCGCACACAGGACTTCGAGGATATGGTATTTGAGGATTTTCTTATCAGCGGAATTGCCATAGGAAATACCATGGAAAAGGCAGCAAGACAGGGCCTAAAGTACCAGGACCAACTCCATAAAATCCACCTTGGGAAATTAATAAAGGAAGCGGTACTGGAGACGTTCAGATGGGTGGAAAATAACACCAACCTAGGTATCATAATGTTATTAACACCATTATCCGCCGCAGCAGGGAATGTTAATGATTTCCATGGTTTAAGGGGCAAAGTTCACGACATGATGCTTGCCACCACCTCACAGGATGCTGTTGACCTCTATGACGCTATAAACATAGCTGATGCAGGGGGAATGGGCCAGCGTGAAGATCTGGATGTGGGAAGCGAGAATGCCAGGGAAGAACTAATGGAAAAGAATATTAACATGTTCCATGTTCTTGAAATATCTTCCTCCTGGGATGCGTTGGCATATGAACTCACCCATAAGATGCCAGTTAGTTTTACACTGGGATATCCCACCTATAAAAAGTTAAAAAAGGCCCATGGAAACAACATGGCTACGGTGCAGACCTTTTTAACCATCCTGGCAAGCAAGCAAGACACCCTTATTTCCCGTAAGTATGACCAGTCAGTATCTGCCAGGGTTAAGGCGGATGCTAAAATTATATTAGATAAGGGGGGAATATTAACTGAAGAGGGTAGATCACTGATCGAAAAATTTGACCAGGATTTAATGAAGAATAAGTATAACCCCGGTACCACAGCAGATTTAACTGCATCTTCCCTGATGATAGCATTACTTGAAGAATTCTGGGAATAATATATTTCTTATGCCGATAAAATTATAAATGAGGAAAATTTCATGTTAAAAAAATTTATAGAAGAATTACACCTGTACGAGAAGAAAATTCTCTTGGCTTTGGAGAAGAAAAAGGGAAAAGCCACACCAGAGCAGATTTCAAAGATACAGGACATGGACATCAAAGCGGTTATGAGTTCAGGAGACTCATTAGAGTCTAAAGGAATCATAAAGATACATAAAGATATAAAGGAAGTCCTGAGCCTAAGTGGCACAGGTAAACATTACGCTCTTGAGGGTTTGCCTGAGAGGAGATTATTGGAAGCCCTGGATAAGGAAGATTCAATTCGTATCAGCGATGCAGCAGATAAAACAGGATTAGAATCAAAAGAAGTTAACATTGCTATCGGGTGGCTTTTTAAAAAGAAATGGGCCACCATGAATAAGGGTGAGATAAAAATAACCCCTGAAGGGAAGGATTCCCTGCATAAGGAGTCAGAAGATGAACAGTTACTTAACACGCTCCTTGAAACTCAAAAATTACTATTAGATCCGTCAAAAATAGTAAAAGAGGGATTAAATCTTCTTAAAAAGAGAAAAAATATCATTAAAATAAAAAAACAGCATGAATTTAATTTTGAACTTACAGATAAAGGTCGAGAAATACTGGATATGGGTATTGTAATTAAAGACCAGGCCACCCAGCTAACACACACTGATTTAATGACTGGAAGGTGGGAGGAACTGGAGTACAGGCCATATGATATACAGGCAGATTATCCGGATATATATCCGGGTAAGATCCACCCCCTGCAGAAGACAATAGAGGAGATCAGGAGTATATTCATTAAGTTGGGATTCACCGAGTCTGCAGGCACTATCCTGGAATCAGCCTTCTGGAATTTTGACTGCCTCTTCCAACCTCAGGATCATGCAGCCCGGGAGATGCAGGATACATTCTACATAAAGATACCCCAAATGGCAAAGTTACCCGGAGAAGAACTGGTAAGTAGTGTTGCACGTGTCCATGAGGACGGGGGAGCCACAGGATCAGAGGGCTGGGGATACCAATGGGATGAAGAGATAGCCCGGCAGTCAGTACTCCGTACACATACCACCTGCGTATCTGCACGTTTTTTAGAAGATAATAAACCACCACTCAAGATGTTTTCTGTGGGAAGAGTCTTCAGACGGGAAACCATAACCTACAAGCATTTACCCGAATTCCATCAGGTAGAGGGTATCATAGCTGCAGAAGATATTGATTTTGAAAATCTACTGGGAATACTCAAGGAATTCTACCATAAACTGGGCTTTGATGTTAGGTTCAGACCAGCATACTTCCCATACACCTACCTATCCACAGAATGTGAGATTTACCTGCCTGAAAAGGAAAGCTGGATAGAACTGGGTGGATCAGGAATGTTCCGGCCAGAAGTTTTAGAACCCCTGGGTGTAGAAACACCAGTTGCGGCTTTTGGACTCGGAATTGAGAGATTAGCCATGATCAGGCTGGGTATAACCGATATCAGGATGCTGTACAAGAGTGACCTGGGATGGCTGAGGAATCTGCCAGTTACTAAACTTTGAACTGGTGGGAAGTCAACTTGGAAAATATATTTTTTAAAAATTGATCCAAAGAAAAATTTGGTTTGATAAAATTTGGTTTGATAAAATTTAGTTTGATAAAATTTAGTTTGATAAAATTTGGTTTGATAAAATTTAGTTTGATAAAATTTGGTTTGATAAAATTTAGTTTGATAAAATTTAGTTTGATAAAATTTAGTTTGATAAAATTTAGTTTGATAAAATTTGGTTTGAGAAATTGGATCTGAGAATTTGATTGAAATAAAATTAGTTTATAATTTTAGATCATGAATTATTTTTTCAAATTTTTTCGGATCTAACTAATAAAATTATCTCGATTGGGTTAAAATCTGCAAAGTTGCTGTAAATAAATCATTTAACCTATACCCACCAACTTATTTACCGCAATTTCTCATGATTTCTCCTGGGACATTGAAAATTCCTTTGAAATTTACAAATAAGTGATGAGATATATAATAAAGTAGAAATTTTCAGATTCAAAATCATAAAGGGGAGAGAAGCTTATGGAATTTTTGGATGTAATTAAAAACAGGTATAGTATCCGCGGATATAAATCAGATGAAGTTGAAGAAGAAAAACTAAATTTTGTGCTTGAAGCTGCTCGATTAGCACCAACTGCCGTAAATAATCAGCCATTTAAATTAATAGTTATAAAAACCAGGGGCAGGGAGGAAGAGCTGAAGCGTATTTACCCAGCTGATTGGTTTGTGCAGGCACCAATTGTTATATGTGCAGTTACACTCCCCAATGAAGCCTGGGTGAGGAAAGATGGTAAGAACTATGCAGAGGTGGATACTACTATTGCATTTGACCACTTAATACTTGCAGCTACTAGTCTGGGTCTTGGTACTTGCTGGATAGCAGCATTTGATATGGCAGCTGCGCGAGAAGTACTTGAAATTCCTGATAATGGGTTACCCTTAATATTTACTCCTTTAGGATATCCAGATGCCGGGCCTCGGAATACTGGAAGGAAAAGCAGGGAAGAACTGGTAAAATATGATAAATGGTAAGTTAATGGAGATGTATAGATGAAAAAATCTGTTGGAGCAAAAACAATTATCTATCCCACGCCAGTTTTGATTGTGGGGACATATGATGATGCTGGAAAACCCAATGTAATGAATGCAGCCTGGGGTGGAATTAACTGTTCTGATCCGCCCTGTGTTTATGTATCCATAAGGGAATCAAGGTACACTTTCAATAACATAGTAAATAATAAAGCATTTACCATAAGCATACCATCAGAGGAACAGGTTGTAGAAGCAGACTACTTTGGAATAATATCAGGCAGGGATGCAGATAAACTCACCACCACCAGACTTACACCAGTTAAAAGTGACCTGGTTAACGCCCCTTACATTCATGAATTTCCCTTAACTGTGGAGTGTAAGCTGGTTCACACCGTGGATCTCGGTGCACACACCCAGTTTACTGGGGAGATACTGGATGTCAAGGTTGATTCTGAGTTAACTGATGAAAAAGGAAACCCGGATATTAAAAAGATAAATCCCATCCTGTACGATCCAATTGGATTAGCCTATTATGGTATTGGTGAATTTAAAGGAAGAGCTTTTTCGGTAGGTAGGAAATATAGATGATGTGTTGATCAATGCGTATTACATTACATTCATCTTTTATTAAATAGTGTGGTGATATCAAATCACCCTTCAACCTTTCATTTTTTTTGAATTCCTTTTTGGTGCATAGTTACGGGCTTTTTTTGATAAATTATTTATATTGTAATTACAAGAAAATTCATTGTATATTATCTATACTCAAATATGCAGGCGGTATTCCATTGCGAAAACTTTATTGATTAAGTGAAACAATATAATATTCGATGAATTAAGTTGTTTTAATCTTTATATCAACAATTTTATGGTCTTGATATTTATGTATGATCGGGAAGAAATTCACTCACAAATTGTACAAACCCTTAAAAACTCTATTTTTCCAAAAAATTCCTTCGATGAACTAGTAGAATCATTACCAAAAGGAATTAATACCATGTATACGGCTGATAGAATTGTATTAACAGCCGGTGCAGCGGAAAAGTTGATTAAAGAAACGGATTTTCCATTTAAGAATGCAGAAGAAGTAGCAGATACAATTGTGAAAAGGTGTGTCTTTTTCGATAGTAAGTAGGTTTTTTTTTAAATGTGCTGGTGATCTCGAAGTCTGTGCCAAATTACTGAGTAATATTTCAATATATGTGCTTTTTTAATATCAATCTGTAATTTATGACTATTTTTTTTATCATGAGATTTTTTTTTATAATTTGGAATTTACTTCGTTAAACTCCTCTATAACGAAGTAAATATTTTAGTTTTAATCTGCTTTATAAATCCTGAAAAACAATAATAAATAAATTCTTTTTTACACAGATTTAGAAATTTTTATAATAAGGAAAACAAATCATACTTATTGATAATATGACTGAATACACTGTAGAGCTGGGAAAAAATAAGCTCCCTATAGAGGAGATTGGTGGTAAAGCTGTTAACCTTGATTTAATGATACAATCTGGTTTTAACGTTCCTTCGGCATTTGTAATCAAAGTAGAGGCCTATCAGGATTTCATAGAAAAAACATTACAAGACGAAATATCACAGGTTCTTCACCAGATAGATTTTGAAGATGAGCAATCAATATCCCAGGGTTGCCAGACAATCCGGGGATTAATTAAAACAGTCCAGTTACCAGGATCACTCCTTTCAGATAGGCAGATATCAGAAGGATTCTATGCAGTACGTTCCAGTGCCATATCAGAAGATTTACCCGACGCTAGCTTCGCAGGACAGCTTGACAGTTTCTTAAACGTAAAGAAAGATGATATACTAAAAAAAGTTGTTGAATGCTGGGCATCCTACTGGACTGATAGGGCAGTTAAGTACAGGCATGATACAGGCATAGACCACTTAGTAACCGATAAAAATGCCGCTGGGATAGCTGTGGTAGTGCAGAAGATGGTTGATGCCCATGCAAGCGGGGTTATGTTCACATCCAACCCAATGGATGGGAGTGATACTGTAGTTGTTGAATCAACCTGGGGACTGGGAGAATCCATTGTATCTGGCCTAGTTACCCCTGATTCTTACATCTTAAACAGGAAAAGTCAGATCCTGGAAGAGATCATCAAATCAAAAGATAAGGGATACTATCTGGTTGACGGGAATAACGTTTTAGTAGATATTCCGGAAGATAAAAAGAATCAGCCGAGTGTTGATGATAAAATACTTAAAGAATTGGTGGAGATGGGAATTAAACTGGAAGAATATTTTCAGGTTGCCCAGGATATTGAGTGGGCCCTTGAACTTGAAGATGGAAATCCGGAAATTTACATACTCCAATCCCGACCCATAACCACCCTGCAGGAAAAGGACGATATATTATGGACCCGGGCCTACGGGGATGAATACTGGGCAGATGCCACCACACCACTCTTCTACAATGTGATGGGTAAGATGCTCACCGACTATGTAAACCATGAAGGCGCTAGGATAATGGGATACACTGATATAACTGACACAAAACTTTTGAAACTTCATAAATCAAGAGTATACTTCAACAGCTGGGTGCTGGAAAAAGCCTTTTCCTATTACCCGAAATTTGCCCGTTCCAAGGAACTTTTAAACTACTTCCCACTGGAAGACCAGGAGAGAATATCCCAGTATCCATCAAATCTTATGAAAACCCTTCAATCCCAGATATTAATTGCAATCAGGGACCCGGATGGCATGATGAACCGTACAGATAAGGCCTACCGCAGGTGGGCTGCCGGGTTTATGGATGAGTGTGAAAAGTTTGATGAGACTGATTTAACCCTGTTGAGTGATGAGGAACTCCTATCCTTATATCATAATATAGAAAATGCAGGAATCAAACACTACCAGCTTATCCGATATGGTATGGTTTCTCATTCCATTGCCACCAACTTAATGATCAAAAATTGGCTTATTAAATGGCTGGATGACCAGGATGGCTCGCTCTACGCGGGACTCATCTCTGGACTGGATGATAACAAGACGGTGGAGATGAACATTCGATTATCAGAACTGGCCAGAATAATACAAGAAGATCCTCATCTAAATGAAACTGAAACCTTGACCAGTGAAACAATTTCATCAAATCCCCAATTTAATGAGATGTTTCATTCCTTTATTGATGAATACGGGCACCGATCCAACACCAGGGAAATACTTTTCCCCCGATGGAGGGAGGATCAGGGCTATGTTTTAGGTGTGGTTAAAACATTATCCTCATCAGATCTGGATTTAAAGCATAAAGAATTGGAAAGCAGAGAACATCGGATGAAGACTGAAAAAGAAGTTTATGCAAAGATTAAAAAAACTAGGGGAGGATTCTTAAAGGCTAGACTTTTTAAAATTGTCCTTAATTTAGCACAAACCTACTTGATCTTCCGGGAGAATCAGAGATTCTATCTGGATCATCTGCTTTTCCGTCAAAGATTGATGCTTCTTGAGATGGGTAGGAGACTGGCTGAAACCGCTATTATAGATTTAACCGATGATGTGTTCTTCCTATTTGAAAAGGAATTATTTAAAATTTTTTCCAACCAGAAAAATGTGCTCAACAATAAAAAAAGTTTTGCCGATGTTAAAGACAGTATTTCCATGAGAAAAAAGGAGTTCTTCCGGTATAAATCCACCTTACCGCCTAAATTCGTGAAAAATGGTATTGAATTCGATGACACCATACTGGAACACCATCAGAACTCAGTGTATGGTGCAGCAGCCAGCCCTGGCATGTACTCTGGAATAGCCCGGGTGGTGGAGGATATCAAAGACCTGTCCAATCTTAAAGACAACGAGATATTAATAACCAGCAACACAGATCCGGCATGGACAGCTGTTTTCTCCAAGATAGGGGGATTAGTTACAGAAACAGGGGGAATATTATCCCATGGTGCAGTGATATCACGCGAATACCGTATACCTGCTGTGACCGCAGTTAAAGGAGCTACAGAAATATTTAAGACCGGTGAAAAATTACTGTTAGATGGGAACCAGGGTGTTGTGCATAGGGAAGATGATTAGACTAATTTTTTATTTTTATTTGAATTTAATATTTAATTTTGGTACGTGAAGAAAATGATTCAAGATATAGAAACCCTGAAAAAGCATGAAGACTGGAATGAAAGCTACTACTTCAACTTCCACGACTCGGAAAATAACCTGACTGCCTTCATGCGCATAGGCAACAAGGTCAACAAGAACGAGAAGATGATGTTCTTCTACATAATGACTGATAAATTAACTGCCGGAGTAAAGATGGAAGCACCCTGCGGTGGAAAGCCATTAAACATTGCTGGTTTAGATTACCAGGAGATGGGTGGGGATAAATGGAAGTTAACCTATAAGGGGCCCATGTTAGACCCATCTGATGAAACAGTATACCAGGTGAATATGGATGTAACCTGGCAGGCCTTAAACCCAGTCATGGATTACATGGACTGTGTGGATGAAAAAGGTGTGGAACTATCTAAAAATGTAGCTTCAGGACATATAGAACAGTTTGGAAAAGCAAGTGGAAAGATAAAAATAGATGATCAGGAATATCATGTTTCTGGCATGGGGGAAAGAGATGAAAGCATCGGGGTAAGGGCGTGGAGTTCGCCTAAAATGTGGATGTGGATAAACAGCGCCTTTTCAGAAGATGAGGCCTTCAATGTAACCAAACTATCAGTGGAAGAGGGTGAAGTTGATGCCGGATATTTCCACACCAACCATAGAAACATGGCCATTATTAAATCTGATGTGGATTTAAAACTGGATAATTGGATTCCCAGCAAGTTCACCATGAAATTAGGGGATAATGAAGATAATCAGTACCAAGTTGAAGGTGAAGTAATCCGATTTGGACTGATCCCCGTGGACGAACGCATGAATTTGATAGAAACCCTCTCCAAATACAACTGGGATGGGAAAGAGGGGTATGGTATTGCTGAGTTCCTTTTAAGGAAAGTTTAATTTTAATTTTAAATAACTATGCATCTGGGAGGAGATGAACACCATCAACCTATAACATGATGGTGCCTATTGTCAGTCACCGGATTAATTAGTCATTGTATGTATTTCAGAATCAGAAATTAATGGGATGTTTATTCCAATATGAAATAAAAATAGATTCTAGAATGCATTAAATTATATTTAAAATACGAGAAGATCAAAAATAAAAGAAAAAAAGGGGGAAAATTGGTTTTATTTTCTTTTTGGTATTAGTAATCCACTTATGACAAGTAGTGCGGCTAGTAGTATGTAGTTTATGGGTGTTCCTGTATTCTGCATGGGTATTGTTGCTGCTTTTGCTTCGTTTTCTGGATCATCACCATCGGATGATGCTTTTACGTTGATGGTTATTGAGGGTATGTCTGTGTTCCAGTTATGGGTGTCTGAGGTGACCTCTGGTGTTATGATGTACTGTCCAATTTGTAATGCTTTAACTGTTAGTTTGAGGTTTGGGTCTCCCACTGGTACGTTGTCCAGTGTCCAGGTTACCGTCCTGGTGGTTGGGTGTAGTTCCATGTTCCACTGTCTACGGTTATGTCTACAAATTCCAGTCCTTCGGGTATCTGGAAGTTGATGGTTACGTTTTCTGCAGGGTCCGGCCCATAATTACCCAGTTTATATGTTATAATAAATGATTGACCTACCGTAGGGTTAGTATTGTTTACAGTGATGTTCATGTATAATCCTGCTGATGGATCAATGGTTAAATATGTTGAAACTGTTTCGTTGTCAACTGTGGTATTTATTGTAGCCGTGCCGGGTGTGTTTGCTGAGAACCTCTATGTTAACACCACTTTTCTAAGCGATTCAACATAAAAAAAAATGGTAAATTAAGAAATATATTAAAAAATAGCCCCTTCAGTTGAAGAGTAACTTTTAACGATGCCTATCTTACAATTTTGACATATCTTTAATAAAAAAAGTTGGCCAAGACCATTGCTAAGAATATGAATAATAGATTGGTTCCCACATTTTCTAATGAGGTTGATACTTGGGAAACTAAGTAGAATATAATGGCAAAAAAGACTAATACAATTCCTATAACTACTTTAATCTTATCATTCATTAATTTACCTCCGAGTTAGAGCTGACCCTAATATTATAATTATTGTTGCAGTGAGGTAAATTACAAAATTTTTGCCGAAAAAGAAATAGTTTGCTATGATGATGAAAAATCCCAGCAAAAGTATTATAAAAACAATGTTATTACTTTTATCGGCTACTCTATTTTAATCAATTATTGAACCTGATGTTTCAGTGTCTTGTATATCTTTATTAGAGGATTCAATCATTTCAGAGGATCTGCCTATATTTGCACCACAAGCAGCGCAAAATTCTGCATTATTCGGGTTTTCTTCTCCGCATTTTGGACAAAACATGCTAAATCATCTCCCTAACTCAAGTAGGATAAAATGTTGGTTTTTCATCTTCACCTAAACCGTATTCCTTACCACACTTGACACATTTCACTTTCACGTACTCACCCCTTCTATTGTTATATCTGTTTTTTTGTTTTTAAATTGTTGCGTATTAATATGGAATGGTAATAGATTTAGTAAATTTTTATATATTGTTCAGAGAAATTATATGTATTAAGATATTACTAGCATTTGGAGGTTTATGATATGTTTTGTCCAAAATGTGGAATAGAAAACGTAGATAATGCCCAATTTTGCGAAAATTGTGGATATAAGTTAAATAGTACTGATACACAAGTAACACCCCCTTCCCAACAAGCTTCTTATCCTGATGAAAAAAAACAGTACAGTGGAATGGTAATTGTGGGTTATATAACCGCTATTTTTTTAAGTCTCGTTGGTATCATCATAGGTGCCTATCTTTATACGAGGGATAACACTGAGGCCAAAAAAAACGGCAGAAACATTATAATTATAGGTCTAATAGTGATGATTATCGGAATAGGCGTCAGTGGTTATCTTATATTAGGTACAGATGTGTATGCAACGGATGATATAAGTGAAGAAGGAGCAACAAACATTGTTAATATGTACATCGATAATGTTAAAAAACAATTTCCCAACGAAGCGAATAATTTTCAAGTAGGCAAGCCACAAAAAGTTAAAGTTAATGGAAGGGACCAGTGGAAAGTGCCCGTGATATATAGAGGTAACAATGCTAAGATCATCGCGGTTATACCCACCCAAAATGGATATATAATGGTACCAGTGAGGGGTACTAGAAATGCTGACGGCACAATTACCATCAGTATAAGATTACCCAATGGCCAGACCTTAGAGGTTATAACCGGTAGAAACGGTTTGGGCAACATAAAATTCCCAGGTGGAATTTTATTCGGTGAAACTGACACCAGCACAACAGACACAGTAAATACCGATACTGACGACACCAGCACCAGTGAAAGTCAGTCAAGTGATTCTGCTTATTGTCATATCTGTGAAAGTTATAATTGTATCCATATAACCAGATATGGAGAAACAGCTGATTCTCTAGATGATTTTTAGAAATAAGATGGTCTTCCATTCCTTAAACTGAATACAGAAGACCATTAAATATATTTTTTTAAAAAAGTCATAAATTCTTCTTGCTCATCAACCGGTTCACAACTAGTCGAATATAATATCTAAATTTTTGTTGCGAACCAAAGAAATAATTTTTTCGTAATATCATTGATAATCAGATTATTGTTAATATACTCCTTAGAAAACCTAACAGTACAGATGTTTCAATCCTTGTTTTATTGGAAAAGTCTCTGCAACCTATTCGTCCAGCGCAGAACAGCTTTGGTCCTAAAGGAGTTTCAATCCTTGTTTAATTGGAAAAGTCTCTGCAACAACTACGAAACAACCGTTGTAGTAAATGTAAGACTGGTTTCAATCCTTGTTTTATTGGAAAAGTCTCTGCAACAAAGTCTTTTTCTTCAGGCTCCTTTATTATGCCAGCACATTAGTTTGTAGGGCACATATGTATCGAATCATTTACAATGGAATTCAAAAACTACTTTAAAACCTTTTTTGATGATAATTTATTTGCCTCAATGAATTCAGGATTAAGGTTATTTTGTTTTCTAATCTTTTTCACCCCCTTCATGCCCAATGAAAAAAAAATTCCTTATCAATATTTTGTCTATATTAGTCTGATATTTATATGTGACTAATAATTCACGAACACAGGGGGGAACTATAAAAAAAACTAGAATCATAAAAAAATAAACCTAAAGGAGTATAATGGATAAATAAGTAATATTTGACTTCTTACAAAATTCCAATTTTTTTTTTACAATCACAATATTACATTACAAAAGAATCGAATGGGACCCCAAAAAATAATAATTAATATTTGTCTAGGCCCATCCTCTGACTTGTTATTTTAGCAAAACTAATAACCTAATACTCATTTATAACTATTTGAAACCTTATTTTTCTGGAGTAATATTACATCCTGTAATAAAATTTTCAACTCAACAAATTATTGCTTATATTAAATTTTAAAGTTCAAATATAAGATAATGGCACTGAAAACTAGCTTAAAATTCGGTATATTTAAATAGCAGTTAATATTAATTTATGTTTAGGTGATAAATATGAGTGAACTACCAATAGCCCCAGTGGGGAGAATAATAAAAAATGCCGGTGCGCAAAGAATCAGTGATGATGCAAAAGAAGCATTAGCAAAAGCAATAGAAGAATGTGGTGAAGATATCGCTACACGAGCAGTTAAACTTGCAAAACATGCCGGAAGAAAAACAGTTAACGCATCCGACATAGAACTTGCAATCAAAGAACTAGATTAAACAAATTTAATCTACTTTTCTTTTTAATTTTTTCTTTATATCATATTCATAATATCATCTTTAATTATTTGGAATTCTTCTTCCGTTATTGCACCATCATCAAATAAAGTCATTTTAATTTCTTCAACTGAAGATGCTGTATTTTTATCTTTAATCTTATTATTCTGCATTTTATCTTTAATGGATTGTATAAATTAATAGCATCTTCTTTTCGTACTCTTTAATTATTAAACTCCTTGATGTTTTATTTTTAATAGCAGCATAATCCCTACTATCAGATGCCAATCCCATAATTCCGCCAATTAAGCCAAAACCTACTAATACAGTTACTGTAAGTGCAGTGAATTCATTTTATCATTTATTGAAAGGTTAAGAAAGAATTTAAATCAGAAAAATCCTAAATGATGATTTTAAAAACAACGAAATGATTTATCAGATGGAATTGTAATATATGCCATATTGATGGCGAATATTCTAGTTTATGGAAAAGGATTATTAACTGAAATTAATGAGCTTATCAAATATGAAGATATAACTTATGGGCTTATAGGCGTTGTGAATGTTTGTTTTATTTCAATCCTAAAATAGTCTGATTTTGGCCGGGAATTGCCATAAATCCAGCTATCACACCGTCTTTAAATTTCAATCCTAAAATAGTCTGATTTTGGCTGGTATGTCTGTTGCCAACCCAGTAAAAGATAGATATATTTCAATCCTAAAATAGTCTGATTTTGGCCCTTACGCTCTACTATTGAAGTATATTTCTCATTTTCCATATTTCAATCCTAAAATAGTCTGATTTTGGCGACGCCCAGGAAACCGAACAAATAACAGCACCAGCATTTCAATCCTAAAATAGTCTGATTTTGGCTCCATTCGGGTTCAACTTCTCCAACAAGGGGTACATTTCAATCCTAAAATAGTCTGATTTTGGCTTGGTTCTCCCTCCCCCATATCTGGCTCCGGTGCGAAGTATTTCAATCCTAAAATAGTCTGATTTTGGCCTTATCATTAGACAGTCCGTATGCTGCGGTGAGTAGTATTTCAATCCTAAAATAGTCTGATTTTGGCCCTAATGCCTATATTTAACGCCCTTGCAGGAGTAGTAAGATTTCAATCCTAAAATAGTCTGATTTTGGCAATTACAGGAGCTTAAAGGACTTAAACAGGATTCAATCAATTTCAATCCTAAAATAGTCTGATTTTGGCGGATAATGTGATTAATCGGTTAGTAATACGGGATTTGAATTTCAATCCTAAAATAGTCTGATTTTGGCCTTTTTAACTTTGAATGAGATTACACGGGGGTCGTCTATTTCAATCCTAAAATAGTCTGATTTTGGCAGAACAAGATCATATTAACATTACTATCCGCATTGGTGGATTTCAATCCTAAAATAGTCTGATTTTGGCCATAGAGCCATTGTTTCCATCCGATTTCACTGTAGGCATTTCAATCCTAAAATAGTCTGATTTTGGCCGGATGGGCGCATGAAGTAGACAGCAACTAAGTATTATAATTTCAATCCTAAAATAGTCTGATTTTGGCAATCCGGGAAGCACGGACTGAGCAGATGGAATACCCCATTTCAATCCTAAAATAGTCTGATTTTGGCATTATCAATGTTGGATGTATTTATAGAATTTATTTATTTCAATCCTAAAATAGTCTGATTTTGGCAAATAGCTGACCATCCCCAGATTTATATTTAAACTAAAATTTCAATCCTAAAATAGTCTGATTTTGGCCTCAAATTCCCAGCCATACTTCTCTTTAAGAGATTCCTTAGATTTCAATCCTAAAATAGTCTGATTTTGGCCCGGAAGTAATCATCCCGTAGTATTAGTGTTATATCTGATTTCAATCCTAAAATAGTCTGATTTTGGCTTTGGTTTACGGGAACAGGGGAATGGCAATATGTAACATTTCAATCCTAAAATAGTCTGATTTTGGCTATTTGTCACGAAAGATGATGATGGAAACCCAGTTAAATTTCAATCCTAAAATAGTCTGATTTTGGCGTTTCATCCTGCTTCTCCCTAGCCTCCTTCTCAAATATTTCAATCCTAAAATAGTCTGATTTTGGCGACATCATAGATGTCAGCCCTGGGGCTGATTATGGGATTTCAATCCTAAAATAGTCTGATTTTGGCAATAGTCTGTCTCCGATACGCATTCCAAAGCTTAGCTCATTTCAATCCTAAAATAGTCTGATTTTGGCAAAGCAACTATTTCATTAACTGTTAAAGTTACTGATTCATTTCAATCCTAAAATAGTCTGATTTTGGCTATTTCTCATCCTATAATCTCCCGTGTATCATTCTTATTTCAATCCTAAAATAGTCTGATTTTGGCCCCCGTGATATACGGGGGTCTAACACTACAATCCCATCATTTCAATCCTAAAATAGTCTGATTTTGGCTGGAACAAACCAGGCAGTAGTAGATAGTGATGGTGCTTATTTCAATCCTAAAATAGTCTGATTTTGGCAACTATGGTCTTAAATAATAAAGTCGCAGTCAAAGGAATTTCAATCCTAAAATAGTCTGATTTTGGCGCAAAAACAGTTGCGTTTTTCGTTCCATTTCATATATTTCAATCCTAAAATAGTCTGATTTTGGCGCATACTTTATCAATTTCACAAGCATGTAAATCCATGATTTCAATCCTAAAATAGTCTGATTTTGGCCTGTTCTCCTAGTGTTTCAGTACAGGGTAAACTGAAATTTCAATCCTAAAATAGTCTGATTTTGGCCAGGGTCGGTTACCTTGCTAGTTACGAACCATGTGCATTTCAATCCTAAAATAGTCTGATTTTGGCAAACCATCAGCAACATTTATTATTAACGGTTTAGGGTATTTCAATCCTAAAATAGTCTGATTTTGGCGTATCCTCTGAAATCAATATCATCACCTGTAACGGTTATTTCAATCCTAAAATAGTCTGATTTTGGCCCAGGCCAGTTCGCAGAGGGCATTAATGCTGCGTGGATTTCAATCCTAAAATAGTCTGATTTTGGCCCTTTTGTATTATTTTCTTTATCTGTTTCTGTGTTTGATTTCAATCCTAAAATAGTCTGATTTTGGCATAAAACATATGGATGTGGAGAATGTCCTGGAATAAATTTCAATCCTAAAATAGTCTGATTTTGGCAATAGTTTAACAGCTTCTTTCCAGGCATTGTTCATATTTCAATCCTAAAATAGTCTGATTTTGGCGGAGCAGAACAGTTAAGTTTGGATATTGCTGATTTGTATTTCAATCCTAAAATAGTCTGATTTTGGCAATGCATCAAAATCAGGAGTTGTACCAGTCACGCCAAATTTCAATCCTAAAATAGTCTGATTTTGGCATTATCAGCACAGAGAACCACATACACAAATACGAATTTCAATCCTAAAATAGTCTGATTTTGGCGTTTTATTGAGTGGCTTACCAACTTACCGGAGAATCTATTTCAATCCTAAAATAGTCTGATTTTGGCTATACTAGCACATCCCCTGTTATTGGGTCTACTGGTATTTCAATCCTAAAATAGTCTGATTTTGGCAAATGTTAATGGAAGCAATTATGAGGGCAACGGAGATTTCAATCCTAAAATAGTCTGATTTTGGCAGGGGAATGAAAAGGGAAAGTAAAATCCCCTTATCCATTTCAATCCTAAAATAGTCTGATTTTGGCTTCAACTTTGAATAGGTCTTCCACACTCGTTAGGTATATTTCAATCCTAAAATAGTCTGATTTTGGCAATTGTACTGATGTTTATTATGGAAATGGAAGTAATATTTCAATCCTAAAATAGTCTGATTTTGGCAGAAACGTAAGCGGATTATATAGTTAGTTGATATGTAATTTCAATCCTAAAATAGTCTGATTTTGGCTCTTCCCAGTATAAACTTAGTTTAGCGGTAGGGCAGAATTTCAATCCTAAAATAGTCTGATTTTGGCAAAGAGTATTACCTGAAACAATATAGAAATGTAATAGATTTCAATCCTAAAATAGTCTGATTTTGGCGTATTCCTGGACTGATAATTCCATCATTATTGAAAATTTCAATCCTAAAATAGTCTGATTTTGGCAATATTTCTCATCCTATAATCTCCCGTGTATCATTTTTATTTCAATCCTAAAATAGTCTGATTTTGGCCACCCCTGAGTATGGGAAAGATGAATATGCAGGTGAACATTTCAATCCTAAAATAGTCTGATTTTGGCGGCCAAAAACGAAAGGTAAACCTTCCACGTTAATAGATTTCAATCCTAAAATAGTCTGATTTTGGCACAACCTAACCGCCATCAAAGGGTTGGTAATTGATGATTTCAATCCTAAAATAGTCTGATTTTGGCAAAAAGAGTATTTTCATAAGTTTTTGTTCTTGGTCCATTTCAATCCTAAAATAGTCTGATTTTGGCTTTCATTCTATCACCTCATAATCTTTTATCTGGCTCTCATTTCAATCCTAAAATAGTCTGATTTTGGCTGGTTTTACTAGTTTTACTGGTTTTAGATTCATGGGTTTGATTTCAATCCTAAAATAGTCTGATTTTGGCAGAGTTATTGAATGCTTTTATGCTCCAGATGAGGATATTTCAATCCTAAAATAGTCTGATTTTGGCCCAGGTAATATAAGAACCGAGTTTCTTTCCATTTTTCATTTCAATCCTAAAATAGTCTGATTTTGGCTAAAAGTTCAACGATAACAATAGCATTCCCTTTAATTTCAATCCTAAAATAGTCTGATTTTGGCCAGGTACTTAGTCTTATTATCTATTATGGTGCTGTATTTCAATCCTAAAATAGTCTGATTTTGGCCTGTTTAAGAGCGTCTTCTACCTTTTCCTGTTGCTCATTTCAATCCTAAAATAGTCTGATTTTGGCTGGCCGAGTGATCCTCATTTTGGTTGCAGGTGTGAAAATTTCAATCCTAAAATAGTCTGATTTTGGCTGTTAAGATACTAGTTGAAACTGGAGTTGCGGCCGCATTTCAATCCTAAAATAGTCTGATTTTGGCACAGAAACTGAATTAAGAGATCAATGTGAATGGGATATTTCAATCCTAAAATAGTCTGATTTTGGCTAAATTAGGTTTACTACTTCAAGGTGAGGATACTGAAATTTCAATCCTAAAATAGTCTGATTTTGGCCGCTTGCAGAACTTTTATCAATGCAGAATGATGGTATTTCAATCCTAAAATAGTCTGATTTTGGCCACTATAGAAGAGCTTGAGAAAAGGAAGGATAAGATAATTTCAATCCTAAAATAGTCTGATTTTGGCTTCCATCAGAGGATGAGTTTAAATCTGAGGAAATAGGATTTCAATCCTAAAATAGTCTGATTTTGGCGGAGGATAACAACGTGGAAAAATCATTAATAAACAAATTTCAATCCTAAAATAGTCTGATTTTGGCTTTCTGGTTCATTCTCCTGGTTTAATATGTCATCAAATTTCAATCCTAAAATAGTCTGATTTTGGCTGGTGAAAAAATACCCATTCTATTCATACTTAAACGCTAATTTCAATCCTAAAATAGTCTGATTTTGGCTAACTGGATTGTAACCGGGCTTTTAAGTCTTAGCGCAATTTCAATCCTAAAATAGTCTGATTTTGGCAGGCCGGAAATTTCGTCTATTTGGCCCAATTCATCCTATTCTTTACTCTTTCATGGTACTTAAATTGTCGGTCTTTAATTAAGGGTTTCCTTTATATGGTAAGACGACATTCTCTAATGAATTTTTATAGTTTTATAATGAAAACCCTTTTAGAATATTTAAAATAGGGATGTTTTAATAAGAAGTAGATGCTCAGAGATTCATAGAATGCTCCTTATTTCTTTATTCTATTAAAGTAATTTAAAATAAGTTTATTATAATCCAAAAATATGTTCAAAAAAACGACTGTGAACGAGTAATTTTTAGGAGAAAAAGAGGTATTTAAATAATTAAAATGGAATTTAATAGGTAGAAATTATAATATTCCACTTATAGGTGCTTTTTCAATCCCCAATACCTGTCTTTTAAATGCTTTCTCACTTCTAACTGTAAAAATTATTACAGAATCTTCATTCTTATTTATGATATCCTTTAAGCCCTTCTTGATTATTTCAAGTTCACTTAATGTAATATCTCCCTCAAATACCGAGTTTTGTATCCAGTTAAGGTGTTTCCTGAGGTATCCTTTGACTTTATTGACTCTTTCCACCTTAATATCGTAAACAATAATGGCATACATAATTACCACCACATCACAAAGGGTTTGTACTCTTCACTACCTATCAAATGTTTAATTAGTTTATAAGCCTCTAATCGTATTAATCGGCGGTATGAAACTTTTCTATTAAGTTTACGATGTTTAATGGTTTTCTTCAGGCGTTCATCATATTCTTTGATGAATTTTTTCCTTCCCTGATCATTTAAAAGGCAGTAATTGAGGTCATGCTCAAAATCTTTCTTCTGCAGCATTTTCTTATTTATTAGATAAAATATCAGCCTATCCACCAGTATGGGTTTGAATATTTCACTTAAATCCAGTGCCAGGGAATATCTTCTTTCGGATGGCTCGTGAAGGTAAGATATCGTGGGATTCAGTTGGGTATTGTAGATCTCACTGAGTACGGTGGAGTAGATCAGGGAGTTACCGAAACTCATTAGGGCATTGATCATATTCTCGGGAGGCCTTCTGCTGCGACCCTCCATTTTATAACCATCCGGCAATATTAAATCCATCTTTTCATAGTAATGAGCGCGTATCCTCCCCTCCACATTCATGAATTCAGTTATCTCCCTACAGGAGTCCAGATCATTTAAGATCTCACCTATACCATTCTCAATCTTATAGTAGGAAAGAACTTTCTGCATGTTATGGGCTGCACCTTCCACAAATTTACCAGCAATTACAATTCGTTTTTCATGATCCAGGTAATTTTCAGCCTGTTTAATGAGTAGATCACCAGATAAGAGTGTTTCTCGAGGGTAAAAGCTACCATCATAGAATCCGTAATAGTTAAAAAAGTGTATGGGCACTCCTTCCTTGGCTAAAAGGTGAACTGCCTGGGAGGAGAAGCTCAGAGAACCGTAGGAGTAGATCGAATATATCTTGCTAATGGGTATGGGTTTTTTACCATCCTTGTTATGAAAATAAAGGGTATTCTCTTTTCTTTTTAAGATTCCATCCGACATCAGGTAGTAATTTTTTTTCAATATTACACTCCCCTATTGAATTTTACACAAAACAAAGCTCAAAGTAAGCACAACTGCGACATGCCGGTCTCCTACTGGGTGCAGGCATTTCCTCTTTAAGTATATTCCCTATTCTTTTGGTAATATTCTGTATCTCCTGTTGGTTTCTATCATCAAGTTTCAGGGTTTCTCTTCGTCTCATTTTAGGGTAATCAATGATTCCTATTGCATTTTCAATTCCCTTCTTGTTTTTTAGATAATACAAGTAATAGAGAAGCTGGTAGTGATGGGCTTTACTCATCTTTTTACTCTTTTTAACCTCGTGGATCTCCAGGACATCTCCTTTACGTATGAAGTCAAAACTGATCAGATTATCAATGGTTTGGTCCCTTTTATCCCGTTTATAGGAATCCTGGTGGAGTGTCTTTCCCAGTGAAACAAGTTCAGACTCCTGTTCCATCTGAATATGATGAGAAAAAAGCCATAATTTAGTCTTACAAATAAAATAGTAATTGATTTGGGTTCCAATTATTCTGAGTTGTTTTTCTGAGTTTGAGAACATTTAATGTATCCTTTGAATTCCTTTAACTTTATCAAAATCAGAATCAAAAGAAACTATCTTTCGGATATTGCATTTTTCATAATTTCGATTGTTAATGAATCAGTCAAAGAAAGAGTTCCATCATACTGATGATAAGTGTAAATGGGCATGGTCGTAAAGAGATTGTTCCTGATGGAATATCTTGCAATTATCCTTAATATTATCATAAATCATCTTACCCGCTTTTCCACCAGCTCTACTCCCTATTATAGTAACAGTCTCCGAGATTATAAGGTCAGATACCATTTTTGAGATTTTTCAAGTTTAGGAATTAATTTCAGAGCTTTATCATGCCATTGGTCATTTTCCAAGATAAGGGCAATAAAAAAAGAAGAATCAACGAATATCAAATCTTTTCTCCCCTCTGGAACTTCTTCTTAAGTTCAACAGCATCGGTTGGTTCGCCCTTGACCATTCCGGCAATATCCTGAAAGGTTACTTTCTTACGGAATTTGATTTCTACTCCGTTTTCAGTAGGTCTCCATTCTAAAATGTCTCCAGGCCCCCACATCAAACATTTTTCTTATATCTGAAGGAACTACAGTTTGAAAGCCCTTTGAGATTTTGGTTTCTGAAGTCATATTATCACCATTTGAAATATTGGTTTTCAAAGGATTTATTTTTTTAAAGTGAAACTACTTTTCAAATGATAATCTTTTTAAGGTTTCTGATTTTTCACTCAACTTTTTGATTAAGTCTTTATAGAGAGTTATTCAACTTTGTTAGTAAAATTCAACCAAATATCATAATTTTCTTTAATTATTATAGGAACAGCCTAAAAGCCGTTTTTCTATTTATTAAAGAAAAAAAATGGTTCAATCCTACTTTTAAATCATTCTCATGTCAATATCATTTGTGGGTGGACAAAACCCCACATCTAATCTGTACCATTCTTCTAAATCCTTTTTAGGAACATATTTATAATCTTCAATTCTTCCAATGTAAGGTAAATGCCCTATTTCATCTTCCATTTTTTTATTACAACTAATTGATAGTGTAAATAAATTAATGTCCTTTTTTATTTCTAAAAGCTTATTTTTTCTTTCGAATCTTTTCAATTCTGTTTGTATTTCTTCCATGTATTCCCTGATTTTTTTAGATTCTTCATTAATTTCTATAAAAACGGATGTTTTTGGTATGTCGTTTTTAATTAATTGGAATTTAGAAGCGTCGGAAAATTCTAATCGTATTAAATGTTCCATAATCTGCCTAGAATCATCATAACTACCTCTTTCTTTAATTAAACGGTAGTATTCATCAGCTGCATTCATAGTGAAATCTTTTTCGGATATACTTCCACCCGTTCTAGTCATGATTTCTTTGGTAGCATCAATGAGGACAGAATCATAGACATATTCATGAAATCTTTTGTTTTCATCTTTCAATACAATCGTATTAACTGCACCTTTTTTCCCTTCATCATTTCTATTGCATCGTCCTGCTGTCTGGATTATTGAATCTAAAGGTGCTAAATCACGATAAATAATGTCTACGCTGACATCTACGCCTGCTTCTACTAATTGTGTTGTTATAATAATTTTCCTTTTTTTATCATGTTTAATGCGATCAATCCTTTTTAGACGATATCTCGGCAGAACATGAGTAGTCATATTTATAAGTTCAAACCCATTGAACTTACAAATTCCATCGTTATCTAAAAGTCTTTCCTTATCAGTTAGTTTATATTCTTCAGAAAGTCTTTCTTTTAAATGATTATATAACTCTTTAGCAGAATTAATCGTGTTTAACACTACCATAATGTCATTGTCTTTTTTTTCAATAATTTCGTCGAAAATTTCTTCTTTAAAATCATCAAAATCTTTTTCATTTAAATCAAAATTAAAATTAACTCTATCAAAGGCTTCAAAGTACATATCTCTATTTTTTACAAGTTCTTTGATTTCTTTTTTGTCAAAAATAAGTGTTTTGGTGGCTGTTATTAATATGATCCAACAATTAAATTTTGATGCAAGATATTTCAACATGTTATTTAACAAAAGCCAGTATTCATTTGGAATTGCCTGTATCTCATCTAAAATAATTATAGAGTTAATCATATTATGAAATTTTCTAGCCGCTCTATTCTTATTGGTAATTAAACTGTGAAAAAACTGGATAAAAGTTGTAATAACTACTTCAGAATGCCAACCTTCAGTTAGAAGCAATGATTTATTTATATTTTCAATAACATTGAGTTCATTATTTTTTTCTTCTTTATATTTGATATCAATTAAATGATGATGCTTTAAAAGTAAATTTGAAGGTGTATTCTCTTCAACATATTTCTCTTTTTCCTCTTTATCCATTTCAAATAATTGTTCCCACCCTTTACCATCTCTTCCAGCTAAAATTTCAGAAATAACTGAACTGTTTTGATCGATAATACTTAAAAATGGCAATGAATATATTATTTTTGGATTAAAACCTTTTTCGTCCTGAACTTTATCCTGAAGACCTAAAGCAAATGAAAAACTAGTTAATGTTTTCCCAACCCCCGTGGGAAGATTTATTGAAAATATTCTGTCTTTTCTTAAATCTATTTCTGGAAGCTGCGAATTTACTTCTTGATAAGCCATTTCTCTTATCTGATTGATTTTCTCGTGATCTTTAAATTTAACAGCTTTATACTGATCTACTAAATCTTTTTCTAGTATTTCAACTCTTTTAGGAATTGGAGTTTCGGAAGCATCTAGTTTATCTGCATCGAGTAAAATAGAATAAAAAAAGAGAATCCAAAAGTAATATTCTAACTTTTTCTCTCTAAATAGCTTTTTAACATTGCTACGTATATCTTCTGTAAATTTTGGGTTTTTAGTTATTAATACATGAAAGAAGTCTTGTATTTCAGAATAAGACAATATATCTTCGTAAATATGGTTTATTTCGTCTAAATGATTTTTATTTATATCTTTTATTTGTTCAACAACCACATCAATTTTATTATTCTCATTAAGTTTAGGAATTTCATTATGCTTTAAGTTTTTAATATTCCCATGATGTTTGTTTATAACAATCCACGAAATTGCAGGTAAATACCAAAATTCATCATATACTCCGTTTTTTTTTAAATAATCTTTTACTAAATAATATCCAAAAAATGATGAAACGAAACTATGATATGTAAATTTGCTATTTTTTTCATGGTTATGGATATATATCTGAAAAAAAGTAGTAGACTTTCCAAAATCATGTGAAATGCCATTTAAGTAAGCTATTTTGGATATTAAATCTTTATTTTCAATAATTTTTGAATTTACAATATTTTTAGATAATTTGGCAACATTACAAAGATGGTCTACTAATCTCTTTTCAGGGTGAGATTTCAATTTATAAGAAAATGACATTTTCTTCTCCAATCCTCCAAAAAGAACCATTTTCAATTGTAATAGGTCTTCCAGTTTGTTCCAACAAGACATTTGAATATTCTTTGACACATCTTTCTGAATTCATGTATAATGGTATATTTTCATTACTCCACCTCATTCCCTCTTTTAAATCATCAATTTTAACTTTGACATCATTTTTACTTATTACACTATCTATTTGGCTATTTTTTGCTTCTTTAGCAATTATATCAAATTCTCCAACATAATTAAAATTAGCAATCAGTTCACTGATGCCTAAATACGGGGTATATATTGTTTTATGGCTTTCAAGATAATATTTAAGTTTTTCATGCATTTTCGTCTCTCTAAATCGGAGGTAAACTCTGTAATGAGGTGTTTTTAGAAATTCATAGGGAGTTGGAGAACGTGGAGTGCCTTTTATATCCCACAAATAAAATCCGGCATCCGTTTTTATGATGTTAATGTTTAATCGAATTTTTTTTATTGGTTTCATTATTCTAATCGAAAATTCAAAATTTTCTCTTGAGAGAGTGTCATAGTAAAAGTCTCTCTGCAATCCTAATATGGCTGCGACCAAGCCACTAATTGCTGTACCCGTGGGAATAGAATAAGTAAGGGGAGATGTTGTTGTCTCCATTTTACGAAAATGCCCATAGTCTCCCCAAATATCAAATACAAGTGCTTTATTCAATGCCATAAAGACCACACTTATAAATTTAATTCCTTTATTTCTACTTCAAATGAAGTTTTTAAGTCTGAATTAAGTTTCAAACCATTAACTTCAAATTCAACTCGCTCAATTTTATCTTTATTTGAGTTAATTGTTTCTACTAATTCAGAAATATTTAATTCACCTTCGGAGATGCTTCTTAAACTTTTTTCTCCAATATCTTCAGCCAGAACAAGTTTAATTTTTTTATCGAGATCTCCGATATGGAAATTATTTTCTTTATAAATTACTCTTAACAACAATCTGGGCATTTGCCCAATTTTAGATCTTGTAATTATGTTTTTAGTTCCATTCCAAAGTCCATCCATAAGTAAATCAACATCAACTTCAGATAGACCTGTACTTTTAGCGGCATTTTCGTTTATTATACCATAAAATGAAATCAAGGAATAGGGGAGAATTTGAGTTTCAATGAAAGTTCCTCTTGTAACATTTTCTTTAGAGGGCATCACACTAGTTCCTTTGATAGTTTTTGGTTCTACTTTATGCAGAGATTTTCCAAATTTGAACTGAACGGGCCCTATCCAAGTCGAAGTCAGGTTTTTAACAGCAATTGTAGCTCCAAAAAGCCTCAAATCAATATATTTTTCGAGTAATTTAATTCCATCTTCTTTTGATTTTATTTTAAGATCTTTAAGACGATCTTCTCGAGTTTTTTGTGTTCCATCTGCATTAATTTCTTCTATTATAAAAATTTCTTCATTTAAAAATTTATATAAATAATCTCTAATAGTTCTTTTAAGCCTTACATCTGTAACTATATTTATTTCGGTTTCTTCATCGATTCTAGGCCTATTTTCGTCCATTGGATCTCCATTTGGATTAGCATTCTCGATGTCGTATAAAAAAATTATTTCAGATCTGTTTTTAACAACTTCACTCATTTTCATCACCTTTACCTTTAAAGATTCCACCTAAATTAAGTCCTAATGTAAAATAATAACTAATTTCATCTTTTGATATGTCCCACCCATTTTCCTCTGTTTTTAATAAATATTCTGAAGTTAATTGTTCCAAATTTGAATATGCTTTTTTATATTCTCTTAATTTTTCAATAATTTGGGGTAGTAACTTTCTCATTTTTCTTTCATCAAGTTTTAATCCATACAATTTAGACCTGAAAGGTGCGGATTTCCTTTGAGCATATTGAATATCCATAAGATATTTAGCTAAAACACCTTCTAAAAATACAGCCCTTTTAGAATAAGAATTGAAGGCTGTTTCATGGTTTTTAAAGAATTCTTTTATTTTTGCAGGTTCAGAAGTATTTAAACTTGTTTTTTCCTCTATGTTAACACCTCCTTTTATTAAATTCAGTTTATAAAGGAAAATAAGTAGGTAAAGAGATTGTAAAGAGATAATAGTTTCGGAAAACTTTTCGTTATTAGCATGTTTGTCTCTTAGTTCTTTTAAAAAGGATTTAATCAAGAAATTTCTGTTTATTGGAATTTGGGCTAAAATATCACCAATTATATCGATGAAATATTTGTCATAAACTCCAGAACGTTTTGAAGCAGGGAAAAAAGTCCTTATTAAACTACTTAAGTTTGGAGTTTTTCTCCAAACATTTTTTCCATTAAATGAAGCTTCGTTGAAATCATTAACCCATTTTTCGCTGAATATTTGTCTTAAATATTCTTCTTTAAAAATAGATTCAGTTTTAACATCTTCAAATGTTGTGAATAGTGCGTTTATCCAAGATGGTGGAACGTCTTCCACATATTTTAATATGTCAAAATAATCCCCCTGTTTTTGTTTATAAAAAACAAAAATTAAGCTAATAATGTTTTTATTATCTTGGATAGTGTCTATAATTTCTTCTTCTGAACTCAGCAAAATTTTTGCATATTTAATACTTCCGGACTCTTTTATTTCTCCGATTACATTTTTATTAATATCATTAAAAGTAAAATGTGGAATGATGTAAAATTTGTAACCGTAAAAATTCTTCGAAAGGTTTGTATCAATAAATTCACGTCCTGCAACTAGAGATAGTGCGCATCGTTCACAAATTGGTAATTGTTTCCATGAATCTGTTTGCGAAAAGTTGGGAGCAAATCCTCTCTTATCAACAGTAAAAATAGAAAATGGAGAAGCAAATCCATAAACTTCGCATTCTTCTTCACATAGATTACATTTTCCTAATCCTTTTGATTCTATTTCTTGACCATATTTACGAGTGAAGAATTTTTTCTTTGCTTCTTCCCTAAAAATGTCTCTAAAGATTTTGAAATCACCAACATACTTTTCTTCATTATCCTTAATTTTTATTGTGAGTATAGTGTTCTTTTTTTCTTTTTTATCTAATTCATCAAACTGTTTAGAGATATCTTCGAATATTTCATCCTTATTTCTATCAAATTCTTCTCTCAGAGATTTTATAAGTTTATCATTACTATAATTTTTTGAATATTCTCCAAACCACAGTTCCCATCTTTTTTTAACTTTTTCAACAGAAGCCATTCTAGCTGTAGGGGTCAGATCATATCGACGATGATTAAATATTCTATAAAGATACTTATCGGATTTTGTTGAATCGTATTTTTCGCTGTGAACTCCTGAATATTCTAAATTATTGTCTTTTTCATCAAAAACAACGCACACCACTTTTTGTATTTTAGATAATTTATTTTTCTGTGAAAAG
>Ga0255347_1000573_pt1 | contig 66189 bp, 51 predicted proteins | sample wastewater_treat_2_FD_192479 | JGI IMG/M metagenome (GOLD analysis project Ga0255347, IMG submission 192479) | Wastewater microbial communities from Lulu Island WWTP, Vancouver, Canada - plant24 | ecosystem: Engineered > WWTP > Wastewater > Unclassified | place: Canada: Vancouver, British...
TTCTTGCACTGCCGCTATGCGTTCTTCATCTGTTAGCTTACTTCCTCTTGACATAAAATAACCCCCTTACAGCTTTCACACGCTTTTGTTTTTTCGTGTGTCTACTTTAAGGGGATTATATCACTTTGCAGCGCTCAGGGGCTTTTTCTATATGTGTTTTACTGTGCGGGAACAGCTTCCTGTGCAGGCTTTTCTGCTGCGCTCTGTGAAGCGGTCTGACCGTTGACAAGCTCGATTATCCTGTCGCCGTAAGCTGCGCACTTGTGGGAGTGTGTTACCTGGAGGATAGTTATGCCCTTCTGCTTGTTTATCTCGGAAAACAGCTTCATTATCTCGGCACCTGCGTTGGAGTCAAGGTTTCCCGTAGGCTCGTCTGCAAGGATTATCTCGGGATTGCCGATAACTGCTCTTGCGATAGCTACCCTCTGCTGCTGACCTCCCGAAAGCTCGGAGGGCTTTGCCTTGCGCTTCTCGGTAAGACCTGTTATGCGGAGTATCTCATCAAGCTGCGCCTTCATATCAGCTCTGCTCCTGCCCTTTACACTGGAGGGAAGGAGGATATTGTCCTCGACGTTGAGGTTCTGCACCAGGTTGTAGAACTGGAAGATAAAGCCTATCTTGTCAAGTCTCAGTGCGGAAAGGTCCTTCTCCTTCATCTTGCCGATGTCATTGCCGCATACGTTTATAGTGCCGTTGAAGTATCTGTCAAGTCCGCCTATGAGGTAGAGAAGTGTGGATTTACCGCTTCCCGATGCTCCCATAAGTGACACGAATTCGCCCTTTTCTACGCTGAGGGACGCTCCCGACAGCACCTTTGTCATGCTCTCGCCCTTGCCGAAAGCCTTATATACATTATTTACTTCTATTACATTAGCCATTGTACTTTCTCCTTTATTCGTATTTCAGCTGTGAAACTACGTCCATTTTCTTCAGTGCCCTTATGGGGAACAGTGATACAAGTGTGAATATGCCCCAGAGGAATATGGCATAGATAATGCACTTTACCACAGGTATCAACAGGGGGATAACGTTTCCTGTTGTGTCCATCATTCTCATGAATATCACTGACATGAACATTCCTATGGGTACCGCAAACAGCAGAGCTGTTCCTGCGGCTATCATGTTTTCAAGAAGGAACATTTTCGACAGCTTCTTCCGCGGCATTGCCACTGAGGTCATGACTGCGCATTCACGCTTTCTTCCCTCAAGTCCTATGAGCTGGTTGCTGACAACGCCGATAAAGGTAAGTCCTACTCCGATGAGTATGAGCATATGGATTATCACCATGAGCACAGCACGGCTCATACCGAGCTGAAGCATATACTCATCGCTGGTCATGCACAGAGGTATAAGGTCTGCGGAGTGATCCTGTATAGTCTTCTTTATAGCCTTGGGATCATCACCCTTGACAAAGAGATATGCAGGGTGATCGCCGTAGATCTCCTTGAAGGTTTCCTCATTGAGGACAGCGCAGGTACCTGAGCCCGAGGCGTAGTCGATGTCTATCATGCTCTTTATGGTAAGCTCCTTTTCAGCGGGAAGGTAGCCCTTTGCCATAAAGGTCAGCTTTACCTTGTCGCCGACCTCAAGGCCGTAGTCCCTCATCAGTATCTTTCCGAGGCAGACCTCATCGGCTCCGATATGGTCATCGCAGCCCTCAAAGGTATCCACCAGCTGATTTCCGCCGTCCTTCCAGCCGTAGAGATATATGACCTCTTCCTTCTGCTTATCGCCTACTTTCACATAGTCCTGATCAAGGTAGAAGAACTCGGTCTGTTCAACGCCGTCAAGCTGGTCTATATAGGTGAGCATTGTGGGCTTGGTTCCCGAAAGTTGGTTTATAACGTCGCACTTGAACACCTGCTTTGAGTATACAGTGGACAGCGAATTGGAGAACATATAGATAACAAGAGCAAGTGCAGCGGCTGTAACGCAGAGCACTGAGCTTCCTACAGTGGATTTCTTTGCTCCTGCCTCTACTGCCGCAAGATGTGCAATGGGGAAATTGAGCTTGTCAAAGAGCTTTGCCAGAAGCCTTGCTATGCCTCTGGTAACATAATTGAACAGAAGTGCTGCGCCTGCGATCACACAGATGAAGCAGATCATATTTGTTGTAAAGCTGTCCTTGAAGAAGAATGTGACAGCGGCTGTGATAAGCAGCAGAGCGCCTATCACTGTAGCAGCCCTGCTTGGCTTGTACTCAGTCTCCTTGGTGTTGAAGATTATATCACGAATGGGCACTCTCAGCGCCTTTATGCTCTCCTTTACGGGGCAGAGGCTCTCGATGATGATCGCTCCCAGGATAACTCCGATGTATACATAGAACTTCGGCATTGGTACCTTGGGACGGATCGCATCTTCAACAATGAGCATGGAGTTGAAAAGAGGCTCCTTTATAAGAATGTAGAGAAGTATACCTATACTGCTTCCCACAAGTCCGAAGAGTGCATTCTCAAAAATGAGCGCAAATGTGGTCTTTGCGGGAGAAACTCCCAGGCTTCGGAATGTACCTACAACAGACATCCTGTCGCTTATCATACGCTCTGATACGGACACGGTCACGAAGATGACAAGGAGCATACATATAGCAAAGAGTATAAGGAATATGCGTGAAATTCCCTTTATGGAATCCTGAAGGTCCTTGTCCTCAAGGAAGTTTATCACCTCTGCTGTGGGGTACTTGTCCTTGAAGAAATTCTCTGCTTCCTTTATCTGACTGTCGTCCTTGACATCTACCATTACAGAGGTGATCTCTGCCTCTCCGCCGAGAGACAGATCATTCATATCCTCCAGACTTATGACGATAACGTTATCGCCCATGGCAAAAAGTCCTTGCTTTTCCTCAATGGTACCGACGGTGAATTCAACGGGAATATCCCTGTCTCCGTGGAGGACTATCTTGTCACCCTCCTCAAAGCCGAACTCCTCGGCAAAGCTCTTGCTGACGCCTGCCTTCTTGCCGCCTATCTGAATGTCATCGCGAATGACGCTCATATTCTTGCCTTCCTCAATATCAACAGCCACAACAGCTGCCTCACCTCGGTTGACATAGGAATAATCGCTGTCTATCCTTCTGTCAAAGTAGCAGGAAATACCGGCCATTCTCAGGATATTGCAGTCGGGAGCACCGTCTGCGAAATCATCTCCTACAGGAGATTTCGTATCCACCTCAAGATCGCTCGAGCCTGCCATAGTGGAGAAAAGTCCTCTCAGCATGGTCTTGAGAGAGCCGCTGAGGTCCAGACAGATCATTGCTGTGAAGCTGCACACGATGATACAGATCAGCAGCAGCAATGTTCTCAGCTTATGTGCGAGTATGTCCTTGAAAATATGCTTGATTATCAGTCTCATCGCTTACCACCTGCTTACCCTTTCCTCGGGAGCAACGTACATTCCGTCGCCCTCCTTCACATCATATACCTCGTTGAACTTCTTGTTCGAGGCAAGCACGGCGTTTACGCGGACCTTTCCGGGACTGTGCTCATCTTCACTGAGCAGTTCTACTGCGTCAGAATCCACTGCCAGTGTGCACCAGATCTCGGCATAGCTCTTGAAAAGCTTCTTCAGATCTTCGGGATCGTCAAGTATATTGGTAACGCACTCCAGAGAGCTGAGATCAGCGTAGTTCTCGCCGTTGGTGAGCTCTCCGTCAACATGGAAGACCTCCATGATAGTGTAGTCGCTGTAATACTTTGAGAGGGCATCTGCACGCTCCTCAAGTATCTTTCTGTCAGTCTCGTTTATCCAGTCGGGATTCAGCTTACCGTCGGGATCATACTTGATACAGTTGGAGTCAAAAGCGTGACCTATCTCATGTGCCACAACTGTGCCCAGTGCGCCCAGGTTCTCAGCTTCGCTCCTGTTCGGATCGAAGAAGGGGGGCTGCATTATGGCAACTGTGATGTTTATCGAGTTGCAGGGCAGATACTGCGCATTAATAGTGTTGGAAGTCATCAGAGGCTTTTCTCTGTCCATAGGCGAGCCCAGGAGCTCCATTTTTCTGTTGTTCGCATACTTTCCGATGTTCTTGTGAGTCTCATAGAAGTCCTTTCCCACAAGCTTTGCGTCCTTGGGATCAGTCTCGTGGTACTCACCTGTGGTTATGAGAAGGATATTGTCAAGCTTTGTTCTCAGCGCCTTACGGGTGTCGGCTGTGAGCCAGTCCGCACCGTCTATGAGCTCTCGGTAGCTTCCGATTATGTCATCAAAGAGGCTGTTGATACCCTTTTCTATTTCGGGAGTATAGTATCTCTTAGCGTAGAGCTCCGAGATCTGGAAGGTGAGATACTGTGAGACCAGCGCTGCGGTGACCTCATCCTTTGCTTCCTTGCTCTCGGGATTGTAGTCAGCGAGTATATCATTGCTCTCGCGAATGAAACTGCCCATTTGTCCCAGATATGAGCTGAGGATATAGGACTTCCACTGCTCAAGATGCTCCTCGGTCATGAGGTCATTTACAGCGGCGAGCTGCTCCTTGTCACCAACGTAGATACCGGCTCCCTTCTCTGTGGCATTGCCCAGGAACAGGTCTGCGAAGGAGCTGTCATAGTTGCTCATTATCGCGTCGAACTCCTCAAAGCTGAGCTCCTTGTTTTCCATGAGCATATCCAGATCAAAAGTCAGCTCAAAATCGGTATGATTGGCAATGTAAAGTCCGAGATAGACCATCTGTCTGCCCTTCTCGTCAGCGGTCTCATAGTCATCGCCCATTACCCTGTGCATATCCCTTGCAAAGCTGTTGGCATTCCTGCAATTATCTGAATCATCATTGATGTCCTCCAGCGTAGAACCGAGGAAGTCACTTATGGGATAGAGATAGAGCGCATACTTCGTGCTGTCAACGTAATCGTGCATAACGTCAAAGGTGAACATGGACCTTGCGCCGTAATTCTGCACCAGATCGCCCCATACGTCAAAGAGGTCGTTTATATTCCCTGCGGCAAGTATCCTGCCGCAGTTGTCCATTATCTCCTTTTCGGCAGTTCCGTCGTCCTTATAGTCATAAGCCTGATGATAGACGTCATGGACCAGCTGTTCATTGCTGCCCGCCGGGAATTCAGTATTGTCGCCGGCTATCTCCTGGATCAACTTGGTCACGGGATCTTCGCCCTCGGGACTATCAAAGGGAGTCATTGCCGTCATGCCGTAGGGGATCTCCATCTCCGACAGAGTCTTGTAGTTGATATAGCCGTAAAAATCGTCCTGCGGCCTTATATCCCCTTTGTCTTTCTCCTCCGGCTCTTCCCCGCTTTCGGAGTCTTTTTTTCCCTCGCCGTCCTCAGCCGCGATGCTGCTGTCCTTGCTGCCGTCCTTTTTGGACGTGGCAGAGCAGCCCGCTGCACCGGCTGTCAGCATAGCTGCCAGAATGAGAGCGAGGAGTTTCCTGTGTTTCTGCATTTTAATCCTCCAATAATTATTACGTTTTGTTTTGCGAACGTAACTTTTATTATACATCCTTTTACAGATCATGCGGATCAACGCACAAACTCTCTGCTCAGATGTATATACACATTATATACAATTTTAACATGCTTGTCAAGCCCTTTTACTAAATTTTTCCTTTTTCTTTACCATTGTACAGAAAAAGTAAGCCCCTGAGTATTCCGTTTGACACTCAGGGACTTGACTGATCTTATTTATGATATTCCATACTGCACAGCCAGGAGAAGCCCCAGCAATGCAAAGTTTATGACAGTGAACACCAGGAAGTAACGTCCTGTCTGCGCTCCCTCATCACAGCGGTAGAGCTGGAAGGAAATGAGACTGGCAAGTGAGGCGATTATGGTACCGAAGCCGCCTATATCCACGCCTAAGAGAAGCTGTGTGCCGTTATCCGTGAACTCCGCAAGCATTACCGCCGCAGGCACATTGCTTATGACCTGGGACAGCACCGCCGAGACTATCAGCTCCCGACCGTCAAGGATACGCGAAAAGAAGCTGCTGACCGTTTCTATACGGGCGATATTGCCCACAAAAACAAAAAAGCACACGAATGTGGCGAGGAGTGCATAGTCGACCTTGCCGAAGATACGCCAGTCGCAGACTGCAACTGCCAGGACTGCACCTGCAAGGCAGACCCAGTCGGGAACAAGGCGGAATACTGCCGCGATACACAGCAGAAAAAGCGCAGCGAATACCACTGTCTTTACCGCAGGCGGCTTGGCACCGCTGTTTTCGGGAGCCTCGCACCTGTTCTTAGGCAGCAGCAGGGTAAGTCCCATAACCGCCGCAAGTCCGACAACTCCAACGGGGAGCATGGTCCGGAGAAAGGTCAGAGCAGTAAGCCCGTATTTGTCGTACAGGAACAAATTCTGGGGATTTCCCACGGGAGTCATCATGCTGCCAAGATTGACGGCAGCCGTCTCAAGCACCACCGTGAGAATGAGACTGCGCTTGTCATCGATACCGCGGAAGATGAGCAGCGTCAGCGGAACGAATGTTATGAGTGCCACGTCATTTGTGACCAGCATGGCGCTGAAAAAGCATATCAGCGTCAGCACGGCTCCGAGTCTGCGGACCGTACCTGTTCTGCGAAGTATCGCTCTTGTAGCGGCATCGAAGATACCTGCGCTGCGAAGTCCCGCAACAGCTGCCATAAGTGCGAAAAGCTCTATGAGCACCGTTCGGTTGCAGTAGCCAATGTACTCCCTGTCAGGCGGGACAATGAACATGGTAATGACTGCCAGCAGAAAAGCTGCTGCAAGCACCGGCTGCGCCTTTATGAAACCAAGCGCCTTCTTCATGGACGCTCCTTTGTCATGAGACCATAGTCCGAAAGTCTGTAGCCCTCGCCGAAATAGCAGGCGTAAGCAGCCTCGTTCTCATGCTCCACTTCCATCTTGAAGCGGACCGCCTCGGGAAACTCTTTCTCGATATGTCTGAGCACCTCGGTTCCGATACCGAATCGGCGGAACTCGGGCTTGATGTACAGGTCCTCCAGCCAGACACAGATACCGCCGTATTCGGTGGTGTAGCTGACCGAGGTCATAGCATAGCCTGCCACATCGCCGTTATGCTCGGCTATAAAACCGCGGAGGTAGGGCAGTTCCCCTACGCAGTCGCGGAAATCCTGCTCCAGGACGCTGTCGGGAGAGGTGTGTATCACCGCAGGTGAATCGTAGAACACCCTCATCATACCGAGGACCTCGTCCCTGTCGTTTTCCGTCATCGGGCGTATATTTATGTCATTATTCATATTATCTTCCTTTCGCATATACTGCAAAATGATTATACCACCTTTTTGGCAGTTCGTCAAATCATATCCCGCCATTTTAAATAAGTAAAGACAGCTGACATTCATTTTGTCCACCAAGCACAATAATATTACAGGCGAAGGCTTATTTACTGACGGGTATCATGCAGTCTCTTGTTTTCAGCACAAATGTTATATTTTTTGTGTGCAAAGCGATAATTTAAGATATATAAAGAAAAACTGCCGCAGATAATTCAGTTCAAAAGCAACATTATTTAAGAAAATATTATAATTATATCGCCGTCATGCTTATTGATTTTGTCCACCTCGCAATTTTTGGGCAGCGTAAGTAAGCAAATTATTATCGTGCCCCTCTCAAAGTAAAAATATTGGTAAAAATCTTTGATGAACAGCAAGAAATTGCGGTTTTTCTGACCAAATCTTGCTGAGAAGTAGTCAAAAATTGCCGTCTTGTTAATAATTACTTTACAAATTCACGGTTTTATTGTATATTAACATCAAAGATAATAAACAATAATGCCAAACTAACAGGAGAAAAATTATCTATTTTCACCTAATGTCTGAATGAGGAGGGATCATAAAAAACAAGCTTCACGGCATTATTCAATGAGGATGTTTTTTAATTAAATTATTCAGGAGGGAATTATGAAATCCAAAAAAATCACTTCGCTATGTCTGGCGGCTATAGTCACTTCCGCAGTTTTTGGCAGCTCGACCGCAGCAAGCCTGGCAGCTGATGACGAGATCGTGACTCTCATCGGCAGCAGCTTTGAAAGCGGCGAGGACGGCTGGTCGGGAAGAGGCGCAGCTTCTGTAGCCACAAGCAAGTCAGCTGCACACGAGGGCTCCGCTTCTCTTGCAGTCACAAGCAGAACTGCCGCATGGAACGGCGCTGCCATACCGCTGGATTATTCTTTCTCGGCAGGCAGCACCTACGGCTTTGAGGCTTATGTAAGATTCGACTCCGGCACCGACTCCGACAACTTCAAGCTGTCGCTCCAGTACAACGACGGCACTACCACACAGTACGCCGACATCGCAAAGGGCGTCGTAAAGAAGGGCGAGTGGACAAAGCTCTCCAACGATAAGTACACTATCCCCCCAGGTGCTTCTGATATGTCCTTCTATGTTGAAACTGAGGACAGCACTATTGATTTCTTTGTAGATGATGTGAAGGTCACAGGCGCAAAGGGCGCAGCTCCTTCCATACCGTCAACACCGACTGTATCGTCCTCTGGCAAGCCCCAGCGCGGTGATATGAACAAGGACGGAACCGTTGACTGCTTCGACCTCATTACTATGAGGCGCATTGCTCTCCAGTCCGAGTACGACAAGGACTCCCTCAAGCTGGGCGACCTCAATAACGACGAAAAGATCGACGGCTCAGATATAAAGGAGCTCTCCTCATTCGTCAGCGGCGATGACGTTGAGTTCCAGCCCACTAATATACAGGACGGTCCCGGGGACTATCCCAAGAGCTACGACTTCCCTGCTGTAAGCCAGCTGAAGAGCTCCAATGACGTTCCCGATCCCTTCATCTTCATGGACGGCTCAAAGGTACAGTCCGAGGAGGACTGGTGGAGACGTCAGGCTGAGATCAGCTGTATGTACGAATACTATATGTACGGCAAGTGGATCGACGGCTCAGACGACGAGACCTCCTACAAGATCAGCGGCAACAAGATGACTATCACAGTTAAGCGCAAGAGCACAGGCAAGACCGCTTCCTTCAACATGGTCATCAACAAGCCCGCAACTGTACGCCACGAGGGCGGTGCTCCCGTTATCCTTGGTACGCACTCCATGCAGTCAACTCCCTCCGCTACCAAGAGGGGTTACGCTGTTATCACTTATGACTGTGACGGTATGTTCACGGCTCCCGGCACTGCGCAGGACAACAACCAGCACAAGGGCGCATTCTATGACCTCTATCCTTACGGCAACAGCTTCGAGACACAGACAGGCGAGCTCATGGCTTGGTCATGGGGTCTCAGCAGAACTCTCGATGCTCTCTATGCAGGTGCTGCCAAGGAACTGAACATCAACCCCGAGAACGCTATCTGTACAGGCGTTTCAAGATACGGCAAGGCAACAGCTGTCTGCGGCGCATTCGACAAGCGCTTCAAGATGTGTGCTCCTTCCTGCTCCGGTGCAGGCGGTCTCGCTCTGTATCGTTATATGTCACAGGGCAAGTCCTACGACTTTAGCTCAAAGGGTGCTTCAAGCTCTTACAGATACACCGAAAACGAGCCTCTCGGAAGCTTACAGGCTTCTGGTGAGCAGGCATGGTTCAACGGAAAGTTCATGGAATTCAGGAATGCAAATCAGTTCCCCATGGATCAGCATATGCTGGGCTCACTGTGCTGTGATCCCGACAGATACCTCTTCATCATCGGCTCTTGTGTCGGCGAGGACTGGGTAAATGCTCCGTCAATGTGGATGAGCTACTGCGGTATGAGACACATCTGGGATTACGTTGGTCTCAGCGACCACCTGGCTATCAATATACATAAGGAAGGTCACGCTGTTATCGATGAGGACATGGAAAAGATGACCCAGTATTTCGATTACCATGTTTACGGTATCCAGCCCACTATGAACCTCAAGGAGCTCCAGACATCTGTATTCGAGCTTCCCAAGAACAAGGATCCCTATCAGGATACCTTCACATCAAAATGGCTTTATTAATAGAGACATTTAACCTGAGTAGAAAGTTTCTGCATATAATGTAACAGTTTTACCGCTTTTAAGGTTAGTTTAAGATTATTTTAAGAATTATTTATTATTATATAATCATCTATTAATAATAGCCCCCATAGCTATTTAGGAGGATGATTGAAATGAAAAAGAAAAGTTTACTGGCTGGCATACTGTCTGCCTGTATCCTCAGCTCGGCAGCCGTGGCTGTTACCTCGGCTGCTGGAGCGCCCAATGATATAGTATATGGCGATGCAAACTGCAACGGCTCACTTGAGCTGTCAGACGCTATACTTATCATGCAGAGCCTTGCTAACCCCTCAAGATACGGTCTGGCAAGCACTGAGGACGGACATCTCACCCAGCAGGGAAAGCTCAACGGCGACGTTTATGAGCGCGGCGGCGGTATCACTGCCAATGACGCTCTGGCTATCCAGCGCCGTCTGCTGAACATTATCCCCAGTCTGCCCGAGTCCTATGACCCGAGCTACTCAGGTGAGGGTGAGACCACCACTACCGCTCCTATAGTTACAACAACACCTGTAACAACTACAGAGCCCATCGTTACCGTTCCCAAGGAGGACGTGGAGACCAAGATCCACCTCAACGGTTCATCGGCTACTGTTGAAGGAAAGTACGCTACAGCAAACGGCTCTAACGTTACTATCTCACACTCGGGCAATTACTACATCGACGGTACTCTCAACAACGGACAGATCTACGTTGAGGTCCCCGATGAAGCAGCCGATCCCGACACAGTAAAGCTCATCTTGAACGGCGTAAATATCACAGGAAACAGCGCTCCCGCTATCCTCGTAAAGAACGCTGACAAGACCTCTATCACTGTTTCCGACGGCACAGAGAATACTGTCTCTGACGGCACTTCGGCTTATACAGGCGACAACGAGGGCTGCGCTGTTATCGAAGCCAAGGACGATCTCACTATCAAGGGCGGCGACGCAGGCACAGGTACTCTGAACATCAATGCTAATGTTCAGCCCGGTGTTGTCTGCAACAACGATCTCAAGATCACCGGCGGCAACATCAATATCAATACCCTTAACGAGACAGAGGGTCAGGACGCCATCAAGGGCAAGACCTCCGTTACAGTAAAGGGCGGCACTGTCATCATCGACTCTAAGGGCGACGGTATCAAGTCTTCTAAGGGCAATGTTGCCATCGAAGCGGGTACAGTAAGCATAAAATCAAGCAAGGATGCTATCCAGGCTGAGACCGACCTCAGCATCTCGGGCGGTAATATCGGCGCATTCGGAGACAGAGGTCTCACAAGCGTTGGTACTATCAACGTTACAGGAGGCAGCCTCCTTGCTACAGCTACAGATAATCAGTACGAGGGAACTCTTACCGCTCAGCAGTCAGTGCTGGCATTTGACTTCGTAAAGGAGTGGTCAAAGAACAATCCTATCGCTCTGACAGATTCCTCCAAGAAGATTTTCTTTGAGGAGAACACACTCAAGAAGTACAGATATGCAGTAGTTTCATCTCCCGACCTCAGCACCTCGGGCGACTATAAGCTCTTTGCAGGCGGTATCAAGATGAAGCACAGCACAGGCAACACCTTCAAGGGCGGCACTCCTGCAAGCTATACCGAAGTAAACAACGATATGGACGATCAGGATCAGCTCTACGGCGACCTTTTCAACCAGAAGCTCGTTCATAAGATCGAAGTTAAAATGTCAGACAATGACTGGAACAACTTCATGAAAGTTGCACAGAACGAGGAATGGGCTCCCTGCGACGTCGTTATCGACGGTGAGGAGTTCAAGAATGTCGGCATCAGAACCAAGGGCAACAGCTCTCGTATGATGGTAAACAACGGCAAGTACAGCTTCCGCTTCAAGATGGATAAGTACGATAAGTACACCAACTATCACGGTCTTACAGAATTCTGTCTGAATAACTTCTATTCGGACGCTTCATGCATGAGAGATACTATCTGCTATGACGCAATGTACGCTCTCGACGGCGTTGCTCCCAAGACCAGCTATTCCGATATGTACCTCAACGGCAAGCTCTACAGCTTCTATCTCGCTTGTGAGCAGCCCGGTACAACTCTGGCAGAGCGTTACGCTATCGATGACGATTCAAACCTCTACAAGGCTACCGAGAGAAGCGATCAGGGCGGCGGTATGTTCGGAATGGGCGGCGACAGCTACAGCACATTCACACAGAATATGCCCGTAAGCAACCTCGACCTCAAGTTCGGCAACGATGAGCAGCTCACTCATCTTGAGGAACTCAAGACAGAGATCAACAAGCTCACTCCCCAGAACTACAAGTTCATCGAGGACATCATGGACGTTCCCAGCTTCCTCAAGGGCTTCGCAGTTAACTCGGTAATGTGCAACTACGACAGCTATAACGGCTCACTTGCACATAACTATTACCTCATCTATACAGGCGGCAAGCACTACTTCGTAGGCTGGGACTACAACCTTAGCCTCGGCGCTTTCATGGGCGGTACAGACGCTGTAAATTCTGACGTCAAGACAAGCCTCTATCAGGCTGAGGTCAAGGATCGTCCCTTTGCAAAGCTCCTTCAGGTTCCCGAGTACTACGATATGTATGTAGGCTACGTTAAGGAGATCCTTAACACATTCAGCGATCCCGAGCAGTACGCTGCTAATTACGTTTCACTGATCCGTCCTCACGTTCAGGCAGATCCCCTGTTCTTCTTTACTCTCGATCAGTTCGACAACACAACAAAGAAGACAGCTCAGGGTCTCCAGGTAAGCGGCGGACAGCAGCAGAATCCCTGGGGCCAGCAGGATCCCGGTCAGCAGCAGAACCCTTGGGGTCAGCAGGGCTGGGGCTGGAACTGGCAGTCCAATGAGACCGAAGACGGTACAGTCGTTACAGACGAAAGCTGGGCATTTGAAGGCGGCTTCGACTGGGGCGGCGGCGGCGCTCAGTGGGGCGGCGGCGGCTGGGGCGGAGGCGGCTTCGGCGGCGGCGGAATGATGTGGGGTTCAGAGTCAGTCTCTGTTGTAGACTTCCTCATCAAGCGCTTCGAGATAATCCACTCCGCACTTAACTTCTGAGCCATTTAAAGCTCATACCCTATAACAAACAGAGCCATAGTGCTTCCCGAAAGAGAAGTACTATGGCTTTTTTATTGACATTATATATATGCTATAATGAATGTAGAACATTCATTATAAATTATCTGAAAGCCCTTGCAGATACGCAGATCGGAGATCTGCTCCCTGCAATCGGGAAATTATAGCATAACGCTGCGCTTATATGCTATAAGCGGCGAGCCGCCGCCCCCCCTGTTTCGCGGCAGAGCTCTTGTGCAAGGCAGCATTTTCTCCGCGTACCTTGCCTTTTTGAAGCTGTTATGCTATAATGAAAGTGACGGATATGATACGGACATTAAAATGAAAAGGAGGTTTTGATATGAAGAAGTCTATTGCCTTATTTACGGGAGCTTTAATGCTGTGCGCTCCCCTTTCGGGACTTACGTCAGGCAGCCTTGAAGCTGCGGCTTCTCCCGATTACAGACTGTGGGACAATTTCCTCAGGTATGACCTGTGTATCACCGACTATGACTCACTCACCGAGGAGCAGCAGGAGCTGTGTCACTTTATCTTCGACACAGAGCAAGCGCAGAATGACAACATAGTCTGCGAAAGAGCAAGACGCATCCTTGCAGGCGATGACGTTGGTGAGCGGCTTACCTTGCAGCAGCTGGAAAATGCCTACGGTATTACAGACCAGATGTCCTACTATAAGACCGACAGCTGGCTGACGTATATCAACTGCGTTCCCGATGTTGTCCATCTGGAGCTTGGTGAGCTTCGGAATAATATCGTCGATCAGACCATCGAATACTGGCTTGACGATGAGCGCAGCAACTATGTGGTCTATCGTATACAGTCCTCCCCTGATACCAAGGGCTATTTTGAGGTCTATAACAAAAAAGACGAGCTGATCGAGACTATCCCCACCGTATTCAACTGTCCCATGAGGGATTTCAGAGGCGATGCCGAGTACATGGAGAAGTTCGGCTTCATTGAGAAAAACGGCGGCTACTACTACACAAGACCTGACGGTACGGCTGTTCTGGCGTGGACGGACTATACATATACATTCAGCGATACCCCCCATCACAAAGCCCTTTACTGTTGAAAAAGAAATAGACGGCTGTCCCGTTACCGCCATTGAAAAAAATGCCTTTACACAGTCCCCGTTTACCGAGATCAGACTTCCCGATACTATCGAGATCATTGACAGCGGCGCCTTTGCAGAATGCAAATACCTTAAAAGTATAAACTTCCCTTCGGCGCTGAAATACATGGGAATGTTCAGCTTTATAGACTGTCTCTCACTGACCGGGATAACGTTGCTCTGCCCTGAGCTCAATATACAGAAATGGGCTTTCTCCAACTGTATGGGGCTTAAAACAGCGCAGCTTCTTGTCAGTGAGATCGGTGATAACGCCTTTGACAGCTGCACTTCCCTCGAAAAAATCGACTTAATGAACGGCATAAAGCGTATAGACTCACAGGCGTTCAAAAACGTCCCCCTGCTTAATGAGCTTACTATCCCCCGAAGCGTAAAAGTTATCGAACAAGACGCATTCCGGAGCAATATCACCTCTGTGACCATACCTCCCGAAGTTGAGATCATCGGCGCATATCCGCATAAAACATTTCAGGAGTTCACTTCGGGCATCGAGCCGCCTCCCCCGAGACGTCCGCTGACAGATGAGCCCAAATGCGCTTTCGACAGCAGCTGCATCATAAAGGGCTGCAAGGGCACGGAAGCGGAACGCTATGCCAACGAATGGGGACTGGAATTCGTTCCCCTTGACTACATAAAGGGCGATGCAAACTTCGACGGTACCATAAGTATCGCCGATGTGGTAACTGTACAGAGCTATCTGCTGAATAAACACAGCTCAAAGCTTAACTGCTATGAAGCTGCCGACGTCACCGAGGACGGCGTCATTGATGTATTCGACCTACGCAGTCTGAGAAGCTCCCTCGTCAGCAAGCTGAACAGCCGCAGTATCGACATCTTCGGTCTTACTCCCTCAGATGACGGGGTGGAGGAGTTCCTTAAAAACGCTGTCATTCCAAAGTACATATCCGAAAAAGAAGACTGCTTCAACGTGACGCCCATGGAAATAACCGAAAAGTACGGATTCCGTATCTTCAAGTTCGAGAGCAGCTGCGAGAGCTTTCTCGTCTATAACGGCGAGATGTATGTCCTTGGCATGGGCTTCGGCGGCAACGGAACGGAGACCTTTGCCGTTGCCGACCTGAACGCAGACGGCGCAGAGGAGCTTTACTTCACATTCTCCTGCGGCTCAGGTCTCCATCACACCTTTGTCGGTTACTTTGATACCGCCACAAGAGAAACAGGCGGCTTTGACTTCTCGTCCCTTATGGACGATCTGACACTTGACCTCCGCGACGGAAGGCTGGAGCTTTGCAAAGCGAAACTGAACGTCCGCTCTTTCGTTGATATTAAAGCAACTCCCGAAGAAAAGCTTGGCGAGATAGTCTGCGAAAACGGTTCCATCGTGCTGAAAACCGTGGACGCTCCCAAATAATGATAAAGCGGTCCCGGAGAAATTCTCCGGGACCGCTTTATCATTAATTAAAAAATAAATTTTTCTTGAAACTGTTGACAAGTGCACCCATATCTGATATAATTATTGTGTTGCAGTCAGCAACGATAATAAATAGGGGTATAGCTCAGTTGGTAGAGCAGCGGTCTCCAAAACCGCGTGCCGAGGGTTCAAGTCCTTCTGCCCCTGCCAGAACGATAATTATGAGAACTTGTCAGAGGACACAGTATGTACTCTGGCAAATTTTCATATACATTAAAAAATGCGGCTTGACAGCTATTGTTGCCGTTCGGGCAGCGTTTGTTTTCCCACTCCCGACTGCTAAGACCTTAATATGGCTCGTAATACCTTTCTTGAACAACAAAGAACACAGGTACACATCGTGGCTCATTCCCGAGACTGTTTATAAAGTATATTGCTCTATTCAGTTAAGGTGTTAAGGCGTAGCACTCACTTCAAGCCTTTGTATTAAATTGTCAAGTTCCTTTTCGAGTTTGGAATTTGCAATGCAATAAAAAGACAAGCCCTTCAGACGTAACAACACACAAATAGCATTCTCACTAAGTCATTCGGACGTTGTCACCGTCTGTATGATTATGAGGCGTAGTCAGTCGCCAAACTGTCTATGCCTTGTGGGGGTGCTTTTTTATTAGCTAAAGGCATTATATCACATTTATATATCCTATGTCAACCTTTTTTGAAATATTTTTTTACAGAACACTTTAATATAGCAATAACCGCATACTCGTTTTATGAGTATGCGGTTTCTTTTTGAGTTTTTATATTATGCAAGATTTGCAATTTTTACAAGATCACCATCTTGATAACCCACACACATTCTCTCAAGCCAATCCTTAATTCCTTCCTCGGCTTCTTCCTCACTATCATATTGCATAGACAATCCTGCGGTATCAGTAAATGCTGTACAGCGTTCCGGTAATATCTCTCCGTTCAAAAAAACAGGGTGCACTGTTACAACATAGTATACATCGCTCTTTGATTTGTATACGCATATTAACCTGTTATTATGTACATCCATATCACGTCCTATAAAATAGTACGGATAGCCTAAGTCTATATCCAATGAAGAAGAAATATAATCCCCACCCCTTCCATTTGACGCATATACAGATATTAGCTCATAAACGTCATCGCCTGTATGATCATGTTCGATTATTTCTGTATCAATCAAATACTGTACTCTCTGGTCTACTACTTCACGGCAAAGTTTATCTATGCTTTCAAGATTTTCGTTTGTCAATAGCGAATTATCAATTAAGCAAACCGGAGCTTCATCCACAGGAATCTCATATTCTCTTGTTTTTCTCTCGATTTTGTACTTCATTTCTCCGAATAGCTCTTCAAAAGCTGCTTCATCTGGATTTGCATTTACTTCAACTACAATTTTATCGTTATCAGCAGAAACGATTTTTGCATTATATTCAATTTGTTCCGAGAAATCTTTTTTTCCATAATCCAATTCTATATCCAAACATTCTGGATATGCACTTTTATCGTTATCGAGATATAACGATAGCGTTTCAAAAGGATCAACTATTGCAACGTAAGCGTAAAATATCCCGCGTCTTCCCTCCCGCTGTCCAATGATGTATAATATACTACAAGAAACTTGACGGAGTAAATTGGACATTCAAAAAACTCAAAAAAGCTCCATGTAGTAAATTGGAGTCCGTTGGACATGGGAGGTAGCATTATGCAGGAGAAAACGAAAGAGTTCGCAACGATAAAACAGGCAGTCCGACTTCAACAATGGTCGGAACTTATCAAATCTCAGCAAGCAAGCGGCCTGACCATAAAGCAATGGTGTGAAGGAAACGGCATCAAGCCGAACACTTACTACTGCCGGCTTAGCGGGCTGAACACAGAGCAGTACCTGACAGAGTTGTTCTCACATCCGACAGGGACAATTCTCCTTCCATTCAATACATGATATTCAGACAGGCTCACCGAGGTGAGCCTGTTTCTTTGATAGCATATGTATGCGGTTGACGCTTACGCTTAGGACATGATGGTGTAGCCGTCAACAGAGAACATATAATTTTCAATGGAAGGTACATCAGATGAGAAGTTACCGTTTTCGTCCTTATATGTTGAGGCATATGAGTAGTAAGCAAGAACCTTGCAAGAGTCAAATGAATCGATCTTGCCGTCTCTGTTCACATCACAAAGCACAAGCTGGAGACTTGAGAACTGGCAGTTTGGCTTATTCATTGTTGTGTAAGCATTTAAAATAAGTGATGCATCGGTAGAGTCTACCATGCCGTCAAAGTTGATATCGCCGAACTGAGTGTCGCAAATATACTGCTGGTATTCTGCGCTTTTGTGATGATTTCCAAGTTCATTTTCAACAGTTCGGTCAGGAGTAAGGAAGGTAAGACGAGAGATAGTCCATGTTGCGCAACAGTCTATATTGAACCAACGCCCGCCTATCTTGACAACATTCCATGCATGACCTTCTCCGCTTACATATTCGCATTCTATACCTGCTTTATTGCAGAGGTATTCAAGCATTTGAGCATAATCGAAGCACACTATTCCACGGTGATCAAAGAATTCTGTCTTGAAGTTGGTTGATCCATCAGGTCCTAAAGTATATCGATCATAGTTCTGACTGATATATGCATAAAGCTTTCTTACTACCTGATATTCTTCCAGTGCAGTATATCCTGTGTTTCCGGGAGCGCCTACAAAGGCTATATCACACTCCTGAAAGATTTTCTTTGCAACTCCTTCTGAGATTCTGTCAGCAGCCTTAGTGTGTACAAATGAATCATAATTTCTGGCTATAAAGTCTGCCTGTGTAGAATTGCGGTTATCATTCATGCAAGCATCATAGAGATCTACATACTTATTCTGTGATGAATCGAAAAACTTTATAGTTTCAGTATTTGAGTGTATTTTAAAAACGTTATCTCCATGAAGACCAAATGCATCTATTGAAATAGTCTCAAGATTTCTGGGAAGAGTCAAGTATTTCAGCTTGCTGAGACCATCAAATGCATTGTCTGCGATGAATTTAATATTGTTGAACTCGTTTGTTGACAGATCAATAGTCTGCACATTTGAATAGTAAAGGATAATGCACTTTCCTATTGAGCTGTAGCCCTTTTTGTCTTCCTGGTCGAAATCCCATGCCGATGATAAGAAACATAAACTGCCGACCTCTGATACATTAGCGCCGCCGTTTATAGTTTTTAGATTCGTAGCATCGTAAAAACAACTTGCGCCCATTTTAGTTACAGTATTGGGAATAGTAAGAGTCTGGACAGTCTTATTTTTCTTTCCAAAATATCTTGCCAGCTCTGTAACAGTGTATGAAACGCCGTTAGCCTTTACAGTCGAAGGCAGAACAAGGTTTGCCTTAGCGTTGGAAAAACCAGTAAGTGTTGCTGTCTGGTCGTCCTTGACAGTGAAAGTGTAAGTAACACCATAATTATCCTTATAGGAATAATCTGATGCAGCGGAAGCACTTATGCCATAATAATTAGTTGCGCCGCTGTTGGTTGATGTGATGATAGGTCCTGCTGCTAATAATGTTGCTAAGCAGAATGCCGCGATTTTTTTAAACATATAAATACTCCTTTTGAAAAAAATGCTGCGCGCGCATTATTATTATAGCTGCATTTTTGTAAAAAATCAATAATTATATCTGATTTATATAATGCATAAGTTTATCTATTAAGAAAATATATATTTTTACGTATAAGGAAAATGCTTATATATGCCGATTTTTCCAGTGAAATATTGTTTTACGGTAAGCGTAAAATAACCCGCGTCTTCCCTCCCGCTGTCCAATGATGTATAATATACTACAAGAAACTTGACGGAGTAAATTGGACATTCAAAAAACTCCAAAAAGCTCCATGTAGTAATTGGAGTCCGTTGGACATGGGAGGTAGCATTATGCAGGAGAAAACGAAAGAGTTCGCAACGATAAAACAGGCAGTCCGACTTCAACAATGGTCGGAACTTATCAAAGCTCAGCAAGCAAGCGGCCTAACCATAAAGCAATGGTGTGAAGAAAACGGCATCAAGCCGAACACTTACTACTGCCGGCTTAAAAAGATCCGTGAGCAGTTCGTTGAAGCTCCGGCAATAGTTCCTCTCAACGTTCCTCAGCAGCAATGTCAGTCAGAGATCCGCATCGGGAAGAACGATCTTCAGATCTCGCTGCCGTCTGACATTGATCCTGAGACACTCCTTACTCTGGTGAAATCCCTATGCTGAACGATATTTCTTCAAATCAGCAGGTCTACCTCGTCACAGGCTACACTGACCTTCGCCGTTCCATAGACGGACTTGCCATGATAATACAGGGACAACTCCGGCTCGATCCGTTCAGCAGCGCACTCTTCCTGTTCTGCGGCAGACGCCGTGACCGTATCAAAGGTCTTCTTTGGGAAGGAGACGGATTTCTATTGGTCTACAAGCGGCTCGACAACGGACAGTTCCAGTGCCCACGCAATGAAATTGAGGCGAAACTGCTGACACCTCAGCAGACAAGATGGCTGCTTGAAGGTCTGAAGATCGATCAGCCGAAGGCAATCAAAGGCGGTAAAACAGGCATGATCTATTAAACGGAAAGCAAGGAGAATTTGCCTATTTTCCTTGCTTTTTCACTTGTTTTGTGGTATAATATATGTATAGTTTCAGGAACGGAGGAAGCAGTATGTCTGAGCAGAATACAGTACAGAATATGGCACAGGAAAATGCTGCGCTACGATCAAGAGTTGCCATACTTGAAGAAGAACTTACATTTGCTCAGGATCAGCTTTCATGGCGGAAAAAACAGATATTCGGACGCAGAACTGAACAAGCCTCCGTTATCATGGATGACAGCTGAGGAAAGATATGAGCAGCGTCTGGCGAAGGTAAAGCCTTTGCTCGATGCTTTCTTTGCGTGGCTTGAAACGCTTCAGGTCAGTGGAAAGAGTGCTCTTGCAAAAGCAGCAGCCTATGCGCTGAATGAAAAGCCGTATCTATACACTTTTCTGGAAAACGGGAATGTTCCCATAGACAATAACCGTGCCGAGAATGCCATAAGGCCCTTTGCTGTTGGCAGAAAGAACTGGATGCACTGCAATACGGCGACTTGATGTCGTATTCCTCAAGCAGCATTCCTATGATGTTCTTCTTTCCTTCGCTCATCGGTTCTCTTTTCCTTCTTCCCATAAAAAATCAGCCTCCTGTGATATTAATTCTATTTTATCACAGTTAGCTGACTTTTTACAGACTTTTTTTCAGAGGCTCATCACATCTTTGAGTCGGGGCTGACATGTCCATCACCGAAGACCGCACAAATGACAAGTCCTCCGCTGCGCCGAAGGCTCTGCCATTACAAGATTCGTTCACCCTGATTGAACAGAAACAGATCCGTATTCTCCTTTGCTGTATCTAACATTCTTTGCTCAAAGCCGCTCTTTGAAAAGATGCCGTAAACAATATCTTTGCCTTTCCCCCCGAACCACTTGCGCACTTTTTCTTCAGATTGAAATACACATCAACAGGAACCGGCTTGTCGTAGTAGTTGCATTCGCCCGCGAAAATACTGTCATGCTCCTGATCAACGGTGACAACATCAATCTCAGCACTGCCGTTCCAGTATACGCCGATTCTCGGAGGTACAAAATCTGTATTTTTGGCAGCGCAGTAAGCTGCAAAGTTTTCGCGTGAGATTGCTTCAAATACATAGCTCACATGATTTTCGATAAATGCAGACTGTATCTTTTTCAGCACATATCCGGTGTTGTACATTTCAAGCTCACTGCGGTGCGGGTACACGAATTCGAACCAGAAGTCGATATAATAATCGCAGATATAGTAAAGCCATTTTCTGCTTTTTTCGGTATTCTGTTTGATTACGGGCACGCGCTTTTCGACTAGGAACAGCTCGCCCAGCGTAGCAAGATACGGTGAAACAGAGGTTGTCGCCTGTTCCAGCAGTCCTGCGGTTTTGGAGAGCTTATGATTACCGAGCGAGATTGCTTTCATGATCGAATAATTGACGATTTCTCTAATCGTGATTTACTAAACCATGATTTGGCTCCAAGCCTCTACAACTTGTTAGGGGCGGATAGTTCAATATCTTTGGGAACATCCAAAGTATTCACTTTTTAATTCACGTTTATACTTATAATATGTGTTTCGGCTTAAATTAGTCAGTTTGATACACTCTATATCATTCAGAGTGCCGCCGAACGTTTTACAATGCTTCCTGATCAGCTCCTTTGCAGGAGCTTCTTTTTTTATATTCAGCTTGCTGCCTTTTACACAACCGATCTGCTTGCCATTCAGCCGAGCTGTTTCAATGCCCTCTTTTGTACGCTGCCGAATATCCATTACCTCTTTTTCGGACTGCTCAAATGCAAGCTCTATCTGCTTTGCTGCAAGCAACTTCAAGACCTTGTTTGTTGCTTCAATATACACATCGGCTATATCATTTCCTACAAGCTCTACGCCGCCACTCAGAGCTTGCTTGTAGTTCTCAGTATTAACATAGGGCTCCTTAAGAAATACCAGCTCTATGCCCTTGTCAAGCAGCTCCATGTACCGCTCTATTCCCTCACTTGCATTACGGTTCATGCGCGATACACTATCAAATACGATAGTATCTCCCTTGCGAACCGCCTTAGAAAGCTTAAGCCATGCATGACGGTTTATCACAACACCTGTGTATACTTCCTTGAAGATCACTGCATTTGGAAAAGAAACAAGGATATTCCTTTCTTGCCGTTCTATGTTCTGTGTCGGCTTTGATATACGGCAGTATCCGAATACCAATTATATCATCTCCATTCGTATCAAATCTGACGAATGTTTCTTTTTATACTTAATATTATAGCCCAAAACACAGCAAAAGTCAACATCTTTTGATACAATTCATTGTAATGTTAGTTTTGGTACAGAAATCGTGCTATTATATGTTGAGTTCAATGAATATATTAAAAAAAGGGAGCGGCTCTCATAAAGTCGCTCCCGTAGTTTTATATTATCCATGCATGGGTAAAGGCTGCACGCTTTTTACCAATTGGTAGTATCCGGATCTTTGGATAATCCGACACAGCCGCTCAGACCGGCGATAAGCCTGACATCTTCGTCCGACAGCTCAAAACCGAATACATCCATATTTTCACGTATCCTCTCGGCTGTAACTGACTTGGGAAGGGGCAGGAAACCGTTTTGCAGGCTCCAGCGTATACATATCTGTGCGATGCTCTTATGATATTTCTCCGCAAGTGACTGCATTTCCGCAACTTTGAATATCTGCCCTGTACCAAGGGGACTGTATGCTTCAAGCAGGATATTACGCTCCCTGCAATAATTTACCAGTTCGTCCTGTGTGTCTCCGGGACAAAGACGTATCTGATTTACCATTGGTGTAATTTCAGCCGTTTTCAGCAGTTCATCGATATGATGCTGTCTGAAATTGCTGATGCCTATCGCTCTTATTTTTCCGGCATGACAGAGCTCCTCAAAAGCCTTCCATGTCTCTGCATTAGTCTGCTGCCATGTGCTGCGATATTGCAGCGGATTAGGCCAGTGTATCAGGAATAGGTCAACATAGTCCGTTCCCAGTCGCTGCAGTGTTTCTTCAAAAGAACGCATTGTGTTGTCATATCCGTGATTGGGATTGTCGAGCTTTGAGGTGATGAAGACTTCTTCACGGGAGATACCGCTGTCCCTTACCGCTCTGCCCACAACATCTTCATTTCTGTAACCCTGTGCTGTGTCGATATGACGATAGCCGAGCTTCAGTGCCGAAAGAACAGCCCGGTAGCCTGTCTCATCATCAGGTGTCTGCCAGGTTCCCAGTCCGACAGCAGGTATTTGCACGCCGTTTGCGAGTATATAGTTCTGCATAACGCTCCTCCTATTGTTTATAAGTTATAAGCTTTTATTGTCACTATATCATTTTTGTTGAACAAAGTCAATAGTTATAGCAGTACTTTATTATGGCTTTACTGATAAATCCCTTGAAAAGCAGAACTTGATATTGCAAGATCGTTTTAATTCTCGATTATAGTCACGGACATTCGGCAGGTCACAAACGGTGCAGAACGCAAGGTACTCAAGTCCCCTTTCCTACGGTCAGAGTTCCTTCCATAGCTTCAAACGCCGTGAGTGAAACAGCAATTTCCGGTCAGAGGACAGTATTTTTTCGATTGACACCGTGCAGTGTATGTGGTATAATTTTAAACGTTTGCGTTTTTTTAAAGACAAAAAAATTTTTTTAAAAACCGCTAACCTTTTCGGAAAGTGCACACTCTAACAGACAGAAAGGCAATTATAAATGCTTTTCGTAATCTGAAAAGGAGGTGCGGATTTGGATGAAGACATAGATCTCGCAGAAGTACCGCTTGACGATCTGATAAAGCTGATACTTGAGTGGATGGAAACTTATGGTATGTTGGACGAACTGCTTGAGAAATATAGTGATAAGGAGTAAAAAAATGAGTGAAATCAATACTGAAAAACTGGCGGAAAGTTTAAAGAACGGAGACAAGTCTGCGGCAGACGAGATATACAGGCAGTACAGCGAGCCGCTGACAAAATTCGTTATAAAACAGGGACTTTCAGAATTTGACGCACAGGATGTTGTATCCGATACGTTTGTGGAGGTGATAAAGCACATTGATCAGCTGAAAGATCCTTCTGCCTTCAGCTCCTGGATACATACCATAGCAAAGCGCAAGGCATGGGAAGCAAAGAAAAAGCTGTCACGCCGTCAGGACCTTACCGCAGGTTCGGATGAGACCGATGACATTACAGATCAGGAACAGGCTATTGAGCTTACCTATGCCCGTGACAGTACAGACACGGTCATGCTTCCGCAGGATTATGCAGAAAATGAGGAACTGAAACAGATAATCGCCGAACAGATCAATTCACTCAGCGCAGATCACAAGGAAGCACTGGTACTGTTCTATTATAAAGACAAAAGCATTGCCGAGATAGCAGAGCTCACCGGAACAAATGTAAACAACGTAAAACAGCGCCTTTATGCGGCACGCAAAAAGCTGAAAGCCGGTCTTGAGAAGCTTCAGAAAAGCGGAGTCGTGCTGTGTGCAGTTCCGTTTACAAATCTCATATCTTTCTGCGCGGAAAACTTTGGCAATATTATGGGCACAGGTCCTGCGGAAAGCACAGCAGCAGTTTCATCAGCAAAAAGTGCGGCGGCCAAGAATGCTGAGGAAGCATCAAAAAGTATCACCGCAAAAACCGCATCGACGGCTGCAAAGACCGTATCGACGGCGGTCAGAATGGGAACAGGTGCAAAAATAGCAGCTGCTGTCATAGCAGCTGCGACTGTGGGAGGCGGAGCGATACTGCTGAACAGATCAGATAAGCCTGCCCACCGCAGATCTGAAGTACGTATCATAGCCGAACCACCCAAGGTATCTCAAACATCTCCCGAAAATATCTGGAAAGGGAAATATATAGCTGATCTTACTGAAAGCTATGGAAGCGCAGATGGTCTCATGGGCGCAATGTTCGATGCTGACGGCGACAATATACCCGAGCTGTTCATTTACGATAAGAATTCGCTGAACGCCCCCGATAATACTGATGCAGAGGATAAATACAGCGTATCGGTTTGTTCACTTGGCAGGTCGGCAAATAAGATCGGCACCATCCATTCAGTGCCCGAGATATGGTGTTCGGGAGCTCCTTCCGAAGATAATCTGGTGCGTATCACAGTGAATGAAAAGGATATATGGACACTGAAGGCAAAAAGCAGTGAAGGCACGGGCTTCGGCGATAATATAGACGAGGAGACGGCAAAAAGTATATATGATTTTGATACTCAGCCTCATATGCTTATCGCAGACGAGACCTGCGGTTACCGTGAAATAGGCGATTTCGAGTCATGGATAAACAGCTGGAACGGTAATGCGGCAACTGTTGAACAAAATGCTCCTGCATTGTCATATAGTACTTTGAACGTGTGGCAGAAGTCATATTTTGACTATATCAATATAGTCGCTGATCACCATGATAATATCCGCTGCGGGCTGTCCGATGTTAACGGCGACGGTATGCCGGAGCTGCTGCTTGAATACTGTGACGAAGTTACAGACTCGGGTATCCGGATAAACAACAAGACCGATCTCGTCACCTGCGACAGCAGCGGCGAACGTGATATATTATCAGCGGGAGTTTTTCCTGAGGGCTCCAAAAATGAAGTGTATGGCGGATTTACATTTACAGGTACAAATAATGCTTTATTCTCGGTATTCCCTGAGGAAAGGATCATTCATTTTTGCCGTTCAAGTTCTATAAACAGGGATTTAATTCCCTGACACCGCACACTCACTTAGTTATGGCAAAGGCTGCAAGCTCACAGTTAAAGCGTTGACCGGCTGATCGCACAGCTTGGAGGAAAGCCGTTTATTATACCGATTGAAAAAAGAGGCTTAAGTATGATATAATAATAAAGAATACTTAACAGGAGTGATTTTATGTTCGATAAACGACTGACACAGCTATGTCCCGAAAGCAAAAATACATTGTGGACAATATTATCCTGCAATGGCTGGAGCTTGCACTGAATACCGTTATGATCACCACGGTCGCAAAAACGATCAGCAAGCTGTATTACAAAGAATGGACGATGAGCGACCTGACTTTGCCGATCATCGTAATTCTGGCAACACTTGTCGTTCGCTTCTTTACAGCGCAGGGAGCAACAAGAATGAGCTATTCTGCGTCCAAAACCGTCAAGCAGAAGCTCTGTGAGCTGATATACGGCAATCTGCTCAGACTCGGCAGCAAATACCGTGAACAGGTCACAACTGCGGAGCTTGTGCAGGAGTCCGTTGAGGGCGTTGACCAGCTTGAAAGCTATTTCGGACTTTACGTTCCGCAGTTTTTCTACGCTTTCATTGCTCCGATCACGCTGTTTTTCCTGTTCGGATTCGGCGGAAGCTGGGCAACTGCAACTGTACTTCTGGTCTGTGTACCGCTTATCCCCGGTGCGATCATGATGGTGCAGAAAATAGCCAAAAAGCTGCTCTCGAAATATTGAGGACAGTACGCACAGCTTGGCTCAACATTCCTCGAAAACTTGCAGGGCATGACCACGCTGAAAACCTATCAGGCAGACGAGTTCAAGAACGAGCAGATGAACGAGGAATCCGAGCATTTCCGCTTCGTGACGATGAAAGACCTCACCATGCAATTAAACTCCATTATCATCATGGACTTCTTTGCATACGGCGGTGTGGCGCTTGGAATTCTCATGGCGACAAGAGCCTTTGTCAAGGGCAATCTTGCACTTGCAAACTGCATTTTCATGATACTGCTCTCGGCGGAATTTTTCCTGCCAATGCGCCGTCTTGGAAGTTATTTCCATGTTGCCATGAACGGTATGGCGGCAAGCGACAAAATCTTCAAATTCCTGAAGCTGGACGAGCCTGTCGACCGTATCGGAATTATCGAGGATATCGGCGAAATATCGCTTAATGACGTTCGTTTTTCTTATGATGAGAGCCGTGAAATTCTCCACGGTATCAGCATGAAAATTCCTGAAAAATCCTTTGTTGGAATCGTTGGTGAATCCGGCTGCGGTAAATCAACCGTGGCTTCACTTCTCATGGAGAGAAATACGCCCACTGCCGGCACACTTACCTTGAACGGCAGGGATATGAGCGAGATCGCAGAAGATGACTTGATGGAGAATTTCACCTATATCAGCCATGCGCCTTACTTTTTCAAGGGTACGGTACGGGAAAACCTGCTTCTGGGCGTACCGTGCTTTGCCGCTGAGGACAGCGTTTTGTGGGAAGTTCTCGACCGCTGCAACCTCTCTGCGTTTATGAAATCTGAAAACGGTCTGGACACCGTTCTGCTCGAAAACGCAGGGAATCTCTCAGGCGGTCAGAGGCAGAGACTTGCTCTTGCAAGGGCAATCCTGCACGATTCTCCCGTTTACATTTTTGATGAAGCAACAAGCAATATTGACGTTGAGAGCGAGGAAGTTATCCTCTCCGAAATTCGTAAACTTGCGATAGCTGAAAGTGACATCCCGGAATTCTATTGTATATCCCTTTGTTTCCGAAGCCTTTCCTGTTCTGTTTATCTCGGGACTTGAAAGAACATCGTTTATCTGTCCCATAACCGTTTCGACTCTCGCAATATTATCGGTATAGTTCATGGCAGCGATCATTGGTTCAAGCGATCCGAGTGACAGGATAATTATCGTCACAAATGCACTTGCTGTCAGACTGCCCGAAGCGTAGAACAGAAATCCAAACGGCAGAACGGTAAGAAGCACAGACGGAGTAATTGCATTATAGGCGGACATCGCCCACTGTGCGCTCTTCATCCAGTTATAGAAGAAAGAGGCATTATCATTGACTGCGGCTCCATACTTAGCGTAGGAGTTTTTGCTCTGGCTGAATGCCTTGATGACCTCGATGCCTCCGATATATTCCACAATAGCATTTGTCATTCTGCCGCCAATCTCTACCGACTTACCGTAATTTTCACCGTAGCTTTTCATGGTGGACCTCATGATCGCCATACCCGCGGGAATGGTAATAAGTGAGATGAGCGTCAACCGCCAGTCAAGGATAAACAGATAGATCAGCATCAACACAGGAGCAAGCACATTGACAGTCATTTCGTGAAGAAGATGTGCAAGCGGAACTTCTATTCCTTCAACACGGTCAACTATAACGTCCTTGTAATATCCTGAAGGAGACTCCAGTATGATACCCATAGGCATACGTGTCAGCTTCGCAACGAGCTTTCTGCGTATTTCCTTCATGGTAAGATATGTTGCGCTGTGAGATATGCTCGTAGAGATACCGTTAAACACGCCTTTCAAGATATAACCGCCTGCCGCAGCGGCACACCACAGCATATAAAACCGGATTTTCCTGTCCTGATGCTCTATCATTGCAGTTACCATTCTCGCCACTGCAAAATAAGGTATCATGCCAAAGATCACTGATATGTACAAAACGATCTTGATGTGCAGATTTCCTATTTTCAAAAGAATTTCCGCCTGCGAACAAAGTTCAGTGCTATAACAGCCATAATGCGGTTACTTAGTTCACAGCAATAAAAAAGCAAACAGCCGTTTCCGAAAAAAGGCTGCTTGCTTTCTTTGTTATCTTATAGCGGAGTTCTCATGAATCCTGTATATTTGTTTCTGTTTTATCTATTCTCCAGTCCTGAGCACCTTCATCAAATACTATGCTGAATATTTCCTCACCGCGTGTGTCTCCGAACATAACATTTGCATTGTTGCGGAACTTTCTTTTAAGTGTGAAAGACTTTTCGGTAACGTTTGTTATCTCCAGCTGATCGTCTGTCCAGTGATCGGTATTATCAAATGATTTATACCAGACTCTCTGGTATAATTCGCCGTTATACTCGATATATACGCAATTACGATCCATTGTCATATCGGAACCGTCTGTGAACGAGGGACCGAATAATTCAAAGTCATCGGGATACTGATTATAAGGATCATAGAAAGGATCAAAATCAGCAGTATAGTAAGAATAGTAATACTCCTTTAATTCCTCCATATTCCTGTCTGCCAGCTCCTTGAATATACACTTGGCGTACTCTATATTCATCGGATCTCCTGATGTATTATCGGGCGTTTCAAACCTAACGTGTACTGTATGTTCATAATCGGCAGTCTGCCACACCGAACGGTCGAACAGGTATGCATAATCCCAGTAGTTATCGGTAAGCCTGTGTGCAGCCTCCTCGGGAACAAAGGTCTCATTCTCAGTCTGAGCGGCAGTTGTCTCAGCAGCCGCAGCAGAGGTAGTGGTGGTTATAGTTGTTGTTCCGGTCACTTCTGTTACAGCACCGCTTACTGCTTTCTGTGTACCGGTTGTTGTTTCAACAGATGCAGCTTCGGTGGTAACTGTCCCTGTTACATAAGTGGTAACTTCTTCCGCGATCGACGAATTCGGTGTAGGAGCTGTTGACTTCATGTTGTGGAGCAGATAGCTTCCTCCGCCTATACCGCCTGCCATCAGCACAACTGCTGCTGCCATGCCTGCGAATTTTATCCATCTCGGACGATTGTAGATCTCTACGCCCTTTACACTGTTATCGTTCTCGGTAAGATCTGCATTTGTATCATTCATTTTCTCTTTAGCCATATTAAACATCCTCTCTTTAGCTGAATCTGACAGGGATGGATATTCTTTTGCAACTCTGTCTGCTGTTTCAAGATCAATGTCAAGTCCATTGAGCAGCTCATCATTTTTCTTCATATACATCTCTCCTTAATAATTAATACCAACTTCGCAAAGCATTTTTTTGAGCTTTTCTCTCGCTCTTACGCTTCGCTTCTGCACTGCGGCGGCTGTCATGGAGATCGCTTTCCCTATTTCAGCCACTGTCATGTTGTAATAGTATTGTTTTATTATTATCGTTGTATCAGGTTCGCCTAATTCTTTTATTTTGTCAAGGAGTATATGATTCCATTCTGATACTTCAGAAGATTCAATTATATTTTCTGAAGAAGGGAGCTCAGGAAAGTCTTCATCGTCGGAAGATACGGTAGTATCCGCTTTTTTGCTCAGTCTCCTGAACATATCTATTGCCTTGCGTTTTGCGATAACTCCGATAAAGCCCTTGAGGTCGCCCTGTCCTTCTCCGAGAGAGTCCGTTTTTCTGAACACCTCGGCAAATACATCACTGACACATTCTTCTATGTCTTCATTGCGTCCGCAGGTCCTTAGTCTGGCGGCTGCTATAACATAAACATAATTACAGTATTCATCGAAGATCGCTTTCATACATTCATGGGGAGAGTCTTTCATCTGCTTTTTAAGCTCCCGGTCAGTCATATCAATTCCTCCTTATGTTTTTCAGCAATTGCTTTCATAATATACACTCGTTCACAGTTTATGGGGTAGGACATTTTTCTGAAAAAAATCCGAAAAAATTTTTTAAACCTGTTTAACGCTGAAACTCACTGTCTTAAAACAGTATATCATATATATAAGCTCCGTTCAAGCAGGGATAATAAAAAGGGAGCAGCTGCAAGAGAGCTGCTCCCTTTATGATCTCTTTTGTACTAAAAAGTGTTCCCGTTCCTTTACTGCTTTATCAGGAAATATGCTCCGTCATTTTCAACTATGCTATAGCGTCCGCCGTTTATCTCAAGAGCGAATCTGTCACAGTGGAAGCCCTCTATCCTTATGCTGTCATCTGTGCCTCTTACACTGATGATGAGACCGCCGCTGCCGTCGGAAGCAAGAAGCAGATCCTCAGCTGAGATGCCTGTGAGCTCGATGGTCTCGCTGCCCTCGGGATCGCTGATAACGTCACTGCCGAAGCCCCGTGCGAAAACATATCTGTCATCGCCTGCTCCGCCGTTGAGCGTGTCATCGCCTGTACCGCCCTCAAGTATGTCATTGCCTACGCCGCCGAAGAGCACATCATTGCCCTCGTCACCGTGGAGATCATCGTCTCCCGAGCCGCCATTAAGGTAGTCATCGTCCTCTCCGCCAACAAGGTGATCGTTGCCGCTGTCACCGTAGAGATTGTCTCTGCCGCCCTTTCCGTAGAGCCTGTCGTCTCCGTCGCCGCCGTAAATATCGTCATCGCCGCCCCAGCCGTGTATGCTGTCATCTCCGCCGAAGCCCTCTATTATCTCAGCCACGTCTTCTCCCAGGATATGGTCGGCTTTCTGAGTACCCTTTCTGCTGCGTTTGCCTCCCGAAGCCTTTGAAGTCTCTGCCTTTTTGCCGTTATTTACAATGCGCACGCTCTCCTGAAGCGCAAGATACTTCTTCAGCACCGACTTTATCACCATGACCGCGATACCTGCAAGGAAGCCTGCCTTCTTTATATAAGAGATGACCATATTGACCGCCATGAGCTGACCTTTGATTATAAGTCCCAGCTCGTCGGAGAATCTGCCCGAGACTGCTCTTCCTACATTATAGGCATTCTGCTCCGCGTCATCGCAGAGTGTCTCTAAGGCAAGTGCTGCGCCGATGTAGTAGAACTTGAGAATATCGGGTTCTGACATGATAAGGGCTATCTTATCGCTTGTCGGCGCTGATGACATTGAGCTGTCAGCGTTCTTGCAGTTGGGGATCACTATCACCTTGAATATGATGTCCTCACCTGCCTCGCTGCCCACATGGGATACCAACGGAATGATTATCTCATAGAGATTTGTGATGAAGCCGATGCCCTCATCAAGTGTTGCCATTTCGCCGTTGAGACCCCGTGGAGAATTGCTGCCGCCGAGGAACTGCTCGGAAATGGTCATGAGAGACCTGCATATCTCTTCCCTCTCCTTCTGCGGAAGGGTCATGATATTGGCGTTTATCTCTTTTGCGCAGACTGCCAGTTCACGCTGCTTTGTGGTCTGCTCGTTGAAGTCATTGGTGTTAAAGTTGAAAATATAGCGGATAAGTCCCTTTTCCGTATCGCTGCTATGGTCGGGAACTATGGAATGAGCGCTGTTCATATCCGTGACATCGGTGGCAGTCTTTATGTAAATGGTGTTGTCGCCGGGAATTATCTTCCTGCCGAGAACGTTTACGTAATCGTTGTCGCCGCAGATTGAGTACATCCTGCCGCAAAGCTCCGAGGAGATACTGTCCGGGTAGTTTATACTGCCGAGGAATTCTGGAGAAAAGCCCTGTCCGTCAAAGGATATGCAGCTGTTTATCCTGCTTTTGTACTTCGAGGTAAGCATGATATACTGCGCAAGATTTCCGCCCTTGGAGTGACCTGTCAGTATCACCCTTACGTCCTCAGAGGGAGAAAGCTCCGCCATCATATCGTCGAAATAGCGCAGAGCCACCTTCTGATACTCCGAGGCAACATTTGCAAGGGCATCGCCGTTGTCATACCATCTTCCGTTGCCCGTGCCGCGGAACACCACATATATCACAGAGCTGTCGGGACTGCGGAATGAAGCCCCATAAGCGCCTGTATACTTTCCGTCCATATTATCGGAATAGCTTATGAGCTCATACTCTCCGAAGCCTTTGTTGCCGCTGTGCTCAAGGCTTCTGCGCACCATTGACAGCGCCGCCTGCTGATACTCCTCAAGTCCGCTCATGCTTATCTGCTGAGTTATACTGCTGAGGGTAAGTGCCTTTTCGCTCTTTATGCACTTGCTTACGTACATGAAGGTATTGAGTATTATTGACATTCTTGCTTCGTCTTTTATGCCGTGTTTTTCAAAGAAATCAGCCATTTGCGTTGACCTCCCACTTTCTTTCGGTTATATTGAAGTTATCGTCCATTCCCACGGTACAGTCTGCAAGGATATGGTCCCTGTCCAGCTCCTTCGGTGAAGCTGTGTCCCTGTAGACACCGTTGTCGTCCATATATGCGATATAGAAATAACAGCCAGTTTTCTCCGCTGCCAGCTTATCCATAAGCTCATCCAGCTGCTGGTCCTTTTTGCTAAGATCCTGTCCCTCGGGAAGAAGCAGATACCAGTAGAACTTCCCTCCCCTGAGCATATCGCCGACAGAAGAATCCTTTCCAATATCCGCAGGCAGTACTCCCCTGTCGTCGGGAACGTAAAAGGTCCTGCAATCGCCGTAAATGTCCTCAGCCATATCCGTAAGATACGTGACAGCCTCATTCCTGAACCAATATGCCATGAAGTTGTCTCTGTCCTCGGTCTTTCCGTCAAAAACTCCGTGAACAGCATATACTCTTTCATCGGGGAAGCTCTCAGAACGCACATAGACCGCACAGTGGTCCGCAGAAAAATTACCGCCCCCTGCGTCCTCAATGAGGGTAAAGGACTCGCCGTACTTTTTTTCAAGCCCCTTTATCAGCTCCTGTCTGCTGTCACTTTCGGAAGCAACTGCACAGCCCCACAGCATTGCAGCCGAGGTCAGCACTGCCGTTACAGCAGAAGCGCACTGTTTTATCCTTTTCATCTCTATCTCCTGTAATTATCGTCAAGGGTCTGCAACTCATGCAGAAGCCCTGTTTGTCCGAAAATATCATATCCCTATTTTGCCATATTATTGCGCTTTTGTCAAGGGAAAACACCTCTGCCGCACCAAAACTCCGACAGCAATGCAAAAAACGGGAACAGCTCTGAGCGAGTTGTTCCCGTTTTATCGTCATATTCCGATGTTAAGCAGCGATCTCTGCCCTTGTCACTGTCATCGTTTTTTACTGTTTATCTTCGCGGCGGCGAAACCTCTCCGAAGCTCTGACTGCAAATGCGCCTGTTACCATAAACATTACCGCGCCAAGGAGAATAAGCAGGTTTGTCACCGAGTTATTGCCTGTCTGGGGCAGATCAACAGCCTTGCCCTCAGAATCCGTGCCCTTTCCTGTTTTGGGATCAACAGTGTATTTGTCAAGCACCTTGCCTGCTGCCTTATATACGGCGCTGCTGTTGAAGTAGCAGCAGTGGTCTGCTGCGATACCTGCGCTGCGTCCGTTGATACCTCCGATATCCACAGTCGTGATAAGTGACTCAACATTTCCGCGGGTATAGCAGTTGATGTTGGTACCGCCTGACATACCTGTGAGACCGCCCACCATAGCCTTGTTGTTGCTCTCGGCATTTGCACTGATATTTCCGAGGGTACAGCAGTTCACCTGTGCGGAACGGTTTGTCATTCCTGCCAGACCGCCTGCAAATACGGAAACGTCCGCAGGTGCGTATGAAGTCTTGTCGTTGTATGTGGACTTGTCCTTAGCTGTCTGAAGTGCATCTTCATAAGCCTCACCCTCTGTGGAACCGTCAGATGAAACGATCTTTGTAATTTCTCCGTCATTGACAGTGATGGTGACCGTTACCTTCTTATCATCGTCCCTGCCGTACCATGTACCATCGTTGAGCTTCAGCTCGGGCTTTTTCACGATCTCAGCCTCGGGCTGTACATAAAAAGCCTCTGCATAGTCTTCTGCAAATGTGACCTCGTTATCGGACTTCCATGCCTTCAGTGAATTATTTGTGATACCGAACTGTGTCAGCTCAACAGGGAAAGCAGCAAAGTTGCCGTTAAGCTTATCTGCAAGTCCGCTGAAGCTCTTTGAAGTGTATGCCTCGTTATTGAAAACGACGCCGCCTGTGTAGGTCATTCCCTCTTCGCTTACGCCTGAGAAAACTCTCGTTCCCACATCGGCAACGGGATCAACGATAGTGTCGCCGATCTTCATTACAGCTTCGGAATTGTAATAGCAGTCATAGGTATGACCGATACCTGTTATCCAGCCTGATACAGCACCTGTATATGTGGAGTAATCATTGGTCTCGTGTCCGCCGTTTCCTTAGCAGTTTACCAGATAGCCAGCATTTACAGCTACAAGAGAGCTTACTGTTGCCATACCCTCGTCCTCGCGGTTTCCGCTTCCGTAAACATTTCCGAGAGTGTAGCAGTTTGCTACCAGTCCTCTGTTCACAAGTGCGGCTATACCGCCTGTTTCGCCGAATGCCGCACCTGTTTTTACTGTGCAGGAGGCATCAACATCTGATCTGCAGTTTATAATGGCTCCCTTGTAAACATATGCTGCGATACCGCCCACAAAGTTGTTGCCTTTTTCTGAGGTCAGTGTTATTTTGCCCTCAACCGAGCAGCCGTCCACGACAGCGCCCTTATAGCCGCTGTCCTCGGACTGCATTACAGCTGTAATACCGCCTGCATAAGCGCTTTTGCCGTATGAAACGTTGATAAGCACATCGGTGAGCACAACGTTCTTGACTACGGCATCAGTACCGAGACCGGTGAAAAATCCGATGTAATTCTCTCCCTCGGCAAGCTGCTTTGCCGCATCAGCACTGCCGACGGTCATGCCATTTACAGTGTGACCCTTACCGTCAAAGCTGCCGTTGAAAACATACTTGCAGTCGCCTATGGAAGTCCACTCCCTGTCGGAAATATCAATATCCTCTGCAAGCTCGATGAATGTTCCCGTGTAGTCGATATGCTCGGACAGCGAGCCTGCAAATCCGCTGAGCTGATCTGCTGTTCTGAGAATATAGGGCGACTCCTTTGTGCCCTCGCCCGAGTCAAATATTGACGCATCTATCACATCGTTTATGAACACCTCATCGGAAAGAGTAAGCTTTCCATCGTCTGAGAGCTTCCACAGTCTGAACTCAGTTTCCGTATCCCCGAGAGCCCTTGAAATATCATAGAGATTTTCGTTGAGCACCTCTGCAAATTCGCTGCTGTTCATATCATCTGCCTTTGAGACAGCATTGCTGGTGACATCTCCTGTTATTCCGCCTGCTCTTACTACCTTTTCGCCTGCGACCTTAATGTTTACGTCTTCCAGCTTTACGCCCGTGACCTTAGCAGTGCTCAGCAGAGTGGAGAAAAGTCCCACATTGCTCTCATCGGCATAGGGAGAATCCTCTCCCGTAACGATGGTGAGTCCCTTTACGATGTGTCCCCGTCCGTTGAAATCACCGGCAAAGATCTTATCGAGGTTTTTAGCCGCAGCTCCCTCGGCACCAATGGGGTTCCAGTTTTCTGTATCGGACAGGTCGATGTCCTCATAAAGGACGATATATCTGCCCAGGTAGTTCTCGCCCTCATCGACACTTTCTGCAAAGCCCGAAAGCTGTGCTGCGGACTTTATAACAAAGGGATCCTCAGCACTTCCGCTGCCGCCTTCAAAGCACTCGGGAGCAGCACTTTTTGCAAGGGCATTTTCCACCGCCTTTTTGATACCCTCACTGCTGTAGGTAGCACCGCTGACTGAGTCTACGCCCTCAGTGCCGTTGGCAGCGATGATCTCGGGGATCAGCTTCTCCGCTTCCTTCCAGTATGCGGGAGTTTCGTTCTGGTCTGTAACCTCGACAGCTTTTATCGTGCCCTCCGAAACTGTTACCGATACTGTGATGTCGCCGTTGAAGCCAGCGGCTGTGCCCGAATAGGTGCCGTCCTTGTAAACGGTATCCGCATAGGCGGCTGTAAAATGAAGAGAATTCGTCACCAATGCCGCAGACAGTGCAGCACAGAGAAATCTCTTCTTGCTTAGTCTGTTTTTCTTCATTTCTATGACCTCACTTTACTTTAAAGATATGAGTATGTGTTTATAGTTAGCATTTACTAACTATATGATTATACCACATTGTTAACTTTCTGTCAATAGACATCCTAATAAAAAGCATCTGTGATAACAAAAACGGCACTTCCTGAACTGAAGTGCCGTTTATCATATCAGTTGATACAGATAAGTGAGAAATCCGAGATACGGTATGTTCCTGTTCCCTTATCCAGTCCGATAAGGAACTTGACATTGTCATCAGACTGTGTCATAGTCACTGTGTCTGTGATCGTCTGAGCGTTAGGAGTGAACATATGCTCATGATATGAGTAGCTCTTATACTCTCCGTAGCCCTGCTGGAACATCGTATAAGTATTGATATTCTGTGAGGTACTGATCTTGTAGGTCATGCGGTAGGTCTTTCCTGCCTGGAGCGAGACCGTACTGCTGCTTACCTGTGCATACTGTCCTGTCTTTGATACATTGACAGTTATGCTTCCGTCATCATTGTACTCGATAGAGCCTACACCGTCATTCATCCAGACGCTCCAGCCGAACTGATCTATCATATTCGGATTGTCCTGCCAGTTATCATTTATGCCATAAAGGAGGTTGAGGTGGTGCTCAGCATATTTGGCTCTGTTCTTGTAGAAGTTGCGGATCATTTTAACGCAGCTGTCAAAGTTTGCGCTTACGCCGAATCTGCGGAAGGTGTCGGTAACGGCAGCCTTTGTTGCAGAAGCGTAAGAGTCAATCTTTGCCGATACCTTGGAATAATCGAAGTTATCGTTCATTATCTCCTTGTAGCGGCTGTAGAACTGCTGCTTGAACTCGTTATTGCTCATCAGCTTGTTGAACAGTGAAGAGATGCTGGTGATCCTGCCTGACTTGTCCATATCCTTGAAGCAGTCACGGCGGAAGGAGCACTGTCCGTCATAGCCCGATGAATATTCCGTATCGAAGAGCAGAAAACGCCATTTGCCGTCCATGTAGGGATTTGAAGCATCGCTCTCGTCTGAGCGCCAGATCATCCAGTTATTGCTGTTGATCATGCAGTCCCAGTTTGCGATGTAGTTTTCAAAGGCGACAAAGTCGATAAGCCCGTTTATATCCAGAGTATCGCATACTCTCCTGTAATTTGAGGGATCCGACATATTTGCGGACATTGCCCAGTTCCAGAACTGTTTGAAGTCCTGATATACAGGATCAAGTCCCGAATACTCATAGCCGTTCTTTACGGTAGTTACTCGATCGGGATCCACATGATAATGTGATTCAATGTAGTTCTCGTCAAGCTTTTCCTGCATCGAGTAGGTACCCCAGAATTCACCATCAAGGAAGACGATATAATCCTGCTTCGCCTGTGTGCCGATAGCAAGTCCTTCTGCAAGAGACTGGTTCAGGTCATCACGGAAACGGCAGTTATCATAAGCATTTCCGCCGTTGCGTATAGTTACCTTTTTGTATTCCTTTATCTTAGCGCCGTCTGTATCGGTGGCAGCGCCCTCGAAGAAATCATACTGCATTTTATTCGCACCGTAATCACGGCGTGCATAGAATGTCATGCTCTTCTGGGGGAATGCAGCTGTCCAGTTGCCTGCTATGCGGACTCCCACATCTTCGGTAAATTTGAGCTTGCCCTGCTCAAATACCTGTATATTGCAGGGGCGCTCCCATTCCCTGCCTTCGGAGTTATAGTTCGTGGGATTTTCGCTGCTTCCCACATCAAGATCGGGATCGAAGCTGCCGCTGTTCTTCCAGCGGTAATACTGATCGCCGATCATATATATGCCCTTTTCCTTATCGAAGAAATTACTGCTGTCGGTGGAGATCGACAGCACCTTCATATCCTTGTAATATGAAGCGGTTTTTCCGACGAAGTAGCTGTTTGTGGCAACTTCACTGTACAGTCCGCTGCTGTCCTTGCAGACCGCTCTTACGATCATGCCCTTATCAACATTATAATTCGGCGGCTCATAGCCTCTGAGTGAAATATCGCGGATCGCCGCAAGCTGATTGGTATCGTTGGTATTGTTGCGAATGCTTATGCTGCCCTGATACTGTTTTGCAGAGCCCGAGGTCCGCGGATCGGAGCCGTCAAGTGTATAAATGACCGTGCAGCCGCCGCTGCCCGAGAGTGAAAGATCGAATGCAGAGTCATAGAAGCCGCCCTCCGCCGAGAATACAGGCTTTTCCACACGATATACCACATCAGCCGAGCTGTTTGAAGCGGCGGGTGTGGGCTTCAGCAGTGCCAGACTGTCCGAACCGTCGGGCACTCTTCCGAAGGTGACATCAGTGTCAAGCTCAGGGAGCCCGACATTGTCAAGCTCTGTACCGTCAGGTGAGGTCAGATAGATAGTCTCTCCCGCTGCGCTTATTTTGAAAGCTGCGTGGAGCTCTCCTGTAGTTGAGTCCGTATCATCACAGAAAATAATGAGGTATTTTCCTGCTCCCAGGGTCGTTCCCTGAGGGAATGTGAACTTGAACCGGTTTTTGTCGCCATCGGAAACTCCGATCCCGCTGAGGTCACATTCATTATCGCCTGCATTATACAGTTCTATCCAGTCAGGTGATGAACCGTCCGCAGCCTTTATTGATTTTTTGTTTGTAGAACAGACTTCGTTGATATACAGTCCCGATGTACCGCTCTGCTGATGGGAAATGACCTTTTTACGCATCAGGCACAGGTCGAAAACGTCCCATACACCGTCATTATTAAGGTCATATTGTTTTCCGTCAAGGTTTTCATCGGTATTTTTTCCGAGCAGATGATCCTGCAAATTCTTCAGATCCTGCTGACTGAACACCGGATCCGCCGCTGCCGCAGCTGTCAGCGTGTATTTGTCTGATCTGCTGTGTGAAGCATCTTTTGTGCCGCCGTGAACAGCAGTTCCCTGAAAGGGTATCGCAGACACCGTCAGGAAAAAAGCTGTCAGACCTGACAGTAGTTTTTTATGCTTCATAAGCTTCCACCTCCTGAAAATATGAGTATTACATTTCGTGCACGTTTACACCGTAATTATATGGTATTTCGTGCAGAATGTCAATGCTTCGCATAGTGCATTTTGCGCCTTTTATATAACACATTGCGCAAAAATCAGGATAACGGCAATAACAGAAAAAGATGTAAGAGTTTTAACCTCTTACATCTTTTTAAGGCTTATATATCCTGACCTTCAGCCGTGATTTTTTCAGTTATTGATTCTCGGATCAAGTGTCTTGATCTTATGGAGCAGGAACTCCTGTATAGTGAGAGCGTCATTGGCGGTAAGTCCCTTTACGGACCAGTCAACGTCGCCGTTAGTCTTGCCCTGGGGCGAAACAACGTACTTATCGGGATTTGCAAGGCTCTGCATGATGAGTATAGCGTCTGCCAGATCAACATTGCCGTCGCAGTTGGTATCGCCGTATTTCACCGATGATGATTCAAATATCTTTGAATTTACCGAGCCGGAAAGTGCGATAGTCTCAACATTTATATCCTTTATATCCTTGTCAACGGTAAAGTACTTTTCGTTACCGAGCTCCTCGGCTGAGAGGATATATCCGCCTCCGCCTTTTATTGTATCACCGAAGAACAGCACTGCTTTTTCGTCTGTTGACACCGCAATGATAACGCAGTAGGTAACGTGCTTGCCGTTGTCCTTTAATTCATAGATGGAAATATCATCGGAAGTTTTGAGTGAATGTGCCTCCTGTGTTGATTTTACAAGTCCCGGCAGATAATCTGTACCGCCTTTGAAGTCCTTGTAGGGAGAAACATACTCAAGGGTCCAGTTGCTCTTGTTCTTTGTATCAAAGATCATATCACCGACCAGAGGAGTACGGAGGTCGTATGCTCTTACCTGATCTCCCTTTGAAGGGTGTGCAGGTCTTCTCTGACAGTCATAGCAATAAGGGAAGGCATAGTTCTTTCTGCCCTTGAGGTCGGAATTCTCATCGCTTCCGAAGTATTTCTCGTTGCCGACTATCCTGTAGTATACTGTGTAATCGCCGATCTCGGAGGCAGTAGGTATCTTTTCGCTCCATGTTCCGTTTTCCCCTATCTTGTACTGTACAGTACCGCCCGAAGCCTTACCTGCATTTACAAGCTCCTGGAGAGTTCCGTTGTATTCAAGCTCTTTTCCTGTAGGCGGTATGAGATTGGGAGTTTCCTTCTGTGCTGATGTTGTAGTCACTGGCTTTGTTGTGGTGGTAGTTGTTGTGGTAGTTGTTGTGACTTTTTTTGTTGTAGTAGTGGTATGCTTTGGAGTTGTAGTTGATGTGACCTTCTTCGTTGTAGTAGGTACTGTTACTGTAGTCCCTGCTTTGTGTGTTGTTGTAGTCGTTGTATACATATCAGGAGTCGGATCATCCGAGAGCTGCTTTACAACGACTTCAAAATAATTCGTTAAATTGTTATGGGGCTGGATCCTGCCGTAGGGAGTTTCTGTGTTATAGTCCTTTGTATAGACTGTGCAGAGATACTCTGTGTCTCCCAGCTTGAATTTATGCTCGCCTTCTCCGCTGAACACTGCTTCCCCCTCTGAGTTAGAGATCCTGAAGCCGTGATACATATTGGGCTCAATATAGAAGTTTATGCCGTTTCCGACCTCTCCGCTGCCGCACTTTGTGGGCGGGAGCTGCGCGAGGTACAGATCTGGCGAGGTGGTGGGATATGATGTGAAGTCGATGAAGTTGTTATTCTTATCGTTCTTGTCCCCCATCTCTATATGGAGAGCACCCTTGGTCTCGTCACGGAAATAAACATAGGAAAATCCGTCACTGAACACACCGGGACCTTCTGTAACATATATATCGTGATTTGAAGCATCAGATTCTGCTATTGAACCGAATACGCCGTAGATATATCCCGTATAGGTCAGTCCCGAGTCCTTGTTGCCGTATTCACCGACACAGCTTTTTCCCACACCGTGCAGGAAGCTGGTGTTGGTATTATCGATCATGTAATAGGTCTCGCTGCTGTGGTCGAGTCTGACAGCATTGAGAGCGTGTCCGGGAACACCTACACAGAGTACGTCCTGATCCTTATCAACTATGTCATGTCCCATAGCAGCTCTGCAAAGGTCCTCGAAGGCGTGTGCCATACCGCCGCAGACGCCTGCATGGAAGCCGATAGTTGACATTGCCGAGCCTGAAAGGTTCATCATCTCGCGGCACTTTGACTGATCCGCATTATAGGGATAAAGTACACAGTAGCGTGTATTTCCTCTCATGAAGTTGACTATCTTCTCCATTTTCTGCATTCTGTTCAGTTTCGTATCATTTATGCCCTGCTTTTTAACAGCTTCCTCGGCGTAAAGATAGCCTATTTTTCTTGTATAAGGCGAGCAGGCAGCTTCGTTGATGAATTCGATCCTGCCGTTTACGCATTTGTTCTTATCGTATTCTTCCTTGCTGACCATAAAGCAGTCAAGCTTGTCTTCCATAGGCGTGAACTTGTAGCCCTCGATGCCGACCAGCTCCCTGAATCTTGAAAGATCATCCGAGGTAGCATAATACGCCTTATCTATGTTGTCATAGGCATAGACCTCTGTAAGCCTTGTGTAGAGTCCGAAGGTATCGGCTCCCACTTCCTCAAGGTTATTGATGTTGACATAAAGACTTGTCATACACGGCAGATCGCAGTCAACAAGGGCTCTCTTGTGTATTTCCTTCAATGTGTTCGGCAGCTTTACGGTGGTTACCTGGACCTTGTCTGCCTTCGTCGAAATAATAACGCCCTGCTTATCGTCCCCCTATTGCAGCTACGGTATAATCGCCTATCTTGTCAGGTATTATGACCGTATCATGCTTACTGATATGCTTGTTTGCGTCATCGTAGATCGCCTGGATAGTACACTCTCCCTTGCCCGGTGAATCAGGTACATACAGGTACGTCAGGTCACCGACGACCTTCTCGGCAGCTGCGGCTGTAGCTGTTGGCATCGGCAGCATTGAACCGTACTGCACAACAAGAGCTGCCGCCACAGATACTGCTGCGGTTTTGTTGATCAATCTCATTAAATAATCCTCCTTTAATACAAAAATGTATATTTTTGCTTATAATATACAGGAATTATTATATAATATAAACATAAAAATGTCAAGTCTCTGATTCAATAATATCAAAATTCCAGTTATTACTGTCAAATAGGTCTACTTTGGTAATATATAATACTCAATTAATACAAAACAGTTTATGTCCGTGCACATTTTCGATATAATGTATTTAACAATCGCGCTAAATTTTGTCTATAAATGTAATCCGCGATTGTTGATCGATATTATCCGAAAATGAAGGGAGTGTTTATATGAAGCGATCATTTGCCGGACGTTTTACGTCAATTATGCTTAGCGCCGTTTTCTCCGTTACGACACTGACGGCTGTCATGCCGCCTTTTGTCCATGCAGAAGAGGATTACCTCTACACCGAGGACGGCTTTGCTTATGTGGTCAACGATGAGGGTACTATCACCATCAAGGGCCGCGAAAAGACCCGCGAGGACGAATATGACAAAACAAAAATAGTTTTTCCGTCAAAGATAGACGGCAAGTACGTTACCGAGATCGACACAAATTATTTCGGACACAGCACATACTCCAGCAACAGCGAAGTAACAGAAATAGTTCTCCCCGACCACATCGAGAAAATAAACAACTGGGCTTTCAATGATTACAAAGCTCTCGACACACTCATTATCCCCGCAACTCTGAAAGAGGCGGTCCGTCCCTTCACCTACTGCAAGATAAACAAGGTCATAATCGAGGACGGCATGGAGACTATCCCGAAATCCCTCTTTAGCTGCACCGATTATATGGGCGAGCTGGTCATCCCCGATTCCGTTACAGCCATCGGCGATAACGCCTTTGACTCCATAACAGGTCTCAAGGAGATACACGTTCCCGACAGCGTAAAAACCATAGGCGACTGCGCTATTGCCAACGATCCCGACCTTGAAGTGCTTGACCTTCCCGACACACTTGATTTCATCGACACCTACGCCTTCTTAAACAATCCCAAGCTCACATCTGTAAATATCCCCGATACATGGACTTTTGGCGAGGGAAAATACGGATTTTTCAGCCGGTGCGGACTAAAGGAGATAACATTCGGTCCGAACAGGACCGAGATACCTCCAAATATCTGCCAGTACTGCGAAAGCCTTGAAACTATCAACTGGCCAGATGCTCCCGTGAAGATACTGAGCCGTGCATTCGAGGACTGTATCAGCCTTACAGACCCGAAGATACCCGACAGCGTCGAGTTTATCGACAGCTTTGCATTCACGGGCTGCAAGGGTATTACGCACCTCGATCTGCCAAAAAATCTCAAAGAGCTCTGCACCGACAGCTTCAATGGGCTCACGTCGCTGAAATACCTTTACGTTCCGATGCAGCTCCCTTCAAAGGGAAATTATGACGGTGTATCCTCTTTCTGGAACAGCGGTATTGAAAAGCTTGAATACGCTGACGGTATCACAGAGATCAACGCCATTACTGCTTCGGGACTTCCGAATCTGACCGAGATAATAATCCCCGATTCCGTTACAACTATCAAATCCGGAGCCTTCAGCAATGACAAGTCATTGGCACATATCGACATTCCTGACGGCGTAACGAATATCGGCTGGTCATCGACCTTTTCAAATTGCAACAGCCTTAAAGAACTGCATCTTCCTTCATCTTTGAAAGTGGAAGGCTATGAGTTCTCATCAGCTCCTGCCCTTGAGACCGTATATATTCCAGACGGCTGGACGGAGATCCCCGAAAAGACATTCATAGGCTGCGAGCATCTGAAAAAAGCTGTTATCCCCGAGAGCGTCACAAAGATAAAAACGCTGGCGTTCTGCAGATGCTATGAGCTGGAAACCGTCGATGCTCCCCGTGAGGAGTATGAACTGGAAAACGGCGCCTTCACCTACTGCAACAACCTCTGGGACGAGAGGTTCACCATCGCCAAAAAGGGCGACCTGTTCATCACTAAGTCCTCTCCCTCAAATGCGGCAGGCGACATCACCAACTATACCGTGTATTACTCAATAAACCCCCGTTTTCTCGATACATTCGGAACAGCCAATCTGGATGTTTCCGTACAGCCCTGGAAGCACCTGGTAATTGACGAGAGCCTGCCTGACGGACTTACCGCAGGCGATGTAGGCTTCAAGGTAGACCTGGGTTCACCCACAGGTGTATTCCGTTTCAGTGTACGCAATCCCGAAAATGAGACCGTCAAGGTCAAGGCAGAGTTTTCTGCCAAGACATATACTCCCGAGAGCTACGAATGGGACACAAAACAGCTGACGGTCACGGATACGGAATTTGAGCCCCTGACTATCAATGCTCCCGATACCGTAAGTGTCAAGGACGGCAAGTCCTCATTCAGCGTCTTCGGCTATGCCGCCATCGGTGAAAAGGTCACTGTCATGGTAAACGGCGAGGAGTATACCACCGTGGATTCCAATAAATACACAGGCAAGTACAGCGCTCAGATAGAGTGCGAGCCCGACGGGAATATCATTACTGTGCAGGCAGTCTGCGGCAGCAATAAGTCCGATAAGGTCCAGATAAACGCTGACGAAAACGTGCCTGTGCTCGTTGATTTCGATGTTACTCATTACACTCATGGCACCGACCACTGGACAAAGGATATGACGGATATTTTCAGGACCGGCTATTCGCCCTTTGTTCCCTACAATCCGGGCAGACCTTTTGAATTCGATGTTGAGCTGGACAATGACGATAACGTGGGAACTGCTTATGTTTTCTCAGAGACCAACGATGACATTTCCTTTGTTCCCCTCGAAAAAGACAGCGAAACCGGCAGATGGGTCGGCGAGGGCTTCTTTGATACAACCCTTCCCGGAGACCTTTATATCGGTCAGACCCCTAAATCCGCAAAGGGCGTTGCTGTCGAAAAGAAAAACGCGGACGGCTCCACAAGCCTTGAATTCAACGGCAAGGATCTGCTGAATAACACTCCAGAGAACATTGATCCCGTAAAGGAGCTTATTGACAACTCCGAGATCAAGGTACTGGAGAATACCCAGAACAGGACTGCTGTAAAGGTCAAAACTCCTGTTCCTCCCGCTGTTATATCGGACTGGTTCCCCGACAGTGAAAATATTGATGAGTTTGAAGTAAATCTCGTTCAGGAAATTTTCGATAATTTTGATTTTGGCGACGGAGCTGTTTCCTCAGACAAGGCGGCTGAGGCTCCCGAGGACTACGGCTTTACAGAGTCGGGAGTAGAGCTCATAGACGCCGAGGGTGAAAGCCACACGATCTATATCCGGACACTGACAGAGGACAGCGATGTCCGCACACTCACCGAAAATGTCAAAATGGAAGACGGAGGCTCGGTATACGACTTCCTCAAGAGCGGAAATACAGGAGATGCTCAGGGTGTTATCATTCTCGATAAAAATACAGACAGCGGCAAGACCTCTTATCTTACTGAGTTCTTCAATGAGAGCAAAGACCTCCAGAAAGATACCGCAGGCGGCATTGCAGTATCGTTATTTACCGAAGGTCTCAAAGACACAGCACAAGGCGCTGCCAAGGGCGTAACTGTTCTCGCCGGCGTAGCCCAGAACGGCATTGATCTCTACGGCAGCTATCAGGGCTATTCAGACACCCTCGAACAGATCGACTACTCTAAGAATGAATATGTCCGAAAAAACAGCAAGGAGTTGAAAGCTCAGGCTAAGGCAATATACTACACCCGCGTACTCGTCGCAGCAGGAGCTGTCACCATAGGAGCAGCTGTCACTTTTGCATCTGCTATCCCCTGTGCCATCGGTATCGCTATCGGCGCAGCAGTAGGATTCGGAAGCTGGCTGCTCGGCAAGCTTCTCGACAAGGCTGAGAACAACCTCAAATCAAAGGTCTATGTAACCCCGAAGGGTGAAATAAAGGAAGGCATCGACCCCAGCGGCTTCGTTTATGCAGCTGTTCCCGAAAACCGCGTTGAGGGAGCTACAGCCACGATCTACTATAAGGACGACAGCGGCAAGGCGGTCAAATGGAATGCGGAGGACTACGATCAGATCAATCCGCAGATAACCGACTCCGAAGGCTGGTTCATGTGGGACGTCCCCGAGGGACTGTGGCAGGTAAAGATAGAAGCCGAAGGCTATGAGACATACACCACGGAATGGCTTCCCGTCCTTCCTGTACAGACTGATGTGAATATCCCCCTGAAGGGCACCTCAGCCGCAAAGATAGACAGCATAGATGCTCATACAAACGGTGTCAACATAAAAATGACTCAGTTCATCACCGACAGTACGGCTATAGCTGATAACGTCTATCTGACCGACAGCAAGGGCAATACTATCCCGTGCAGGATAAGATTTTCAAAGTCTGAGACCAACGATACGGGCTTTTCCGACGTAATAACTCTCATCGCAGAGAGTGGAGATATTACGGGAGCAGAGCTCCATATAACAAAGGGTCTGCTGAGCTACAGCGGTGTGGCTTCCGAGGCTGTCAGCCGGAAGATAGGTGAGACAGATCCATCCCCCATCATCGACAACGATCCCGATATTCTGCTGGGCGACATCAACAATGACGGAAAGATCAACGCTGTTGACGCTTCCAATGTACTCTCATACTATGCAAACATTTCCACCAGTAAGGACGGCGGCTTCACCGATGCTCAGAAGAAGGCTGCCGACGTAAATAAAAACGGCGTTATCAATGCAGTCGATGCCTCTCAGATACTTTCATACTACGCATATACCTCCACAACGAAGGAAGAAGTTCTTCCTCTGGAGAAATATCTTGATCAGACAGATCTATGAGACTGATCCGCCGAACAGGAATTATCCTCTTTATACATAATACCCCGCCGGGAAGCGATGTGCTTTCCGGCGGTTTTTTGCAATGTGGGCTTAGGCAATTTTGCTAAAAACATCTCTATTTTCTTGTACAGCCTGCCGAATTTAAAGTTTCACTTTAAATTATTATTGACATACTTTAATTTCCGCGCTATAATACAAGTGTCAGCCAACAAAAACTTTAATTTTTTAAACTCAAACTTTAAAAAGGAGATGTTTTTATGAATTATTCCATGTCTGCAAAACTTAAAAAGCGCACCTTTACCGACACCGTCATATCCTGCATTCTCTGCGCCGCTGCAATAGTTTTTTCAGCCTGCCAGATCATCAGCTTTTTCAGTACCGACGACCCTCAGCACATAAGCTATGCTGTTTACTTCTTCATCATATTCGCCGAACTCGGTCTCCTCAGTATGATACTTGTTGAGATAAGAAAAACAGGCAGACCATTTTCAGCAGGTATAATCACCAGGCTCCGTATTATGGCGATAATCCTTATGGCAGGAGGTCTTATGCCGAACCTGAGCAATGCCGAAGAAAGCGGCACTATCCTGTCAATGAATTTTGATATAAAAAACCTTATCATAGCTTTCCTTGGAGTGATAGTCGGCATAATATCCGAGATATTCGTATACGGCAGGGACCTTCAGGAAGATAACGACACGATCGCGTAAAAGGAGATACAATGGCTATAATCATCAGACTTGATAAAATAATGGCTGACAGAAAAATGTCTCTCAACGAGCTTGCCGATAAAATAGGCATGACAAACGTAAACCTTTCCAATCTGAAAACAGGAAAAATGAAGGGCATACGTTTTGAGACCATGAACGCGATCTGTGAAGCACTGGAATGCCAGCCCGGAGATCTTTTTGAGCACATCAGTAAATAGGAAATGCAGTTAAATACGGCATTGAAACAGAAAAGCTCCCTTTTTTAAGGGAGCTTTTTATCATTAATGCCGCTTTTTCATGAATTCTTCCAAAGAAATAATATCTTCCTTTGCAGTGGAAGTATAGGCGTAGTAGGAAAGGATATTTGAAGCGTCCACGGCGTCGATCCTGCCATTGCTGTCAACGTCGGCTGCCGCCTTCTGCTCATCGTTGTATCCGCCCTCCTTATTGGTGGAGGTCATTGCATAATATGCAAGCACAGATGAAGCATCTACCGCGTTAATAAGACCGTCACCTGTCACATCACCGGGTATGTAAACGCCAGCTGCAACAGGAGCTGTAGTAATGATTGTAGTAGTAGTGGTTGTGGTGGTCGTAGTGGTGGTAGTAGTAGTTTTTTTCTCGCCAATTATCTTGATATATCCGTTATAGATGCCCCTGGTGAAGGCATAGGTCATCTGGAGCATTCCTGCGTTGTCAGGCTTGTCTTTTATGAAGGTGTCAGCCACTATTCCATCATCTGTATACGCCATGCCAATGGGGTACATTTCCCCTTGCTCCGCATCTTCGGGAACTATAAAGTCAATGGTGAACAAACAGCTGTTACTTAGCAGTTTATCCTCGCCATAGGCATAGAAAGCCAGCTGTCCGTCTTCGATCTTAGCTGAACCTGTGGTGAAGCCGTCCAGCCCCTTCCCTGTGGTTATCACCTCGCCCTTTGAGTTTTCCTTGACAGTAAGTCGGGTATCATAAAAAATGTGGAACTTTATTTTGCCTACAGGCTCCGTTGCATCTACGATACTGCAATATACCCTCTGGGTCTTGCCGGGACCATATTCGGGCTCAAGCCCTATCTTGTCAAAAAAGATCATCAGTCCGCCTTCATAGTCCCTCGGATCGATCTTCGGTGTATTCCACTCATTGGGCTGCACCCAGCGTGTTCTGTCATAGGGAACCTCCATGTCGTCCTGCTTGTCAAAGGGATTATCCGATACCCCGCTCTCCCCGGCAGCATGACCGCTTACTGTGAGAGCTGCATGATCTTTTGCGCTATCCATGAAATAATGGCAGACCGACAATACGATCGCAATGCCCGTCATCATCGATACAAAGCGCTTGAATATACTGTTTTTCATATCCTATCTCCTGTTCAGACTTATATATCCTTTTTATCATAGGGCTTGTCCCATGAGCCTATCTCTATGAGATTGCCTTCGGGATCGGCTATATAGCAGGTCCTCTGTCCCCAGGGCTCAAGCTCGGGCTCCAGCACGGGAACTGCACCCTTATCAACAGCGTTCCTGAAGGCAGCGTCCACCTCGTCAAAGGTATCAACATAAAGCGCGATCTCGTAATGTCCGTTCAGACCATTGATATACTCATATCTGCGGCTCGTCATCTTCTCGAAGTCCTTTCTGCCGTACATCAGGAAAAGAGTTCCGTCCTTCACAAGATAAACATTGGAGGTATCCTCCGCCTCCTTTATCTCAAAGCCAAGTACGTCCCTGTAAAAGCGTATCATTTTCCCCATATCTTCAACAAATATCCCAAAGCCGTCTAATCTCATACCAGACCTCCCGAAACATTATTTTACTAAGATTATACAACACCCGCACATGATTGTCAACAGCACAGATCTCGTAAAGTGCTACGGCAGAGATTTAGCCCTGCACATGGCTGACAGCAAAGCAAGTATCAACACCATCGGAATAGCCTGTGTTGTGGGAAATACACCTGATCTGTCTCCGGAGCTCCGGTCCCGTATCTGGTTTGATCATGTAGAAAGGAGCTCTATACAAATACCAGTAAGCCTTTCGTTGAAAGGCTTTGCCCGAAAGCGCATATCCTCCTGCCAAGCGGGTATGAGCACTGCGAATACATGACGAAGGAGAAAGAGTTTTACCCCCGCAGCATCAGGAACTGTATGGAACAAGAGTGTTCCTACTGTAAGCTGAACGTCTGTTACTTCCCTGAAATCAGCCATTTTCTTCAACTTGTAGTATTAGCGTTTCCCTATTATACAATTATTATGAACGAAATGTCTCTTTTTTAGGATATTGTTGACTTATTCTGCAATATATGGTACAATAATATGCAGGAGCCGAAAAAAGCTCCTATTTCATCAGGTTAAGCTGTCTGCCCGACAGGCAGGCATAAAATGTATCATATTAACAGGAGGGGTTAATAATGAATTCAAAGAGAATAGCACTGAAGGCTGCTTCACTTGTAGCAGCTGCAACACTGTCAGCTGTTATGCCGATCTCTGCAATGGGAAGCACCATCGCACCTGCTGCACTGACTGCATATGCTGCCGAGACAGCAGGAAGTCTCACTTATGAGAAGTACGACGATCACGTTGAGATCATAAGCAGCGATTACAAGGCAACATCAATCGAGATACCCGAGACTATCTCAGGTCTGCCCGTAACCGCCATCGGCGATTACGCATTCAACGGCTGCTCACTTTCAAGCATAACTATCCCCGGTTCAGTCAAGACCATCGGAAAGTATGCTTTCAGCATGAGCTCAAACCTAAAATCCGTCACCATTCCCGACAGCGTAGAGTTCATCGATCTCCGCGCATTCGATCTGTGTAGGCAGCTTTCCGAGGTAAATCTTCCCGATAAGATGATCGAGATGTCCGCAAAGGTATTCGATAACACTCCCTGGATGGACGCACAGCGCCAGAAGAGTGATCTGGTCATCATCAACGGCAACCTCATCGACGGTGCAAACGCAAAGGGCGATGTTGTGATTCCTTCCGATGTAAAGTATGTTTCCGCAGGCGCTTTTGAGAGAAACGAGGATATCACGTCAGTAGTATTCCCCCAGAACATTACAAAGATCAACGATAATGTCTTCTTCTACTGCTCAAATCTGAAGTCAGTTGACGCAAAAGGCTGTACATTTATTGACAGCATGGCTTTCGCAGACTGCAACAAGCTCACAGAGCTCAAGGTATCGGGCAAGATGACTAAGATCGACTACATGGCATTTGACGATGTTACTTCACAGGCTACCATCACAGTTTACGGCAGCCAGGCCGACTGGAACCAGGCAGACAAGCCCTCTGACGACAAGTTCCTGAACAGCGCAAAGTACATCTTCGACGAGAGCTACGTAGCTCCTCCCCAGGAGATCAAGGGCGACGTTGACGCTAACGGCGAGTTCAACACTGCCGATCTGGTGCTTATGAACAAGTGGCTCGTGGGCGCTCCCGATACAGAGCTCAAGAACTGGAAGGCAGGCGACTTCATCGAGGACGAGCAGCTTGACGTTTTCGACCTTGTAATGATGAGAAAGGCTCTTATCGCAAAGTGATAACAATATCATAACTATCCGGAACAGCCGCTTTACGCGGCTGTTTTTATGTCCGACAAAATTTTCTGTTGCACTTGCCATGTCTCCTGCGTATGTGTATAATGAAAGCAGATCTGCCGAAGAAGGAGGAGCACAATGAACGACTCAGAAATACTTGAACTGCTGCACCGGTCACCGCAAAAGGGACACCGCGCCCTGTTCGATGAATATTACAGCTACGTCTGCGCAATATCTGTGAATATCCTCAGGGGCATCGGCTCCCGTGAAGATATTGAGGAATGTGTGATCGACACCTTCACCGCAGTCATAAGCAAGCTGGACGGCAGCACTGTGGGCTCTGTGAAGCCTTTCGTCGGCACAGTCGCCAAGCACAAGGCGATCAGTATGCGGAGGTCTCTTATGTCAAGGTCGGGTAAGTGCGTCTCTATAGACAGCGAAGAGCTTGGTGAGCTCCGCTCTGAGGAAAGAGTGGATCAGAACGCCGAAAACTCGGAAATGACAAGGCTCCTTCTCGAAAAGATAGAGGAGCTTGGCGAGCCTGACTCCGCTATAATAATACAGAAATATTTCTACGGACAAAATGCAAATGAGATAGGCAGAACGGTGGACATGAAGCCCGCAACAGTGCGTATGCGCTGTGCAAGAGCCATGAAGAAGCTCCGCAGCCTGCTCAGAGACTTCTATTAAAGGAGAGATAGTTATGAAAAAGGATACAGACAAGCTTTTCGGCAATTTAAGCGATGAGGACGCCGAGAGGATAGCCTCCTGCTATCCTGTGGGAGATAAGAAACAGCGTGACCGCATTTTCAACGAAATAGAGCGCCGTGTGGAGGGCGGACACACCTCAGAGGACATTGACGTCAGCGGCGTTGAGGCATACCGTCCAAGGATATATCTCAAGGTCATATCCGCTGCGGCAGCCTTGGTGCTCGCAGCAGGTGCGGCAGTGGGCGGAAGTTACGTGCTCCGCGGCAGAAATAATGATCTCACAGCTGAGCCCTCCTCCGATGTCATTGAGGAGACTGAGGCAACTGCCGAGACAACAGCTGCTCCCACCACAGAGGAGCAGACCACAGAGCCCGGGGTACCTACAGAGGAACAGCTCCTTGAACTGCTGAACAGCCGCTCATATGACGATTATCAGCAGCTCAATATAGGCTACACCATGGTCAGCGACAACGGAGTATCAACAGAACGAGGCCTCGCCAAGAGGGATATGGTCACGGGAAACGAGTCCATGGTGAAGAAATGGAGCCATAATGCCGAATATTACAAGAACTTCAGCGATGAAGATCTCGCTGACTGGGGAATAGACCTTGACAACGTTGAAGACATCTATACCTCAAACGAAATGTTCATGTACAAGGACCTGTATATCTGTGTATACGGAAGCAGCGACAAAAACTTTATAGAACAGTATGAGGTAACAGAACGCAAGGACAGTGTATTCGATACGCCCAATGTTTTCGCAAGCCCCTGCAATTTCTATTCCGAGGTCGTTCTCGAGGAGATAAACACGGGCAAATATGAGATACAGGAGATAAGCGGAGGAGCCACCTTCCTCGGCAGAGACTGCACCTCAGCCCGCCTTTTCTGCCCCAGTGTGACAGAATATGAGCAAAAAATAGGACGAGGCGGAGTACGCATTTTTGACGAGGAGTATGTTGATGAGGTACAGCTGGACATTCTCGTGGATAACGAGACAGGCTTAATTCTCTGGTTCAAGGATACTCAGGGAGAATACACCGAGGAATACTCAGTGGATACTCTCCTGTTCAACGAGGACGCAGAGCTTCCCGAGGACGGCGCTTACATCAAGGAGCGTCTGTCGGGCTGTGCTCCCAACACTGAAGAGACTGCTTCTTACGACCTCAGCATACTTGACGAAACTCCCGACAGCGAAAATATAGGATAAAACATGATATAGTAAAACACCTCCGCAGCGGACAATTAAGTCCCACTCTGCGGAGGTGCGTTTTTATTTACGTAAGCTTATGCCTTTGTGCTTGCTGTGCGGTACTCCTCAAAAGAGAGCACATTGCTGTGTGATGTGGAATTGTATGCGTAGCAGGCAAGGATGTTTGAAGCGTCAACGGAATTTACATAGCCGTCGCCGTTTACGTCAGCTGCCTTTTTCTGAGCATCTGTGAAGCCGCCTTCCTTGTTTGTGGAGGTCATAGCGTAGTATGAAAGCACCTTTGAAGCATCAACTGCATTGACAGCCTTGTCATGGTTGATGTCGCCCAGGGAGTAAGCCACGGAAATTGCTGTTTCGCGGGCAAACTGTGCAAGTCCGCCGTTGCCAAGGCTGAGCACATCGGGTCTGCTCTCTGAATAGGAAGCAGTGAACTTAAGCTCTGCGCCCTCATAGAAGCTGAGAACTGTAAACTCAGTGCCACCGATATTCTCGCTGCCAAGCTTTACTGTGCCTGTAGAGGTCTTGCCATCAGCGTCGGTGTACTTATATGAAGCGTCAGCATTTATTTCCATAGTGCCGATGTTCGCTGCGCTCTTGTCAACTGTGGTGTTTCCCTTTGATACCTGATGTGTCCACTTGCCTGCCAGATCCTTTACATCAGCTGTAACAGCTGCCTCACGTGCAAACTGTGCCAGACCGCCGTTGCCGAGACTGAGCACATCGGGGCGGCTCTCTGAATAGGAAGCTGTGAATTTAAGCTCTGCGCCCTCATAGAAGCTGAGAACTGTAAACTCAGTGCCGCCGATATTCTCGCTGCCAAGCTTTACTGTGCCTGTGGAGGTCTTGCCATCAGCGTCGGTGTACTTATATGAAGCGTCTGCGTTTATTTCCATAGTGCCGATGTTCGCTGCGCTCTTGTCAACTGTGGTGTTTCCCTTTGATACCTGATGTGTCCACTTGCCTGCGAAAGACATGATGTCAATTGTGTCAGCCTCTGCTGTTACAGAAGCGGCAGCTGTGTCTGCTGCGCATAAAGCGTTTACGGGAGCGGATGAAAGCATAATGCCCATAGCGGCGATAATAGTAACCATATTTTTCATAATAAATTCCTCCTGGATTATCTTTGTTTTAATCTCTAAGATCGACCTTTCATAAACAGTAATCGGAGCAAAAAAACAGTGTGTTACAAAAATCCCCAAAAAATTTCAGAAAATTTTCCGAAAAGCAAAAACCACCCGTTTTTAGGGTGGTTTTTCAATGCTTATTCAGTTCAGCTGAGGGGCGAGAAGTCACCGAAGGTATACTGTCTGCCTGCACTTACCCAGTTCTTTACATTCCACTGAGCCACTGCGGCATCATGTTCTTCCTTGCTTACTTCTATTTCGTTTATATAATATTCCGCAGCATCCTCACCGACAATTCCAACATTGTTCATGGTCGTCTGGAGAGGGGTTACCTTGTGACCTTCATATTTTGCTGTTGAATAGTACTCATAGCCCTTATTTAAATAGTAACCTCCGAGAAGGTACTCTCCGGGACAATATTTTAACTCGCCGTACAGACCATAGGCTCCTATGCTGCCGTCACCTGTGAGAACAGGAACAGCATTTCCGTTCTCATAATAGTATATCCTTACTCCTGCCGCATAGAAAGTGCCCATTGATATGAGGAGCTCGGGTGTTCCGTCGCTGTCCAGGTCCTGTACATCCCAGCCTGTATCCTGAGTGTATTCGGAAGAATTCATGAAGTCATTCAGTACTTGCCTGTAAGCAGTCTTCCAGCTCGACTTCACTTCCGGAACACTGGCATCGGCACTTCCCTCGCGAACCAGTCTCTCAAGACCGCCGTTGCCTATGTTGAGGTGGTCGCTGCCTGCTTCGTTGTATGATGCCACAAACTTTATAGCCGAGCCGTCATAGAACGTGAGTGTCACGAACTCTGTACCGGCTATTTTCTCGACCGATCTCTCGACCCTGTCTGTGGTGACATTGCCGTTATTCTCGGTATAGGTATATGTGCCGTCGCCCCGTATCTCAACAGTGCCGATATTCTCGGCGCCCATGTCAACGGTATAGTTGCCGCTTGATGCCTGATACTTCCATCTGCCGACGAAGGGCTTCAGCTCCTCATTTTCAGCAGCTGTAACTGTATTTCCTTCACCGCCGGGGACTGCCGATGTTACTGCTGTACCGCCTGATGTCGTTGTGGTAGTGGTCACGGTGACTGTTCCGTCCTTGCCCGATGATACAAATGTAGTTCCTGTGTTGTCACTTGCTGTGGTAGTAGCTGTTACCGCAGGGGGCAGCTCTCCGCCTCCGCCGGGCTTGCGTTCTCTTCTGAGCATGAATGTGCTTCCGATAGCAAGACCTGCAATGAGTATTACCGAAGCTGCTGTGGTAAGATGAGCCAGCCATGCAGGTCTTCTGCTGCGCTCAACGCCCTGTACCTCGTCATTTTCTGTCATTTTTATAGTATTATCTCTCTGTTCTTTCCTGTGCCGCCATCTTGTCCCTGAACTTTTTCTCGCTCATGGCAAGTATCCTGTCAAGCTGTTCATCAGGGATCTCGGGGCACTTGTCTATAAGTCTTTCCATTGATTCGTTCTCCGCATTTTCGAGAATATCGAATATTTCTTTGTCTTTCATATCTGCTCCCCCTTATCCTTGTATTCCGACTTCCACAAGCTTCGCCCGAAGCTTGCTCATAGCCCTTGCACATCTCTGTCTGACAGCGCCAGCAGTCATGGAAACGCTTCTGGCTATCTCATTGGAGTCTTTATTATAATAGAATTTCTGAATAAGAATAGTTGAATCGGGCTCGCCCAGCTCATCTATCTTATCAAGGAGCACGCGGCGGAGTTCAGAACGGTCAACGCGCTCGTCAACACTGAAGTCAGAGACAATCTCTCTCATATCGTCCTCGTCGGTATCGGTGATATGCTTCTCCTTCGCACAAAGGCTCCTGAAGCTGTCTATAGCCTTTCTCTGAGCAATAGTGCCGATCAGGCTCTTGATGTCGTTTTCAGATGACAGATCAAACTGACACTTCATGAAAAGAGCAGCAAAAACATCACTGACACATTCCTCTATATCTTCTTTGGTCCCGCAGCCTCTGAGCTTGTTATAAACGATAGCATAAACATATCTGCCATACTCCCTGACAAGGGTCCTATGACAGTCGGCAGGTGATTCTTTCATCATTGCTGCCAGTTCTCTGCTTGTCATTTTCATTCCTCCTCGCGATCTATTTAATAAGGTCGGCCTTTCATAAACAACAATCGGGATAAACTTATCAGCTGTTACATATCTGACGTATTTTTTTACTTCTGTCAGCAGCAATGCCTCGAAGCGGAGAGATAAACGCTTCGGGGCTGATATTGTTTATAAGATCAGTGAGCTCAGTCCATAGCGGCAAGGAGCTCTATATCCTTTGCTGAGGGATTTACCTTTCCCTCCACGATCTGAGCGCCGGGAGCGCTGAGACTCAGGTTCTGTACTGCCTTTCCGAAGCCGCTTCCTCCCGAGGTAGCAAAAAGTATTATCTTCTTGCCCGAGAGATCATAGCTCTCCAGGAAGGAGTTTATGATAGTGGGAGCGATGTACCACCACACAGGGAAACCGATATATACGGTATCATACGCCGCTGCATTTGCCATAGTATCTGCCAGTGCGGGACGTGAGCTGTGATCGCTCATCTCAACGCTGCTCCTGGACTGCTTGTTCTGCCAGTTCAGATCTTCCTTTGTGTAGGGGACCGCAGGCTTTATCTCGTAGAGATCGGCTCCTGCTGCCTTTGCCAGTTTCTCAGCCAGAGCTGCTGTATTTCCGCTTGCTGAAAAATATGCTACTAATTTCTTACTCATGATATTACCTCCGTTTTATAATGATCTACCTAATTTATATGCCATTTCAGGGTACTTCCCTGCTCTTGTCATTGAGGGAGTCCCGCAGCCGTAGCCCAGCACCATGCCCATATCCTCGAAATTGATATAACGCACAAGGGTTTTATAGTGGGCTTCAAGTGCTTCAAAGGTCCAGTCCTGTGAATTCCACGCCACAGTCAGCAGTGCCGATTTGAGATGCCTGCGGTTGAGGCTGCTGTTATATGCACAGAACCTGTCAACCACGGTCTTCAGCTGCGCTGACATACCATAATAGTAAAGGGGCGTGGCAAAGACCACCATATCGCAGGAGAGCAGCTTTCTTCGGATGATCTCATTGTCATCATGCTGAACGCAGTCCCCCTCATATCCGCAGGTTACACAGCCTGTACAGGGAGCTATATCCAGCTTACAGACGTCTATGCCCTCCACCGAATGTCCGCCTTCCTCTGCGCCCTTTGCGAAGCTTTCTGCAAGTATCCTCGTGGAGCCGTCGGTATTTGGGCTCGCCATAAGTACAACTATTTTCATACCGCGCCTCTTTCCGTTCTGACACCGTGTCACTATTGATATTATAGCATTATTCTGACACTGTGTCAATATATTTGCGGCAAAAACTATATTTTCTGCAAATCGCACTGTCAGCGCTCCTCCGCTTAGTGATAACTGCACAAATCAAGGAAGCATTTTCCCGTCCGTAAAGGGGTATCATATATCTTCCTTTACTGCTCTTCCGTTTGCATAGATGGTGAACTCTCTTATAGCCTCATAGTCGGGCAGATCGGGGAGGTCGGTGTTATCCTTTGCATAGCCGAGACGCTTTTTGTAGTCCTCCACAAGCTCAAAGAACTCATCGGTAGGCTGTCTGTTTCCGTCCAGAAAAGCGCCGTTCCTTATACTCATGAGCAGATCGTGTTCAGCCTCTCTGTAGGTGATTATCTCGCCCTTTTCAAGAATATCTATGCACATGATATACAGCCTTATGAGGTGCATCATGTGCTTGCCCAGCTTGTTGTGGCTTATGGCGTTCTGGTTGCGCTTGCCCACCTTCGCATAGTCCCGGACTATATCCGACATCCGGTTCCACATATCCTTATAGTCGCGGAGGGGATAGTGCTTCAGGCTTATATCCATGAATATCTCCGTATCAAGGCTGTCATTCACCGCCTTGTCGATGTACAGCTTCACAGCGTCCTCCGGGTACTGAAAGTACATCTCGCGGAAGCTCTCGGAAGCCATTTTTATGCTACTGAGTATATGCTGCTCCTGTATGGACTGGTCCGCAAGACGGGCAGACTTGTTGTCGAGCCGTCTGAACTGCGCTGTGGCATAGCCGCTGAATGAGTTTACCGCCTTTCTTGACAGGAACATCTTCCGATTGTCAAGCAGCTCCCTTCCTATATCCGAGAGATAGAGGTAATGGTCGGGTCTGAGCCCCAGTATCTCAATGGTATTGGGGTTGCAGTCCGTAAGGAGCTGTATCAGTTTGGTGAATGAGTAAACAGTGGTGTCGGTAGGTATATCCATGACCTGTTCAAAGTTCTCGCCGCAGAGTATCTCCTCCCTGCTGTTCAGTGCGCAGCCCCTGATGTCAAGGTCTGAGGTCTCGGTCTCCGTACCGTAGGCGTGGGAGCCGCCAAGCCCGAGAAGTATTATGTTTTTGCCCAGATGTTTGTCATTGCGCAGAAAGTCATATTCGCTCCCTGCAAGCTTTTTCTTTATTTCTTCAAGCTTCATTGCTTTCACCCCTTTATTTTAAGCACGCTTCTTGCGTAGGCAAGGCTCTGGCGGAGCTGGTTATCCTTGTCCAGACCTGCAAGTCTCAGCTTGTGTGCATAGCCGAGTATCTCCGCGAAGTGCTCCAACGGCTCAAGACCTGCCTCTATGAGGCCCCTGCCCATGAGACAGGGACGTGACATTATCTCGTTGAAGCGGTCGTATCTCTGCATGAGGAATTCCTCGGTATCATCGCATTTCGGCAGCTTCCCCAGTCCGTCGCAGACCGAAAGCTGTATAAGGTCAAAGGGCTCCACAGACCTGTCAAAGAGCCTGTTGGTCCTTTTCAGTTTTGACCTTGCCCGTGCCATTATATTGGGCTCCATGTGGAGCTCTGTCATGTTCAGAACGTATCTGATAAGTGCGCTTTCCGAGGTCAGCCTTTCCAGAAAGGTCTTAACCGGCGGCAGTCCCAGGGCTTCGTGCTCATAGGAGTGGACAGTCCCGTCCTCGTCTATTGTTGTGCTCACCGCCTTGCCAAAGTCGTGGCAGAGTGCAGAGAGCATGAATCCCAGGGGATATTTTGCTATATCACGCCTTTTGGCAGCCTCGTCCAGCACCAGCATGGTGTGGGTCCAGGCATCTCCCTCAAGGTGGTATTGGCGGTTCTGGGGCACACCTATGAGTGCCTTTGCCTCGGGAAACCAGAAGCTGAGCTGTCCCATTCTGCGAAGCTGCTCAAAGAACACCGAGGGCTTTTCCGACCTGAGCAGCGCCTTTTCCGTCTCCGGCATTATGCGCTCGGAGGGCAGTCCCGAAATGTCAAGACCGCGGCAGAGACTGACTGTCTCAGCAGCTATGTCAAAGCCGAAACGTGCAGAGAACTGCGCCGCCCGAAGCACTCTCAGGGGATCCGCAGCAAAAGTGCTGTCATCTATGTGACGTATAGTTCGGGACTCTATGTCCTTCATTCCGCCGAAGTGGTCGGTGATCTCTCCCGTGAGCACATTTTTCATAAGTCCGTTTACGGTGAAGTCACGGCGCCTTGCAGCTTCATAAGTACCCATGAACGGGGCGGCGTCCTCGTCTGAGTGTCCCGACCCTGGCAATGATATATCAAGTCCAAGTCCTTTCAGACTGTAGATGCCGAAGCATTTTCCGTATTCCTGACGGCTGCCCACCGAGTCCAGCACCTTTTCAGTCTGCTCGGTGGTGAGGCCGTGTATCTCTATGTCGATGTCCTTGTTTTCCCTGCCCAGTATCCCGTCACGGACGCAGCCGCCCACAAAGTACACAGTTCCGCCAAGCTCAGCCGCTTTTTCGGCGATGAACACTGCGGCTTCCTGATCGGTCATTTTATCCCTCCTCTCTGTATCTCTCAAGCAGCTCATACTGCTTTTTTATGCGTATTTTAGCCTGTTCACGCAGATGTCGGGGGCCCGTTATCTCCACAACGGGACCAAAGCTCAGCAGCTGTATCAGCAGCTCTGTCTCGTCCTGTCGATCGTACCACAGTTCCACGGTGTATTCTCCCGTTTCCAGGTCGCGGACGGTGTGCTTCTCATAGGAAGCAAACTCCAGCATGAAGCGCTCCACGCCGTTTCTTTCGGGTTTCACCCTTATTACCGCAGGAGAGCTGCACTTGCGGCTCAGGAAATAGGACTCCATTGACACGGGAGTGCGGAAAACACGTCCCGTGTCGGCTATTTTATTTATGCGCCCGATGTTGATGATACCGCTGCTTTTGACTCTGTCATTGCGCAGCAGATAGCAGTAGGCGCGGAATTTGTCATTCTTGGGAGAATACTCCATTTTCAGCAGTACGAACTTGCCTCCCATGCGCTTGCCGTGTCCCGAGGTGAACTCGATATAGACTATGCTCCTGCGCTTGACCGCCGTAAGAGCGGTGCGGAAAACCTCTGTGTAGCGCTGACTGAGAAAGTCGTCACAGTCCGAGAAGCGGTCGGTAAAGCCGAACTGCTCCCGCCTGTAAAGGGGCGGCACATCTGCAAGCTTTTTTTCAAGGGCAGTAAGTGTGTCCTCGTCCATGAAAAGCCTTATCCTGAGGTCCGAAAGCTTTGCCCTCAGCCACATTTTTTGCAGTCTTGTCAGCACCTTCACGGGTGCATTTTTTGTTATCCGCTCCAGACTGTTGTCGGACAGGCGGCGGAAAAGCCCCCAGCTTTCCTCACCGGGCAGCAGCTTCTGCGGCAGGAACAGCACCGAATCCCGGAAGCCCTCGCGCTGAACTGTTTCACGGACGGTCTTTTCGTCGGTGACCTGTTTTTCCAGCAGCTTTGCCGCGATACGGAAATATGTGCCGTATATCTCACTGAATATGTTCATCATCATCACCGCCGTACATTCTGTTCATTCTTGAAATATCATCGTAAAAGTGCTGTCTGACACTGTCTGCACCGCCCTCTATGCGGACTATCCGCCCGATGAAGGTCTTGGCCCAGTGCATGAGCTCGTTGGGGTCAAAGACATCAGCGGTGAGAGTATAGAGGTGTTCGCCTTCCTTTTCAAGAGTGCAGCACCGCTTTTCGCGCTGAAGGCGTTCGATTATATATGGCTCCTTCTCCTCGTCGGCGAAGAAGGTTATCTTCATGGGAGTGACCGTGCCCGTCTCGCGGCGCATACCGAAGGAAACGCCGAAGCAGCGCCCCATATTGCGGTCGAACTTTGCCTTCAGAGAGTCGTAGTTCTCGCATATATCCCCCTTCTTCACAGTCTTCATGTAGTCCAGACGGAATGCGGCGAACCTTTTCAGACTGCGGATATATCCTGCCAGATAGCGTCTTCCCGTCTGCACCGAGATAAGTATCCTCATGGGCACCACCTGGTTCTCGGTACCGAGGTCATCGCCAGCCTTGCGCCTTTTCGCCGAAAATGTGCGGAAGGAGATATACCGCTTCTCGTTCATGGCAGTGAGTATCTCGGGCACCAGCACGTCCTCAAGGGTGTGCATCATATAATTGTGCTTGATAAAAAAGTGTTCGTTTTTCAGACCCAGCATTTTCAGTATGCTGTTGCCGATTATGCCGAAGTGCTGGGTCTCGGAGAAGAACATCAGAGCGTCAGAGAGCCCTCTGAACTCATTTATATAGTCGTCAGCCCTGTCCTGTGAAAGTGAGTAGTAAAGGGTCTTGCCCTGCTTTTCGGAGACGATTATGCCCTCATCGGTGTACTCCCTCAGCTTGTTGCGGACGGTCTGATCGTCAAAAAGCTGTCCGTAATCGGTGTTGAGAATATCCGTTATCTCCCTGAGAGTTCGGCTGCTGCCGTCAGCGAGAATATCTGTGATAAGAAAGTGGAGACGTATATCGTTATCCGTGAAGCTCTTGGAGTAATAGGCACTGTACAGCGGATTTTCGGGGATATGACCGCTGTCCACGGATATGGACACGCTCCTGCCGCGAACCGAATCATCATAGCGCATACAGTCTCCCATCCAGCTCTCGACGCGGCGCTTCTCGTCCCCGTAGGTGCGGACGCTCTTGCGGTCAAAGTCGCTGCGGACCTTGCAGCCGTATATGAAAAAATCCCGAACATAGTCACGGGTCTTGTCGAAATTTTTGATAAGCTCTGAAAATCCTGCCATTGCTTTCAACTCCTCTCTACATTTATATATTAACAGAAAAAACTTCCCTTTGCAATATGAAAAAGAGTGTGTGCAGAAAATTTTATATGATTATTTCTGTTTCCTGTGTTATACTGGAGTCAAGCTAAAGGAAAGAAGTGAAGAAAATGTTCGTACATTACAAGAAGAATTCAGAAATGCTCCCCATAAAGATATGGCAGACCAACGCCGAGGCAGTCGGCGAGAAGTGTATCGAACAGGCGGAGCACCTTGCGAAGCTTCCCTTCGCACATAAGTGGATAGCACTTATGCCCGACACCCACGCAGGAAAGGGAATGCCCATAGGCGGCGTCATAGCCTGCGAGAATGTGGTTATCCCCAATGCGGTGGGAGTTGACATCGGCTGCGGAATGGCATACGTCCAGACCGATATACCCGTGTCGCTGCTCCGTGAGACAATGACAGGCAGCGGTAACCTTGTGCAGACAATATGCGGCGATGTTCTGAGAAATATCCCCACAGGCTTTGCACACTACAAGACAGCTCAGCCCTCAGAGGTCCTGGACCGCGCCAAGGCTGAAATGGGTCGCTATGAAGCTGATAAGGAGCTTATCCCCCAGATAGAGGAAGGCTACTTTCAGGCAGGCACCCTGGGCGGCGGAAACCACTTCATCGAGATACAGCAGGACGACGATGGAATGTGCGGTATCATGCTCCACTCGGGAAGCCGTCACTTCGGAAATATCGTTGGACAGTACTTCAATAAGATAGCCCATGAGCTCAACGACAGATGGTTCTCAAAGGTGCCGTCGGAATGGAACCTGCCGTTCCTGCCCGTTGATACCGACGAGGGACAGCGCTATCTGGCATGGATGCAGCTGTGCATGGACTTCGCCTATGAAAACCGTGCAATAATGCTCTCAAAGGTAAAGGACATATTCGCAAAGCACATAACCAAGCATACAGGCATCGTTCCTGAGTTCTCGGGTGAGATTAACTGCCACCACAACTATGCCGCTCTGGAGAACCACTTCGGCAGGAATGTGTGGGTACACAGAAAGGGTGCAATACGCGCCCGTGAGGGAGATATGGGCATAATCCCCGGTGCTATGGGCTCATACAGCTACATAGTCCGCGGAAAGGGCAACCCCGACAGCTTCATGTCCTCGTCCCACGGCGCAGGCAGAGCTTACTCACGTACAGCTGCACTGGACAAGTTCTCGGTGGAGTCCGTAATGGTGGACTTAAAGGCGCAGGACGTAGTTCTCGCCAAGAACAACAAGTCCGATGTGGCTGAGGAATCACGTTTCGCATACAAGGACATCGGCGATGTCATGGCAAACCAGACCGACCTTACCGAGGCAGTCAAGAGACTGTTCACGGTAGGCGTCATCAAGGGCTGATAAAAGCGGCAGGAGCTCCCCTCCTGCCGCAGTAAAAAAGGATATAAAGGCACTTACAGCAATAGTTTTTTATCATGAAAAGATAAATGCAGTGCCTTGCAAAGACGCATACAGCAGTTTTTATTTTCATCTGTCAATGAAAAAGAATGCGTCTTGTTTTCAGCCGTCCACGGCTCTCACAGCAATAGATTAAGGGACACAGAGAGCTTTCCTTCGGGTCAAAGCACTGTGCGTAAAAGACGAGCCGTGACGGGCGGCGAATGTTTTATTTTACACTAAGTCAGCAACAGCATGAAAAATTGGCGAATGCAGGTTCAAATCCTGCCCTGCGGAAACGTATGGTACAAAATGCTGACTTGAAAACTACCGTTACATTTCGCTCACCGCAAGCGAAAGCAGACTTTGATTTTTACAAGAAGTGAGCGAGCTTGCGAGCGTCAACGTGGAAGCCCGCGGTGGCTCCCCGCTGAAAGGAGAATAACTATGCTGAATTTTCTGAAGAAGGAAGCAAATAACACATACACAGAGAACGGCGCTATGGCTTACCGTTCGACTGAGTCCTTCTGCCTGGATATGTTCTTCAAGGCAGGCGCCATGAGAAGTGCCTCAGCCAAGGAGATAACCGCACTGGTTAACCGTGCTTACGCAGAAGACCCCGTGAAGACCATGAAGATAGTTTTCTTCGCCCGTGACGCAAGACGCGGTCTGGGCGAGAGACGCTTCTTCCGTACAGCAGTCTCTGCACTGGTAAATACAGCTCCCGAGGCTGTAAGAAGGAATGTACACCTGTTTGCCGAGTACGGCAGATTTGACGACCTGTGCGTACTGCTGGGAACTCCTCTGGAGCCTGAGGCTGTAAACGTCATAAGAACACAGCTCAATGCGGATATAGCTGCAATGAACCGAAAGGGACAGGCTTCCCTGCTGGCAAAGTGGCTGCACTCCGTGAACACCTCCTCAAAGGAGACAAGGAACAAGGGCAGACGCCTGGCAGCACTGCTGGGTATGTCCGAGGCGGAGTACAGAAAGACACTGTCCGCTCTGAGAAGATACACCGACATCATCGAGAACCGTCTCCGTGAGAGAGACTACACTTTCGACTATGAGGTACAGCCCTCCTGTGCGATGTTCAAGTACAGAGGTGCGTTCATACGCAATGACAATGAGCGCTACACCACCTTCCTGAACAAGGTACACAGCGGCGAGGCAAAGCTCAACGCCGACAGACTGTACCCCTATGACATCATAAGAGCGGCTCTGACAGGAAAGAATTCCGAGGCAGACAGAATGTCCCTGGACGCTGCGTGGAAGTCACTGCCCGACCTGACTGCGTCAAGACATGAGAACGCCATAGCAGTAGTTGACGGCTCAGGCTCCATGACCTGCAACTGCGGAGGCATACGCCCCATAGATGCAGCGCTGTCTCTGGGAATATACTTCGCAGAGCACAACACAGGCGCATTCGCCAACCACTTCATAACCTTCTCCGAGACACCTCAGCTGGTGGAGATAAAGGGCAAGGACATCGTCGCAAAGGCGAATTACTGCCGTACCTTCAACGAGATAGCAAATACAGACCTGGAGGCAGTTTTCAAGCTGATACTGAAGACGGCTATAAAGAACCGTGTTCCTCAGTCAGAGCTGCCCACAAAGATATACATAATATCCGATATGCAGTTCGACTACTGCGTAACAGGCGGAAACAACGAGGTACTGTTCCGTGCCGTAAGAAAGCTCTACCGTCAGTACGGCTATGTGCTGCCTGAGGTGGTGTTCTGGAACGTGAGCGGACGCTGCGGAAATATGCCTGTGACTCGCTCTGAAACAGGAGCGGCGCTGGTATCGGGCTACTCACCCTCTGTATTCGACATGGTAATAGGCGGAGAGATCTCCCCCGAGGCTGTGATGGACAGGGTAATAAACTCAAAGAGATACGCAGCTGTAACTGCGGCGTAAACAGGTAATACAGACAGCCCTTCGCTCCGACGGAGCAGAGGTGCAGCTAAAAAAGCCCCGAGGCGATGTAAAATGACCCGCCCCCTGTCAAGTAGACAGCGCAAAAAACAAAAATAATCTATGTAGTAACCAAAAGCAGTCTGTGCAATTTGTGCAGGCTGCTTTGTCGTTGGCAGCAATTGGCAAGCACCTT
>Ga0255347_1000575_pt1 | contig 66126 bp, 60 predicted proteins | sample wastewater_treat_2_FD_192479 | JGI IMG/M metagenome (GOLD analysis project Ga0255347, IMG submission 192479) | Wastewater microbial communities from Lulu Island WWTP, Vancouver, Canada - plant24 | ecosystem: Engineered > WWTP > Wastewater > Unclassified | place: Canada: Vancouver, British...
TTTTCGCTGTAACCTATTTCTCTCGGCCTTCTGTAAGAACAACGGAATCCTTTTTTTCTGAGTGCAGGTATTCAAAGGCTTCACAGCGTTTGTTGGGTTTGTTGTTACATACACGCACAGGATGAGTAATATACATTCGCGCGTTTTCATTAAAGACTCCTTTTTCGACTATTTCGACGTTTTTGACATTGTTTTTTAAAATGTTTTCCGTTAATATTTTTCTATTCGCACTTTCCGGTTCAAATGCCCAAACCTTCCCGGTCTCACCAACCATTTTGGAAAACCATAACGACGTTTCTCCGCAGTATGCTCCGAGATCTAATACATAATCCCCTTTTTGAGGATAAACAATGTTTTTGTATTGGTACTGTTTACAGAAAAAAGATTCGTATAAAGCCATTTTTGAAGTTCGAATCTTGAAACCTTCTACGTCATAAACGCCTAAATATTTTTCCTTAGAGTTTTTTATCGCCTCGTTTACTCCCTTTGCGAATTCCTCTCTCGATAACCCAGGAAAAAACAGAGCATCCTTTTTCGCGCCAAGTAGAGAAGAAGCGATCCGATATTGAATGAACCACTTAAGGATACTTCTGGAATAATCGTCAGCCAATCTAGAAAACAACCAGTCGATCTCTTCTGGGTTTTCCATCACAAATTTCAGAAATTTCACGCCGTATTCGGCGTAATCGGTAGGACAGTTTTCCACTGAACTTACATAATCAGGATACGTAACTAGAAAGAACCCAACTCGAGAAAGGAGTTTATTAAGCAGCCTTTTAAATTTCCTCAACACCATATACTTATAGCGCTCGTTGGGTGCGGGGCGTGTTTGAGCAGATTTCGTCTCGGCTATTTTATCCAATGCCTCAAATACTATCTGTCGCGTAATTCCCATAGAACCTCCTTAAAGACTTAAAACGCTATTAGAAGTATAGTCATATCTGCTTATGCGCTTTATATAAGGGGTTGGGTTTTCTACATCACTGGAATGCCCCCCTTAGCCAAGTAATTTTCAAATAGTTTGGAATAAGCGAAATTAAGCGTATCCTCCAGCAATCCGTTTAACGACGACGTTTTCCATTCTTGAACCGTTGAGATATGGTATCCCTTCTAAAACATAGGGAATCTCTTTGAATCCCCGCAGTTTGCGCCACCCCTTCTCAACTTGCTTAGGATAATTTGTACATCATCGATAGCGTTTTTTTCCGGTTGCCACAGTACCTCATCTTTTTTTGTCCTGAGCCGTATGGTAGAAAAGCTCAATTCTATCGGATTTGTCATTCTGATATGCTGAAAGTGCGCTGCTGGAAAATCATAGAATGTCAGCAATTCCTCCGCGTCTTTCGTCAGACTCTTAACCGCTTTGGGGTATTTAGCCCCGAAGGTATGGATTAAAAATCTACTCTTGGCGGTTTGACCTATGCCGACCCGACTCACGTTCGAATCTCCCGCTCTCGGTGATAGCCATTTCGGTAGACAAGCCTTCTTCCTTTTTCATTCCGTAGCGTTTCGGTCTTTTCTATAAATTCATCAATTTCGTTCTTTAAGGTTATGCGAAGCATAATTCTTGCCCCGTGTTTGGCCAATTCTTCTAAACTGTTGATGTTCTTATTTTCGTCCAATTCCCACTCTATGCAGCCCTCTTGAATGTTCCCGCTTTTTAGTTTATAATCTTTCACGGCGTATCTTCCTTTTGGTCTCGCTGGACCTTTTTTTCCTAATCGAAGGATACGCCTTTTTTTGCTTTTTACCCTTTTCCACGCATTTTGATTTTAACTCACTTGGTTAACACGCCTTTTTAATTTCCACAAAGCCATATAATTATTGCGCTTATTGGGAGCGGTTATCGCGGAGAGTGTTTTACCTGATTTCGACTCCACTATTTTATCCAATGCCTCAAACACTATCTGTTACGTTATGCCCATAGATCCTCCTTAAAGACCCTATGCATTTCTGATATCTTGCCATACCTGCTTATGCTCATTACAAGAGATATTTATTCTCCTAACTTTTCCCAATTGTTTTCGCTAGGTTTTCGGCCAGAAAATTGTGCTAAGGACCTCTTCGTGTGAACTAAAATACTCAGCCATTTATAGTGTACGGCTTCCCAGCCCTCGACCGATAACGATAAAAAACTTGGCGGATCAATCGGCGATTCAAATATAGACATAACACCAGAAAAGAGGCGTTCCCGACAATGATAAATATCCATTCGCTGACAGTCAATTTTAACACTAACAGCGATAAAATCAAAATGAGGTTCGCGCTGCTTATGGTCAGCAATTGTTTCACATTTAAAAACGAGATTCTGTAGCGGGCTTTCAACCACCAGTAATAGAATATGACGCATACGATGCTGACAGCGGTGGTGCTGAAGGCGATTCCGACGTGACCGAAGGGTTTGAGCAGGATCCAATCGAAAAAGGCGTTGAGCGCGATGGTGACGAATGCGAGCCAGTTGATGAATTTGATGTCTCTTAGCGATATGAGGGTGTTGCTTATGAGTCCGCCTATCGGGGAGAGGATGATGATCACGCTATACCCGATGAGCGATACGCTGACGAGTTCGGTGGAGCTCGTGTCGAAAGCGCCTCTTTGGAACAGTAGGCGTATGAGGGGTTCGGCCATCAGAACCACCCAGAAGGTCAACGGTATGACGATCCGCATCAGGTCGTCGTTCGTTTTCCACATCCGCCGTTCTATGGCTTCGTAATCCTTCCTGGAAGCCGCTTCTCCGATTTCCGTGTAGGTGGTGGTTAAGAAGCTCCCCACTATCACGCCGTTGATCATCGCCAATAAAACGTGTGAGTAGCGTAAGGCCGAAACCCTTCCGGCGGGCAGGAACGATGCGAAGATTTTGTCGATGATGTTGTTGATCAACCCAGAGCTCGAACCGATGATCAAGGGTATCGCCAGTTTGACGGTTTGTTTGGAAAGCGAGGAGAATCTCTTCGTTAGGATGATTTCTTTTTTATCGAAATAGCGGAAAGCGTATAGGCCCATGAGCGCAGTCATAATGAAATGCCCGGTCACCCAGGTGAAGACGTAGGCCGCTTCCGACCACAAAGGCGCCAAAAAAAACAACATCGGTATCGCAATGATGTTGAAGATGAGCTGGAAGGAGGCCATCTGGACGAATCGGCGTTCTGCGCGTAAAACCGCAGTAAAAATCGATCCGAAGCCGTGGATGAGCGGTAAAACGCTGAGCACCCGGAGCTTTCTGGCCGCGTATTCCAAGATTTCTCCGGAGTAGTTTGGCGCGAAGACCTTTATCAGGAGGTCCGGGAAGAAAAAGAGGAGCGCGGAAAAGAGGAAAAGCACGCCCGCCGCTAATTTTAGGACTTGGGAGGCGTATCGCTTGGTTTGTTCTACGTCGTTACCGCTTTTGACCTCGAGGTATAACGGGATCATCATCGTGCTCAAGGTCCCGGCAATGATCCCCGAAAGACTTTCGGCAGGCTCCATCGCAATGATCACGGCGTCCATACGCCAGGAGGTCCCGAATTGCGCGGCTAACACCATTTCCCGTATGAACCCGAGCCCTTTGGATACGAGGGTGAATCCGAAGATGAATACCGTCCCGAACGCGACAGACTGAGCGCCGGCGGTTAACCTTTTTACCGTTGTGATCCGTTCTCTGATCGACACGCCTATGAACCCCTTTGCGCCTTTCATCATACATCAAGAGTATAACAACCAAATATCCCGAGGAAACGATCCTCTGTTCCCGGGCAACTCGTTGAGAGAACCGTACTCGCTTTTTCGATTATACCAGAAATCTTCGCCGTTGACATCCCCTGCCGTTTTGATATATAGTGTTAGAGGACTCCATCCTGGGTTTTGCACCATTTTGGGCTCTCAAATCAAAATGCACCCGGTTTTTGCCCAGTTGCCAGCTCGCGGTTGGCAAAACCCGAATGAACCCGCCCACATCCCCCGTTAATGGGCAACCTCAATCGGAGATGGTGATACTATGAGACTTGCGGTCGTTCACGATCCCTTTCGTTCGTCGGATGAACAAAAGATGGTGGAAACTGTCGCCAATGCCTTATCCCGAAACCACGAGACGAAGATGGTCGTTTTCGGAGAGGACTTCATCCGAATGGTGAAGGCCTTCGATTTCGTTTTTAACCTGTCCATCTGGGGCGGGAAGGAAGGGAGACAGGTCCACGTGCCGGCAGTCCTCGATGTGTTGGGTATCCCCTATACGGGGTCTCCTGTTTTAACGCATTCTCTCTGCCTGGATAAGATCCTCACGAAAATCTTGCTACAAAAGCACGGGGTTCCGACACCCGCTTACGCGGCTTTTCCGGTCGGACGACTCCCGGATCGCATCGACGGGAAGATGTTCGTCAAGCCCTCCCGCGAGGGAAGCGCGATGGGAATCCATAAAGACTCCTTAGTTTCTGATTTGAGCCGTTATCGAGAAAAGGTCCATAGTATCCACGAGCGTTTCGGGGAACCGGCCTTAGCTGAAGAGTTTATCGACGGACGGGAGCTGACGATCGGGTTTTTGGGCAATGGCGATACCCTTGAGGTGTTACCCATTCTGGAAATCGATTTCTCGGGTTTACCCGAGGGTATGGAGCGCTTCTACTCCTACGAAGTGAAGCACGACTTCGAGGACCTCACCTGTTTCTACTGTCCTGCGCGGATCAGCGATCCGTTGGCGGACAAAATACGCGCCGGAGGGAAGTTGGCCTTCGAAGCCTTGGGATTGCGCGATTACGCCCGTATGGACGTCCGTTTACGCGGAGAGGATTTCTTCTTCTTAGAGGTCAATTCGATGCCGCAGCTCGTTCCCGGCTACTCCGACCTACCGAAGATGGCCGCCGTCGCGGGCTATTCCTATGAAGCCCTCATCGGAAAGATTTTAGACGTTGCCATCGAAAGGAATCGGCTGTCCATCGACTCCTGAACCGCTCCTTCGAACTTCGACTCGCTTCATAGCCCGTGAGACCACCTCGCCTTGTGGGTATAATATCGAGGCGCAACAAAAAAATGAAATAGGAGTGGCTTTTCGGCAATTTACAAGACGTACTTAATTAACATCTTCTATCGTAATAACTCTGTAGACCCTTAGCCGTTTCGAAAATCCGCATAATCGCGTAATCGGCCACTTGACCGTCTCTTTTTATTTCTATTATGTTCTTTAATATTTCTCGGATGATCAGTGGGCTTCAAGTAATGTATCGAAGAGCCAAAAAACCATGCCAAACTAAAGTTTGGCGTTCCCAGGCGTTCACAGCCCACGAAGTCTCGCGATACGCCTTTGTGCTTAACCCTAACGCCGTGAAGCCGCGTATGGGAACGTTCTCAGTGAAAAGATAAAACCGTGCCAAACTAAAGTTTGGCGTTCCCAAGGCGTGCCTAGAAAACCTGCCGAACTTAAGTTCGGCGTTTCCAAGGTGTTCCCTGAGTGTTCACAAGAATCTCTTCTCTGTGTTCTCTGTGCCCTCTGGATGAGTTTTTTTCAAGCCATGCCAACTTAAAAGTTGGCGTTCCCAGGCGTTCCCAAGGCGTTCTTAGAAAACCGGCCGAACAGAAGTTCGGCGTTCCCAGGGGAGGCGCACTGAAGCCATTTCGAGGGTGTTCACAAGAATCTCTTCTTTGTGTTCTCTGTGCCCTCTGTGTGTGTTTTTTTTTCAAGACATGCCAAACTAAAGTTTGGCGTTCCCAAGGCGTTCTCAAGGCGTTCCCAAGGCGTTCCCAGGGCCTTCGCAGAGAGACAGGCCGACTGGAAGTCTGCCCCACGATGAGATAGGGCGCTTACGCTGAGATGACTACATAGACTAGAAAGCGCGCGATGGATTCCGGCCTCGTTTCTCGAGTGTACCTCATAACTTGACAAACGCCACCCCACGGCCTTAGGGGTTTTCCGTGCTATAATACTCGAAAACGGAGGGCTCTATGTCCGAACGCTATATCCTCGCGCTAGATCAAGGCACGACCAGTACGAGATCGATCATCTTCGACAGGAGTTTGCGGATCGTTTCGGTTTCTCAGCGCGCAACGAAGCAAACCTACCCAAAAGATGGTTGGGTGGAGCAGGACCCGGAAGAGATCTTGGCCACCGCTCAGGCCACGATAGCCCAAGCAATGGAAAAGGCCGGGCTGCGAGAGACCGATATCGCGGCAATCGGGATCACCAATCAGCGTGAAACGACGATCGCTTGGAATCGTAAAACCGGAGAGTCGTTGCACCCCGCGATCGTTTGGCAAGACCGGAGGACGGCCGAACGGTGCGAGGCGCTTCTGCCCGAGCAAGAAACCCTACATACTCTGACTGGCCTCGTTCTCGACCCCTACTTCTCTGCGACGAAAATGGAATGGTTACTCAGGCACGTCCCCAAGGTGAAGATCGCCGCCGAAAATGGCGTTTTGTCTTTCGGAACGGTCGATTCCTGGCTCGCCTATCACTTAACGGACAGAAAAGCCTATGTGACCGACGTCTCTAACGCCTCCCGCACGATGTTGCTGAACCTACGCACGACCGCTTGGGACGATACTTGCCTGTCTTTGTTCCGCCTGCGTCGAGAGATGCTGCCGACGGTGGTGACCTCGTCCGAGATCGTCGGCCACACGCCGAGCGGGATTCCGATCGCTTCGATGATTGGAGACCAACAGGGCGCCTTATTTGGCCAGATGTGCTTCGAGCCGGGACAAGCGAAGTGCACCTACGGGACCGGCGCCTTTTTACTGATGAATGTGGGGACCGAGCCGAAGTTTTCTGCCAATCGCCTACTCACGACGATCGCTTGGAAAGCGGGCAACGAGCTCGCCTACGCGATGGAAGGGAGCGTCTTCATCTGCGGCGCTTCCATCGATTGGATCGTCAACGAGTTGGGTTTGGCCCCAAACGCGGCCAGCACCGAACAGATGGCGTACAACGTCCGCGACAACGGCGGGGTCTACTTCGTTCCGGCTTTGTCCGGCCTGGGCGCCCCTTACTGGGACCCGCAGGCCCGGGGATTGTGGATCGGGATGACCCAAGCGACAAACAGAAATCACCTCACCCGCTCCGTGTTGGAGGGGATTGCTTACAGCGTGCGCGACCTTTCCGACACGATCGTAACGGACAGCGGTATTCCGCTCAAAGAGCTCAAAATCGACGGCGGTGTCAGTAAAAACACGTTTTTGCAAAATTACCAATCGACGGTTTTGGGGCTACCGGTCCTACGCCCGAAAAATACCGAAACCACCGCGACCGGCGCGGCGTGTCTCGCGGGGTTGGCAGTCGGATTCTGGAAGGACCGTTCCGAATTGCGCGGATTATGGGAGATGGATCGGTACGTCTATCGCCAAAAGGAAGCGGAGGTAGAAAGACAATACGCGAATTGGAAAAAAGCGGTCACGCGATCGCTCGACTGGGTTTACGATTAGAGTCGTTCTATCGGCATATAGACGAAGGTGAACTGCGTGATCTCGCGCGCGCCTACGCGGCGCGGATAAGAAAAGGAGAGACCATATTCTTGTCCGGCGAGCTCGGAAGCGGCAAGACTACCTTTATGAAAGCGGTGGCCGAAGCTTACGGTTACGACCCGAGCGCGGTGCGAAGCCCGACGTTCACGCTGATCAACCGCTACGAGACCAAAGAGACCGTCCTTTTCCACCTGGATTGTTTCAGAATCGACGCCGAGACGCTATCAAATATCGGATTCTTCGACCTTCCCACCGACGAGGCCAGGGTCTTTATAGAGTGGCCTGAGAACGTGTTGCCCGTCTTCCAGAAGGCAGATTGGATGTTCCGTTTTCAAATCCCCGAAGACACCCTGACGGTAAGGGACCTGTGGGTGTATCGACACGACGAGAAAACCTGAAGGAGTTGGCCTCTATCCGGACTTCTAAAGATTTGAACTATCTACGATCGCTCTTCCCCTACGATCCGGAGAGCGGTGTCTTCACGATCGAAATCACCATCGATCACTACGACGAGATCTTCAACGAATGGGACCCCTCTCCCTTTCGGCGGCGGGACCTACACCCGGATTTGACCGACTACTTGGATTATTGCTCCAAAGAAATACCCCTCAAGTACCCGATTCGACTCTCGATTGAAGTTCCGGAGGAAAAGCGCAACGCCACCGCCGAAAAGATGGTGGAACAGGGAATTCGCAACAACATCCGTATGGATATTTTCCAGCTGAATAAGGAGATCGGAAAATCCGACACTCTGGCCATCCTGGAGATGGTCTTCGCGTTCTTCTTCCTGTTCATCGCATACTACCTCATGGGGCTCGAACTGGAAGGCACCTTCTACCGCGCCGCGATCGAAGGGATCTCTATATGGGGTTGGGTGCTGGAGTGGCAGGGCATCTTGGGCTTTTTCTTCGCGAAACCCGGTCATCGAAAGCAGAAAAAGGAGTACACCCGATACTTGAACGCGGAAGTGGTTTTCAAGAACAAAAAGCAGACCTTCACTACGGCCAATCCTTCGCTCATCAAAAAGAGGGTCGCCAGCCCGCACAGTCCCTCAAGGACCAAAAAGAAGAGGAAGCTCCCCGCGTCTCAGAATCCCCCGCATGCGACACCACTGAAACGCAAGAAACGGTAAATTCGTCGACAGGAGCGAGATTTAGTCGTCGCTCTCGTTTCGAACCAGGGCTTTGGCCAACTGTTTCACCGCGAACTTCACGGCGGGCGTACGATAGGGATTTGTCGTGCCGTCCAGCTTGACCAGCCAATTCTGTTCTCGACCCACTATGGCGAGAAGGCAATGCTGAACAAACCCTTCGTCGGTCGTGATCGTCTTCACCAGATAATGATCCCTATCAAGATCTTTGAAAATGGATTTGAAGACACAGATCTGTTTGCCATCCTCGGATTTACAGGTCTTATCGAGGATCTTCGAAAGGCTCGAGAGATCGATTTCTTCCCGTTTGATGAATAGGTGAGGCAAAGGCACCATCCCCTCCAGAGCGCGCGTCACCGTCTCCGTTCGTTCTTTTTGCAGTTGGACGAAGTGGATGTCCCGGTCAAAACGTTTCCACTTACGCTCGTAACGGGTCAGGGATTCTCGGTCCGGGTTCGTCTCCCAAATCAAAAGGCGAAACCCCGCCGCTTGCCCAAGTGAAACGACCTCTTGCGCATAACTCCCCACATCCGTCGATACCTCGAAAACCCCGGCTTCTGCCAAAACATCGTTGAGCGTCGAGAAGAATTCGGGAACGATCACACGGCGTTCCGCGTGTCGGTTTTTTGACCAGGGAACCGGGAAATTCAGATAGACTTTTGAAACCGAGGCGGGCCCGAATAGATTTCTCAACGCAAAACGCGCGTCCAAGAGAATCAAACGGATATTTCCGAGACCCGCCGCCACGAACTTCCTTTGCGCCTTGACGGCGGAAAAGATGGACGTTTCGATACCGACGAAGTTGTGGCCAGGGTCCTTCTGGGCAACGATCTTGAGGAATTCGCCATACCCAAAGCCTATCTCGACTTCTATCGGATTGTGGTTGCCAAACTCCGTCGCCCAATCGAGCGGGAAGCGCTCTGACTCGGAGGGCTGAATCAGATAACCATATTCCGTAAGACCAGTTTGATAGGTTTTATCGATCACAGGATCCTATACCTTGAGAAGCGCCAAGGCGTTGTGTATCCGCTTTAAGACTTCTTCCCGCCCCAAAAAATCGACGGTTTCGATGAGGCCTAACGAGACGAGCGAACCCGTGAGCGCGCCTCTCAACGTTTGATAGACCTGATTCGTCGACAAACCGCTTTCTTCTATATTCCGATCGAAAATAGACTTTATCTTTTCGTAGGTGTCTATAGGGTTTTTCGAAAACTCCCGCTCGAATTTCTCAAGCAGCGCGGGCGTTTCAGGTTTCTTCAGGTATTTTTCCGTCCACTTCTCATCGTACTGCAAGACGTCGGCCTCGGCGAGGAGCGGCCTTAAGAGCGGTAACAACTGAACGAAGGTGTTCACCTTCTCCTGTCCGGCCAATAAAATCCGCTCGACGCGCCCCTGGGGCTGTCGAACAATCAACTCGGCGATTTCGGGATAGGCCTTGCGATAACGGTCGATCCACTCTTTAAACAACGTCGAAAAAGTCCCGACGGGAAGCGAACGGACGTGCTTTCCGTTGATCCATTCGAGTTTCTTATAGTCGAAAACCACGGACTTGTTGGAAATGCTCTCCAAATAGAAATCCTCCAGCTCCTGCAACGGTTGGAAGACTTCTTGCTTGACATTCCAGCCGAGCAAGGCCAGGTAGTTCATCAACCCTTCGGACAGATACCCTTCTTTGCGAAAGAACTCTACCGAAGTCCCGCCGTGGCGTTTACTCAGAGGGGTCTTATCCGCGCCTAAAATCAAGGGAAGATGCATAAACACGGGAAGTTCCAAACCCAACGCTTGATAGAGCATAATCTGCCGAGGGGTATTCGAGATGTGGTCCTCCCCCCGGATCACGTGGGTAATCCGCATCATCGTGTCATCGACTACTGCGGCGAAATTGTACACCGGAATACCGCTCGATTTCAGTATAACGAAATCGTCTATGGTCTGATTCTCAAACCGAAGGTCGCCTTTCAACAGATCGTGAAAACAAGTCGTCCCTTGTGGAACCGCGAACTTCACGGCGATCAGGTATTCCTCTTCCGAATACCCTTCCGGGTAACGATCGGACCGGAGCACCTCCGTTTTTGGATCGGCCACTCTCGCCACCGAGTAGTAGGCGCGCTTGTTTTCCAACAGCCTCTGAGCTGCGTCCCGATAGTACCCTTTCTCGTGCCGTTCCATCTGGCGATAGGGGCCGTACTCCCCCCCGATATCCGGACCCTCGTCCCATAGCAGCCCACACCAACGCAGGGAGTCGTAAATCTCCTGCTCGTACGCTTTCGTCGAACGCTCTTGATCCGTATCCTCTACACGCAAAATGAACTGTCCGCCGGTTTTTCGCGCGAAGAGCCAGTTGAACAGGGCCGTACGAACGCCGCCGACGTGAAGGTAACCGGTTGGGCTCGGAGCAAATCGTAACCGCGTCATTCCGACACCCCTTCCTCTGCGTCCAGCGAACCGAGGTTGACGCAGGTATCTTTGGTTAATAGGCCATAGAGTTCTTCCACAGTTTTCTCAGTCAACGGATCGACGATCATACGCCCGATGTCCATCAGCGGCCGCAGAACAAAATCCCGTTCGCGGAAATCCGGATGCGGCACCGTGAGCTCGACATCCGAGAGAACCAGATTGCCGAAAAAGATGATATCGATGTCGATCTCGCGCGGCCCCCAGCGGAAAGTCGGGTTTCTGCCGCACTCTCGCTCCACTTCTTTGAGCGTTTGCAACAAAGAGAACGGGGGTAATGAGGTCAGAACGCCCACCGCCATATTGTAAAAGTCACCTTGATCTTCATAACCATAGGGTTTCGAGGAGTAAAGGTCCGATTTTAGAACGATCCGCGCCCCTTTTTTTTCGAGGGCCCTCAAAGCGCATTGAAGATGACGCTTTCGGTCACCCACATTGCTGCCGAGCGCCAAATACACGGCGTGTTCCGAGCCGGAGGTTCGTGTGTCTTCTGCCATATGTTTTACCTTCCTATTTCGTAGGTCGCCAAGATGGGACCATCCATATTGAGCACAACCAGCCGATTGTCGTAGACCTTCATCGCGATGGGGTAGTCCTTCAAAGGCTTTGTCTCGACCAATCGGTAGTCTCCGTCAAGCACGTACAAGAGGTTGTCGAAGTTACCGGCCGCGAACAAGTATTGATCACGGTACGGCTCGAGATCGATGATACCCCCGCCTAACGTGATCCGTTTCAGCTCTTTGGACGTTGGGTCCAAATAGAAGAGGTCGTCTTCGCTCATCGAGGTAATCGCGATTTTCCCCGCAAACAACGCCACGTCCATAATATGGCTGTGTCCTTTCCAGGTTATGTATTCCGTGACTTCTTTCTGGCCCCAATCCACCCTCCAAATGGCGCTGTCCAGGTACCCCGCTATCAGATACTTTCCCGATTCCAGACTCAGGATATGGAGAGGCTTTTTTATCTTCCCCTCGATGTTCCACCTCGTAAAGGTCGTCGGGTTGAGGAAGGCCACCGAGTCGACCATTTCGAAGTCGCGGGACCAGGTGTGGTAGTTGTCATAGTACGGGAGGATAACCAAATCGTCTAACAGATAGAACTTTGGCACACGCCCTTCCAATGGAAAAGCGTAGAGTTCTTGGCCTGTCGGCAGATAGAAGACCTGCAAGACGGGTTCCAGTTGACTGGCCACATAGAGCAGGCCGCCCCGTTCGAGCATATAGCCCGGCCCCCTTTTGCAGGGTATCGAGGAGATAAGGAGAAGGCTCTCGCGGTCGTAGGCGTCCACCTTGTGGCCCCAAAAATCCGAGACGTAGATACGGTCGGCGTGGAAGACAAGGTAAACCGGGTAGGAGGATTGCGTCAGGCGATGGAAAACCCGTTCCTCTACTAAATCGACGACGTGCACGGTATGGTTGAGGTAGTCGATCACAAACGCGCGTCCATAGGTCTCGTCGACGAACAATTGAACGCACTTGCCCTCTAGGGCCACCTCCGATCTTAGGGTCAGGACGGGCGTTTCGCCCGCGAAAACCCAGCTGAAGCAGGCGATGAGAAAACACGAGACGAACAAACGAACCTTCACGGCGCTTTCTTTATCCAAGTCCCGTACTTTTTGAGGACGATGGCCTGCCAAGCCTTGAATCGAAGCTGCAAATTATAAAGCGTATCACTATGCCCTCCGGTTTCGATGTATCGTTGGACATCCTCTTTCAACGCTCGCGTGGCCCCGTCAAAAGGCCGCAACAGTTCAAGATAATAGCTATCAGACCGCAAGTTTTGTGTGCCGGAGAGAAGGGTCAACACTTCCGCGTATTGATTGGCGAAATTGATGATCTGCTCGATATCCGGTTCGGGAAAAAGGAAGACGTAACTGATGCACACCAGCGAGACGACGACGCAGAGAACGGAGAGGACGGTCCAAAGGATCGACCAATGCCGTGCGGCGATCCTGAATGGGGCCAAAAATAACCCAAACAGGAAGCCCGTCGCGAACCCGCCGATGTGCGCCATATTGTTGATCCCGGGTACGGTGAACCCTAGCAGAAGGTTGATGATGATCATCGGTAGTAGCGCCGTTCCAGTCACGGGGGTCAGGCGCCTGGGGGTATCCTTTCTCAACCCCAAGGAAAACAACTGACCGATAAGGCCGAAGATCGCGCCGCTCGCGCCCACCGATACAACCCCCGGATAGAACAATTGCGTTAACAAAGCGCCGACGAAACCGGAAGCCAAATAAACAACGATGAAACGCCGGGAACCGAATATGGACTCGACGATGGTCCCGAACATATAGAGCGCGTAGGAGTTGAAGATCAGATGGATCAACCCGGCATGTAAGAAGAGAGAAGAGACCAATCGGTAGACCTGCCCTTGTTGCACGTAGGCGCCAAAAGACGCGCCGGATTTGAGAAGCGTTTGCAGATCGCCTCCGCTCCAAAGCGACTTCAGGAAGCTACCGCCGCTAAAAACGGCGCTCATAGCGAACATAAAGATATTTATAATCAAAATGCCCTTCGTAAGCGGGTTCTTTCTCATCTCTCTTCCTCTACGCTAACAGGGTGCTCTTTCTATTCTTTTTGCGCCTACGCGCGGGTAGGGTATTTACCGCTACCGCTCTAGTGGGTCAAGATCTGATTTGACATAACTAAGAGGGTTATCGCGGTGTAAGTGGTTTACGACCCCGCGATCCGCCCTTTGCTTTTTTGCGCCGCGATGGCCCCGTATAAATGCGTATCGCGCCGTCGCATGAAGAAAGGGCGCTTACGCCGCGATGACCACGTGTACTAAAAACCGTGCGAGTGATTTTGGTCTTGTTCCTTGATTACACCCCATAACTTGTCCCACACCTACCGCCCCGCAAAGATAACGCTATGAATGCGCGGAAAGGTCAGGCTGTCACGACGTTGATTCCGTCGACGTGCAGCCAGGGGAGCGTGGCGTACCCGAAGCGGCAGCGCTCCGCCGAAATCCCTTTGATGTCGAACAGCATTTTTCGTACGTTCCCCGCGATCATCGTTTCTTTGAGGGCATATAGGATTTTTCCATCCTCTATGTAGTAACTGTTTTTCGCAACCCCGGAAAAATCGCCGTTCGGGGCCGGCGCTCCGCCGGAGAATCGCCCTAACAGAACGCCTTTCTTGATCCCCTTGATCATATCGTCCTTTTGGGTCATCCCGGGCGCCACCGACAAGTTCCTCCCGACCGTCTCGGACCTGGCAAAACCCGTTTTTCTCGCGCCATAGAGACTGAGGAGATAGGTATTTAAAACACCGTTTTCGATGATGGCTTGGTTTTTCGCCAAGTACCCGTTCTCTGTGAAAAAAGACTTGTCCGGCATCCCATCGCCGACCGGATTCGCGAGGAGGGTCAAGGAAGGGTGGGCGACCGGGCGGTGGAGTTTGTTGGCGAAGATCGATATGCCGGTGTGTATGGGGCGGTCTTTTAAGTTCGCGACGATCACTTCCAAGATGTCGGCGAGACAATCGGGCGTGAAGACGACGTCGCCGACAAAATTCGCTGGGATGCTCCTTGGGTCGAGCTGTTGTTCGCTTTGTCTCATCAACTCGGAGATTGATCCCGCGTCGTAGAACTCTTGATTCAGCTCTTCTTGTAGCAGACCAGTATAGTTGAAAGAGGAACGCGCCTTTTCTTTCACCGCGATAAAAACAACCCCAAAATTATAAAACGCGGTTTTCGCGTAGTTGTCCAATCCGTTGGAGTTCATATGGAAATGTTCTTTGAGCAAGAACTCCGCTGCCCCTTCCTCGAGATTGACATAGGGCGTTTCTTTCCTGGCATATTGGATGAAGGCGTCCAGTTTCCCGTAGAGCCTTTCGAAATCGCAAGCCTCCGGTCCAGTTTGAAACCGCTGGGCGGGCTGATATTCCGCGATCGCGTTCGCCTCATCCTCTTGGGAGCCTTTCGCCGTTTCCACCACTTCCAACACCGCTTTTTCGACTTGGGTGTCCTCTATCTGGTTAATCCGTTTCACGCTCTTTTTATACCCGCTGAACGCGACGAGCTCTAGGGCGATATCTTGTGTCGTCCGATACAGGCTCATCACGTTGTTCGCCAGATTCAACTCCTGTTTGTTCGACAGCGCCAACTTCACTTCCGCCTGCGTGGCGCCCGCTTTCTTCAACAACCACAAGGCTTGTTCTACGAGGGCTTTCGATACGACGCGTTCCATTATTCTCTCCCCCCTATCAGCATTTTACACTTTATGGCCGGAGACCCGGTCGATACGATCATAGGCTGCTTTTTCCCACAATAGCCCGAATTCTCCCACGCCATCTCCGAAGAAAGCATAGTGATCGTTTTGAGCATATCGAAAGCGACGCCCGAAACCGTGAAATCCCTGAGCGCGCGTCCGAGCTTTCCGTTTTTTATCTCGTAGGCCTGAACGATACCGAACATAAATTCGCTGGTCGAATCAGCCTGACCGTTCATCGTCTTCATCAGGTAATACCCCTCGTCGACGGAGGCGATCATCTCTTCCAACGAGCTGTTTCCGGGTAATATGGCGGTGTTCCGCATTCTGATCAACGGTTCGTCCGAAAATTCGAATCCCCTCGCGTTTCCCGTCGGGGCGCATCCGAACTCGTGGGCCGATTCCAGATTGTGCATATACCCCCTGAGCACGCCCTGGTCGATCAAAACCGCGTCGATAGCTTCGGTGCCTTCGTCATCGGTGAACACCGGGACACGTAGCAGTTCCCCCTTGTAATGATGGGCGAAGTCCACCATCGTCACGATATCCGAGGCGACTTTCTCATTCAGGAAGTCTCTGGCGATCGAGCCATTTTTCACAAGGTCGGCTTCCACCGTATGCCCGATCGCTTCGTGCGCCAGTATCCCGCCAACGTAAGGAGATAACACCACATCTTGGAATCCCGGTTTCGGGTAGTCCCCCTCCGCCTTTTTTCTTAGGTGTTCGTACAACTCATCGATCCTGCGGTGGATACCGCAGAGGTCGTCGAACTGCTCTTCAAAGTAGCCGAATCCGCCGAATACCTCCGTATTCTCGATGGAATCGCCGTTTTTGTCGCGGGTCAGCGTCACGTAAATATGGGCTCGAGGGTAGGAGGAGAAGGCTTCCGAGCCAAAAGAGGTGATCCAGCGTTTCTCTATCTGCTGACTTCGGGTAACGAGCGCCCTAGACTTCAAATCCGGGTATTTTTTTGCGATATACGCGTCTATCGCTAAAAGCCGGTCGAGATTCTCCTTTTTTGAGAAGGGCTCCTTCACGCGCTTTGGAGAGAAGGAAGACCGTGAGGGAATCGCCTCAAGAGGCGGCTTATCGGTCTTAGAAAGGCTTTGGAAAGCCTTCGCGTTCGCGGTCGCGGCGCGCACCACCTCTCCGACCGAGTCGTGATCGATCACCGGAGTCGACGCGAATCCCCACACCCCCTTGTGGTAAACCCTCGCGCTGACGCCAGCGCTGGAGTTTTCTATGTTTTGCTCGACTTTTCCGTTAATGATCGAGAAAGAGGATTGCGTGCTTTCCTGGACACGCATTTCCGTGTGACTACGAAACAGATCCCGGTATGCTGTCAAATCGATATCTTTCATATAAGCCCCCTTTTCCGGTTTCGTTCGACGGAATTTTATAGACAATTATACTATAATCCGTCTCTATTCCGTCGATGGGGTGTGGGTCAAGTTATGGGATCAAATCAAGAAACAAGGCGAGATTCGATCGCACGGTTTTCAGTCCGTGTGGTCATCGCGGCGTAAGCGCCCCTTCTTTTCGCGAGGGCGCGAAAAAAATCGGATTCACGCAGAGCGCACGGAGGAGAGATTCTTGGGAACGCCAAACTCTAGTTCCGCATAATTTCCGGGGACGCCAACTTTCAAGTAGGCAAGTTTTTCGGGGGGCGTAAAAACCGCTTACCCCGCGATAACCCCACACGGTCATCGCGGCCTAAGCGCCCTTTCTTTTCGCGACGGCGCGATACGCGTTTGAGAAGGAGAAAGAGCAGATCGCGAGACTTCGTGGGGTTCCGAAGTCAGCCCGCTGGTTACCCCGCGATTAACCTCCTGTTATGTCACCCTATAACTTAACGCACACGTCGATGGGATGTGAGATAGGTATAGGAGACGGCCCCGATTGCGCCGTGGGGAGAAGCTCGACCGCACGCGTTGCGACGACGTCCACTCCGGTTCCGAGCAAGTCTCGGATGAGGACCTGCCCAATGCGGATCGGCGCGTGGAGCCTGATGTTTTTCAATTCCTGTATCATCTTCCCAATCAATCCTTTCGGAATCGGCGCGCTGGTTTTTACCGAAACCAAGGGACTCAGACCGCCTTCTACCAGAACGTTCGAGGTGACAACCCTTTGCGGATTCAAGACCTCGGCTTTGGCGTAGACGACCCCTTTCTCGCAGCGGTTGCCGGTCACTGTCACGGTATCGGCGCTAACCTCCGCTTCTAAGTCACAGCCCAACGGGCAAGATATGCAAGTCAACCCTCTCTTCTCCATTATGGCACCTCCTTAATGGAGACTTCTATTTTCGTCAATCCTAATTGTTTCAACTTTCCAAAATGCTTCACGGTGAACGGGATATCGACCATCTCGCTCGGTTTGATTCCCAACCGGACCGTTTCGAAGATTCCGGGTCCAATCGAGACGCGGGCTTTCTTCATCGTTTTTTTGGAACGGAAATAGATCGTGAAGGGCTGCCCTTCCACACAGCAGAACGACGGAATCAGTGTGCCGATCTGCTCGCTCCTCGCCAAGGGAATGCGCTTTTCCGGAAGAAACCCGTCACGAACCATCCTCGCGGCGCTTTGACCGGCGATCTTGCCGTCCAATGTCACGAAATCGACCAAATCGTAGATGGCGACATTGTTTCCGGCAGCGAAAATCCAGAGGTGCGTCGTTCTCATAAACGAGTCCACCTTCACCCCACGGTTGACGGGTTCGGTTTCGACAAAGGATTCGATCAGTTCGTTCTGCGGAAGGAGGCCGACCGATAGGATCAAGGTGTCGCAATCGACCCTTTCCTCCGTGCCCGGAATGCGCTGCAGCGTCACCGGATCGAATTTGGCGAGCGTAATCCCTTCCAAACGTTCGCGGCCCCGGACTTCCACCACGCTGGTCGACAAACGCAAGGGGATGTCGAAGTCGTCCAGGCATTGGGCGATGTTTCGGGCTAGTCCTCCCGGATGCGGCATCAATTCGGCAACACCGAGCACCTTCATCCCCTCGAGCGTCAATCTGCGGGCCATGATGAGACCGATGTCCCCTGACCCCAAGATAAACGCGCGATCGCCGGGCAGCCGGTTGTAGAGGTTGACGAACCGTTGCGCGACTCCGGCGGTATAGATGCCCGCCGGCCTCGTTCCCGGAATCCGCAGACTGCTAAAGGGCCGTTCGCGCGCCCCGGTCGTCATAATCAACGCCCTGGGCCGGTAGACGACGCATCCGCCCTTCCCCATCGTCACCACCTCCCGACGTTTCGGGTCGATGTTGACGACGAAGAGATCGGGTTGAATTTCCACCCCTTTTTGATGGATCTGGGATTTGAATAGCTGCGCGTACTCGGGACCGGTTAATTCCTCTTTGAACACGTGGAGGCCGAACCCGTTGTGTATGCACTGATTCAAGACGCCGCCGATACTCTCCTCCCTTTCCACGAGGATCGTTCGGCAGCCCCGCTCGACGCATTCCACAGCGGCCGCCATTCCAGATGCCCCTCCACCGATCACGAGCGTGTCCGTGATGACCTCTCTCATTCTCTCACCCTCCCCCGGAGGAGTTCGGTTCTGCCCGAACGCATCTTGACTTCTCCTAGAGAACGCCCCGACTCCCTTGCCAGGATCTCCGCGATCTTAGCCAGACAAAACCCGCCCTGGCAACGCCCGAAAGAAGCCCGTGTCCGGAATTTAACCCCGTCGACGGTCGTCGCGCCCCTTCTTACCGCGTCTCGAATATCACCTTCGGTAACCTTGTTGCACACGCAAGCGATCTTTCCGTAAAGCGGGTCGGTTTCTATCTTCTTTTCCCATTCCTCTAAAGGCAAATTGCTGACGTTGACGAAAGGCGGATTCACCGGCGTGAATCGGTCATTGCTCTCCAAGGAGTACCCGCATTCCCGACGGAGCACTTCTTCCACCACGTGTTCGGCGACCGCCGGTGCGGCCGTAAGCCCGGGGGAACGCATCGCCGCCGCTTGAATGAACCCTTCGACCTCGGTCTTTCCGATGGCAAAATCCTTTTGCGGACTTTCGGGCCTTAAGCCCGCAAACGTCTTCACCGTCCACTGTGGGTCGAGCGTCGGGACCAACTTCCGCGCGGAATAGAGAACTTCGGACAACCCTTCTCGAGTCGTGCTCGTCTCTTCTCGCGCCTCTTTTGGCAGATCGGTCGCGGTCGGGCCGAGCAGCAATCCCCCGTCCACGGTAGGCAAAACCAGTATGCCTTTCGAAACGGAGGACGGGATGGGGAAGAGGATGGACCTGACGAGCGGCGGATCGAACTTATCGAACAATAAATACTCCCCCTTTCTCGGGTGCAAGGGCGGGCAATAGGCTCCGGCCAGCGTCGAGAGCTCCTCGGCCCAGAGCCCGGACGCGTTGATGACGATATCGATCGGGTATTCACCCCGAACCGTCTTCAGCGCGACGACCCGGCGTCCTCTCGACCCTTCGGCGGTGACTAACCCAGTTACCGCTTCTGAAAGGTGCAGACGCGCGCCATTTTTGACCGCATTTTCGACGGCGCCGATCGCCACCATCCAGGGTTCGGTGATGCCGGCGGACGGACACCAAAAGCCGCCGAGGACGGTGTCGGCGATGTGGGGTTCCAGGTCCCTCACCTTCTGCGCCGGAAGGATGGCGCAACCGCTCAACCCGTTATCAAGGGCTTGCGCTTTCAACGTCTCCAGATAGGGGAAATCCTCGGGTGCCTGCACCAATACGAACGAACCGATGCGTTTCAGTTCAAAACCGAGTTCTTCGGAAAGCGAGGAATACATCGCGTTTCCTTTGGCGCAAAATCGCGCGCGAACGCTTCCAGGGGGGTCGTCATATCCCCCGTGTATCACGGCCGAGTTCGCCTTCGTGATTCCCCACCCGACGTCTTCTTCTTTTTCAAATATATGCACTTCACACCGGTACCGGGTCAGGCACCGCGCTATTAAAGACCCGACGACACCCGCCCCGATCACTGCGACCCTCAATAATTCGCGCATCATTCCTCCAATAGAAAAGCGCCCCGGCACCCTCGAACCGGATACGAGGGATCAACCTGCGGGCGCTCTCTCTTTCTCTGCCCTAACTATTCAGTTCTTCTCTATTCCTCGCCTTAACCGCGAGGGCCTGCTTAAAACCGTGTCAGTCTCTTGTGAAGGGTACTAAAGCCATTTGACGGGCGCGCTTGATCGCGTCTTTGATAAAACGCTGATGTTTGGCGCAGTTTCCGTTGATTCTCTTCGGAAGGATCTTCCCTTTATCGCTTATATATTCTTTCAGGAAGTTGACCTCTTTATAGTCGACGAAGTCCATTTTTTTAACGCACAGTTGGCATTTTTTTACTTTTCTTCTTCGGAATTTTTTATTCTTCGCGTCCCCACTTCTGGAACCGCCTCTGGTTACCTTACCCATAACCCTTTTCCTCCTTTAGAATGGTATTTCGTCGTCGTTGCTCGGGCCGTCTTCGTTTACTGAAGGCGTGAGCGTCGTTTCACTCAGTTCTTCGTTCATCGGATTTGGAGGGAACGCTTCCTCCGGAGTCTCCTCCGCCCGTGGCTGCCTATAGGGCTCCCTCTGAGTGGCCCCTTTGGTTTCCATAAACCGAAGGGTATCCGCGATCACATCGGTAAAGGTCCTGTTCGTGCCGTCTTGGGCTTGATACTTATTGACGTTCAAACGACCCTCGACCAAAATCAGGCGCCCCTTGGAGAGGTAATTCGCGGCAAAGTCGGCAGTTTTTCCGAATGCGGTGATCGGGATGAAGTCTGCTCCCGGCTCGGCTTGTGTGGCAGTGGGAATCCGATCGACCGCGATCGAGAATTTTACGATATGAGACCCCGATGTGGTGTACTTGCTTTCCGGATCACGCGTCAACCTCCCGACGAGCACAACCCGGTTATAACTGATACTCATGCCTGCGATTCTCCTTCCACTTCAAAGACGGGTTCAATGGTCTCTTCTTTCATTCCGGAAGACGAGCCATCGGAGACGGACATCTCTTCCACTGGATTGTCCCTCGTTTTAAGCCACTCTTTTCGCTCTTTCTTTTCCAGGTCTTCTCGCCGCACGATTTGCTTGCGGATCAATTCAGGCGTGACCTGGAAGAGAACATCGATCTCTTGCAGCTTCTCTCCGTTAGAACGGAACAAGACGACGGTGTAATCTCCTTCGGTGAGTTTCGTTTTGGGTAACTTGTAAGCCAGTTTTCGGATTCCCCATCGATCCACCTTCTCGATCGTACCGGCCGCCTTTTCGACGATCACTTTCTGGACCTTCTCCACCAGCGCGGCGCGACCCTCTTCATCGACTCGGGGATCCGCGATGAACATCAGTTCGTAAATTCTCACGTTAACCTCCTACGGGCATAAAAATGGTCTCGTTTCTGGAACGAGACAGGATGTCTGGAAGGCCAAGCCTTCCTTCCGCGGATTATATCATAAAACGGAGCAATTGCAACTGCAGGTCTGGTTCAAATTATGGGGTGCAATCAAGAAACAAGGACAGAATCGATCGCACGATTTTTAGCCTATGTAGTCATCGCGGCGTAAGCGCCCCTTCTTTTCGCGACGGCGCGATACGCTTTTGAGAAAGACATAAGGCGCATCGAGGGATCGTAAAAACCTCTTACCCCGCTATAACCCCACACGGTCATCGCGGCGTAAGCGCTTCTTCTTTCCGCGACGGCGCGATACGCTTTTGAGAAAGACATAAGGCGCATCGAGGGATCGTAAAAACCTCTTACCCCGCTATAACCCCACACAGTTATCGCGGCGTAAGCGCTTCTTCTTTTCGCGACGGCGCGATGCGCTTTCGCGCGGCCATCGCAGTGTAAGCGTTTAAGGGCTCTCGAGAGCTTACTGAAAAGCAATAAAATATGCCGAACTAAAGTTCGGCGTTCCCAATTTGGTGTACCCCGATATTATACCCACTCAACTGCAGGGAAATGAGAACCTCCTACGGTGTGGTAGAATCAAAACATTAAACAGACAAGTAAGGAGGAGAATAATGAGAATACTTAGTGGGAGTCGCCCGACGGGCCATCTTCATATCGGGAATTACGTCGGAGCGCTGCAAAATTGGGTAAAACTGCAGAACGAAGGACACGAGACTTGCTATTTTGTCGCTGATTGGCACGTCCTCACAACCGCTTACGATAAAACGGAGGAACTGGCGGAGCTCTCTAAAGAGCTCGTAAAAATTCTCGTCGCCGTGGGATTGGATCCGGATAAATCTATCCTTTTCGTGCAGTCCGCGATAAAGGAGCACGCGGAGCTGTGCTTACTCTTTTCTATGATCACCTCCGTGCAGCGATTAGAAAGAATTCCAACGTATAAAGAGGCCAAGGAGCAAGTTAAGGGGACGACCGATATCAATACCTCCGGCTTTCTCTTGTATCCTGTCCTCCAAGCCGCGGATATTTTGATGTATCTGGCCGACGGTGTGCCCGTAGGCGAGGACCAGTTGAGCCACATCGAACTGACGCGAGAGATCGCGAGGCGGTTTAACTTTATCTATAATTGCGAACTGTTCCCGGAACCGGCCTCCTTGCTTTCCAAGTTCCCAAAGCTGTTGGGGAGCGACGGGCGCAAGATGTCCAAAAGTTACGGTAACGTCATCCTCATCGACAACAACGAAAAACAGTTGACCGAACAGATCTTGCCGATGATCACCGATCCCGCCAGAAAGCGTAAAACCGACCCGGGGAATCCGGAAGTCTGTCCCGTATGGGATTACCACAAAGCCTTTGGAGTCACGCCGGAGCAAAGCGCGCTGATCGTCGACGGATGTACCCACGCGAAAATCGGATGTATCGAGTGTAAACGGATCTTGATCAAAAATATGGTTGCGATTTTCGCGCCGATATGGGAAAAGATCCGGTTGATCGACCAAAGCCCGGGGTACATCGAACAGATCATCTTTGACGGAAACGATAAGGCCCGCCGTATCGCCAAATCGACGATGGAAAAAGTCCGGGCCGCCGTCAACCTACTTTTCTAGTCACGTTCCGCGGCGATGTGTCCGGAAGAATTCACCTTTAAGATCGAGCAGTTCGAGGGGTCTTTAGACCTCTTGCTCTTTCTCGTGAAAAAACGCGAGATGGATATCCGAGACATACAGATCGCGGTGATCGCGGACGACTTCATCGCCTACCTGGACCGGCTTAAAAGCTTGGACTTTTCCGTCACCTCGGACTTCCTCGTGATGGCCTCGTCGCTGATGGAGTTAAAATCTAAAACGCTCTTAGCCCAAGACGAAGGGAACATCGAAGAGGCGGAGTCCGCGCGGAAGAAGTTGGTCCATCAGATAGAAGAGTACGAACGATTGAAGGACTTCACGGCCTTTTTGGAGATGAAAGAGGAAGAGGCGGCGAAGACCTTTCCGACGAGAGCGAAAAAAGAGAACGCGCAGCGCTTGCTGAACCGCGAAATCCCAAATCGGTTGTTCGATGTCTTCAAACAGGCCTACCAGGAGCTCAAACTACGGGAAAAGGTCTATCGTGTGAAAGGAGAAAAGTACTCCCTGTCCAAACGCGTCGAGCAGCTTCTTCTTTGGCTGTCGGAAGGCCAAACGCTATGGCTCGAAGAACTGTTCACCCAAGCCGAGGATCGAATCGATCTCATCGTCACGTTTTTGGCCGCGTTGGAGATCATCAAGCTGGAAAAAGGGATCTACTCGGAGGAGTCCGGAGCGGCCGTCTTAAAAAAGGCTTGACCGGCGGATTGCCAGGTAAAACATCGCTACCATACCGGCATACCGTTCCTTAGAAAAGTGCCCGAAAAAGCGACGTAAAGAGAGAGGCGCGGGTCGATCTTGGTTTTTTTGCGTGTGGGGATGTTAAAATCACAGTCAATTTATGCTATACTCAGTTGATTTCTTTGTTTTTTAGGAGGGACAACAAATGGCCGAAAATCCAAATCCCAAGCCCCGATACCCCATACAAACGATCATTGACAAGCTAGGGATAAAGGCGCCGTGTTACCATTATGGCGATACGATCGCCAAAATTCCCTATACCCTTTCAGAACAACGCCCAGCGAAGAGAGGAAAGCTGGTGCTCGTCACCGCGATCACCCCGACCGCCGCCGGAGAAGGAAAGACCACAACCGTCATCGGTCTGGGGCAAGCTATGAACCGCCTGAACAAAAAAGCGATCGTCACGTTGAGAGAACCTTCCTTAGGTCCCGTGTTTGGCTTGAAAGGCGGGGCGACGGGCGGTGGCCTGTCGCAGGTCTTGCCGATGGAAGAAATCAACCTCCATTTCACCGGTGATATCCACGCGGTGACGACGGCCCATAACCTGCTTTCTGCCATGATCGACGCGCATATTCACTTCAATAACGAAACGGAGTTACTCCCCGGCTCGATCTACTGGCCTCGAGTGATGGATATGAACGATCGGTCTCTTCGCCAGATCATCGTAGGGCTTGGAGGTTCCGGGAACGGCATACCGAGAGAAGACTCTTTTCGGATCACTGTCGCCTCTGAAGTGATGGCCATACTCTGCCTGTCGAAAAGTATCCAGGACCTGAAAGAGCGCCTCGGGAACATTACTATCGGGCGAAACAAAGACAAACGCTTCGTGAAGGCGAAAGAATTGGCCGCGGAGGGCGCGATGGCAGCCTTACTGAAACATGCCCTCAACCCGAACATCGTTCAAACGACCGATGGTTCGCCGGCGATCATCCACGGGGGCCCCTTCGCCAACATCGCGCACGGCACCAACTCCATCGTGGCCACCAATACGTCGCTCAACTTTGGCGAGTACGCGCTCGTCGAATCTGGATTCGCCGCCGATTTGGGCGGCGAAAAGTTTTTGGATTTCGTCACGAAGGTCGGGGACTTCTGGCCGGATACCGTCGTTCTCGTCGCCTCGGTGAGAGCCCTGAAACTACACGGAGGCGCCTCCAAGAAAGAACTGGATCAAGAAGACTTGCCTGCCGTCCAGAAAGGAATCGAGAACCTCAAAGTACACCTCACGAATTTACGGAAATTCCGTGTTCCGGTCGTCGTTGCGCTCAACCATTTCTATAAAGACCACCCTAGCGAAATCAACTGGGTTATGGAAGAATGCGCAAAAATGGGCGCGGAGATTGCCCTGAGCGATGTGTATGGGAAAGGTGCCGAGGGAGGTTTAGACCTGGCGAGAAAGGTGGTCGACCTCTGCGAAAGAACTCCTAACCCGCAACGCATCTACTACTGGAACGAACCGATAAAAACCAAGATAGAGAGAGTGGCCAAAGAGATCTATCACGCCGGAAAGATCAACTACACCCTGGATGCGGAGAAAAAGATACGCGTCTTTTCTAAGGAGTTTGAATCTTTACCAATCATCATCGCCAAAACCCAATACTCGATCTCCGATGATCCGGAAAAACTCAACGCCCCGTCCGGTTACGAATTCACCGTCAAGGACCTTTCGCTCTCGACGGGCGCCGGCTTTATCGTCGTTTACGCCGGAGACATCATGGTGATGCCGGGACTACCTGCCGTACCCGCTGCGACAAAGATTGACGTGAATGAAAACGGGGAAATCACCGGGTTGTTTTAGTGTTTTATTAAAATAACGAGTTCGCCCTTCAGTCGAACACCATCGATGCAACGGGGGACGCCCCGGTTACCATCATAAAGCAAGCGTTTAGCGAATCGGAGCGGAACAGGCCGATACAGCTGGCCGCTTGGTGTGGGTCAAATTTTGAGGTTTAACCAAGAAACGAGGTCGGCATCGATCGCACGATTTTTAGTCAATGTAGTCATCGCGGCGTAAGCGCCTTTTCTTTCCGCGACGGCGCGATACGTATTTGTACGTGTCTTGAAAAACAGGGTTCACACGGAGGGCACAGAGAAAAGATTCTTGGGAACGCCGATATTATACCCGCCCGGTCGCTTGACCGAAAGTGGGAGATGTGTTATAATTCACGCGCATTGCGGAGAGATGGCCGAGTGGTCTAAGGCGCACGCCTGGAGAGCGTGTTACGCTAACCCCGTACGTGGGTTCAAATCCCACTCTCTCCGCCAATAAAAAAGCGCCCTTAGGGGCGCTTTTTTGGTAGCCTCGCATTATTAGCGCTTGAGTTCGTAGGCCTGCTGCAAGATCGCGTCGGCGGTCGTAACGGAGCGGGCGTTGAGCTGTAGCGCCCGTTGATAGATGATCAAGCGGGTCATCTCTTTGGCGGTTTCCACGTTCGAATACTCCAAGGCGTAAGGCTCGATCAGACCGGTTCCGCCATTTCCGGCTTCAAAGACACCGGTGAAGTTGTTCGCTTGGATTATGGGATCGAAATTGTAGGCCGTGCTGTACAGGGAAGAGATGGTTAGGGTTTCCGGTACGCGCATCTGGACAAGCGGTAAGACCGCGAGCGTAGCAGTTTTCTGATTCGAGTAGGTGCCGATGAGGTACCCGGATTTGTCGAACTCCAAACCCCGGAGACTCCCGGTGGCCCGCCCACCTTCTTGGAGTAGCTGCAAATCGTTTTGGACGCCACCCCCCGATAGGATATTGTGGAAATTGATCGCCATAGACTGCTCCGTTCCATCCAGAAGCGACCACTTCATATGCGTGGGCGTATCGGAGATCAACGCGCCGTCGCCTTTCATCAGCGAAAGGCCTTCGTACCGTCCATTCTCATCGAACCGGAGGACGCCCCCCAACAAATTCAGCTCCTCGTCCTCGAAAGAGTATTCGGCGCCGCTTTCTCCTATGAAAGAAACACTCGCGACCTTCGCGTCGTATCTGGCCGGCCGGAAGAGCCAAGTCCCTTTCGAGAGCTTTTCGAAAACGACGCCATCCTTAACGATTTCGCCTGAGCTGTTATAGAAGGTGTCGATCACCAGAACCGAGGGATCTTTGTAATCGCAAGCGGCCAACACTTCGGCCCTCGACAGCTTGAAGGTCTCACCGTTTATCTCGAAGGTTAAGAGCTGTCCGTTCCCTCCGTTAATGGAGGCGATATTTCCGGCTTTATCGAAAGTGATCGTCCCGCTGCTTCCCACAATCGGTGGGCGATCATATCCACCCTGAGACCAGTCGGTCACTTCCAGCTTGTAATGATACGTCTTGTCATCCTGGAAGACCGTGGAGAGATCGCTGACGTCTCGGTCGAAGGAGAGACGTACCTTGTAGGATACACGAGAATCGGTGGTGGAGGTCAGTTCGAACACGTGAGGTTGCGGTCCCACTTCCGACGCCATCGTTCCAAAGACTTCGAACGCGCCGGTCGCTTTCCCGCCCATCGTTTGGTATTTTACTAAATCGATCAGCTTTAAGCTATCGTAAAAGGCCGCCTTCTCTTGGGGCGTCATCCGGATCATCGCTTCCTGGTCGGGAATCTCGCCTTTCGTAATCTCTCCATTAACGATCGTAGAAGGAATTCCCAATATGTGTAGGCCAACGTCCCCTTGAACGAGGTTGAGGTTCGAAAGCACTTCGAATTTTCCTACCCGGGTGAGATAGCTGTTCATCTTAACGAGCTCCCCGTTGGCGTTCCTACGGAAGTCCCCGGCTGCGAAGAACCCGCTCCCCGCAATAGCCAAATCGCTATACCGTCCGGTGTTTTCGATGGGCCCTTGCACCATATTCCGGTCGATGGTGTTCAACATCGTGCCGGTCCCAATTTTGGCGTTAGTGGACCCCGTCAGCATATATTCGACAGCGGTTTTGAAGGTCACGCGCGAATGCTTGTACGCGATGGTATCGATATTGGCAGAGTTATTCCCGGTCACGTCGATCGCTTTCTGAAAGTTGAGCAATCCGCTTAACCCGCTGTAGAGCGCTCCGATCATTTTCTCTCACCCCTTATATGAGCATTAAGCGCTAAAACCTACCTTAACTCCTTTTCAACCCGTAAACGGTTCTCAACATATCGTCTGCGGTTTGTATAGAGCGAGAGTTGAGTTCGTAGGCCCGTTGGGATGTGATCATGCTGACCATCTCCCGGACGGCGTTCACGTTCGATTTTTCCAAATAGCCTTGAACGAAAGAGCCGAACCCATCCTGGTTGGCGATACCCTCCTGAGGTTCACCGGAAGCGGGAGTCGCGCGGTACAGGTTGTTTCCGAGCGCATCGAGCCCGGTCGGGTTGATGAATCGGACGAGCTGTATCTGACCCAACACCTCCAGCGTATCATCGGCATAGACGGCCGCCACCGTCCCATCGGACGCGAATTGTATGGCCACGGCCTCTGTCGGGACGATAATCGTTTCGTTTATGATCCGATATCCCGTGTTCAGGACCAGCACGCCTTCGTTATCGAGCTTGAAGGCGCCGTCGCGAGTGTACGCCGTCGTGCCGTCCTGAAGCTGAACCTGCATGAACCCGTCGCCCGAAATCGCTACATCGAGCTGGCTGCCGGTCTCTTCGATATTCCCTTCGGTGAAGATACGGCTTGTGGCCGCCACCCGAGAACCCAAACCGGTGTAAACGCCCGAAGGCAGCGTTGAGGTTTGGGCCAAAACGGGGACTCCGGCGTTTTGCGCGTATTGGTAGAACAGATCGACGAACTCCGTCCGCACCCGCTTGAATCCGGTCGTATCGGTGTTCGCCAGGTTGTTGGAGATCGTATCGAGTTTATGCTGTTGGCCGGTCATTCCTGTGGCGCCGCTGTATAACGCTGTGATCATGATCTCACCTCAATGTATGGAAAATACTCTTCCCGTCCTATTTTTCACTACGATTTCTTAAACTGCTAACGCGTCGGACCCACCTTGTTTACCGCCGCGTCCAACAACTGGTCCTCCGTCGTGACAACCTTCTGCGAGATGTCGAAATGCCGTTGTGCGGCGATCAATTTCACCATCTCATTGATCGCGTTGACGGTAGCTTTTTCTTGGTATCCTTGATAAATACGACTCTCTGTGTCTAGCTGCGGTTCTCCGGAACGCGTTGTGGGCTGATACAGGGTGTATCCGACTTTGCGGAGGTGTCGGACCGACTCGAAAGAGTAAAGGCCTAACCTCCCCTGGATCACCCCATCCTGCAGGATGAAACCCTGGGGATCGACGACGGTATTGAAAGAAAAGGGGATCATGTCGCCTACATCGTTCAAGAAGGGATCGTTTTGGTCATTGACCAAAATATCCTGCGCGTTGATTTTGGCGTTTCCGTTCCGGGTATAGTAGACATCGCCGTTCGGTTTCTGGATTGCGAAAAACCCATCTCCATCGATCGCGAAATCGGTGTTGACCTCTGTCATTTCCATCGCGCCTTGGGTATGGTCCGCGCGGACTTCATCCAACGTCACCCCGCGCTCGAGCGTACCTAAAGGCGTCCGTTTTTGTCGACCGTCTTTGGCCTCTATTCTCAGGATTTCATGCTGAAGATAGGATCGGAACGCTTGAACGTCCCGTTTGAAACCGGTGGTGTCCACGTTGGCAAGATTATTGGAGGCGTTATCCACGATCGCCTGATCCACAAGCATTCCCATAGCTGCGGTATAAATTCCTCTGACCACGTTCTCCCTCCCGGCTTCTGCGCGACAACACGAATAACGGGAACAACCCGTAGGCGCCCACCGATTCATGTTTCGCCAAAAGTAATAGAAAATCCTAACCGGCTGGAATTCGCGTCGCTGCCAGCTGACTCACCCTCAAGACCCGGACTGAGCGCGGCAGTGCAGTCGGGGGGCGGTGTCGTAGTGGGCGAGATTAAGCCTTTTCTGAAAAGGGCTTCACGGCAGACCAACCGATCTGGTCGAGGTAAGAAAAGCCAAGCAAAGGAATGTTTTCCGGACTGCCCTGAGACAGAGCCTCCAGTTTTAGAACGGCCGGTATCGCTTCCTGCAGTTTCCGGTGAGAAACCCCGCCACCGCTCAATAGGATCTTACTTTCGAAGAGTTCGGAGATGATCTCCGGAGAGAGAGGCTGAATCACTGACTTAATCAGTTGTATGATCTCCTCCACGTACTCGTTGAGGTATTGTTCGGCCTCGGTTTTTTCCACCACGATTGAAACGGGAAGTCCTGTTATTTTACTCTTCCCGTTTAATAAAATCGTTTCGGTCTCTTCACGGGGGGTGAAAAAACGCTCTAACATCGACAAAGAGCGTTCCCCGATATCGATCTCATACCGTTTCTTCAACTCGCTCACGAGAGAGGACTGTTTCTCTTCCAACAGCCCCTTTTTCGTCTTCCCCGCGATGACCCGGCCGGAACTCAGTACGGCGATGTCTACCTTTCCGGCCCCGATATCGATGACCAGTCGCGCCTTGTTCTCTCGGAAATCGATTTGATATCCACCGTATATCGCGTAGGCATGGGGTAAAAGAAAGGCGTGAGGAATCCGGATCGAATGGGCGATATTCATAAAGGCTCGCTTTTCTACAGTATTGATAAAGGGCGAGACGGAAAAGACCACGGTCGGCTTTTTGAACAGGCCTAACATCCTTTCTTTCTGGAGCAGGATCTCCAGCCAAGAAGCCAACAACCCGTCGTAAAAGAGACTGCCCTTCTGAACCGGCTGGGCGATGAAGGACCTCGGCGTCAGGCCGAAGGCATTTCCGGTCTTTCCGGCGAGCGCTTTAGCCTCTTCCCCGTAGGCGAAGATACGGTCGTTTTCGATCGCCAGATAAGATGGGAGATCCCAAACGATCCCTCTCAAGGAGGAAAAGACGCGTAGTTGCGACGTGCCACAATCGATATAGACCAGTTCTTTCATCTATCCCTCCGTGACGGACTCTGTCGCTAACCGATGAAGGCACATAAACCCTTGAGATATGATAGGCAGATCCTCTTTATTCACTTTTTTGAAGAACGCTTGAACCAGCACGTTGAACCCGTCGGAGGCTTCTTCGCAGATCTGCCTTCCTTTCGCTTTCAAGGAGACGTCGATCACTCGTCGATCCACTTTGGAATGCTCGCGTTTGAGCAAATCCCGGCGTTCCATCTGATCGATCAAAGCGGTCATATTGCTCTTCGTGGTATTGAGAAATCTCGAAAGCTGATTCATGCTCTTCGGGCCCTTGAGATAGAGGAAAAGCAGAATAAACAGTTCGGAAGTTTTCAGATTTCTCATTTGAACGGCCGGTTTAAAATAATCGGCAAAGTAACTGACGATTTCGAAGAGGCTTTCGAAAACGACGGGAGTCGCCAGCACATCGTTTCCCTCGTACGGATTCGTCATCCCATTCCTCCTTCAGAAAGCCGTTAAGGCGCCTTCCCCACCCTGACGTCGGAACGAAAAAAACCCTTCTGGGCTTGATCAGAGCAGCGTATAGAACATTATAGCACAGAAACAGAAAAAACCGAACGGCCAGGGGCCTCGCTTCTGGAGCGCCGAGCTCCCGGGAACGCCGCTGGGAACGCGAACTTCAGTTCGGCAAGTTTTTTCCCCGAACGCCCCTGGGAACGCGAACTTCAGTTCGGCAAGTTTTTTCCCCGAACGCCCCTGGGAACGCGAACTTCAGTTCGGCAAGTTTTTTCCCCGAGCGCCCCTGGGAACGCCGAACTTTAGTTCGGCATGTGTCCTATGTTTCCTTCGCGTTCTCTGTGTTCTCCGTCGAGAACTCTGTTCTATTCTCAAGACATGCTAACTTATAAGTTGGAGTTCCCAGAGAGGCAGGCCGACTGGAAGTCGGCCCCACAAAAAGAAGAAGCGCTTACGCCGCGATGACAAACGAAAAATCGCGCGATCGATTCTGGCCACATTTTTAGAGTACACCCCATAAATTGACACATTCGCCTTTTATTCGAATTTCAAAATCGTGTTATAATCGAGAGCCAACGCGACAAAACTTGAGAATCTCACGAGAATCTCATTTGATACAGGAGGAGCAAACTATGAAAGAAATGACTAAACGTTTTCTATCCGATGCTTTCGCGGGAGAGTCCCAAGCGCATATGAAATACCTCATTTTCGCGGAAGAAGCGGCCAAAAAAGGCTTACCGAGATTGGCGAACCTGTTTCGAGCGATCGCGAAAGCCGAGTACGTCCACGCAAAAAACCATTTCGTGGCCTTGGGGCACTTAGGCTCGATGGAGCAAAACTTGCAAGCCGGGATAGACGGAGAGAGCTTCGAGATCGCCGAAATGTACCCCGTCTATTTGGAAGCCGCTAAGCTGCAGGGAGAAAAGGAAGCCGTCCGCAGCAACCATTTTGCCTTGGAAGCCGAAAAGATCCACGAGAAGATGTACGAAAAAGCGAAAGCCCTGGTTCGGGAAGGAAAAGATTACACGGCCGCGAAAGTGTACATTTGCCCCGTTTGCGGTCACACCACGGAAGACGGAGTCCCGGACAAGTGCCCGGTCTGCGGGGTGCCCGGATCCAAATTCATCGCTTTCGAAGCCTGAACGAGCGATGTAATCGATCAATAGGAGACGCGCGTTGCGGCGTCTCTTTCTTTGGGAGGGAGAAATGTGAGAAAAGGAATACGCGAAATAGCGGGACGTTTTTTTGTCTTTGGAGCCGGAACGAATGGAGAAAAGGGCGCGATCCCGCCCGAACTTCTGGAATGGTCGCGGAAGGGAGTCTCGGGGGTCATTTTTTTCGCTCGAAACCTGGTCGAACCGCTACAAGTATGGAACCTCACCCGACTGGTTCGAGAGCTGTTTCCTTTCGAACCCTTCATCATGTCTGACGAAGAGGGCGGAGACATCAAACGGCTCACGTCCGGGGTGACGAGGGGAATCAACGCCTTTGGGCTCGCCGCCACGGGCAACCCGGAAAATGCCCGACGGATGACCCAAGCCATCGGAGAAGACCTGCGCGCGGTGGGTATCAACACCGCCCTGAGCCCCGTGCTGGACGTCAACAGCGAGTCGGAAAACCCGATCATCGGTTCGCGCGCTTTCTCGGATCGGCCGGAAACGGTGATCGAATACGCGAGGCCCTACGCGCAAGGGTTCAAGGAATTCGGCATCCTGACCGTCGGGAAACACTTTCCTGGCCATGGTCCGGCGAAAGTGGACTCCCACTTGGACCTGCCCGTCGTCGACCTTTCCAGAGGGCAGCTCGAAGAGCATCTCCGCCCCTTCGCCACGTTGGTCCGAGAAGGGCTGTTGGATATGATTTTGAGCGCCCACATCCTGTACCCTCAAATAAGCGACGAACCCGCCACACTCTCTCGCGTCTTTCTCACCGAAATCCTCCGAAAGGACCTCGAGTTCGACGGACTAGCGATCACCGACTGCATGGAAATGAATGCGATGAAAGTGCGTTTCGGTGTGGAGCGAGCCACCGTCCGCGCTTTCAACGCAGGGATGGATTTGATCTTGATCAGCCACACGCCGGAACTGCAGAGAAAAGCGATGGCCGCCTTCATCGACGCGGTAGAAAGTGGAGAAATCTCGTATCGGCGAGTCGAAGAAAGCCTGGAACGCATCGAAAGGGTACGCAGCCGGTTATACGCTCAAACCCCACGTTCGGAACGATCCCTCCCATTTAGCCAGGTTGTGGACTACTTTGGTAGAAAAACCGAAGAGCTGGATATGAAACTCGCTGAAGAGAGTATAGCGATCCACCATGGAGAGATGCGTCCCTATCTAAAAGACGAACCGATCTTCGTGTTCGACTTTATGCCCACGATCACCGGAATTGGCGAAGAGAATACGACGGCAATCGCTATGAAAACCGCATTCGGCGAACGATTCGCGCAATTTGATTACTATACCCTTCCTTACGCAGAGTCCGCAAAAGAGGTTTTGGACCGTATCGAGGGAAAACGTGGCCGTATGATTCTCATCACCCGAACCAGGGGCAAGGCGCCTGCCCAGAAGGTGCAAGACTTGCTAAACACGCTCTGTGAACGGTTCCCAGACAACCTTCACGTGAGCGGACGGGACCCTTACGATATCAGCGTGGTCGAGCGCTCGAAAACGGCTATAGCGACATTTGGCCTTTCCCCTTACCAATTGAAAGGCCTGATGCGGGTTTTATCAGGCGATTCGACACCCAAAGGCCGAATGCCGACCATGCTGTAAAGGGCTTTCAGAGGGACGCGTACGCGAAACTGATAGAAAGAACGGCGCTGCCGTGTAGGACAATTTTTAGGGTGACATAACTAAGAGGTTCATCGCGGGGTAACCAAGTAGGGTCAAGAGAAGGCGCCATGAAGACAGAGATGTACCGCTCTCGATTTCTGTGTGTGAGTGTCCTTCACACTACCTGGCAGCTTACCCTCTCCCGGTTTCCTTCTCCTGCCACCTCAAACCGTACGTGCGGATTTCCCGCATACGGCTTTCCAAACGGCTTCGTCAAATGGGTTATGTGACCTTTAACCGGTGAGCGCTTTCGGTCGCTGGGCGCCTCCCTACTCCACCTCTGCCGGTCATCCCCGTTGGCGCGTGTAATATTCGGGCGAGGAGGGTCTCTCCAGTTGCCTGAAATGTCCTTGTAACCGTGCTGTCGCTTGCACCCCACTGGAAGAAAGTCCCGTTTCAGTCAGTCTTCAGAACTTCCTGCTGTCTTCGCTGGGTCCCGATCAGCTCGACTTCCGAATCCACGCTTTTCGAGGCTACTATACGTTCACGGTTGTTACGGCCCGGTTACTCGCTCACCACCCTTTCCGTGGCTTTGTCAACAGACTCCAGAACAGTTCGTTTCCTCCCTGCCTGCTGTCCAAGCTACGGGGTTCTGACTTTTTCCCCGGCAGGCTTGCTTCCTTCCTGCTGAACATTTCCGCCTTATCTGGACGTACAGGGACCCCGCGATACGCATTTTGTTTTTTAAGACGCCGCGATTGACATATACAGAAACGTATCGCGCCGTCGCAAGAAGAAAGGACGCTTACGCCGCGATGACCACGTGGACTTAAAATCGTCTGCGTGATTTTAGTTATGTTTCTGGATTACACCCCATAGCTTGACCCACACGCGCTGCCTTTTGGCCGCGCCGCCTGTGCGCATAAAGGCCTACCCTTCGCGCAGCCCTAGCAGACTATTCGGCCATAAGGAGCCGGACCGCCGCCTCGAGCTCCACATCTATGCCGTTCGCGACTCTGATCGCGTTCTCTACGGTCATCGGAATACGTATCGTGGGGGCCACACCTCCTACGCCATCCCGACTGTCGAGCTGTACCCTCCCGTCTTCGCCTAACGATTGCCCACAAGGCCAATGAACGGTCAACGAACCGGGCATCACGGCCACGGAACCGCTGAGCCCGAAGGACCCGTTAGTCCCGAAGAAACCCAAAGTATCCCCGTTGGGAAGGTTGCGAATACCCATAGCGATCCCCTCGCCCGAACTCACGCAGCGGCTGTTGACCAATGCGATGACCCTTCCTGTGTATTGGTCGGGGGCAGGGCGGATGTACAACGCCTCCGTGTCATTTTCGGCGTCCGCCATCATCCGTTCAAACCGCTTCGTATTCTTGTTATAGCCCAATTGGTACTCGTAGAATGTCGGCTCCGGATAGAAAGAGCCGAGGATCTGCGCCGCCATTTCGTCCAAACCGCCGACGTTGTTGCGCAGGTCAACGATGATTCCACGGGTAGGCGTCTCGATCGCCCGCTTAATGGCTTTTCTAAACAAGTCCAACGTGGAAGGGGCGCTTCCCGCATTCGCCAAATCGGCGTCGAGCTCACCCCATACCCTGATATAGAGGATTTTGTCTTCGAGGAGGGCCGTTTCCACCATCGATTCCGGAAGCGGGTCGGGATTTGGTTTGTCGATGAAGGCATCGCGCACACCGTCCGACAGGATGGCGCTTGGGTAACTTCTTTTGAAGGTCACCCCTTCGTCTTCATAGGCGCGAAGACAAACGGTTTTTGGTTCAGCGTCGGCTTCATTGGCGAAGGCCATCGTGACAACAGCGCCAACGGGGGCGCGAACGAAATACCAAGTCCTCTTCAGGTCCAAGTCTTCGTCTGTGGCGGAGTTGCCCGCAAAGGCGGTCGAAACTCTATCGAACGCGGGTTTCGCGCTCTCGCCGTTCCATTCGAGGATTTCGGCTCTAGGCCGAATTCCCGCCTCCCAAGCGGCGCTTTTCGCGTCGACCCACGTGATAATGAGCTGCCCATCGGCCACCTTCGCAATTGAAAAACCGAACCCTCCGCCCACGTGCTTTTCGTCGATTTCGATCAGGTTGGTGCAGCTGACGTGCCCGTCCGGAATAACGTGCAGGTACTCTCGCAGGGCGAGGTAGTAGCTTTCAAAGTCCCCTTTTTCTTGCGCGCGCTCGATTCTTGCGTAAGACCTCTCCCAAAGCGTATTCCATTGAATGCCCTTCCACTCGGTGAACGCGTACTCCTCCTCCAACCGTTGGTGAAGGAGAGAAAAGGCTTCGGTCCAAGCGAGTTGCGAAAAATCGCTGACTTCCGGCTCGAACGGGTCACCGCCTATAGTCGCGAGTGCTATCGCCGTGAAAAGAAAGAGCGAGCCCATCGCGATCTTCCATTTCTTTAACCATTGAATCCCTTGTATCATCGAACACCTCCCACACGGCTTCGCTTTCTGCAGACGTTTTCTGCCTTAACGGGGCGAATCTTCCGTGCTTGCGCCTATCGATTTTACACCAAACGGAGGGGGAAAAAAAGAGGGCGGGCTTCTGATGGGTATACACTCCCCTTTATCACGCCAAAACCGAGAACACCGAATTTCCCTTAAACGTGTTATAATTTCGTTGAAAAAAGACGGGGAGACAACTGTTGATGCGGGTATTTCTATTCGGTTACTACGGCTTTGAAAATTTCGGGGACGAACTCTTGTTGAGGAGCGCGCTCAAGCTCTTAAAAGACCTTCCCATCGAACGCATCGATATGTTGTTTCCACAAAAAGGGTCGCGAAAAGTGTTTGGGTTGAAGATCAAGCAAATCCCGAGGAACTCGCCGTTCGGGATCCTTCACGCCCTGAAGGCGTGCGATATCGTCATCGGGGGCGGCGGCGGGATCTTTCAAGACGAAACCAGCGCGAAGAGTTTCTCTTACTATGATTTTTTAGTATCGACCGCCTTCAGACATAAAAAACCGGTCTATCTCTTAGGACACGGTATAGGCGCTATACGTAACCCACGTAATTATCGCCGCTTGCGAAAAATACTGGCGCATCCTCTCTGCGTCGGATACTTCCGGGACGCCATTTCCGCCCGGTACGCCGCCCATTTTTCTGCCCTGCATTCCAGAGGTTCGGACCTCGCCTACGGTACGCTTTCTAACCGCGAAAAGATCCGGACGACCCCGGACAAGATCGGGTTGATGCTCAAATACCCGGTCAAAGCGATCGAAGAATTCATCGAGCCCTTAAAACTCGAGGGCTACAAAGCGATCGATCTGCTGGTTTCCTTTCCAAAAGAGGAGTTGATCCAGGCAGAACGGAACGCCGCCGTTCTGTCAAAGGATTTTTTCGTACGTATGCCCCAAACAACGGGAGGACAGCTGATCGACGATATCTCCTCGTGCTCGCTCCTCGTCACAGAGAGATTGCATGGAGTCATCGTAGCCTCATATTTTGGGATTCCCTTTATCACGCGTTCGAGTTTCAAAGCGCGGGCGTTTTTACGGGACTTTAAAGCCTATCGGGCGTTCTATGACGACTTCAACCGTATGGAGGTCTGGGGCGCGATGACCGAACTGAAAAAAATCGACTTTCACAATCAAAATGCCGAATTCACGCGCTCTAACTTGGAAAAATACCAGAAGATGGTCCATTCATTCACCAACAGATTCTTGAAATAGAAGAACGAAAGGAGAAGATATCTTGGCGATCCTATCTTTCAGCGGAGGAATACACCCTCCCGATCGTAAGGAATTGGCAAAAGACCAACCGATTCGAGAAGCTCCGATTCCAAAAACTTTTTACCTGTTCGTCAACCAGAACAGCGGAAAACCCCCGGCGCTAACGGTGAAAAAGGGAGATGCCGTAAAGACCGGACAGAAGATCGCGCAAGCCCAGGGACCCGTCTCCGTACCGCTCCACTCGCCCGTGACCGGTATCGTGTCGGATGTTAAAAAGATGATGCATCCGGTCACGCAAAAACCCGAGGAGTTGCTCGTAATTGACAGAGAAACGGATGCATACGACTTTCTCGAGCCCCTAACCGGCTGGGAGACCTATGATACAGAAAAATGCCACACGCTGCTATATGGGCGGATCAAAGAAGCCGGGATCGTCGGTTTGGGTGGCGCCACCTTTCCTTCGCATTTTAAGTACGTCGAGGCGATGAAAAAGCCGGTGGACTATGTGATCCTCAACGGCGCGGAGTGCGAGCCCTACCTGACGATCGACTATCGGTTGATGGTGGAACATCCCGCAGAGATCGTCAAAGGCTTGGAAATCCTGTTGAAGATATGCGGCGCGAAGCACGGGTATATCGGCTTAGAGGACAACAAACCCGAAGCCTACGAAGCGTTGCGCAAACACGCGAACGGACGAATCGAGCCGGTGTTACTGAAGACCAAATACCCGCAAGGCGGTGAAAAGCAGTTGGTCTACGCGCTCACCAAAAGGGCCGTTCCGGTCGGTGGTTTTCCATTCCACGTGGGGTCGATCGTCCATAACGTCGCGACGGCTTTTGCCATCTACGAGGCCGTGGAAAAGGGGAAGCCGTTGATTGACCGCGGTCTGACGATCACGGGCGAAGGAATCTCCAAACCCAGCAACCTCTGGGTCCGACTCGGCACGCCCATCCAAGAACTGATCGACTACGTGGGTGGTCTGAAGTCGGAGGGGGGAAAAGTGATCCTCGGCGGCCCGATGATGGGCATCCCGATCAAAGACCTCGCGCTGCCCGTGATGAAAGGGACCTCCGGTATCCTGGTTTTACCGCCGGAAATGGTTCAAGAGATCGATGAGGAGACCTGTATCAACTGTGGAAAATGTCTGATGGCCTGCTCTTTGAAATTGGAACCCAACTTCCTCGTGAAGCTGGTGAAGGCGAAAAAATTCGACGAGGCCTACAAATACGGCGTCCTGAACTGCTGCGAATGCGGCAGCTGCGCCTTCGTATGCCCCTCTAAGATCGAACACGTGAAGCATTTCAAATTGGCAAAAAAACTCCATGCCACCCTTAAGGGAGGGAGGTCATAATGGCCACGGTTCTGAGCACTTCTCCTGCACCTCACATTCGTGTAAAAGACACGGTTCCGAAAATAATGGTCGACGTGTTGATCGCGTTAGTTCCCGCGGTTCTCTTTGCCGTGTACGCCTTCGGGTGGACCGCTTTGTGGCTTTGCGTGATCGGCGCGCTGAGCGGAGAACTGATAGAGTACGCGATTCTGCGTTTTATAAGAAAAAAGAAAAAAACCCGCCCCGATGGCAGCGCGGCTGTGACAGGCCTGCTCCTGGCGATGAACGTCAGCGGTTCCTTTCCCTGGTACTTGCTGATCTTAGGCGTCCTCGTAGCAATCGGTATCGCGAAGCACACCTACGGCGGGTTAGGAAACAACCCGTTCAACCCCGCGCTCATCGGCCGCGTCTTCCTTTTCGTTTCTTTCCCTGTTCAAATGTCGACTTGGGCGCCACTCCAAAACGCAGTCTCCACGGTGGTCACCTCCGCGACACCCCTAGGCGTCCTGAAACAAAAGGGCTTCGAAGAAGCCGCCAGGCATATCTCCACGCTGGATATGTTCATCGGAAACATGCAGGGCTGCCTCGGGGAAGTCAGCGCTTTGGCGTTAATCATCGGATTCGCCTATCTTTTGTGGAGGAAACGTGTGAACCCGATCATTCCCCTCGCCTACCTCGGAACGGTGTTTCTCTTCTCTTCCCTATTCTTCTGGATCAACCCGAACCTATTTGGCTCTCCGATCTTTCACTTATTAAGCGGCGGGCTTATGCTCGGCGCGCTGTTTATGGCCACCGATATGGTCACCTCTCCGGCCACGATGAAAGGCGCCTTCATCTACGGGGTCGGTTGTGGAGTCCTGACGATGCTCATACGGTGTTTTGGCGCATTACCCGAAGGGGTCTCTTTCTCCATTCTCATCATGAACGCGTGCAAACCCTTGATTGACAAGATTTCTAGACCGAAACCTTTCGGCTATGTCGCTCCGGAGGTGAAGAAAAATGGGTAACTACGTGAAAACCGGACTCATTCTGATGGCTTTTACGTTGGTCGTTGGCGTGTTGTTAGCCGGCATCTACGTGCTCACGAAGGAGCCTATCGAAAAAGCCGACCTCAGCAACCAACTGAGGGCGATGAAAACCGTTTTAACGGACCCGAATTCCGGTCGATCGGTCGTCCCTGAGCAGGAAATCCCGACATCGACGGCCCAGTTGGAAAAAATGATATGGCGCAAGGCCGACAGTGAAACGGTTTTTTCGTCCTCGGTGTGGAAAGGGGCGATCTATAGCCCTATCTATCATATTAAGTCCACAGAGGGCAAAGAGATCGCGATCGTATCCGCCGGGGCAACTGGATACGGGGGCGATGTCAAGATCCTGGCCGCGTTTATCCAGGCCGAGAAGGGATTCGACCTTTTCCGGTTAGAGGTGATGGACTTTTCTCAAGAAACTCCGGGGCTTGGGGCAAAAATCTCAGAGGAGGGGGTGAAGGCGCGCTTCTTCGATTTCACCACGGAAAACCTCGAGCGAGGGTTGAAGGTGGACAAGGACACAGGAATCGGCTCCCTGTCTTCGCCCGCGGGGATCAGAGAAGCAAAGAAGGACGGCATCATCTATGTGAGTGACCTGATGACAGGCGCCACGATCACGCCCCGCGCGGTGGCGAACGCGGTGAATACGATTACGGAGTACCTCAGCGCAGAATGGGGTGAGAAATAATGACCGATAAAACGCTCGGTTCCGAAACGCAGAAGAAATTTTTTGACTTTTCGATCCTTACCAGCGGCATTTTTGCTAACAATCCGACCTTTATCCAGGTGATCGGTATGTGCCCGACGTTGGCGACGACAACCAACGCGATCAACGGGTTGGGGATGGGAGTGGCCACGCTCTTCGTCATGGTGATGTCCAACCTTATGCTGTCTGTGGTCCGGAAATGGACCCCGGATAAAATACGAATCCCCATTTTTGTCATCATCATCGCGGGTTTCGTGACGATCATCGATCTGTTGATGCACGCGTTCACATACGACCTTTGGAAAACACTCGGCATCTTTATCCCGCTGATCGTCGTGAACTGCATCATTATGGCGCGCGCGGAACAGTTCGCGAGCAAGAACAACGTCGTGGATTCCATCTTAGACGGTATCGGCAACGGTATCGGATTCATCGGCGCGTTGGTGCTCGTCGGGTCGATACGCGAACTTTTAGGAAACGGAACGATCTTCGGCGTAACCGTTTGGGGAGAAGCCTTTCGAGTTTTCCTCGTGATCCTTCCACCGGGCGCCTTTATCACGTTGGGCCTACTGCTCGCGCTCTTCAACTGGGCCGGGATCGAAAGAAAAAAAGCGGAAAAAAAGAGAGCCGAAGCTCTGAAAGCGGCTCGGGCGGGTGAGAAAGCATGAAAGTCTTTACGATCTTCTTCGCAGCCATACTGGTGAACAATTTTGTGCTCCAGAAATTTTTAGGCATCTGTCCGTTCTTAGGAGTCACGAAAAAGATAGACACAGCGACGGGTATGACGATGGCGGTCATTTTCGTCATGATTTTGGCCAGCCTGATTACTTGGCTGCTGAACGGGTTGTTGGAGGCTTTGGGCATCGGGTTTTTAACCACCATCGCCTTCATTCTCGTGATCGCAGTTTTGGTTCAGTTCGTCGAAATATTCTTGAAGAAGAGCTCACCGGCGTTGTATCAAGCCTTGGGCATCTACTTACCGCTGATCACCACGAACTGCGCCATACTCGGTTTGACCCTTATAAACGTGCAAAACCAATATTCGCTGCTCGAGACAGTCTTCAATTCTTTGGGCGCTGGAGTGGGATATGGGATGTCTATGATCCTCTTCGCGGGGATACGAGAACAACTCGACTTGGTGGAAATCCCGGAACCTTTCAAAGGGTTTTCGGGAGCTTTGGTTACGGCCGGACTTATGTCGATGGCCTTCATGGGGTTCAACGGTATGATCAAATTGTGAGGTGATGCGCTATGGCCGTCTTTTTATACACGATCCTGATATTGGGAACGATCAGTTTTTCGTCGGGGGTCTTCTTGGCGTTCGCGGCGAAAAAATTCGAAGTGAAGGAAGACCCTCTGCTGAAAGAAGTGCTAGCCGCCTTACCGGGCGCCAATTGCGGCAGTTGCGGTTTCGCGGGGTGTGAAGGATTCGCTAAGGAGATCCTCAAAGGAGCTGTAAAGGCCGATATATGCATACCCGGTCGTAAATCGGGCTCACCGGAAAAGATCAAGGTCATCCTGGACAATCGACCGAAATGAACAAACTGGCGATGGTCGAAGCCCTCCTGTTCGCCTCAAAAAGAGGGATCGATCTGAATCAGCTCTCTCAAATCATCGAAAGCCCTAAAGCCGAAGCGCTCAGTCTGCTCGAGGAGCTTCGGGAAAAATACGCTCAGGAAACGCACGGGGTGAAGCTGGGGCAGGTTGGGAAGCTCTATTCGTTCTACACGAAGCCGGAGTATGCGGAAACCGTGGCCAAACTGGTGATCCGCCCGATGGAAAAGCTGACGCCGAGTCAATTGGAGGTCCTCGCGGTCGTTGCGAAAAAGGGACCCGTGAAGAAATCGCAGATCGATGAAATACGGGGGAAAGGATCGGACAATCAGGTGATCGAGCTGCTCGCCATGGGGCTGGTACGCCGAAAACGGGCGAAAGGGCCCGGAAGGCCTTTCGCCTATAGCGTCACCGAATTGTTCTACGATCTCTTCCACCTGTCCGACGAAGAACTGAATCGGTATAAGCTACCACCCGAAGACGAAGAGACTGTTGCAGGGCCGGAGCTCGCCGCGGATGAGTCTGAGAACGAAGAAGAGCCTATTGACCCCGAACCCAACTCAGTCGTGTAGAAACATATATCCGATTGAGAAGAAGCCCTTCGCCAGTTTTAAACCATCTCGGTTTGCGGAAGATGCAACTTTGAAACTATAACATCTCAGAAACTTGAGGTTCTCAAGGGAGCATTCCAAAATGTTGGCGAAATAGAAGTGTAGTCATCGCGGCGTAGAAGGGGCAAAGGGCGGATCGCGGGGTCCTACAAAACCACTTACCCCGCGATAACACACACGGCATCGCGGCGTAAGCGCCTCTTCTTCGCGCGACGGCGCGATACGCGTTTGTACGGGCCTATCGTGGCGTAGAAGAGGCAAAGGGCGGATCTCCTCCTCTTATCTTTTTTTTGCGCCTCAATATAATACTCACGCACACTCGCGACTTTACTAATAGAAGATGTGTTATAATCTTTCAACAGTGATAAACGGAGGATAGAGATGAAAGAAGAGATCATAAGCCGTGTCGACAAGCTTCTGGCATCGATGGCCGAGTCGTCGGTCGACGCCGTGTTGATAGCGAACGAAGAGCATTCGACGAAAAATCTTCGCTATTTCAGTAATTTCACCGGTTCCACAGGTTATTTGTTGATTTCGCGGGATAAACAAATGATCTTTACGGACTCCCGCTATTGGGAACAAACCCTCGCTCAGTCACCGCTTACCCTCGAAAAGATAAAGGAATTACGCACACGTCCCTTCGTGGCTCGCTTTTTCCAGAACTACAAACGGATAGGATTCGAAGCGAAAGCGCTCACAGTCGACTTTTTCAACGGTTTTGAAGCGCTTCTGCCCCCCGATGTGGAATGGATACCCGTCGACGGGATGATCTCCGAGATCCGCTGCTCTAAGTCCGTCCTCGAAAAGAATAAGATCGTCGAGGCCAACAAGATCGCGATCGACGCGTTTAAAAAGGTGATAGGGGAATTGAAGGTAGGGATGACCGAAAAAGAGGTCGCGATCGCTTTGGAGTTTCAAATGTTGAAGCTCGGTGGGGAAGATAAATCTTTCGGCACCATCGTCGCGTCGGGTTGGCGGAGCGCGTTACCCCACGGGGCCGCCTCGGATAAAAAGATCGAAAAAGGGGAGTTTATCGTATTCGACTTCGGCTGTTTTTTGGGCGGGTATTGCTCGGATATCACCCGAACCATCGCCCTCGGAAAACCCAGCGATGAGATGTTAGAGGTCTACGATATCGTCAAAAAAGCGCAGAACAGCGCCGAGCGTGCCGCGAAGGCAGGGATGAGCGGGAAAGACATCGACACGATCGCTCGCGACATCATCACTAATGAGGGTTACGGGGAGTATTTCGGGCATGGCTTGGGCCATGGGATAGGGCTCGAAGTGCACGAAGAACCTCGGGTCTCGCAAATCAACACCAATGCGCTACCCGTGGGAGCGGTCGTCACGATCGAACCGGGGATTTATTTACCTAACCGGTTTGGCGTTCGGATAGAGAACGATATTTTCCTCGGGTTGGAAACAACCGAGGTTTTAACCGTCTTTCCGACGGATTTAATCATTGTTTGAATTCCAAAACAATTAAGGAAAAATGCGGAGGTGACAACATGGAAGAAGAGAAAATGACGGTATCTCCTTCTCAAATGAAGGACGAAAACCAACCGGTGCAGAGCAAAGAAACCCAGTACGGATCCGTAGAGATCGCCGATTCCGTTATCCTCGATCTGGTGAACGTCGCGCTTGGGAAGGTAGAAGAAATCGTCAAAGACCAAAAGAAAGAGAAAAAAGCGGTGGCGATGGATAGAAAAGGCAACGAAAACACCGTGTCGATAACCGTCAGCACGAAATTGATGCTGAGTAAAAGCATTCGCGAGGTAGCGGAAAAGATACAAAGGACGATCAAGGAAGAAGTGGAGGGTATGACCGGCTTGATTAAGGTCGAAAAGGTCACGATCAATGTGCTAGACGTGGCGTTAATGCTGAAAGAAGAACCCCAGATACCCACCTTTTCCGATGACGAACCCGGTGAGCACCCCGAAAAAAAGGGCTAACGACATGAACAAAGTTATCCTGAGATGGGTGACGATAACAGGCATAGCGATTTTTTTTATCAGTGTGGGTTTTTGGATCGTGTCCTTCCCTTTCGGTTGGGCCAAATGGTTAGCAGAAAACGATTGGATCAGCGCGTTATTTCGCATCTTTTTGACGGCGGTCGGCATCCTAGTGTTTTGGTGGGCGCACACGAAACGAGAGCGATTCCTGTCGGTCATTCAAGAGGAGGGCCTGGACGCCTCCGTCTCGGTCGGAGTCTTCAAAACACTTATTAACAAGGTCCTTGAAGGGTTTGACGGCATCACACTAGAAAAAGTGGCCTTCAAAAAATCAAAATTCGCAAACATCACAGATTTGGTCATAGAGTTAAAGGTAAACGACCCTTACTCGTTATCGGAAGTGTTGAAAGAGATCCACGCGAAGGTTGAATCGTCCATTAGAGAAAACATCGGGGAAATGACCGGAATACACCCGTCGATCAAAGTGAGAGGTTTCGAGGTAAAAGCATAAAATGGAGTCTGACTGGCCAGAAAAGCAAAAAAGCGCGGGGAGAAGGAAACTCAGGGAAGCGGTGTTCAAAGTGCTTTTCTCCGTAGATTTCGGAAACAGAAACGATACCAACGAAATCGGCTTGATCCTGTCGAGCCTAACAGAAGAAGAAGGAGGGCAATTCACGGGGCTCGAGCAGGAGATCGTACACTACATCGAGAGTATCTACGCCCATTTGGAAGAGATCGACGAGATCATCAAGCTCAACATATTGAACTGGTCGTGGGAGCGGTTGGTGGCGGTCGACAAAAGCATCTTACGTTTAGCCACCTACGAGCTGCTCTATGAAAAGCGCGTGCCTATCGAAGTCTCTCTCAACGAGGCAGTCGAGATCGCCAAAGCTTACGGAACGGAAAAAAGCGGAAAATTCGTCAATGGTATCCTGGATGTCATCGCAAAAAAATATTCATCGGAGGAGAAACGGGCGCTATGAGGGGATACAAAAACATCGTCTTCGATATCGGGAATGTCCTGATTCGGTACGACCCGATCGGGTTTCTAGAACGCAGTCCTTACGCGGAACAAAAAAACGAGTACATCCGTCATATCTTTGATGCGGAATGGTGGGTCGAACTGGATAAAGGTACGATCGACGAAGAAACCGTTTTCCGTCATTTATATGAACAATTCCCCGACCTTCGAGAAGGGATTTCTTACATTTCCAACCATTGGATAAACGAGGTCTTTTCCCTTATCGAAGGGACGAGTCAGATCTTAACCGAGCTAAAAGAGGCCGGTTACCGGATCTATCTGTTGTCGAACTTCGGGGAACGTGGATTCCAAAAGGTTTCGAAAGAGTATGCGTTTTTCGAAAAAGTGGACGGAAAGATCGTCTCATACGATGTGAAAACCGTTAAACCCGAGAGGGAGATATACGACCTCCTTCTAGAAAGATACGATTTGGCCCCGCACGAGACGATCTACATCGACGACCGACCGGAAAACTTGGTGGTCCCGGAAGAGTATGGTATACTCTGCCATCATTTCAGAAATCCCGAAACCCTGGCGGATTTTCTTGGCCGCGCAGGCCTGAGCGTTTACGGGGGCGAAAAGGGTTCGACGGGGACGGAAGATTAGCAGGCAGCGTGTTGAGGTCTCCGCATGCCTCATTAAAAAGGCGGAACATCGATAAATGTCGAACCAACTTTTGCATTAGCAGCTTAATGTAAGTTGCCGTTCTGCGAAAGGTTTAGCTCGAGACGTTTCGCGAGAGCGTGAGCAATTCGGGCTCACTCGATCGCCCTCCCAAGCGATCCGAGGACACCGTAGGGATTGGGGTTTTAGCAGCTTGCGTCTGAACTGCGAAAACCCGACATCGATCAGACGCTACACACGTAGAAACCTGTTATGAACTGTTTTCGGACGGGGGTTCAATTCCCCCCGCCTCCACCAATCAAACACCCTATGGCACGTCAACCCTTGGCGTGCCATAGTTTTTTGAAAGGGGGTTTTTGAAAAGTAAAACTATGCCGGATTTCCCCTGCCCGCAGCTGGGAACGCCGCTGGGAACGCCGAACTTTAGTGCGGTATGTGCTTTGCCTGGGAACGCCGAACTTTAGTTCGGCAGGGCCTTGCCTCTCTGGGAGCGGCGCTCCCAGAGAGGCATTCGGTGGGAAATCTCCTTTTTGTAATTTTATAGGTTCGGAAAAAACATGTCAGACTAAAGTCCGCCGCTCTGGCGGCGCTTCGACGGCGTTCCGACTGCACTCTCAGGGTTTCCGAGAAAGGCTCGAGATGTGGTACACTAACCCTGAGAGGTTGCTTAGCCGCGCTACAAAATGGGGAAGAGTTCCGGGGGGAAGAGATGCCTTTTTTCATCGTTCAACACGATATCACGAAGATACCGGCCGATGTCATCGTCAATGCCGCGAATACCGATCTCTTAATGGGTGGCGGCGTGTGCGGAGCCATTTTCAACGCCGCTGGACCGGAGGAACTACAAGCCGCTTGCGATAAGCTCGCCCCGATTGAGACCGGAGAAGCCGTAATCACGCCGGGGTTCAACCTGCCCGCCCGGTTCATCATTCACACCGCGGGCCCCATCTATCAGCCTTCCGAAAAAGAGCGTTGCGAGCAACAACTTCGCGCTGCCTACACCAACTCGCTGAAGCGAGCAGTAGAAAACGACTGCGTAAGCGTCGCCTTTCCTCTGATCTCCAGCGGTATCTACGGTTACCCGAAAGAAGAGGCCTTACGCGTGGCGATTACCGCCATTCGGGATTTCCTGACTGCCCGCGACTTAACCGTGTTCCTTGTCTTGTTCGATGCTTCACGCTTCTTCATCGACGGAAACCCGATCGAGTCGATAGAAGGGTACGTCGACGCTCGCAGCCTTGACTTTCACGAACTCCTATCGAAAAAGCCACGGGAGAAAGGGCTGGGCGGCGTATGATGAGCAAAGATGAAACAGGCAGACTCGAGGATGAGGGTGTAGATTTTATACGACAAGGTGTGATGAAAAACCGGGCCATACGAAATTAGGAGGTCGCGTTTGAAGAACAAGGTGATGGACTACACGGTTAGGGTCTTTGCGCAAAAGCTGCTCGGTCTGTTGTGTTATGCGTTGGGCGCCGGATGGGTAATGTCGTGGGGAGCCTGGGTATACTTTGGCGTCGGATTCGGCCTGACCGCGCTGTCCATCACGATCGTCTATCGGGTAAACCCGGTCACCTTGGCCGAACGCGGAAAAGTGCTCACGGACTCACCGGTATGGGATAAATGGCTCCTCGGTGTTTTTTGGGTCCTATACTTCTTCGTCATACACCTCGTGGCCGGCCTTGAAGCAAAAAACGCCCCGGACCCTGCCGTTCTCTTCTGGATCGGGATCCTATTGATCATCGCTTCGGCCGCAATCGCCACGGCCGCGCTCGCCGTGAACACCTACCTGGAATCGACCGCCAGAATACAGTCGGAGCGTGATCAAATCGTGATCACCAAAGGCGTGTATGGGGTCGTCCGACATCCCACTTACGCCGCCGTGCTGGTCTCCTGCGTCGGTATCGCCTTGGTGTTCCCGACCCCCTTCGTTGCGTTGACCGCGGCGATAATCGCGACGCTCACGGTCTTCCGCACCTATCTCGAGGACAACTTGTTGAAGAAAAATCTCGATGGCTATATAGAATATTCGCGCCGCATCAAGTATCGGCTGATCCCTTTTCTCTGGTGAGGGCTTTTGGATACGGGGTGGATCGCGCCTGATTGATTCGGCATCGATAGGGATGGTGGAGGAAAAAACATGGATCTCGACTCTTTGGTGGCCTCTCTTGCTCGCTCAGATAATCAGACAGCTTATGAAAACCTCAAACTGCTGGAAGCCGAAAGCGCGCGTTCCAACGCGGTTTATCGGTATTTTGATACCTTTATAGAAATGCTCGACCACGACAATTCTTACGTGAGAACACGGGCAATCATCCTGATTTCGGCGAACGCGAAATGGGATACCGATTATAAAATCGACGAAAACATCACCCGTTTGCTCCGACATATCGAAGATGTCAAGCCGATCACCGCCAGGCAGTGCATCCAACGGCTCCCGGAACTCGCAAAACACAAACCGGAGCTCAGGGAAGACGTTCTCACCGCCCTCCGAAAGGTGCACAAGAGAGAATACGCGGGCAGTATGCAGCCATTGATCCACAAAGATATCGCCTTAGCTATCAAACGAATCGAAAGTTACACAGACTAACCGCTCGGAAAGGAGTCATATCGGCATGGTGCACATTGTGTATTGCGATGACAAAGAAAAGGTGTTGGAGAAGATACTGGACGGTACAAAGACGATGGTGGTCCGTGGCGCCGCCGGGCGCAAGATCCCACACAGCCGGGTATTTGAGGGAGAGACGCTGTATTTTATGAAAAAAGGTACCGCGAAGATATCGGCAAAAGCGACGGTCGACAGTGTGACGAACCTGATCAAACTCTCCGAAGACGAGATCGTCGCCACGCTCGCAGAACCTCGTCTGGCGCTGACCCCCAAACAAAAAGAGCGATGGCATAAAAAATGCCATTACCTCGTCGGTTTTACGGATGTCACACCGATCGGCCCCCACGACTTCGAGAAACAAAGCAATATGGATGACTGGCTGATCGTAGAAAAACTCGAGGATGTGCTCGTGGGCACGAGCATTCCGTACAACTACGAAAAATCGAAATTTTAGCAGCGCAAACCAATTGATCGGTGTTGCGTGGGAACGCCTGGGAGAGCCAACTTTTAAGTTGGTATGTCTTGGAAAACAGGGTTCACACTGAGGGCACAGAGGGCACAGAGGGCACAGAGGGCACGGAGGGAAGGCGAAAAACGAGATAGGCGAAAAGTAGATCGGTTGCTCCTACAAAAAGAGCTCTTAGTGGAAATATCAAAGACATGCCGGACCAAAGTCCGGCGCTCCTAGAAAGGAGCGCCTTAGCGCCACCGGCGTTCTATAACCTCGAAACGCAACTATAAAATCATAGAGGCTTTCGTGTACGCGCCTCGGCTCAGCAACCGGGATAGATCCCTTGCATATTGTTTCCACGGAACTCTAAGAAAAACAGGTAAGCGCCCGACATCGCAGACATCCCCGCGTTTCGCGCAGCGCCGACTCCGGCATTCGACTGATGGATCACGCGGATACGTTCGTCTTTCTGGGCGCAAGAGTCGCAAATCTCCGGGCAACTGTCGGGAGAGCCGTCGTCAACCAGTATCACCTCGAGATTCGAATGGGTTTGCGCGAACACGCTGGCAAGGCAGCGATCTAACGTGCGCTCCGCCCGGTAAACGGGTATGACGATGCTGGCCTTGGTCTGTTCTATGCTCATCCGATTCCTCCACTCAGCGGCGTGGGCGGTCTGACAACGGGCGGAATCGAGCCAGAGAAGGCCGCACAGGGAAAGTCAATTTTCGCCCATCACCTGATCATACACCTCTCGGTATCGGGTCCGCATCCGGGAGATGTCAAATCTTTGTGCCCCCGCAAGACTCCGTTCTCTTCTCTCTTCGTAAAAAGAAGGGGCTTCCAGGCTCCTTATTCTCTCTGAAAGCGCAAGCGCATCCCCTCGGTGAAAGGTCAGAGCGAAATCTTCGAAGGTTTCGGCGAGCCCGGGAGTATCGCTCACGATCACTGGCAACCCCGCGGCCATTCCTTCCACAGCCGAGAGTCCGAAGCCCTCCCAATGAGAAGATTGAACCAACAGATCGGCGCTTTTTAGAATCCTCGCCACGTCTTGTCGTACCCCGATAAAGTGCGCGCGGCCCATCACTCCGAGCGCATACGCCAACTCTTTCGCTTCCGAAGCTGTGGGGCCTTCACCGACCAGAAGCAGATGATACGCGTCGGGTAAAAGGGCTAAGGCTCGTATAACCGTCGCGTGGTCCTTCGCTTGTGAAAAGCGCGATACGACCGCGATGATCCGGACATTGTCCGAAATTCTTCCCAGAAAATCGCGTTTCAGATAAGGTTCGGCGTTCGCGTATACCTCTTTTACGATCCCATTAGGGATCACAACGCTCTTCGTTTTTACGCCGGGCAACCAATCGTCCAAGGCTTCTTTCGTTGCGCGACTATTGCAGATAATTCGCTCGTACGGGTGATAAACCGCGCGGTCCAACAGCTTAAAAACCCGATGTTTCCTTCGCCGGTTGAAAGTGCTATGCTCGGTGGTGATGAGCCTCACCCCGAATGAACGAAGCGATAGGGCGCTCCAAAGTTGAGCCGGAAACAGATGTGTATGGACGATATCCGGGTGACTGTCGCGCACAACCTTCCGTATCTCTCGAATTTGCTTCGCGGAATAGCAATCTTTTATTTTCGAAATCTCGACGGGAATACCGCTCTCTGTGACCTGGCCCAGAAAGCGCGCATCGACGCCGTCGAGCAGCATCAGTTCAACGTCGAGGCCGCTAATTTTCAGAGAAACCAGTAGATCCGACAGGAGCTTTTCGGCCCCGCCGGCCTTTAACGAGGGAATGATATGCAATACTTTCACGAGTCAGCCTTCGAGGACTCAGAATTGAAAACGAAGGAAGTGGAGCAGCGCGACAGGACCGTAAAACCGGGCTTTTAACCCTCGGCTGATCAACCGGGCATACCATCTCCAGGCTGTACGCGGAACGGCTTGGATCAGGTCCGCTCGTGAGATACTCTCGACGAATCGCGCCGGTATGGGAGATTCCATAAAAGAGCGGAGGTCTCGCTTCGCGTCTTTGAAAGAGGTTCGAGAATAAAGATACGTTTGATGACAGATTTTGTGTAGGGAACCAAAAATGGAGAAGAGGATCACGTCTTCGTTCTCTTCAAGGGCACCTCGATCGGCTAAGAAATGGTATTGTTGCTCTTGGATCAACAGCAGAATGGTCAACAAGTCCGGCGTTCTCGATTTTGTGAGGGTAGAGGCGTAATGGCAATAGTAATAGGAGTGATTGTCTAAGAGCTGTATCTTCGGATTGTAGAAAAAGAGGAAAAAATTGAACAGGTAGTCTGCGGCTATACGCAACCGTTCATCAAACAACAAGCGGGTCTTTCGATAGAACGCAGTCCGGTACAGTTTTTGCCATACCGGGCAACCAATGCCTGGAGAATAGAAGTAGGCGTATCGAAATCCGGTATCGGCCGTGACGGTTGGTGTGATCTCCTCATAACCGAAGGGCGGGTTTTTCTTAATAACCCGTTCCTCTTCGATCACGCTCATATTACCGACGACGAGGTCGGCGTCGGATTTTTGCGCGCAGACCCATAAGTTTTTAATAGCGTCAGTGTCGATGTAATCGTCCGAATCGACGAAATAGAAATAGTTTCCTGTCATACACTTCAATCCGGTATTTCGTGCGGCGCCTTCTCCTCTGTTCTCTTGATGGATCACGCGAACCCGTCGATCTCTGTTTGAATACCGGTCGCAGATCTCTCCCGAGCGGTCCGTCGATCCATCGTCGACGAGAATGATCTCGAGATGGTCATATGACTGACCAACCACGCTCTCGAGGCACCTTTCTAAATAGAGCTCCGTGTTGTAGACCGGTATCAACACACTAATTTTCTCACACGAATCGACCATCACATATGACATCCTCTTCGAATGTATACGCGTACCTTTTAGGGGTTTGCGTGTCAAAACGAGGTACAAATTGGGTGACGTACGCGCCGAGTGAAAGCTCGAGAAACTCTACGGGCGTCTACCTAATGCCGAACGACGAGTGTTAGTCTCACCTTTCTTAATAAATCCAAGATCACGCGGATTATAACACGACTTCCTATACTTTCGTTTGTTAGTAAGAGCTTATTATTGAAGCGAATCAAAAACGATAACCCTCGAATAAGCCCATCTGTGAGGAGCACAGGAAACGCTGAATTTTAGTTCGGTAGTGTTTCCTAGGAGCGGCAACTTTAGTGCGGTAGGGCTTGCTGGGGACGCAGAACTTCAGTCCGGTATGTGTTTTACCTGGGACGCCAGCTTTTAATTTGACATGTCTTGAAAAACAAGGCTCTCACGGAGGGCACAGAGGGCATGGAGAGCCAGGGCGCGCCAAAAAACCAAAGCCTGACGGACTCAAGTCCCGCCGCTCTGGCGGCGCTCAGAAGGCGTTCCCAGTTTGCCACAGTTCCACGTTTGTTTGGCGGTCTTTTTTGTTCCTTCCTCCGAACTCACTTCTCCTCAATTCGCTCCTTTTATTGATACCCACGCCTAAAGAGAGCGTAGATACCCCCCACTCCGTGGCGGTTGCCCTTCTCGTCGAAAGGTCGCGTAGGGGACACCCTATCGGAAACCAAGGGGGTTATCCGTCCGAGCGCATAGCGTCAACCCAAACGCAATAATCCAACACTCTCGAAATGAGAAAGACAGGTATATTCTATAATAAAAGTAGCTATTCAGAAAATAATATTTACCGATCATAGCGTTAAGATATTAACCGTCATAACCCAAAACCGAAGTGGCGAGCGTCACCTCACGCGCAATACATCCGGTGTCTGGGTCGTTCACGCATTGTACTTACCCCTGTTTCTGCGGGAAGTTGCCACCTGATTTGGTTAATTTTCCGTGTATTTTTAAAAAAGAAATCCGCACAAGTGGTACAATCTCCGTGGAAATTGGAAGACGACCTCCTTCAACCTCGTAGTACTATTTCAAGGAAGCCGCCACACCTAGTCAGTAGTTTTACCTAATTCGCTTCACACGACTAGGAAGAGAAGGGGGAATCAACGGAATCGCGCGAGCGATCGAACGACTGGGTACGACGCTCGCCGATTGTTTGAAGAACAGAAACCTCTCGAGATTTAGCTACGGTAGGTGTTGAATCCAGAAACGCTCTCCCAGCCAACGAGACGGCTTGGAGTAAGTAGAAAGGGATAGACAGGCGAAGCTATGAGGAGCGATACGTTGCGGGTGTATCGCGACCGGCAAGCTTTTATCGGAAAAACAATAAACCGCTCCTAAAAGACGGAGCGACAAAATGAAAGAAGGCGAGATTATGTTCAGAAAAATCAAGTTGATGTGGAGGATTCTGTTGCTCATTGGCCTACCCATCGTGATCACCTTTGTGTTGGTGATCGTTCTCGCCACCACCTCCTTCGTAACTCGTGAGAAGGAAAATGCTGCCGAATTAGTCGATTACCTGGCGAGTGCTTATGCTCAAGAAATAAAGGCGAATTTGGATGTGGCGATGGACGCGGTGAGGACGATCGCGCAAATATTCGAAACTTCGAGAACATGGCGTTAAATGAAAGGAGGAATAATTTCAATTTCATCCTGAAGAGCGCCTTAGAAAAAAACAAAGATTTTTTAGGGGTGTGGACCTGCTGGGAACCCAACGCGCTAGACGGGATGGACTCGCAATTTGCGAACAAAGACTGGTATGACGCCACCGGAAGATTCGTTCCCTATTGGAGCATGTCCGGCGGGAGAGCGGATTTGGTGCCTTTGGTCGGATATGATGAACCAGGCCCAGGAGATTGCCATCTGATACCGAAACAGACCGGGCAAGAGATGATTATGGATCCGTACCTGTACGACGTCGGAGGAACAAAGATGTTGATGACCAGCGTAGTCGTACCGATAAAGAGAAAAGGGGTCGTGGTTGCCACCGCTGGTATCGATATCGACCTTCTCACCATTCAAAAAACCGTAGAAAAGATAAAACCCTACGAAACCGGTGTCTCAGCTGTTTTTACGAATAACGGGATCGTCGCAGCACATTTTGACTCTTCGCGATTGGGGAAAGATGGCAAAAAAAGCGAAATAGATATGGCTGGTAGAAATATTAACCAAATGTTTGACGCAATTAAGGACGGCAAGAACTTTTCGTTTACGACATACTCTGAAGGAATGAAAAGCGACATAGCGATTTATCTGGAACCCTTTTTCGTAGGGAATTCTAAATCGTCTTGGACTTTAGCAGTGGGAATCCCCGTGAATAAGGTCTTAGACCAAGCGAATAGGTTGCAACTCTTCCTGTTAATCATCGGCATCGTGTCGGTCGCCCTGATTACGGCCATCATCTTCTTCGTGTCCAGAAGCATTACCCGGCCTATCACGGCCCTCGGCGAAGTCATCGAAAAAGTTAAGAATAAAGACTTGTCTTATAATCAGAATCATCGCGCTGTCAAATACCTCTCGCGTCAAGATGAGATCGGCCACATTGTGAACGCTTTAGCAGCTTTGGAGAAGGAGTACACCGACACGATAGCCCTTTTCCAAAAGTCTATCTCCGAGTTAGAAGGGTCGGCGCATCGTTTGGCTTCCATTTCCCAAGAGCAGTTGACCTCCTCGGAAGCGCTGACCGCTCAAGCGCAAAAGGTGGACGAAAACGTCCAGAATACGTCTGCGTCGATAGAAGAGGTGTCTTCCGGCGTCGAAGAAGTGGCCGCCAGCGCGCAAAGCGTATCCAAAACGGCTCGCGAACTGGCGGACCAAAACGAGGAAACCTCCAAAAAAGCTAAAGAGGGTGGCTCGCTCATATCTCAAGTCACCAAGAGGATCGAAACGGCCACCAAACAAACGATAGATACCGCAGGCTTGGTGCAAAAACTCGCCGAAGGCGCGAAGAACGTAGAAGACATCCTGAGTACCATCTCTTCGATCGCGGAACAAACGAACTTGCTTGCGCTAAACGCGGCCATAGAAGCGGCTCGAGCGGGAGAAGCGGGAAGGGGGTTCGCCGTTGTCGCGGATGAAATCAGGAAATTGGCTGAGGAAAGCAAAAAGGCGACTACCAACATCGCGAGAATACTGAAAGATATCTCTAACGGGGCCAAAGGGGCGAATGACGCCACCGGTCAAACCGTGGAAATCGTGAAAGAAGTGAACGTGAGCGCACAGGAAGTGGAAACGCAATTCAGCGAAATCTTGAAGATGGTAGAGAAGACCACCTCTCTCGTCGTCGCCTTAACCGCCACTTCGGAAGAACAAGGCGCCGCAGCGGAAGAGATGGCCTCCGCGATGGATAACTCCGCGAAGGCGTCAGCCGAAATCTCGAATCAAACGCATCGCATCACGCAATCGGCCAAGCAGCTCACCGAAGGCGCCCAGCAGGTTGAAACTGCGGCAGAACAACTTAACAACCTTTCCGAAGCGTTAGAGGCGGAAATACAAAAATTCAAGCTATAGGTCTTTAGGCCTCAAAAGGTAACGAGAGAGCGCCGCCACGGGCGGCGCTCTTTTATTGGAGCGTCGCATTTCGAAAGGTTTCCTGGGAACGCCGAACTTCAGTGTCGTAGGGCCCTGGGAACGCCAACTTTTATGTTGGCATGCCTTGAAAAACAGGGTTTCGCACAGAGAGCACAGAGAACACGGAGCGGACAAGCATCGCGGCGTAAGCGCCTTTTCTTTTCGCGACGGCGCGATACGTTTTTGTACGAGGGCATCGCGGCGTAAGCGTTCCTTCTTTTTGCGACGGCGCGATACCCCGGTTTTCGTTCGTTCCAAAGAAAAAAAACAATGGGTTCGCACGGAGGGCACAGAGAGGACAAGCATCGCGGCATAAGCGCCCCTTCTCTTTGTGGGGCCGACTTTCAGTCGGCCTTTCTCTACGAACTCTTGGGAACGCCAACTTTTATGTTGGCAGGTCTTGAAAAACAATGTTCTCACGGAGTACACGGAGGGAATACGAAAAACGAGATAGGCGAAAAGTAGATCGGTTGCTCCTACGAAAAGCGCTTCTAGCATAAATATCACAGACAGGCCGAACTAAAGTTCGGCGTTCCCAGTGGGGCGCTCCTACGCATTTGGTGCTCTTTGTGGCGTTCTTAATTGTTCCTATCCCATTGCCCATTTTTCCTCTGTGTTCTCTGTGCAAAACCTCATTCCACTTACCCCGCGATAACCCCAGACGGGCATCGCGGCGTAAGCGCTTCTTCTTTCCGCGACGGCGCGATACTCTTTTAGGAAAAACAAAGGGCGGATCGCGGGGCTTCATCAGTATCGCGAGACTTCGTGGGCTTCCGAAGTCAGCCCGCTGGTTACCCCGCGATAACCCCAGACGGGCATCGCGGCGTAAGCGCTTCTTCTTTTTGCGACGGCGCGATACGCTTTAAAGAAAGACGAAGGGCGAATCGCGGGGTCGTAAAAACCACTTACCCCGCGATGAACCCCTAATACGTTCCCAGGGTGTACCCTGAGGGTGTGTTTTAAAATTCCGCTTGCTGAAAAATCGGAATGTTTGTGATATACTCTCTTCATAGACTTATCGAAAAACTTCCAAGAGATTAGGTAACACATCGTACCGTTGTCGTCAAGTGCCTGAGAGTTTTGTGATAGATATGCGATGGTTATATATCCGGTAGAGCCGACTTTGCCTAACCATCGTTTTTAAGCAAACCAAAATCATTTGGAGGTGTCACAATGAAAAGAGCAACGCTGTTTCTCACGCTCGTCTTAGTTTTCTCTCTCTTCGCGTTCGGAGGAATTATCGACACCATTAAAGCTCGTGGTTATCTCGTGATGGGGACGAACGCCACCTTCCCGCCTTTCGAATTCGTCGATGCGAAAAATGAGGTCGTCGGGTTCGATATCGATCTGGCTAGGGCGGTGGCTAAGAAGTTAGGGGTGACCTTACGGGTCATCGACTTCGCGTTTGACGGGTTGATCCCCGCTTTGCAAGCCGATAAGTTCGACATTATCTTCGCGGGTATGACGATCACCGAAAAGCGGAAAGAAGTCGTACTCTTCAGCGACCCGTACTTCGACGCCGGTCAGGTCATTGTAGTACGAAAGGGCTATAAACACTTCGACGATGTCGATGAATTAACGAATGAGAAGGTGGCCGTACAAACCGGGACCACCGGAGACCTGATGGCAACCGAAGTGCCCGGGATCATCCTGACGAGATTCCCGCACTTCACCGAAGCCCTCATGGAGCTCAGCCTCAGACGTGTGAACGCCGTCGTGATCGACTCCTCAACCGGAGAAGCCTATATCAAATTCAATCCAAACCTCGAAGTAGGCAGCCCCATCCTTTCGGCCGAAAGCTACGGCGCCGCGATCAAAAAGGGCAATGAGGAGCTCCTTAATTTTGTGAACCAGGTGTTGAAGGAGCTCAAAACCAGCCCGTACGACGCGTTGTTGGACGCTTGGTTCTAAACTGACCCTACCGCAGATCGTTTTTTTATATCCATACGCATGCCGACGGAATCCCTCCGTAGGCATGCCTTTATTATGTGTTATGCGGGCGCGTCGCTTGTCTTCCCACTGCTTTCCACGCCCGTATACCCAGTCGCATCAACGCGCTCTTATCTCGTTTCAGGAGGCAACTATGTCAGATATCATCTTATCTATGCCTTTTCTACTGCAGGGGGCAGTGATCACCTTACAGGTGACCGTTCTATCCGCAGTTTTCGGGACCATCATCGGGACGATCTTCGGAATGGGGAGGCTTTCAAAGGCTCCCTTCTTGAGGATACCAAGCTCCATCTATATCGAGTTCGTTCGAGGTACGCCCTTATTGGTTCAAATCTACATCATCTACTTCGGGTTACCTTCGATCGGAATCGATTTTCCCCCGTTTACGGCCGCCGTGGTCGCGCTCTCTATCAATGCCGGCGCGTATACCGCCGAGATCGTTCGGGCCGGGATCCAATCGATCTCGAGGGGCCAAACCGAAGCCGCTCGTTCGTTGGGGATGACGGTGTGGCAGACGATGCGCTATATCATCCTGCCGCAAGCCTTTCGGAATATTCTTCCGGCTTTGGGAAACGAGTTCATCGCCCTGACGAAAGAAAGCTCGCTGGTGTCCGTCATCGGGATTGCCGAACTCACACGGCAAGGCCAGTACATCATCAGCAGAACCTTTAAGTCCTTCGAAATCTATGGGGGGGTGGCGATCGTGTACTTTGCCATTACCTTCACCTTGGCGCAGCTTGTGAATTGGGTGGAAAAGAAGGTGACCATTAAATGAGTACGATCATCTCTATACGAAATCTGCACAAACGGTTTGGGCATCTCGAGGTTCTCAAGGGGATCGATCTGGAGCTTCAGAAAGGCGAGGTGATGGTGGTCATCGGCCCCAGCGGGGGAGGCAAGAGCACAATGCTCCGTTGTATCAACCACCTCGAAAAGTACGAAAAAGGGGAGATCTATTTCAAGGATGTCCTCTTACACGAAAAACGGGTCAACATGAACGAGTACCGTATGAAAATGGGGATGGTCTTTCAACAGTTCAACCTCTTTCCACATCGAACGGTCATCGACAACCTGATGTTGTCCCCGTTAAAAGTGAAAAAGATGGATCCGGCGGAGGTCAAAGAGAAGGCGCTTAACCTCTTGAAGCGAATCGGTCTGAGCGAGAAAGCGAGCGCCTATCCCATCAATCTCTCGGGCGGTCAGCAGCAAAGGGTGCGATCTCGCGCGCCTTGATGATGGATCCGGAGCTGATGCTCTTCGATGAGCCCACTTCCGCTTTGGATCCGGAGTTGGTCGGGGAAGTTCTGGAAGTGATGAAACAACTGGCCCGCGAGGGTATGACGATGATCGTCGTCACGCACGAGATGGGGTTCGCCCGTGAAGTTGGCCATCGGATGATTCTCATCGACGACGGTTTGATCGTTGAAGAAGCAACGCCCACCGACTTTTTTCAAAACCCGAAGAGCGAACGTACCAAAGAGTTTTTGCGGAAGGTTCTATAGAAAGTCGAGTCGATCAGTCTACAGGGGCGCTCCCGCTTTTTGTTTTGTATATCCCGAAAACCGAGAGCACGATGAGCCCCGCGCCGATAAGTGTCCATACGGTGACCTCCTCTTTCAGTACGATCCAACCCAGCGCGAGGGCAACCAGCGGGTTGACGTAGCTGTAGGTCATCACGATGCGTGTCGGGAGGTTCCTGACCGCGATGATGAACGCGGTGTAGGCCAATACGCCCCCAAAGACAACCAAATATCCCCACGCCCACCACGCCGCTGGCGTGGGGGTGGGAAGGGGCTCGTTTAGGATGAATCGCATCACGAGAACGGCGAGCCCGCCTATCAGTTGCTGATAGGCTGAGCTGACCGTGGGCGTTAGGCTGGTCCGCCGATACTTCTGAATAAGGGTGCCGACCCCCCAGGAGGCGGACGCGAACAGAAGGACGAAGACCCCAAACCCATCAACCCCTTCGGCGCTGCCTAATGCGGGGATGTTGAGAAAGGCCAATCCGACAAATCCGATCGAAAGGATCAAGAAAGTCTTCGCCGACAATCGCTTTTTTTCGATAATGGCTTCGAAGATCGTCACCCAGATAATGGTGGTGGCGACCATCAGGGCGGCATAACCGGAGTTAACGGTTTTTTCTGCCCAAGTAATGAATCCGTTACCCGCCAACCATTGAAAAACCCCCGGCAGGAGCACGGCCAAGCGCTCACCCCGGGGGATTTTCATCTTCTGCCGGGTGACATAAGCCAAGAGAAAGAGGAAGCCGGCGGAGACGAGGAGCCTCATCGTGACCAGCGTGAAAGGCTCAAATCCGGCACCCGGTTGCACCGCGATCCTGATGGCCAGATAGGTGCTTCCCCAAACGATGTAAACGATGATGAGACTAATCCATCCGCTCAGCTTCTCTTTCAACATATCTAAACCCGCCGGGTGTCAGGCTGATGGATTTGGAAGAGGAGCCGTTCCGCTTCCTCGTCCAGATCGACGGAGATATCGTTGTTCTCCTCTATCGTGCCTTCCAACAGCATATCGGAGAGCGGGACTTCCACGTGTTTCTCGAAGACCCTTCGCAGGGGGCGAGCGCCGAAGCTCTCATCGAACCCTTTTTTCGCTAAGAAATCCTTGGCCCGTTCGGTCATATCCACTTTGATGTGTTTGTCCACTAGCCGTTCGTTTAGTCTTTCGAGCATCAGGTCGACGATCTTTTGAACATCCTCCGGTTTGAGGTTCCGGAAGATGATGATATTGTCCAAGCGGTTGATGAGCTCGGGTTTGAAGTACTTCTTCAATTCGTCCATCACCAGTTTGTCTTTTTCGAGCTCCTCGCTATCCGCGGCGAAGCCCACCCGGTGTTGTCGTTTCGAGAGTTGTTCGGTCCCGATGTTGCTGGTTAGGATGATCACCGTGTTCTTGAAGTCAACTGTGTGCCCTTGCCCATCAGTTAATTGACCGTCTTCCAGCAGCTGCAGCAGGATATGGATCACTTCCGGATGGGCTTTTTCGATCTCGTCCATCAAGACGACAGAAAAGGGGCGGCGACGGACGGCTTCGGTCAACTGTCCGCCCTCTTCGTAACCGACATATCCAGGTGAGGCGCCGATCAGGCGGGAGACGGCGATTTTTTCACTGTACTCGGACATATCTATACGCACTAGGGCTTCCGAGCTCCCACAAAGGATTTCGGCCAACACCTTCGCGAGTTCGGTCTTCCCCACACCACTCGGCCCCAGGAACAAAAAAGATCCGGTGGGCCTTTTGGGGTCTTTCAGGCCGGCTTTCGAGCGGCGAATCGACTGCGCCAACGCGTTCACGGCGTCGACCTGATTTACGTACTTCTGATGGATCATTGCCTCGAGATTGAGCGCCTTTTCTCTTTCAGAATGGAGCATCCGAGTGGTGGGGATACCGGTCCATTTCTCGACGAGCTGCGCGATCACGAATTCGTTGACCACCTTGGGCTTCGTTTCCTGGGTCTTCTTCCATTCATCGTAGCGCGCTTGATAGCGGTTTCGCGTTTCCTCCAGCTCGGCTTTCAGACGCGCCGCTTGTTCGTAGTTCTCTAGGGTGGCGGACTCTTCGACTTCCTTTTCTTTGAGCTGCTTTTCCTTTTCTAAATTCAATAGGTCCCCAGGGAAATAGGTGTTCTCTATCTTGACTCGAGAAGCCGCTTCGTCGATCAAATCGATCGCTTTGTCGGGTAAAAACCGTTCGGAGATGTACTGTTTCGACATCTTCACCGCAGCTTCCACGGCCTTTTGCGTGATCTTCACCTGGTGATGTTTCTCGAAGACGGGTCGAATGCCGTTCACAATCTCTATCGCGTCTTCCACGGAGGGTTCCTCGATCATAACCATTTGGAATCGCCGCTCGAGAGCCTTGTCTTTCTCGACGTACTTCCGGTAGTCCTCCAAGGTGGTGGCCCCCATACAGCGGAGTTCACCACGCGCCAAGGCGGGTTTCATCAAATTTGCCGCGTCCATAGAGCCCTCGGTGGCGCCAGCGCCTACCACAGTGTGCAATTCGTCGACAAAGAGTAAAATTTCACCCTGTTGCTTCTTCACGGCGTCGATCACCGCTTTCATCCGCTCCTCGAATTCACCACGAAATTTCGTTCCCGCGATCATCCTGCCCATATCGAGCGAGAGAAGTCTCTTCCCTTTGAGGTATTCGGGGATGTTGCCCTCCACGATTCTCTGGGCCAAGCCTTCGGCTATCGCCGTCTTTCCGACGCCTGGGTCACCAACCACAACCGGGTTGTTTTTGGTCTTTCTTCCCAAGATTTGTATAACACGGCGTATCTCGTCATCACGTCCGATGACCGGCATCAGTTCACCCTTCACCGCCATCTCACAGAGATCGATGGTAAACTTCTGCAGAGCGCCGAGGTTGTCTTTCTCGGCCGTGCCCCCGGAAGAGCGTTGTTCTTTGATCGTGGTGTAAACCTTTTCTACCGAAAGCCCGTGCCGGGCGAGGATTTTCGCCGCGCCGGAAGACTCTACGCGCAGGATTCCGAGGATCAAGTGCTCGCACCCGATCTTGTTGTCTTGCATACGGGCGGCCTCTTTTTTGGCCTCATCCAAGATTCTGTAGGCGTCCGGCGTGATAAAAATCTGACCCGTCGGTGCCATTGGGGCGGATTGCATACCCAGCTCGCGCACAGCACGTTCGGTGTCACGTTTGACTGCGGCCACATCCGGCGCCAATTTCTCTATGATTTCGAAACCCGCATTGGAGCCGTGTTCGGTTATCAACAGCAGTATATGTTCAGAGGTCATCTGCGTCTGTTTATATCGGGCGAGGATGACCGGAATTGTGTTCAGCACCTCTTGCGCTTTCGCGCTGTAGTCTTGCATATTTAACATGATCTCACCTCGTGTCTTCATCCTCCTCTTTTGAACTCTCGCCGTAGAATTGGAATTCATAAGACTTGACCTCGATTTTAACGGGTAATGGCGGTACTTCTTTTCGAATTCGGTTTTTTAAGCTGACAATTTCTATCTCGTATGCCTCTAAAAGCCTTTCTAATTCCTCAATACGTCTTTCCAACGCCAGGATCCGGTCTATGCCATTGGTCGGTATACCTTCATCGGCGAGTTCTTTGATTCGATTGATCGTATGGATATCTCTTTCTGAATAGAGGCGAAGGTTTCCCAACCGAAAAGGGGTGACATAACCCCGTTTCTCGTACTGTCTGAGCGTCTGCGGGTGCAGCTGCAGCATCTTGGCGGCCACGCTGATGATGAACTTCGGCATATTGGCCTCGTCAGGGGGGATGGGGCGGGATGCCTTCTCCTTACTCGGTTTACGCCTATCTTCCAATTCGATCGCCTCCTTTCAAAAGAAAGCGGGCTGTACGCCCGCCTTCGTTTTATTGCACATCTTCGTATTCAGCGGTGTAGGTGTTTCCGTCCTCCGGATTAGGGCCACTCTGCCCACCCGTTTGGACGTCATTCGGATCGGGACTCGCGTTAGGTTGCTTATACAGGAATGCGCCCATTTTCATCGACTCCAGGTTCAGCGCATCCATTAGTACTTTGATCCGCTGCATGTTTTCTTTGTTCACCGCATCGCGCAGGTCGTTCTTCAGCGACTCCACCTTCGAACGGAGGTCTCCGGGGATCTTGTCGCCGCTTTCCCTCAGAATCTTTTCAATAGAATAGACCAGATGGTCGGCTTGGTTTTTCATCTCGATCTCTTGTTTTCGGCGATTGTCTTCCTCTTCGTTCCGTTTGGCGTCTTCGACCATTTTGTTGATCTCCGTCGGATCCAGCTTATTCCTTCCGGTCACGACCATGCCCTGCTCTTTGCCGGTTCCGAGGTCTTTCGCGTTCACGTTCACGATACCGTCCGTATCGATATCGAAGGATACCTCGATCTGTGGGATATTTCTCGGAGCGGACATAATCCCGACCAGTCGGAAACTACCCAGCATATGGTTTTGTGTGGCGATTTTGCGTTCTCCTTGGTAAACGCGCACCTCCACTTCCGTCTGGTTGTCTTCGGCTGTGGTGAAGACCTTCGCCTTCTTGACCGGAATCGGCGTATTCCTCTCGATAATCGGTTCTAATAAACCGCCCTTCACCTCGACTCCCAGCGTTAGTGGGGTGACGTCCACTAAGACGACGTCTTTACCCATCTCGCCGGAGAGGATCGAAGATTGGATCGCGGCGCCAACGGCAACCGCTTCGTCCGGGTTGATGCTCTTGTTGCCTTCTTTCTTGAAGATCGCCTTGATCGTTTGTTGGACCAAGGGCATCCGGGTCATCCCTCCGACGAGTAACACCTCATTGATGTCGGAAGCGTTCAGTTTCGCGTCACGTAAAGCGTTTTCGACGGGCCCCCGAGTGCTTTCCACCAAATCGCGGACCAGCGATTCGAGCGTCGCCCGAGTGAGTTTCGCCTCCAAATGCAACGGACCTTCCGCGGTCGCGGTGATAAAAGGCAGACTGATATCCGTCTCCATCTTCGTGGAAAGTTCGATCTTCGATTTCTCGCCAGCTTCGTAAAGGCGTTGGAGCGCCTGGCGGTCGTTCCGCAAATCGACGCCGTGCGCCTTTCTGAAGTTATCGGCCAGCCAATCCACCACACGTTTGTCGAAATCGTCACCGCCCAAATGGTTGTTCCCGTTGGTCGAAACGACCTGGATCACGCCATCCCCGATCTCCAGAATCGAGACGTCGAAGGTTCCGCCGCCTAAGTCAAAGACCACCACTTTTTCGTCGTTCTTGCGGTCCAGTCCATAGGCTAAAGCCGCGGCTGTCGGCTCGTTGATGATGCGGAGAACTTCCAAACCCGCGATCTGTCCGGCTTCCTTTGTGGCTTGCCGCTGGGCGTCGTTAAAGTATGCGGGACAGGTGATCACCGCTTTTTTGATCGTGCCGCCCAGGTAAGCCTCGGCGTCTTTGACCATTTTCCTCAGTATGTAGGAGCTGATCTCTTGAGGCGTATAATCTTTTCCATCGATCGTGTTTTTTGTATCGGTTCCCATCTTCCTCTTGATCGACCGAATCGTTCGATCGGAGTTGAGGACCGCTTGACGTTTCGCGGGTTCTCCGACGATGATCTCCCCTGTTTTGCTAAAAGAGACGACGGAAGAAGTGGTCCGCGACCCTTCCGCGTTCGAAATCACTTCCGATGTCTTATCGGGTTTCACCCACGCGATGACCGAGTTGGTGGTACCCAAGTCAATACCCACTACAAATTCCTTTGCCATAGTGCACCTCCACTATATTTTTTAATTTGAGATTATAGACGTTATTCCATCTCTATTTATTCGAGATAGACGCTCTCTTCTAAGTGCGTGTATATTATATACTTTTAGGTTCTTAATGTCAATAGTTTATTTATTAACTAACTTATTCTGTTCAACCGTCATTTATTGATTCTCACGAAATCATTTACGCTCTTGAGTGTGCGTAGAATATCGAAGCGCAACGAAAAATAGAAAGAGGTGGAGATCAGCCTTTTGGCCTTTTTACGCCGCGATGGGCCTGCGGGGTTATCGCGGAGTAACCAATGAGACACTGCGATTCGCCCTTTGCCCCTTCTACGCCGCGATGACTATGCAGTTCATCGCGGGGTAACCAGCGGGCTGACTTCGGAAGCCCACGAAGTCTCGCGATACTAACGAAATCCAGCAACGCGCTCTTTCCTATCTTTAGCTTCTAAGACCTGCCAACTGTAGGGTCAAGAGAAGGCGCCGTGGAGTTAGAGATGTACCGCTCTCGATTTCTGTGTGTGAGTGTCCATCACACCACCTGGCAGCTTACCCTCTCCCGGTTTCCTTCTCCTGCCTCCTCAAACCGTACGTGCGGATTTCCCGCATACGGCTTTGCAAACAGCTTCGCCAAAAGCGTTATGTGACCTTTTACTGGTGAGCGTGTCAACACCGGTGGTAAAATAAGGAAAACGCCGATTAAAAATGTGAGGGGGCACAGATAGGAAATACGAGAATACACCTGTGAAAAACGAAAACGTCGTATACT
>Ga0255347_1000588_pt1 | contig 64863 bp, 59 predicted proteins | sample wastewater_treat_2_FD_192479 | JGI IMG/M metagenome (GOLD analysis project Ga0255347, IMG submission 192479) | Wastewater microbial communities from Lulu Island WWTP, Vancouver, Canada - plant24 | ecosystem: Engineered > WWTP > Wastewater > Unclassified | place: Canada: Vancouver, British...
CATATCCTCGGCATCCTTCGAGCCCAAAGCGAGCGAAGACTGCCCGCCGTCCTAAGCCAGGAAGAGGTGCGAAACCTCCTGGCCCGCGTGAAGACTCCCCAAAACCACGCCTTCCTGACCACCGTTTATTCCTGCGGCCTCAGGCTGCAGGAAGGGTTGCATCTGGAAGTCTCCGATATCGACAGCGACCGCATGATGATTCATGTCCACCGAGGTAAGGGCGCCAAGGATCGCTATGTTCCCCTGCCCCATGCAACCCTTGGGCTCCTTCGTCGCTACTGGGTCACCCATCGAAATCCGCGTCTCCTCTTTCCGGCACTTGGCCGTAACGGCAAGGGGGCAAAAGAGGGTGCTGCACCCATGGCCAAAAGTAGTGTCCAGGGCGCTTTCCGTAGCGCCAAGTTCGAGGCCGGCATCCGCAAAAAGAGTGTCTCCGTCCACACCTTGCGTCATTCCTATGCCACGCACCTGCTTGAAGCCGGTGTCAACTTGCGGGTCATCCAAAGGTACATGGGCCACACCCAGCTCGAAACCACCATGGTCTATCTCCATCTCACCCGCAAAGGCCAGGAAGATGCCTGTCAGTTGATCAACCAGGTGATGGAGGGGCTGTAGCATGGAAGAGATCAACCAGATCTTCCGCACCTTCGGCCCCGAGTACCTGGAGCGCTATGGTGAGGCCGTCCCAAACGAGCATCGAAAAGCGATGCAGGCCATCTGTGACTGCCGCACCGAAGTGTGTGGCACTGCGCTCTACCGTTGCGAGCAATGCGGGGAATCCCACCTCGTGAACCGCTCCTGCGGCAATCGCCATTGCCCGACCTGTCAGCATCACAAGACCAGAGCCTGGCTGGCAAAGCAAATGGAGCGACAGCTCCCCGGCCATCACTTCATGATCACCTTCACCGTTCCGGACTCGCTTCGCCGCTTCATCCGCAGCCACCAGCGGGTGACCTATTCCGCCATGTTTAAAGCTTCCTCCGAAACCATGAGGAAGCTTACCGCCGATGAGAAGTACATGGGTGGCGACCTGCCAGGGTTTTTAGGCGTGCTTCACACCTGGGGGCGCACCCTCGACTATCATCCGCATATCCACTACATCGCCACTGGCGGAGCGTTCTCAAGCACTCAGGGTACCTGGCATCCATCTCGCGTCGACTTTTTCTTGCCCGTGAAAGCGCTGTCCAAAATCTTCCGAGCCAAGTTTCGGGACGAGATGAAAAAAGCCGGCTTGCTCGACCAGATCCCCGATGAGGTCTGGCAAGCCGATTGGGTCGTCAACTCCCAGGCTGTTGGCTCAAGCGAAGCAAGCCTGAAGTATCTTGCTCCCTATGTCTTTCGCGTAGCCATATCCAACAACCGCATCCTTTCGGTGGAGAATCGAACTGTCACTTTCCGCTACCGGAAACCCGGCAGTTGCCGCTGGCGAACTCTTGCTCTGGAGGTGATGGAGTTCATGCGTCGCTTTCTCCAGCATGTGCTGCCCACGGGGTTCATGAAGGTTCGTTACTATGGCTTCATGAACGCCGCCTGCAATGTTTCGCTGGAACGGATCAGCTCGCTGATTCAACTGGCCTATGGCTTTGATCTGGCTGCGCCCGAGCCCGAGGTCGAGCCCGCAACGCCCTTGGTCTGTCCCAAGTGCGGCGGAACCCTGAAGCTGCTCTTTGTGGCTTTACCCTATGGGTACGACGATTTTGTAGAGTCTGGATAAAGCCAGTTCCCAGGAACAGACTCTCGATTCAATCTTCTTCCTTCCACCCGAGACCTATCACTCAGGTGGCATCGTACCAGTGCGCCCAGATGAACCTGAAACCCAATCATCGGAGCCGTTCTCAGCCGTCTTTCGGCTGGGAACGCTCAATCCACTTGACAGAAATGGACGCATTAGCCTGCCAATCCGCGCCCCAAAACGCTGGGCTTTAACCGGCTCGCCCCCCGCAATCTAATCAACCCTAAGCAATACCCTATATATAGACGCCATGCTGCTCCGGGCTTCTTGAACAATGGATTGAAACGACCCCGATGGAGCTTGGAGTCGTCTCAATCCTTATTGGTTCGACCCATCCCTTATAACGGCTATAATTTTCTCCATTTGGTAATCACTCAGCAGTGGCCAGTTCTTTCTCGAAATGTTCAAACCCCACTCCGGCTGACTGGGAAGGCCTTCGTAATCTCGTTCGACGAGTAAGCCGTTAGGCCGCTGCCAGTGCATCGAGGGAATCAGAAAAAGGTGAGAGTCTTCATTTTCAATGAAGACGGCTACAGCAGCAAAAAGGTTCGCTCTTGGCATAAACTTCGATTTCGGGAAGAAAATGTAGTTTAGACCCCGAATGGATTTGACTTGGATATCAAAATAGGTTTCGTGGTCTCTCTTCACAACGAAGTCAATCCCGCGATCATCAACTTCAGAGCTGTAAACATCCAGCCCGTGAGAGACAAGGGCAATCTTAACCAAGTACTCAGCGTATTTCCCTACCTGCAGGTGATTAAGGTGTTTCCAGGTTCTCATGGGTTGTCTCGGGTGTCTTTCATTTCTGTCCACTTGAGGCGTAAGCTTCGGCGATAACCTGCGTCAAGATCTCTTTGTGTTTGTCCACGTCTCCCGGCTGAAGCCGGATGCGGTAGTAGCCCCATCGGCCATCGTAGTCCATGACATCAAGACCAGCAGCCTCAAGATGCTCTTGCGTTTCGGGAGAGCTCTTGAGACGGGTCTCAAAGCGAAGAAAGCCCTTCTTGGGGCGAAACACAATAAAGTTACACGGCTGCCCGTTCTTGGCAAGCCCGATGTAGAATTTGTTGTACTTTAGTTCGAGGGATGGGTCGTGGATTTTGGCAATCTCAAGGAGTTGATCAGCCATTGCCACGGTTTTCTTGGAACCTCGTGACTCCCAATAGGCGCGATCTGTAGGCTCCTGCGCCTCCTCATCCTCGTCCACTAGTCCCAAGGGGCGTTGATCGAGGACAGTAGTAAACATAAGCCCGACCTGTTTGCCCGACCGCAGGGCACGCATCTGGATTGCTATCAACGGAATCGCACCGTTGAACAGGCTGATGACATTGAGAAAGCGACTGGTGATATCTTCGGCAACGATAACGGCCACGTGGTCATACTGCGGGTATCGTTTCCGCTCAATATCCCAGTATTCGATAGTGCGGATGATGTGGCTTTCGTCTGTTCCTCCCAGTTGGATTTCCACTTCGAACCGCCGGCTTGCCTCAGCATCTTGTAGCAACAAATCGAGTCGCCCAGCCCTGGGTTGAATTCGTTCTCTGTCTTTAAGAACGATGTCACCCAGCCCAAGAATCGTTGGGTCTTCTGCAATCCTATCTTGAACCCAAAGCTCGTTCAGCTCTGGATGATTACGAATCGAAACTGTCTCGAATTTCGTGTATTCCATTGCTCCTCTCCTTTGGGTCGAACGGGAGCGGCGGATAACCCGCCTGGACCGGATTGCTCAAGCGAAGCTTGAGTGCAGGCCGGGACAGGTCGGGTTGATTCGCATTGATAGGCCGCCGGAGGCGGACTGTCAGTGCGAATCCTTTAGCCGCCGCTCCCGATAAGCCGCCGAAGGCGGCTTATCATTCTGGTTGGGTGGAAACGTTTCCTCGATATCACCCCTATATTTGGATGAGTGGTCCGTGTTTAATGGTAACAGGCAATGGAACATGGAGAAAAGATACCTCTTGTTTCCGTGTTCACAGCATATGCGGAAGAAACATGGAAAGCAAGGAAGAACTCCATGGTGAACCTGTTCTCAAATAGATCATAATAGCGAGTACGTCAGTCGTGATGTCCTCATCCGAGTCGATCCCTTACACCTCGACCGCGCCCTGCAACGTTGGAACGGAGCCTACGGCAGACAAAATCAGAGTCCGGCAATCGACGCTGAGACAATGAAAAGTTGCGAGTTCCGGGTTGCGAGTTCATAGATCCCCTTGGTCCTTTTCATGTGTCTTCGGGTGTCCCCAAGGGCCATGAGCGACTGCCCTTAAGGGAGAACAAATTTAGTGATAAACAACCTGTGATCGGGAGGACTTCTCTGATATGATGACATGCTGGATTGACCGGCGTGTTCGGGCAAGCAACGTTCCCGGGACTGAGGGCAATGGATCGGGAGGTCAGCCATGCTGTCGGAAAAACCTGAAAAAGCCAGGATCCTGCAGAAGATCGCCCAGGGGGAAGGTCTCCCGTCTGCATCACCCATCGTCATTCGCCTGCTCGAACTGGCAGCCAATGAGCGCTCATCGAGTGGTGATCTGGCAGCCGTGATCGAACAGGACCCGGGCTTGACCACGCGCCTTCTCAAAGTTGCCAACTCTGCCTTGTTCACCGGTCGACGAAAGGCCGCATCCGTGGCCCAGGCCATTCTCCTGGTGGGGCATACCCGCCTGCGCGTCATGGCCCTGTCCCTCTCCCTGCGGGATTCCTTCCCTTTCGGCAAGGCTCATAGTCTGGATTACGAATACTTTTGGAAAGCTTCGCTCTATCGGGCCTTGATCGCCCAGGATCTCTATCAGCAGTTACCGGAGCCCACAACGGCTCCCTCCGATGAAGTCTTCACGGCTGGCCTGCTTCAGGAAATTGGGATGTTGATGCTCTACCAGGTCTGCCCGGCGCCATTACAGGCCTCCTTTCCGGCAGGTTCCCTGCCCCTGGAAGACATATTGGCGTGGGAAGAGCAGACCATGGACATCAACCACCGTCAGGTCGGCCACTACGTGCTGAGGCGCTGGGGCTTCCCGGAAACCATTACCGAATGCCAGAAACACTACGGTCCCGGCGCTCTGCTCGATGACCGGCCGGCGCTGGCTCGGGTCCTTGAATTCGCGCGCCTGGCAACCCAGGTGTTCTTCAACGAGCAGCAACGGTTCGAGATCCTCCGCGAACAGGCCCCCCTGTTAAACCTCCAGTACGACCAGATTACCGAGACCCTTTGCACCTCCTTTGCCCAGGTCGCAGACCTTGCCCGGCACTTTCAACTCAAGGTGGACGCCACCCAGGACATGGTGGAGGTCATCGAAAAGGCCAATCGCACCCTGGTTGAGATGAATCACTCGCTTCAAGCCAATCTCGCGAAAGCCATGGAACTCCTTGCCGAAAGCACCCGCGAGGGAAAGAAAGAGCTCACCCGGAGCATTCAGGCCAAACAGAAGACGGTCGGTAATGTACTCGACGCGGTTGCCCACGAAATCAGAAACCCGCTGATGGCCATCGGCGGGTTTGCGCACCGCCTTGCCCGTGAGACCCGGGACTGCAGCCAGTCCTCACGCTACCTCAGCATCATCATTCAGGAGGCGGAGCGACTCCAGCAGGTCTTGCACGAGGTTTCCTCCTTTTCTCACGGGTTCACGCCCAATTCGGGGGTGGGAAACCTGACCGTAACCCTCGAAGAAGCCATTCGTGACGTGGAGGGTTCACCCGAATTTGCCAACGTTACGGTCCTCCGGCACTTCCCACCGGCGGCGCGCATTTTCGTGCGGTTCGATCCCGTGGCGATGAAGGAGGCTCTGCAGCACACCCTGAAGACGGTTGTCCAGTTCGCGAGCGCTCCTCAGAACAAGACCGAAATCGTGATCAGAATCCGGGAAACCCCTCGCCGGGATTTTGTGCTGATCGATTACTGGGCCGGACCGGAAGTCCTTCGGGACGCTTCGCTCCAAACCTTCCTGGATGCCGATTTTTCCTCCCGAACCCTGGGTAAGGGATGGGATTTCCTGCAAGCCTGGAAGATCGTGGAATCCCACGGCGGCCACCTCGAGTTCGAAGCCGCGCCGGATGGGAATCATCTGATCGTTTTTCTGCCCTTTTGAAAGAATGTCGGGAGACTTGTCGGTCGTCTGCCGCAAAAATGGCGGCAGACCTTGAGGTGAAGCTTTCTGGGAGGAAATGAGTACGATGAATCGTTGGCAACGCCGCTGGCCGGTAGTGGTGGTCTTTTGTCTTATGTTCTGGGGTTGTTCAGGAAATCAGGGGCTCCGCCACCGTCCTGCCAGCCCGCCGCCGGCGCAAACTGGCAGTATCCGGCCACCCCTGCCCGAGATTTCTGACTGGGGCTGGCGCGAACGGCTGGTTACCGAGGACGAGCTGAACCAGTTGGAGCTGGCGGACCCGAACCTCAACCCGTCCGCGACCCACCGGATCCTGGCGCGGCTTAACGGCAAAGCTGACTACTACATCTATGAAGACATCAGAAAGAGCAGGCCGCTGCGCGTCCCCAACGACTTCCGGGCCTATTCCGGGTGGACCCCGCTGCCCCGGCAGACGGACCACCTCGCGCACCTTTCCAAAGCCATTCTGGTGGTAAAAGACTTTCCCTTTATCGGCTGGTACGAGCACGGGAAGCTGGCGGGCGATTCTCTGGTGAGTCTGGGAAGACCGGGAGAGGAAACCGAGGCAGGGGTTTACCAGATCCTCGACAAAGCGGCCGACAAGTACTCTCTCAGTTACCGGAACGACTTCGGAGAACCGGCGTGGATGCCATGGGCCATGCGGATTTATGGTACAGTCTGGATCCACGCGGGCGATATCGCCGGCCCTTACTGCTCGCATGGCTGTGTCATGCTCCCCATGGATCCTGCCGAACATCTGTTTCACTGGAGCGATGACAAGACGGTTGTGGTCATCGTCGACTCCCTGGCTCACCTCAACCAGCCGCCAAAGGTGAAGGTCAAATCAGCAAGAAAATAACCTCGCTCATTCCCGACGGAGGCAACTCCCATGCTCAAAAAGATCGATCCCACCGGGACGCAAAGCTGGCAGAGACTTGTCGACCACTATCAAGAGATGAAGCCCATCTCGATGAAAACCCTCTTCCACCGGGATCCGGCGAGATTCGAACAATTCAGCATTCGCTTCGGCGATATCCTGGTGGATTTTTCCAAGAACCGTATGGTGTCGGAAACCCTGAACCTGCTGATCGACCTGGCCGAGGAAGTCGATCTCGGCGATGCCATCCGGAAGCTGTTCGCCGGCGATCCTATCAATGAAACCGAAGGGCGGGCGGTCTTTCACGTCGCCCTGCGGAACTTCGGAAGGCAGCCGATGCTCGTGGCCGGGACCGATGTCATGCCCGGCGTGGAGGCCGTCAGGAAGAAGATGGCGGTGTTTTCCGGCAGGATCATCACCGGTGACTGGCGGGGGTTCACCGGCCGACGCATCACCGATATCGTTAACATCGGCATCGGCGGCTCGGACCTCGGGCCGATGATGGTCACCGAATGCCTGCGACCCTACGCCAAACCCGGAATCACCGTCCATTTCGTGTCCAATGTGGATGGCACGCACCTGGTCGAAACCCTCAAGCGGCTCGATCCCGAAACCGCACTCTTCCTGATTGCTTCCAAGACCTTCACCACCCAGGAAACCATGGCCAACGCATTTTCGGCGCGCCGCTGGTTCCTGGTGAGCGCCAAAGATCCGGACCACATCAGCCGCCATTTCGCAGCCATTTCCACCAATGCCGAAAAGGTTCAAGCATTCGGGATCGACCGGGAAAACATGTTCGTCTTCTGGGACTGGGTGGGCGGGCGCTATTCCCTGTGGTCGGCCATCGGCCTGTCCATTGCCTGTTCCATCGGTTACGAGAATTTTGAGGAACTGCTGCGGGGAGCTCACGCCATGGACCTGCATTTTCGGGACACGCCCTTTCGGCAAAACCTCCCCGTCATCCTCGGGCTGCTGGGAATCTGGTACAATAACTTCTTCGGCGCCCAGACCGAAGCCATCCTGCCCTATGACCAGTACCTGCATCGCTTTCCGGCTTATTTCCAGCAGGGCAACATGGAGAGCAACGGGAAGTCCGTCGACCGTCAGGGGAATCCGGTAACCTACGAAACCGGGCCCATCATCTGGGGAGAACCCGGCACGAACGGCCAACACGCTTTCTACCAGCTCATCCATCAGGGAACCAAGCTGATCCCGGCGGATTTCCTGGCCCCGGCCATCAGCCACAATCCCTTGGGCGACCATCATTCGATCCTCCTCTCCAACTTCTTTGCCCAAACCGAAGCGCTCATGAACGGCAAGACCCGGGAGGAAGTCGTCGAGGAACTTCAGCGGGAAGGAAAGACGGCCGACGAGATCGAACGTCTCTGCCCTTACCGGGTTTTTGAAGGCAATAAACCGACGAATTCCATCCTCTTCCGCAAACTGACGCCCCGCGTGCTGGGGAGTCTCATCGCCATGTATGAACACAAGATTTTTGTCCAGGGAGTGATCTGGAATATCTTCAGCTTCGATCAGTGGGGCGTTGAACTGGGCAAGCAGCTGGCCCGGAAGATCCTGCCCGAACTGGCCGACGAACAGCCGGTGGCGTCCCACGATGCTTCCACCAACGGCCTGATCAACGCCTTCAAGGCCTTCAGAAATTCCTGAACCAGCCGGAGGAACGGGACCATGAGCGGTGATGGTCCCTCCGTGGCAGGCGACTCTCAGAAATAGGACTGCAAGGTCCCGCGGCGGCGGATATCGAGCGTGGCGCAGTGGAAGGAACCCCCAAACGGGCCATAGTTGGCGAAGGCACAGGTGATGGGCTCGAAACCCCAGTCTTTGAGCACCTTGATGAGGGAGACCTGGGATTTGTCAACAATCACCCGCTTTTCATCGAGCATGAGGACATTGATGCTCGCCCACGGGCTGCAGGCCGAAATCTTCGTCATGATGCCGTCAACCGGGTCGGGATGGGGAGCGATCAGCACATCCCAGGACTTCAGGATCGCCGGGAGGCGGGTCACGTCGATGTACTCGGGATTGACCAGCAGCTTGCCGGGCGCCAGGGGCAGCAGGCTGGAATCAATGTGCATGGGCTGGCGGCAGCGGCTTTCGATCTCGTGGATGCGGTAGGTGCCTCCGAGGTGCCGGCGCAGCCATTCAATCCCCATGGCGTTGGTGACATTACTCCTGGTTACCAGGAGATCCTTCCCGCAACGCACAAAGTCCGCGGCATCAAAGACCGGTTCAAATTCATTGATCACGTATCGGAGCGGTTCCCCACTTTCAGGCAGCCGAAAGTTGTCAGCGAACAGCTCGTCGCTCAACTGCGGCCGGGGAGCGGCAGTCCAGCGGGCGCCTTTCAGGAAATATTCTTTGAACAGCCGTCGGAAGGCATAGGGTTCAAAATACCGCGACCGCCAGCAGGTGGGGGTTTCAATGATTTCGCTGCCGATGACCAGAAAAACGTCTCGGGGGCACGCCACACAGAACCCCCGGGAGGACCAGTCCGGGGTCTTGAAACGGGCATGGAAATCCATGGGATCAGGCCGCCGGACCGTTACCCCTTCGGCTTCGAGAATGTGAATGAAGTCCTCGAGCTCTTTCTGAGCGCGTCTGGTCATCCACCGGGGGAAGCGGCTTCCGGCCGCCAGCCGATAGAGCCTGGCCGTAAACGGCGGGACATTGAAGGTTACCGTCACGTGGTTGGAAGGGATATTCGCGCCATCCAGGCTTCCGACGATGACTTCTTCCAGGGGATCCCACTCGTTGTGGGAATTAACCGGACACACGGTCTGCGACTCGCTCATGCTCTCCCTCGCAGTCGATTTGCCGGGTTCATGGAGTCAATTCTGAGATCCTTCGCCGAAGCTGATGATGATGACCCCAACGACAATGAGTACGGTACCGATCCAGCGCGTGGGAGTGACATCCTCATGCAGCCAGCGACTGGCCATGATCGCGACAAAAAGATAGCTCAACGCGGTAAAGGGCATCACGTAGCTGATATCCGCCCAGGACAGGGTTAGCAGGTACATCCCGAAAAAGACCGCCGATAGAAAAACCCCGCCCCAGACAAAAGGATTCGCACCGGCGGCCAGCACCATTCGAAACCCCTCGTGCCCTTCCTTTCCCACCTGCTTCATCCCGGCACTCAGCAGGATCTCGCCAATCGCCACCAGCAACGTGGCAACGAGCACCACTACCACCACTTTTGTCATAATCACTCGCTTTCCGTGGGATGTACTCAACCAGGCTCTCCTTGACAACGGCACCGAAGGCCTCACATCTGCTGCCTCAAGTCCGCAACCCGGAAGATCAAAGCCTTTTCAGCTGTCTCTAAAACGGCCGACCTTCAAGAAAACAGCACTACTTCTATCAGGCGCCAACCGCCCTTGTCAATCAACGCGCTGGTTCCCGGGCTCCAACGTGGAAACTGGCAAAGCATCATGTGATCGTCTCCCGGCGGACTACTCAAGGGATTCAGCGTAGAGTTCGATCACATGTTTGACCCGGATGTGATCACCCGCCTGGGAAAGCATGTCTGAAATCTGAAGCATGCAGGCGGGACAGGTGGTCGCGAGAACCTGGCAGCCCGACCGCACGATGCTGTCACGCTTCCGCCGGCCGATGGCGGCGGAAAGGTCGTAGTGCTGCAGGTTGAAACTCCCCCCGGAACCACAGCAGCGGTCCGCCTCGACCATCTCTTTAAAACGATATCCGGGGCTCGCCTGCAGGAGGGCACGCGGCTGCACGGCCACTCCCAGTGACTTTTTCAGATGACACGGATCGTGATAGGTGACCACCACCGTTTCCTCCCGGTCCGGGTCTGCCACCCGCCCGGCACCTCCCTGATCAACCAGAAACTGGCTCACTTCCATGGTCTTCCGAGCGATTGCCGCCACTTGTTGGCTCTGGTCCAGGGGCAGAGCCCCGGCCATGAGCGGCCAGAGCTTCTTGATGGTGGCAGTACAGGTGGCGCAGGCCGTGATCAGAAAGTCGAACGGCTGAGCGCTGAATCTGTCAAGGTTGTAATGCAGCAATCGATTGAAGGTGGTGATATCCCCGTCGGCAAGCGCTGGAATACCGCAACAGGCAAAGTCTTCCGGCAGATAAACCCCAACCCCGTGATGAGCCATGGTCTGCATAACGGCTTGACCGACGTGAGGGAACACCTTATCGATCACGCACCCGACAAAGAAGGCAACGTTCAACCCGGAAGCGCCCGAGCCACAGGTCACCGGGTATCCCAACTGATGAAAGGGGACGGCGGCGAGGGCCTTGAAATGGCGTTCCTTCAGGGGCGACAGGAGCCGCCCGCAGGAGGTTCCCAGGAGGTCGTCAGCCGGTTTCACGAAGATCCCCTGAACTCGTGCCCCCCATTCCAGGAGGCTGTCGAAGAATTTGGGATGCGCCAGGAGGCCGCGGAAAATGACCTTCTTTGCGGGATGAAGCCCTCTGTAGCCAGTGAGGATGGCACGCGCCTTGAGGAACACCTCCAGCACCTTGACGCCGCTCGGACAATTGGCGGCACAGGCGCCGCAGAGCAGGCAACGCCGGAGGCGCTCGTCGACCCCCTGGGGATCTTTGAACAGCTCCCGGCCCAGGCCGTCGAGGAGGGCCAGCTTGCCGCGGGCAACATCGGCTTCGCGCCCCGTCTCGGCATAGATCGGGCAGACCGCCTGGCACATCCCGCAGCGCATGCAGACAACGAGCTGTTCCTCCAGTTCCCTGATCAGCCCCGCCAGCCGCTTCATATCGTGCATCGCTATTCTCCTGTGATCTTGCCGGGATTGAGAATATTCTTGGGATCCAGGGCCGCTTTGATTGGTCGGGAATAGAGGATAGTGGCCCTTAACGCTCTTCCCTTGCTCCACCTCATCTATTATCTATACTTTTGCTGGCGTGTTGACAAATTTCGTGGAATCCTCTTCCCAATGCCGGGAGACCAGATCGATGACAGGTGACACCCGAGTGGCAACGATGAAGGAACGGGCAACGGCGGTCCAGACGATCGTTGCTGACGTGCACAGCCTGACCGAAGCCTTTCGCTATGCGGTCGAACTGACCGGAAACCAGGGAGGGACCGCCATCGCAGCGCCGGGCCTGGGAGCAGGCGAACAGTCACAACTGGCGGCAGTGTGCCGCGAACACGGGGTTGCCCTTCTGACGGAAAACCTCCGGCAACAGCCCGGCGGGTTCCATACCGCCGTCACCCTTGGCGGCTGGGGAATTGCGGAAACGGCCACCCTGGTGCTCGATTCATCGTCGGAAGACCTGCGCCTTGCAACCATGCTGAGTGAAACCCATGTGGCCGTGCTGCCAGTCTCCTGCATCAGGACCGATGCCATGGAGCTGGAATCAGAGTTGTGCGAAAGGATGAACGACGCCCCCCGCTATCTTGCCTTCATCAGCGGTGCCAGCCGTACCGCCGACATCGAACGGGTGCTCACCATCGGCGTCCATGGGCCTCAGGAATTCCACCTGTTGCTACTGGTGCAGGAGCAGCCATCATGATCTCAACCCCGAGCGACCTCAAGACCTACCGGAAGGATCTGAAACGGGCGCTGCAGAATCAGTTTCTGGGCAATACCCTGGATCATTTCGCCACCGCCTATCGCGCGTCCCGGACCAAAGCCTTCGAAGGCCTTGATCTCACTACCCTCACCGCCGAAATCGCCCGGGACAAGGATGCGGCCATCCCCTACCTGGAGGAGCTCTTCACCGCCTTCAAGGGGCGCGCCGAAGCCGCCGGGGCCACTGTTCATGTGGCTCGCACCGCCCATGAAGCCAACACGATCATCGCCGAACTGGCCCGCACCAGGGGAGTCAGGAAGATCGTCAAGGGCAAATCCATGACCGCCGAAGAAACCTTCCTCAACGATCATCTGGAAAAGGAAGGCTTTCTCGTGACGGAAACCGATCTCGGCGAATGGATCATCCAGCTCCGGCGCGAAGGCCCTTCCCATATGGTCATGCCCGCCATCCATCTCTCCCGCAGGGAGGTTGCGGAACTCTTCACAACGGTAACCGGGCAGGTCCAGGACCCGGACGACATCAACGGTATGGTCAAAGTGGCGCGGAGGAAGCTGCGGCGGGCTTTCCTCGAGGCGGATATGGGCATCACCGGGGCCAATTTTGCCATCGCCGAGACCGGCACCATCGGGCTCGTCACCAACGAAGGCAACGGCCGCCTGGTAACCACGCTGCCACGGGTTCATGTGGCCCTGATCGGTTATGACAAGCTGGTACCGAATCTCAAAAGCGCCCTGCGAATCCTCCGGGCCCTGCCCCGCAGCGCCACCGGCCAGCTCATTTCGACCTACGTGACCTGGATCACCGGCCCCACCGAATGCCGGTCCGCTCCCAACGGTCGCAAAGAGCTGCATCTGGTCTTCCTCGATAACGGGCGCCTGGCGCTGGCCCGCGACCCCCTGTTCGCGGAAGCGCTCCGCTGCATCCGCTGCGGCTCCTGCGCCAATGTCTGTCCCATCTACCGCCTGGTCGGCGGGCACCATTATGGTCATGTCTACATCGGGGCCATCGGCCTCATCCTCACTCATTTCTATCACGGCCGCGACAACGCCCGGGCGATCGTCCGCAACTGCCTCAACTGCCAAGCCTGCAAAGCGGTCTGCCCTGCAGGCATCGATCTTCCCTACCTGATCAAGGGAGTCCATCGGGCTATTCTCGAGGCCGAGGGGCGACGGCCTGCCAGGAACCTGCTGCTGAAGAGGGTGCTCGGCAACCGCCGGCTCTTTCATTTCCTCCTCCGTCGGGCCTCCCTGGTGCAGAAACCCCTCGCCCGAGGCCAATACCTGCGTCATCTGCCGCTCTTTTTTACCAGCGAACACCGCTTCCGCAGCCTGCCCACGCTTGCCCCGACCCCCCTCCGGGACCTCTGGGACCGGCTTAATCCGCGGCTGGAAAACCCCCGCTACCGGGTGGCGCTGTTCGGCGGCTGCCTGGTGGATTTTGTCTATCCGGAACAGGCCCTGGCCCTGGTGCGTCTCCTCAGCGCCCACCAGATACAGCTGGAATATCCCATGGGCCAGACCTGCTGCGGGCTGCCGGCGATGATGATGGGGGAACACGAAACGGCACGGGCCGTGGCGCTGCAGAACCTCGACGCCCTCGTTCCGGCCAGGTATGATTACATCCTCACCCTGTGCGCTTCCTGCGGCTCGCATCTGAAGGAGAACATGCCGAGGCTTTGCACCGGAGCTGACAGTCCTGGAGTCAAGCTTCGGCAGTTCACCGACAAGGTGGTTGATTTTAGTTCCTTCATGGTGAATATACTGCGCGTTCGGGCCGAGATGTTTCGCCCGACTGGAACGAAGGTTGCCTATCATGCCCCCTGTCATCTCTGTCGCGGCCTGAAGGTGACCCGTGAACCTCGCGAACTGCTCGCCACGGCAGGAATGAACTACCTTCCCGCAGAGGATGAGGAAGTCTGTTGCGGCTTCGGGGGCTCCTACTCGATCGATTTTCCGGAGCTCTCCGCCGCCCTCCTGCAGCGCAAGCTGGCCAGGGCGGAAGCCACCGGCGCTGACTTCCTCGCCACCGACTGTCCGGGCTGTGTGCTTCAACTGCGCGGCGGCATGGACCGTAAGAGCGGCCGAAGAATCATGGTGAGACATCTCGTCGAGCTTTTGGAACCGTAGCTTTTTGCCAGGAACACTTTCAGGAGAACCGGAGCGATGCCCTTTAAGCCATACCCGAGACTGACCCCCGAAGAGGCCGTCACCAGCATTTTCGATGGGGCCACCGTAGCATTCAGCGGCTTTGGCAATGTCGGCGCCCCCAAGGCTATCCCCCGCGCCCTGGCCGCCAGGGCCCGCAAGCTCCACGGCCGGGGTGAGCCGTTCAAGATTCGCCTGCTCACCGGCGCCGGCGCCGGCGTCGATGTTGATGAGGCCCTGGCTCAGGCTCGGGCCATCTCCTGGCGAGCCCCCTACCAGAGTGCCGCAACGCTGCGGAAGCAAATCAACCGGCAGGAAGTCGAATATCTGGACCTGTTGCTCTCCCACGTCCCTCAGACCGTTTCTTCCGGCTTTCTCGGCAAGGTGGATCTGGCCGTGATCGAGGCAACCGAGATCACCCCCGACGGCCGCGTCTTCCTGACAACTTCGGTGGGCGCCTCGCCGACTTACCTCAAATGCGCAGACCGGGTGCTGATCGAAGTCAACCGTTACCACTCGAAACGTCTCCGTGAAATGACCGACATTTTCCTCCTCTCCTCACCACCCCACCGCAATCCTTTCCCCGCTCTCGAACCCATGACGAAATTCGGCTGGTCCTATGCGGTGGTGGACCCGAAGCGCGTGATCGGAGTCGTGGAAACGGACGAACCGGACTACCTGGATCCCATCTCCCCACCGGATGCCACCAGCGACCGGATCGCCGAGCACGTGGTCCGCTTTCTCTTCGACGAAATGCATGCCGGGCGCATTCCTGAAGCCTTTCTGCCGGTGCAGGTGGGGATCGGCAGCGTCGCCGACGGGGTTCTCGCCGCCCTCGGCAAGAATCCCTACATTCCCCCCTTCAAAGTCTACAATCTGGTGATTCTCGATCCCATGATCGAACTCATGGAACAGGGCAAAGTAGTGGGAGCCAGCGCCACCAGCCTGTCGCTGTCGGCGGACGTGCTCAACCGGGTCTACCGTCACATGGATTTCTTCGTGCCGCGCATCGTCCTGCGTCCGCAGGAGATTTCAAATCATCCCGCCATCATCCGACGGCTGGGCGTGATCGCTCTGAATTCTGCGGTAGAGGTCGATATCTACGGCAATGCCAACGCATCCCACCTTTTCGGGACCGATATCGTAAACGGGGTTGGGGGCAGCAGCGAATTCACCCGCAACAGCTTCCTGCCCATCATCATGTGCCCTTCCATTGCCAAGGGCGGCAGGATCTCCGGCGTGGTTCCCATGTGCCCGCATATCGACAGTAATGAACATTCGGTCCAGGTGATCGTGACCGAGCAGGGACTGGCCGACCTGCGCGGACTCGGCCCCAGGCAGAGAGCGACGGCGATCATCGAGCATTGTGCCCACCCAGCCTACCGGGACTACCTGCGAAGCTATCTGGAAGGATCGAGGGTCGGTCATATCCGCCATAACCTCAAAGAGTGCTACCGCCTGCACCGCAATTACCTCGAGTACGGTGCGATGCTGCCGGAACTCGATCTTGCCGGGATCAGCGCCGCTTGAAACAGCGCTGGTGAGGCTCAGGAGGAATATCTATATGTCAACCGTTGGCGTTTTTCCCGATCTGACTCCCGAAGCAGCGGCAGCCCGCATTCTCCATGGTGCGACCGTGGCCTTCAGCGGCTTCACCAATTCCGGCGCCGCCAAGCTCATTCCCCGGGCCATTGCCGCCCGCGCCAGAGACCTGCACAAATGGGGCGAACCGTATAAGATCCGGGTGTTGACGGGAGCCTCGAGCAGCGAAAGCATCGACGAACCTCTGGCGGCCGCCGACGCCATCGCCTGGCGCGCGCCCTACCAGAGCGCTCCGAGTCTGCGCCGCCAGATCAATAACGAAGAAGTCGACTATGTCGACATGCACCTCTCACAGCTCTCCCAGACCATGTTGTCGGGTTTTCACGGCAAACTCAACTTCGCGGTGGTGGAAGCCACGGAAGTCACCCCCGACGGCCGGGTTTATCTCACCACCTCGGTGGGGGCGACCCCGGCGTATCTCAAATATGCCGACTACGTTCTCATCGAAATCAACCACTTTCATTCCAAGCGATTGCGGGAAATGGCGGACATTCTCATCCTTCCTCCTCCCCCCCACCGCGTTCCCGTGCCCCTTCACGACCCCCTGACCAAAGTCGGAATGCCCTACGCCGTGGTAGATCCCCGCCGAATCATCGGCATCATTGAAAACAATGAACCCGACCGCATCCAGCCCTTCACTCCGGGTGACTGGCGCAGTCGCAAAATCGCCGACCATGTCCTGAACTTCCTCCTGGGCGAGATGTGGGCTAAGCGCATCCCCAAAGAATTCCTGCCGCTCCAGTCCGGAGTCGGGAACGTCGGCAACGCCGTGATGGCGGTCCTGGGAGAAACCCCCGATATTCCGCCTTTCACCATGTATACCGAGGTGTTTCAGGATTCCCTGGTCGATCTGATGGAACGCGGAAAACTGATGGCCGCCAGCACCACCAGCCTTACCCTTACCCCGGACGCTCTCCAACAGGTCTACGGCAACATGGATTTCTTTGCCCCCCGGATCGTCCTGCGCCCGCAGGAAATTTCCAACCACCCCGGGGTCATGCTTCGTCTCGGTGTCATCGCCATGAACACCGCCCTCGAGGTTGACATTTACGGCAACGTCAACTCTTCCCATGTCTTCGGCACCGATGTCATGAACGGGGTCGGCGGCAGTGGCGAATTCACCCGCAACGCGTATCTCTCCATCTACATGTGCCCGTCCATCGCCAAGGGCGGAAAAATTTCCTCCATTGTGCCCATGTGCCCGCACATCGACAACAATGAGCACTCGGTGCAGGTGGTCGTTACCGAACAGGGTCTCGCCGATTTGCGCGGCCTGGGTCCCATGCAGCGCGCCAACGCCATCATCGAAAACTGCGCTCACCCCGCCTATCGGGATTACCTCCACCGCTATCTCGAAAAGGCGCGGGTCGGCCATATCCGCCACGACCTCGAAACCTGCTACGAACTGCACCTCAACCTGATGGAACACGGCACCATGCTTCCGGATCTCGACCTCGGCAACGGGTTTGAATGACGATCCCGCGGCTTGAAAGACTGTGATCCACGAAGACACACGAAGCGATTCGGAGCTTTCCTGACCGGTCGCGCCGCATTCTCACCGGCGAATCAGCCTGATGCAACCAGCCCGTCCTGTTCTTTGCAGGACTTCGTGGGTCTTCGTGGAGGTCGAACAGGTTTTTTCGGGACCGCCCTTACCCGGCGATGAGGACGCCCTGGGAGTGGCGTCCGTCGACCTTGAGCGTCAGTGGGCGATCGAAGGAGACCCGAGCCACAAACGGGGTTTCGTCGGCTGGCTGGAGCGAGTTGAGCCACCGCCAGTCGATGCGGTCACCCTGGTTCTCATTCACGGTGAGATAATTGATCCCCAGGGAAATGAGATTATGGAAGAAATGCGAACCCTGGGAAGGCTCTGCTGGTAGCTTGGGATGAACCGTCTCGATGATGGCAGCCACCCCGCAAATGTCGGCCCAGGTTACCGGAATGCCCAGCCAGCGGTCGGCAGAACCCCAGCGGCCCGGTCCGATGAGGACATACTTTCTGCGCTCTTTCAGCAAGCGCCCATTCAACTGACTGATCTGCCAGGCGATTACGGGCGTCTGGGCGGGATCGAAGGCCTCCGGCTTGACGAAGAGCAGGTCGCTGATGCCCCGTTCGAGGCGGTTGCCGAGCGCATGCCGGGAGACGCAAACGGCGTGCGCCAGTTCCTCGGGCGTGATGCGGACGTGCGCCATTTCTTCCCGCGCACTCATGGGCCGGAGCTGCAGGATGGCGAAGCGGGGGCGGCCTGTCCCTTCGAAGTCCAGATCGACGCAAAACTCCAGTTCCACCGGACACCCCATTCCCTCCCGACCAATTTCGAGCACCTCGGCGAGCACTTCGGCCAGGGGGAACGACCCGTATCGGAGCACCAGGGCAAAGGTGACCACGGGGTAGCCGGGAAGATTGCCGGAATCCCGCAGCGACTGATCTTCCGGGACATAAGTGCTGGTCAGGGCCCGGACTGGCGGTTCGCCGAGGGCTTCACTGATTTCCCGTTTGACGAGGGTTACGGCATCGTTCGTGCTCAGATTGCACACCGGTTCGTCGAGCTTGAGGGCGTAGAAGAACCGCTGTGAATTCTTGAGGGTGTCCGCGACCGTGGCACACTGGGGCAAAAGCTCCGGATAGCGGGGCGCGAAGCGGAGGGCTTTTTCTCCATCCACCACCGCTTTCCCCAGGCCGAGCGCGATGGTGGCGATCCCGTCTTCCGGTTTCAGCCGGGCAAAGGGATAGTAGTTATGAGACTGGGCGACCCCGGCAATGGCCGGGTAGAACGTATTGCCGGATTTCCGGCCCACCAACTGCTGGACGATCACCGCCATCTGCTCCTCCTCCGTGCGCTGTCCCACCCGCATCGAGAAGGCTTTAGGACCCTCGTAGTAGGTCGAGGCATAGACCATCTTGACGGCATTGATCAGGAGCTCGAGCCGGCAGTCGAGGTCGGGGTGGTCGTTGGCCAGCATGTAGGTGCTGTAGAGACCGGCGTAGGCCCGGAACTGGGCATCCTCCAGGAGGCTGGACGAGCGCACCGCCAGAGGGTAGTGGCAATGCGACAGGAATCCCGCCAGCTGATTCTTGAACGATTCCGGAAAGGTCGCCGCCATGAAGCGTTCAGCGACAACCTCGTTGGCCAGCTGTTCCCTGGCCAGCTCGGCAAGACCATTCTCCCGGACGAAGGTTTCGAAAACTTCGGTGGTGATCACCAGGGTCTGCGGCACAAAGATAGCCACCGTCTCGAACCGCGTTTGCAGCTCGCGGTGGCGGCACAACAGGGCGGAAACGAAGGACAAGCCCCGGGCCTTGCCTCCCAGCGACCCGGCGCCGATTTTGAAGAACTCCCCATCTTCATCAAAGGCCCGAGGATCGAAGTCCACCACCACCCCCTTCTGCCGCTCCATGCGCCGTTCGTGGATCATCGCAAGCAGAAACCGACGGTGGCTGTCGCTGTCGGCGAAATCATCATCCCGCACCGGGCGCACCCGCATGGCCAGTTCGATCTCGGACCGGGCAAACAGCCAGCGGGAAAAGTCGTTGCGATTGCTGTGACAGGCAAACGACTCGTCAGGGATGAGGTGCAGCTTCTTTTCCAGCATTTTCAAATTGGCGGCACGGGCAATTTCCCGGCCGTCAGGCGAACGGAACACGAAATCACCAAAACCCAGGTGATCGAGGAAAAAACAGCGCACCTCCGAAAGGAGCATCGGTGAATTCTTGTCGACAAAAACCGCCGGGATCTTCGCGGCCTTTGCCGCATTGGCCGGGTCACTGCTCATGAGCAGGAGGGGAATATCAAACCGTTCCCGCTTGACGGCCATGAGCAGATCGAATCCGGCATTCTCGTCAAAGAGGCGGCCGCGGTGGAAGCGAACGTCGGAGATGACCCCCAGCACGCAGGGCTCATAGCGGTGGAAGAGCTCCATGGCTCCTTCATAGGTATCGGTCACCAGGATCTTCGGCCGCGCCCGCATCGCCAGGAGGCGATGGGCTTCATTGAGCCCCTCTTCCATCACGGCCTGCGTCTGCACCACCAGCTCCCGATAGAAGACCGGCAGCAGGACGGAGAGATAGTCCGGTGAATCTTCCACCAGAATGATTACCCGAATACCGGCAAAACCCGTGTCATGAGGCGCGTTCATCCGGTCTTCGGCGCTCTTGATCATCGCCAGCAGAAGATCCGAATTGCCGCCCCAGACGAAAGTGCGATCGAACGCCGGCGCCGGCGACTCGCTCGATAGCTTTCGAAATTCCAGCGCCGTCTCGAGGCCGTGGCACAACAGCATGATCGGCAGGCGAGGGTTCGTGGCTCTGATCTTTTCTGCGGTCGCCACGACTTCCGGGTCCACCATTCGCGGCATGATGATCACCAGGTCAAAGTGACTGGTATCCAGGACTTGCGCCGCCGCATCAGCAAAGGAAACCCAGCTCAGGCGGGGAGGGTGGCTCAGGTTGAGCCCCCGGTAGTCGTTGATGATCGCTTCGGAGAGGCGGCAGTCTTCTTCCATCACCCAGGCGTCGTAGGGCGTCGAGATCAAGAGAATCTCCCGCACCTTCCGGGCCATAAGCTCGTGAAACAGCTTAAAGCGAGGATCGAACTGACCCGCCAAACAGTCGGTTCGTGGTGCCATCATCCCTCATCCCCCTATCGGTTGCCCTCGAGATCGCCCCACCCCTTCCCCGCAATGCTGTTGAAACAAGGAACTCGCTAAGGGCAAATTTCCCCTTGAGGGGAATCACATCGTCTAATTCAACAATACTGCCCCTTCCCCGCGACCGTGTTGTTGAATCAGGATTCAGCCACACCGGGTTCGCCGGGTAATGGTTGCCTTCCAAGTAATCATACCATGCTTCCAACCGGTTGGGCTGCCGGCAAGGTGCCGATAGTGCCTGCGTGTGAGTCACCCGTTCTTTGCCATCCCGCCGTCACGCCGAACGCCAAGCCTGAGCCGCGCCAGCCAGGGGACTACCGGAAATGCAGACACGCTTCCCGGGCGTCGGCTCAAGGCCTTTGTGCCATATCTTGCTACTACTGCGCTAGCTTTGAGCTGGCAAGCCGATTTAGGCTCACCCCAGCTTCTGCAGCTTGGACAGCGAGTTTGCGATGTACTTCGCGAGGAACACGAACCATAAACTTGCCGCTGTACTGCCTGGATGCGAAGGGATCGGGAATGGCTTCCCCGCTTTCCAGCATATCCTTTATCACATCTGCAACTACCTTGCGAATGCCCTTCAGGGCTGCCTCAGGAGTGCCTGACAGCCAGCTTAAGCTTGGGAATTTCGCACACAGTCCAACGTATTCCTCGTCCTCTTCGGACCATGTCACCCGGTAGGTGTAGCGATCATTTTTCAGTGCCATGCTCTAGCTTCCACCTCTCTATGGCCTTGAGCACCTGCTTCACCTGGTATGCTCTGGCTTTTCCTTTCTTGCCTTGAATATTTACCCGTGGATCACCCTGCCAGGGCATTTTGTAAACTCTGTGACTTGTGCCCCTCGTGGCGAGGCTTTCCGAAGTAATGGCCACAGAGCCTGCAGAGATCGCTGAAACCAACGTCGTCCGGGTTGCGCTCCATTTGGGCAATGATGTCTTCGATTCTGCTCATGGCTGTCATGATGGTATCACTATTGATATCTTTGTCAGGGAGAGTGGATGCTCGGCTTTGTGTTCATCATATGAACGCCTGATTGCAGCCATGGGAGATTCTGCCAGGGTCAGAACTGCACTTTTCTTCTTCTTTTAAGGCCACTCATAGAAATCCACAGACGATTCCGCTTTTGATCTCGATTGTGACCCACTGGTCTTCATCCCTGGCAGGAAAGTGAGGAGGACCGTGATCATTATAGTTCATGAATATGCTAATGCCGTAGAAACGGCAGATCTCAGGCATCCGTATTTCCCTTTCCTGCTTTCATGTAGCCAACATCCTCGTGGCGCTAATCGAAAAGTTCAGCGGCGGCGCGCCAAGGGACTTCAGGAAAAAGCGGCACTCGGGTCCACGCCGTCCGCAGGAGCGACGGGTTAGCGCACTATCTTGGTCCAGTTGGCTTCCTGGACACCGTGGCGACTACCCAGACACTACATTCGTGGGGTTCCCCTTCAAGAACGCCTCGATGTTGTCGATGCACTGTTTGGTCAGGGCCCGGAAAGCGGCATCCGTGTGCATGCCGCAGTGGGGAGACAACAGCAGATTCTCGGCAGCCAAGAGCCGCTTTATCCCGGGGCTGCTCCAGTCCGGCGGTTCGTCCCAAAGCACATCGAGGCCGACCCCGCGCAAGTGTCCAGATTCGAGGGCCTCCAATAGTGCCTCCCAGTCTACAATATCACCACGGGCAACGTTGACAAGGATTGGTCGTTGGGCCATGGCCTGAAACGCGGCACGGTTGAGCAGACCGCGCGAGTGCGCGTCGGCCTGTCCCAGTCGCTTGGCTAGGTGCAGTACCATGGCCCAAGCATGCTCTGCGACTGAATGGGCAGAGTAACCGGGGACGTTTGTGACGGTGACGCCACAACGCCTGGCCGCGGACAGATCCACGTTATTGTACCCGGTTGAAAAGATGGACAGTAGCCTCAGCGCCGGGCTGCGTTCAATGACCGGGCTCGTGAATGGCACGATGGTGGCTGAGATGACGATCTGCGCGTCGTCGATGCGCGCGAGTAGCTCTTCTTCACTCGACGGAAGGCTGGGACAATAGCGCACCTCGCCTAGAGCTTCCAGCCGTAGCCACTCCTCAGGCGTCCATGTGACCTTGTGCACTACCGCAATTCTCGCCATCATTGCGACTCCAGCGTGATTCTGTAGAGCACATAATTGGACATCTCCTTAGCGGCCTCCTGGCATTTCACTGCATCCATTGTTGTGACTTCGATAACCGCCTAATGTATGTTTCGCGCAGTTACCAAGACACTTCATTCTTGCGCGCTAACGGAGTAAATCAGGGGTACACAACCACGCGGCCGGTGAGCTTACAAATAGCACCACAAGGTTGCCCCGCGTGGTTGTGTGTCCGCTGCATTTTTTTGTTGGCTTAAGCCATTGCTGTCTTGGCAGACCTGACGTTGTATAAGGCTTGATCTTCAGATACATGAAGACGGCCAGATTCGTCGGAGCTTAGCTTTTCAAAAGACAAATGGGCTTTGTAAAATATGTTCAAGTTGGCTGTCTCCGCCTTAAGATAACGTGCTGTCGCACGGCAGTAGTGACAATCAATTTCTATGCCGACACTGTTACGGGCTGACCTTAGGGCTGCAATTAAAGTAGTGCCAGTGCCACAGAAAGGATCGAGAACTGTGTCGCCAACAAAAGAGAACATCCTGACCAGCCGTGAAGCAAGTTCCAGTGGAAAGGGTGCTGGGTGGTACTTTGTCGAAGCGCCGGTAATATTCCAAATTTGCCTAAACCAGCTGTCAAAGTCTTTTTTGTTGATTTTACTGAGCTCTCTTTGCTTCTCGGTGGGTTGCCTATACCCCCCCGGTTTTCTTTGCATCAGGATGAATTCTATATCATTCTTAATTATTGCGTTTGGTTCATAAGGCTTGCCAAGGAATTTGCAGCCGTTTGCGACTTCAAACGCGGCATTCGAAATTTTGTGCCAGATGATGGGATTTAGGTTATCGAAACCGATCTTTCTGCATGATACGCTAATATCCGAGTGAAGCGGGAACACAAGATGTCGGCCAAATCTCCTGCGGGAAACACACACATCGCCAACAACACAGACCAGACGTCCTCCCGGAACCAAAATACGGAAGAGGTGACGCCACACCTTCTCGAGTTCAGTCAGAAACGATTCATAATCCTCAATATGCCCCAACTGATCTGGATGTTCGTTGTAGCGCTTAAGGTTCCAATAAGGAGGCGATGTAATAATTAAGTGAATTGATTCGTCGGAGATAAAAGAAAGGTCCCTCGCATCCGCATTAATCAGTCGATGCCGTGTTTCGCCTGCTTGATTCATTGTGTGAATGCTCCTACGTGGGACACGATGGATTTTGCGAACTTCACGAATGAAAGATCTTTGGCAGGTTCATTATACTCACCTCTCAGTCCTGCATCACTATTGGAAGTCAGGAAACAGGCAGAAGTGTAATGACGTTCAAGAATCAGCTTCCGGCAAAGCAACTCATACCTTTTCGTATAGGAAGCGCCGATAAATTCGGGGAAGACTTTGAAGTGCGGCTCCTTGACCTTTACTGGTCTGTTTGACGCTGGGCAATCCTCAAGCATGAAGAAATAACCCAAGAATGGCTGTAATCCAGCATTGAAGGCCCCCTCTCTAAAAGCTGTCCAAAGATCGAGTGCGCTGCCGATGGCTTCCTCAGTTCTGTTGTTGAAATTGTTGCCGAATGATGGCCCGACTTGTGACTTGGCTTCTATCGCCGCAATCAGATTGCCGCCCTTAACAACGATAAGGTCCCATTCTTTAGTCGGTCGGAAATATCCAGGCAACTCCAGAGACGTTCTGCGAAAGATGAATTCCCCTGAAAACCCTGCTTCTTTAATGAGTGCCGTAAATAAGTCTATGAAACCGTCCATCTGTGCCCCGCCAGTCACAGCACTTCTCAAACCCGCATCCGTGACGCCGCGTGACTCTTGTTTCTGTTTCTGTGTTTCTCTGGTAGCCCAATAGTGGGCAACCGCTCTTGCCATATTCCTTGCGAGTTTCTCGTGCACGTATTCCACCAGACTCCTTCTTTCGTATTCTGGGATTGTCCTCAATATTTCCTGTCAAGCCAACTGCCAGCTGAGCCGCGCCCGGCTTTTTGGACGTCGGCTCGAGCGGAAATTAGATCACGGATATACGATCACGGGAAATCTACGTGTGCGCAGTAGTAGCCCGCAATCGCAAACCAAGCGCCCGTACAACCTTGAGCACTGTGGCAAACTCTGGATTACCTTCAGGTGACAATGCTTTATAAAGGCTCGCGCGCCCGAGACCCGTTTCACGGGCAATTTGCGCCATCCCTTTAGCACGGGCAACGTCTCCCAGAGCGGCCGCCACCAGCGCAGGGTCCCCTTCTTCGAGTGCTGCTTCCAGATAAGCTGCCATGTCTTCGTCTTTTTTCAGATGTTCCGTGACGTCCCATGGTCGTGCTCGGGTTTTTGCCATAAGGGCCTCCTATAGTTCTCGGGCCAGATCCAGTGCCATCTTGATGTCCCTGTCCTGAGTATGCTTGTCGCCACCGGCGAACAGGATTACAAGTGCTTGCCCGCGTCGCACGAAATACACCCGGTAGCCTGGACCATAGTCAATACGCATCTCTGAGACACCTCCTCCCAGGGGTTACCCAGTGACAAGCGACGAACAGGAACATTGATACGCGCCCGAGCTTGCCGGTCACGTAAACGATTGAACCACTGAGAATACAGCTCAGTCTGTCTGATCTCGATCATAACCCAAGGGTATCTCATAGGATACACAAAAGCAACGACAACTTCTGCCCCCCAGCGATCAGACACCTCTGGGGGGCCTGATCTAACGCCGCTTTTTAGCGGGCGCGGCTTCCGCCGCTATGACGAAAGAAGAGCGGGCACCAACTGGGTGGAGTGGTACTCAGGATTCCAACTTCGCACATCTTTCTCTGCCAGGCGGGTTTAAATTTTCCTCGGATTTGATTATGATCGCCCTTCACTGGCTGTGGGAATTCCATCGGATGCCGCCAAGAAGTCCCAAGACCCCGCTGTTTCGCTGCCGGATGGTGTGGTGGTACCAATCGTATTTTGATCACTGGCTACTGACCATTGATCAGTTTTTCCATTTGAAGCAAGAGGACCTGCATGGCAAACCACAAGGCCCATGAAGAAGCTGAACCCATCAGCATATGCCGGGGCGATATCGACTATCAGGGCATCATCAAACACATCAACGAAGGGGTGGTGATCATCCGGGAGGGCAAGATCGTGTTCGCCAACGACGCCTTCTGCGAGATCTCGCGAAAGAGTGCAGAGCAGGTCATTAAGTCCGACTTTGCCGAGTACATCGCCCCACCCGACCGGGAAAAGGTGACCCGTTATCTGACCGAGCGTCTATTTGCCGAAGAGCTCGGCGACCGGATCGAGTTCACCATGCCGCGCTCACCCTGCGATGCGCTCATCGAAATGAAGGTCAGCATCGTCGAGTGCGGCGGCACCCCATCCATCCTCGCCGCCCTCACGGATATCACCGAGCGGCGCAAGGCCCGCATCGAAATGGAACGCATCAAAGGGCGCCTTGAAAGCATCCTGCGGGCGATGAACGCGGTGGTCGTTTCCCTTTCTCCCCAGGATTTCACCATCCTGGCCATCAATCCAGCCGCGGAGGCACTCTACGGGGTACCGCTGCGCGATTTCACCAGCGGCCGACGGCATGTGATGAAGTTTGTGCATCCCGAAGATGCCGAATTGATGGAGCAGTTCTACCGCAACCTGCCCGAAGCCGAGTTCGACGAAGCTCAATACCGGATCATCAGCGCCAACAAACAGGTCAAATGGGTACTCGATGAAGGCCAAGTGGTCTATTCCGACCAGGGCACGATCCGCCGGATGGATCATATGATCCGGGACATCACCGATGAAAAGAATGCCCTCGACGCACTCCGGCGAAGTGAAGCCAAGTACCGCGACTTCTTCGAATCAACCCACGATATGGCCTACGCGGTAACGCCGGAAGGGATCTTCATCGATATCAATGACGCCGGCCTCAAGCTGCTCGGGTTTGAGAGCAAAGAGGAAGCGCTCGCCAGCAACCTGAAGGCTTTCTATGTCGACCGCTCGGAACGGGCGGGATTCCTGGCCGAACTCAACGAAGAAGGGCACGTCGAGAACAAGCGGGTCAGGTTCAGGAACAAGGCCGGTGAAATCATCGAGGTTGCCGTGACGGCTCGAGCAAAGACCGATGATGCCGGCTATCTCCTCTACTACGAGGGCATCGCCTCCAACATCACCAAGGCCCTCGAAGACCAGCGCAACCGGGTGCTGCGCAACGCCGCCGGGGCCATGTGTCATTACCTCAATACTCATCTCATGCAGCTCGACGGCTCACAGGCACTCCTGGGCGACGAACTCAAGGCCGCGGAAGCGCTGCTGGACGAACTCGCAGGCGGCGCCCCGCCGCAGGAAATTGCCGGTCGGATGAAAGGAGTCATGGAGAACCTGCGCACTTATCATGAGGGCGTTTCCGGCGCCTACGGACGGATTTCGGAAGTGACCCGGGCCTTCAACAAGGCCTTCCTTTACCGGGAAGAATCCTACGTCAGCGGCACGATCCTCGACATTTTCAAGGCCTACGGCTACGAGGGAGAAGAACCCAACCCATGATGACCCTGGGATCAGACGTTAAAGACGGCTCAACCCTGGAGGTGAGGTTTCCGGTCGGGGAAGCCGGCGAAGTCTCCGGAGTGTTGAGCGTTCCTGCGGAGCCGGTCAAAACCGGCCTGATCCTGGCACATGGGGCCGGCAACGACATGCACCAGCCGATGCTCGTCTTTCTCGCCGACCACCTGGCTCAGGCCGGGTATCTCACGCTCCGCTTCAACTTTTTGTACAAGCAGGAAGGTAAAACAGCCCCGGATCGCCCGGAAAAACTCTACCAGGCCTGGAAAGCAGCTCACCACTTTCTCCGGGAGCATCCCCGGTGCCCACCCGCGCCCATTATCGCCGCCGGCAAATCCATGGGCGGCCGAATTGTGTCCCAGATGGTCGCCGAAGGCCAGCTCGAGGCCGGACGGCTCATCTTCCTTGGCTATCCCCTCCACCCTCCCGGCCGGAAGGAGCGCCTTCGCGACCGGCATCTTTCGGCAATCAGGATTCCCATGCACTTCTTTGCCGGCACCAGGGACCCCCTCTGTGATCTGGAACTGCTCCGCAAGGTTCTGTCACACCTTGACGCTCCCTGGCAGCTGGAAGTCATCGAGGGTGCCGATCATTCGTTCAAGGTACCGAAAGCCGCGGGCATCAGTCCCGACGAGATATATCAACGCATCACCGAGAAGATCCTGCAGCAGTTGGCAGGACCGTAACAGACCGCAAAGGCGGCGCCTCTCTTCCGGGGTCTTCACCGTCCCTCGAGGGACTTGGCACGACCTGGTGCATCATGCTATCAGAAGGGCCCGAGCAAAATCGGTGCATCATCGGACCCCCATAGACGCATGACCATGACCAGGGTTAACCGACAGCCTGTAACCCGCAACTCGCAACCTGCAACTCTTTGCAAGAGACTGACCATGCAGCATCTTAGGAACTTCAGCATCATCGCCCACATCGATCACGGCAAATCCACCCTGGCCGACCGGTTGATCCAGTACGCCGGGCTGGTGAACGAGCGCCAGTTCCGCGATCAGATCCTGGATAACATGGACATTGAACGGGAACGCGGGATCACGATCAAGAGCCAGACCGTGGTCCTTTCCTACACCAGCCGCGCAGGTGAAGCCTTCTCGCTCAACCTCATCGACACCCCGGGGCATGTGGACTTCTCATACGAGGTGTCCCGCGCGCTCGCTTCCTGCGAAGGGGTCCTGCTGCTGATCGACGCTTCCCAGGGCGTTCAGGCTCAGACCATTGCCAACCTCTATGCGGCCATGGAGCACGACCTCACAATCATTCCCGTGATCAACAAGATCGACCTGCCTTCGGCCGATATCGACGGCGTCAAAGAACAGATCGAACACGATCTGGGACTTGACTCCGAACAGGCCGTGCTCTGCTCCGCCAAGGAGGGAATCGGCATAGAGGAGATTCTCGAAGCCATCGTCCATCGCCTTCCGGCCCCCTCGGGAAATGCTGCAAAACCTCTCAGCGCCCTGATTTTCGATGCTCACTACGATCCTTTTCGGGGGACGGTGGTGAGTTGTCGCGTTTTCGACGGCGTCCTTCGACCCGGCGACGTCATTCGCCTCATGTCCACCGGTGCCGCCCACAAGGTCGAGGAGGTGGGGGTCTTTCGGCTGGCCAGAGAACCCCGCAGGGAGATTGCGGCGGGTTCCGTGGGCTACGTGATTGCCGGCATCAAGACGGTGGCCGATATCAGCATCGGTGATACCATTACCCTGGATACCAATCCCGTCGCCTCCCCCCTGCCCGGCTTCAAGGAAATCAAGCCGGTGGTCTTCTCATCGCTCTATCCTATTTCCTCCGATGATTATCCGTCCCTGGCAGACGCCCTCGAGAAGTATAAACTCAACGATGCCGCCCTGGTCTATCAGAAGGATTCCTCCGCCGCCCTGGGCCAGGGGTTCCGCTGCGGCTTTCTGGGGCTGCTGCACCTCGAAATCGTCCAGGAACGGCTCGAACGCGAGTTCAACCAGGCCATCATCATGACGGTGCCGAGCGTTCAGTACCGCTTCTCGCTGGCTGATGGAGCCACCGTGACCGTGGAAAACCCCCAGTACTATCCGGATCCGGTGTTCATCCGGAGTTCGGCGGAACCCTTCATCAAGGCCACCATCATCATCCCCGAGCGCCACCTGGGGGTGGTCATGAAGCTCTGCCTGGAACGCCGCGGGGTCAATCCCAGGATCACCTATCCGACTCCGGCCCGGGTGGAAATCCAGTTCGATATGCCGCTTGCGGAAGTGGTCTTTGACTTCTATGACCGGTTGAAGACGGTCACCCAGGGCTACGGTTCGTTTGACTACGAGCTGAGCGAATACCGGGAAAGCGACCTGGTCAAGCTGGATATCCTGGTCAACGGGGAAAAGGTGGACGCCCTGTCGCTTATTGTCCACCGGGAGCGGGCGCGGGAGTGGGGGGTACAGGTTTGCGACCGGCTGAAAGAGGAAATCCCGAGACATAACTTCAAAATCGCGATCCAGGGTGCCATTGGCGGCAAGATCATCTCCCGGTCCACCATTTCCCCCTTTCGCAAAGACGTGACGGCCAAATGCTACGGCGGGGACATCACCCGAAAGCGGAAACTCCTGGAAAAGCAGAAAAGGGGCAAGAAGCGGATGAAAATGGTAGGCTCGGTGATGATCCCTCAGAGCGCCTTCGTATCCGTCCTGAAGGCCCGCGATGAATAGCGGGGAACCCGCCGGACTCTACCTGCACGTCCCTTTCTGCCGCTCCAAATGCCACTACTGCGACTTCTATTCGGTCGCCTCCCGTGCGGCCGTTCCCGCCTGGCTGCAGGCCATTAAGCGGGAAGTGCGGCAGTACCGGGAAGCCTGGCCGGTATTCGATTCTCTCTATCTCGGCGGCGGTACGCCGACCATCCTGGGTGAGGCGGAACTCGCCACCCTCATGACGTGTCTTCGCCGAGATTTCACCTTTCATCCCAATTCAGAGATGACCATCGAGGCCAACCCGGACGACCTCTCCCGGCCCACCTTGCAGACCCTCCGGGAACTCGGCCTGAACCGCATCAGCCTGGGCGTGCAGTCCCTCGACGATCACGACCTGGCCTACCTCGGCCGCAAGCACAGCGCTGGCCAGGCCCTGCGGGCGCTCGAACTGATCCACTCGGTTGGTTGGCCTCAGGTTGGGGTCGATCTCATGTACGGGATAGAAGGGCAGACGCTTGCGGCATGGAAAAGAACCCTTGACCGGGTGCTCTCCTTCCGCCCGGAACACCTTTCCTGCTACCAGCTGACCCTTGCGCCCGGCACCCCCCTGGGGAAGCGGCAGGCCGATGGCCGGGTTCGAGCCATTGGCGAAAGGTGGGAAGCGGCCTTCTTCATCTTCACCTCCCGCTATCTTGAGCGATACGGCTACCGTCACTATGAAATCTCCAATTTCGCCCGCAGCCGGGAAACCATGTGCCGTCATAACCGCAAGTACTGGCGTCATGTTCCCTACCTCGGGCTGGGACCCTCAGCCCATTCCTTCCGGGCCGGCAGGCGCTGGTGGAACGTGCGATCGATCACCCGTTACTGCCAGCTCCTGGCGGCAGACCAGGCGCCGGTAGAAGCCTCCGAAACGCTCACGCACGAACAACTTAGCCTGGAAGCCCTCGCCCTTGGCTTCAGGACCAGCCGGGGCGTCGCCCTGGCGCTGGCCGGGAACCACCCGGGAGGAAGCCGGACCATTGCGATGCTGCAACAGTCTCGGCTGGCAACCGTACACCACGACAGGCTCCAACCCACCCGCAGGGGTTTTCTCGTGGCAGACAGCCTCCCTCTCATGTTTTCACGCTGAGGGCTCGCTCGGCTCCGAGATGTCCGAATCCCTTCAGTGGCCGGATGAAGGGGGAGGCGGCAGCCGCCAATCTGCAAAAAGTCCGATATGGACGAGCTCCGGCTTCCACTCGACGTAGCTGATGGTATTGACCATCGCCACCGGCTTTTCCTGCAGAATGCGTCCGTCACCATCGACCAGCCGGACGAAGCCTCTGGCATCGCCTCCGTGGCCCGGCATCATCGAGAAGAGAGATGGGATGCGGTGAACAACCACCGCATAGCGCCCGTCCGGGCTGGTGAACCGGGAATACTCGGAAGCCGCAGGATACAAAGTCCAGGCGGCGGCAAGGACACCGGCGACCGCAAGCCCCGCCACCGCCGCCACCGTCAAGATCCGAAGCCGTCTGTTGGACTCCTTGAGATGTCTTGGGTTGGTTTCCGCCATCGGAAGAAGACTCATCCCATAATCGGAAGGGCGAAGGAGTCCGGTGGATTCCGCCGGATGAGCTTGAGATCGGAATAAACCAGGAAATCTCCGCCCCGCCCGTGTTGTGCCCGCCAGTTGCGAAATGATTCGTTGGAAACATAATCATAGCCGATCGCCGGCAGGCGGCTGACGCCGGTCGTGCTCCAGAACCCGAGCGGCTGATCGCCGTTAAAATCATAGCTGTCGAAGAGATAGAATCCGACCTGCTCGATCTGCACCGTGTATTGCGGAACCGTCGTGGCGGGACGAGTGCTTCGGGTCATGGTTGGGACCGGGACCTGGCCGCGCAGGACCGAACCGGCGACCACCACCCGCAGGGTGAATCGGCCAAGAGCGGCGTACCTGTCATCGAGCGGATCGAGCAGACCACCTACCGATTCTTGCCAGATGGCGTCGCGCTCCAGTTGGGGGACGGGACGGTTCAGGTTGCCGAAGGAGGCATGCTGGGAACCGACCAGGCCCTGTTCCCGGAGCCGCCTCCCGATGCGCCGTTGAGTCTCTGCGGTGCACCAGACCTGTTCGCTCACCAGCCGACGGTAAACCTGGGCGCAGCGCGCCCATCCCCTAGTTCGCCTTGACCTCCTTCACCGTCGACATCGCGGTAGCGACAATGCTGGCGATGTCAGCTACATTGCTGGGCATGATGATGGTGTTGTTCGTTTTGGCCAGATTGCCGAACTGGCTGATATACTGTTCGGCCAACCGCATGTTGACGGCCTCGATGCCGCCTGTTTCCTTGATCGCCGCAGCCACCTTGGTGATCCCCTCGGCCGTGGCCATGGCGATGAGCTCGATCCGCTGCGCCTCAGCCTCGGCGATCAGCTTGACCTGGGCCGCCTTCCCCGCCGCCTCGTTGATCTGCTTCTGCTTTTCACCCTCAGACTGGTTGATCATGCTCTGCCGCAACCCCTCGGAAGTGGCGATATTCGCCCGCTTCTGGCGTTCGGCGGTCATCTGGGCCTCCATGGCTTCCTTCACCGAGATCGGCGGCGTAATGTCCTTGATCTCGTACCGAAGCACCTTCACCCCCCACGACATCGCCGCCTGGTCAATGGCATCGATGACTTCGTTGTTGATCCGCTCACGTTCCTCGAAGGTCTTGTCGAGGTCGATCTTGCCGATGGCGGAACGCAGGGTCGTCTGGGCAAGCTGCGAAGCGGCCCGGAGGTAGTTGTCGATGCCGTAGGCCGCCTTGTTGGCGTCCTGGACCTCCAGGTAGATGATGCCGTCCACCTCGACGCTCACGTTGTCCTTGGTGATGCAGATCTGCGCGGGGATGTCCACCACCTGCTCCTTGAGACTGAAGCTGTAGGCCGACCGGTCCACAAATGGAATCAGGATGTGAAAACCCGCCTCAAGCGTCCGGTTGTACTTGCCCAGACGCTCGATGATGACGGCTCTTTTCTGAGGAACGATGACGGCACCCTTGATCAGCGTGATGATGACCAGGATGGCAACGGCGACGAGGGCAACGAGGGTCGTTGTCATGGCAGCAAATCCTCCTTCAGGGGGTTCATGCTTCAAAAAGCGCCAGCATCGACGCAAACCGGCCCACGAACGGTCCGCCGAACCTTGGGACGGGGCATGTCAGCGGCAGGCGTCAGTGGTCCGTTTCAGGATGCGTGACCGCCTTGAGCCTGAGGCAGGCTCTGTTGACCTTATCGACGCCGACGATTTCCGCCTCCGAGCCAGCGAGGAGCCGGTCTTCCGCAACTGCCGTCCACAGGCTTCCCCGGTAGCGTACGCGCCCCTCGCGGCCGGCTTCGAGATCCTCGTCGATCCTGATCCGCGTGCCAACCAGCACGTTTCCCGTATCATCGCCCGCCGGTTCCTCGCTACGTCCCACAAAGACCCGCATGGCCACTTTGCGAAGGGTCGCCAGCGAGGTCAACGACACGATCAGGAAGGCAACCACCTGCATCGAGTAGGCGTCCGGCACAATCGCAGCCACCACGGCAGCCCCCAGGCAGCCCAGCCCGAAAAAGATGATCACAAAGCCCGGCACCGCCAGTTCGGCAAGGATGACGGCAATACCGACCAGAAACCAGATCAGCCACGGCGAGAAAACGCCAGTCATGCGGGGACTCCTTGTCGGGGGAACTCCAGAAGATCCTCCTCAATGCACGATCACAGGCCGTAGGCCTGATTGAACCTCTCGATGACCGTCACGAACTCCGCCGGGAGCAGGCCGTAGACCGTTTCGAGAATATGTTCCGGAATCTCCCGATAAAAGGCCTGCGCGACACCGCCCGCGATGCAGGCCAGGGTGTCGCTGTCGCCTCCCAGCGAGATGGCGTTCCTGACCGCTTCCTCATAGTCATTGGAGTCCAAAAAAGCGATGAGCGCCTCCGGCACCGTTCCCTGACAGGACACATCAAAATGATAGCCGGGGCGGATCTGCGCCACGGTTCGCTGGAGCTCATAGCCAAAGCGGCGGCTGATTTCGCGGCGGATACCGGCTTTGGATTCGCCGTGACGAGCCAGGAACACCGCCAGCGCTGTGGCCTGGGCACCCTTGATCCCTTCAGGGTGGTTATGGGACATTTCAGCACTCCGTTGGGCCTCGGTCAGCACACGGTCTGCGTCAGGGAAGGCGAACCCGACCGGGCTGACGCGCATGGCCGCCCCATTTCCCCAGCTGTTGTAAGGGCGGCTTTCGGCGGCGAAGAGCCAGCCAAGGAATGCTCCCCCATAGCCGGCGTGAGGATATTTTCGGCCGAACGCTTTGAGAGCACTTGCATAGTCAACCTGGTCGAGGATGGCAGAGGCAATCGCGACCGTCAGGACAGAATCATCGGTAAACCGGCACCTGGGATGGAACAGGGGAAAATCCGCAGTCTTGATGGGGTGATGTTCGTACACCGACCCGATGATATCGCCGGCAACGGCTCCGATCATGTCCCGGCATCTTCCGCTTCCGGTGACAACACCTTCCGTCCTTCCTGCACCACCTGGTCAAAGCAGCGTTCGAGGGCCTCGTTGACCCCGCGACAGCCATCGATAACCTGTTCCGCCCACTCGAGGTACTCGTCTCGCCGTTGGCGCGACCAGCCGGTGGGCGGATTCTGCGTCACGTCACGCACGTTACAGATCTTGTCGGCAAGCTTGAGCAGCTTGGCCGGTGCCGAGAGGTGCGGCGCATGTTCGATCTGGAGTCGCTTGCGCTCCGCCTTGGGGAGGTTCTTGTCGTCACTGACGGCTTCAACCAGCAGCCGAATCCGGCGGCCGAAAAGCGCTTCGAGTTCTACAGGAGTGGTTCCGGTATCCTCAATGGTGTCGTGGAGCACGGCGGCAATCAGAATGGTCAGATCCTCCACCTTGCCGACATTAATGAGGACATCGGCTACTTCCAGGGCATGGTTGATATAGGGTGAAGCATCAGCACCCTTCCGTCGCTGGTTCCGGTGCCGATTGGCGGAAAAAACCATGGCTTTGAACAGGAGGCCCAGCTGATCCATCTCCGGCTGCATTTTCTCCACCTCTATTCGTCGGCTCGAAGCCGCAGCGGGTCTTCCGCCCTCTCTTCAGCACGGATGGCACTCACCATGAGAGAGAGATTCTTCGATTCAGCAGGTACTTGGCCACAACCGACTGGAGGGAATCCCGGGTGGGTTCATTCCGGTAAAGATCCTGCAGAATTCTCAGGTCGGATTCCCATGCCACATCACCGGGCGCCAGCACGCAAAGGCTGCCGGGCTCATACGCTTTTGAGATCCTGTTGTCCCTGTAATAGAAATGGTCGTCGGTGTCTACCGCCGGGAAGGCGCGCATTCCGGGAGGAATCTCGTCCGGCTTGAACCAAAGCTTGATTTCGCGCTCTGCTTCTTCAACCGTAGCCGATGCGTGGATGAGGTTGTCCATGCGATCGCCGACCATTTTCCCCTGGTCGTCAAAAATCGGTACCACCGTGCCCAGGGAGCGGATGCAACCCGGTTTTTCGTCCCTGGCCACATGAGGATTGGTGGGTCCACAGATCCCCCGGACGGTTGTAATGGCATCAGGCCCCTGGTAGACGAGGGCGATAACGCGCTGTTTATCCAGCTCGCCGGGATAGTGGAGCTGTCCGGTGATCATCTCGATAAGGGCTTCGAAAAAGAACTTGCCCCGGTGTTCAGCATAATGCTCCTCCGCCAGCATCCGGATCACATGAACCACCTTGGCCGCCGCAAAGGTCAGGCCGGTATGGAATTCGGACAACTGAGAGAGCACATAGCCGGTGAGGGAATTCTTCAAGGCATCGGGCTTGATCAGCACCAGGGTTTGCTGCATTGTCTGGGGCATAGCTACTCCTTTCATGGCAGGAACGGCAAAACGGGAACGCCGCGGGGATCATCAGGTCCCGGCAGTACTGTCCTTGAGTCACCAGGCCCGGTGAGGCAAACCTCGCCTTCCCCGACCTCCCGGATTCCGCAGGAACAGGCTCATTATGCCGCAGGAAGGGGGCGGTTTACAAGGATCAGTTCAACGGGCACAATCCGACTGAGCTGCTTTCGGTCGTTCGTCCTGGGACTCCTCCTCGAGGTGGGAGGCGCGGGAGCCCAGCGGGCTGGCGTGCGCTTTTGCATGGACATCCCAGGAGCACCAATGGTAAGGGATAGACGACTCACCGATGAACCTCGAAACGCAGGAGAGAGCAGGCATGGTCACGCAGCAGCATCGCATTCGGTCGCTTGGTATCGTTTTTTGGGTCCTGGTTCTGGTCGGAGCGCTGGTCGGTTGTGCCAGCACGCCGCCCCCTCCCCCCTCCTCATGCTCCCTTCCACCGCCTCCCAGCGAGGAGGCCGTGGTGGCTGACAGGCCAATTCAGGTCATAACGCCCTACTTCCCTCCTCCCGACCGCCTGGACCTCTGCGGCGAACCGGTGCCCCTCGATCTCCAGGACGTACAGGAACGTTTCGACCGGGAATTCACCCTCATCGTCTACAACCACGCCCAGGTCTATCTCTGGCTGAAGCGGATAGAACGCTATTTTCCCTGGATTGAAGAGCGCCTGCGCGCGTATGGTCTACCTGAAGATCTGAAGTATGTGGCCATAGTCGAAAGCGATTTGCAGCCCAATGTCTGCTCGCCCAAGGGGGCTGCCGGCCCCTGGCAGTTCATGCCCAGCACGGGCACCGCTTACGGGCTCGCTCAGCATGGGTCCTGCGATCGCCGTTATGATTTCGAGCGGGCTACCGAAAGCGCCTTCCGCCTCCTGCGCGACCTCTACGCCCGCCACAAGAACTGGGCCCTGGCCATTGCCGCCTACAACTGCGGCGACGGGCGCATCTACGAGGCCATGCGCAGCCAGCGCGCAACCGATTACTATCATCTGAGGCTGCCCCTGGAAACGGAACGCTATGTCTTCCGAATCCTGGCCGTCAAGGCGGTCCTGGGCAATCCCGGGCAGTACGGCTACCACCTGCCCAAAGGGTCCGGCTATGCCGAACTCAATCTGGATCGGGTGAGGGTAAACTTGGACAGTCCGGTGATGATCACAACCGTCGCCAGCGCGGCGGGGATTACCTACCGCGAGTTCAAACGCCTCAATCCCGAATTCCGCGCGGACGATGTCCCGGCGGGAAATCACGAACTGAAATTCCCTTCCGGATACGGCAAGAATTTCGAACGAAGCTTCAGTGCCTCCCGCCCGTCCGCCAATTCCACGGCAGCACCGCAGGTCGCGGTGGAAACTACCATACCCACAGAGAGCAAGCATCCGACAAGCTCGCCGGGGCCTTCCGCGAAATCCCCCTCAAAACCGCCCGCCCCGGCGTCGGCAGTGAAGCAGCACACCGTGCAAAAGGGCGAAACCCTGTCCGGTATCGCCCGTCGGTACCAGGTGAACCTTCCGGAGCTGCGCCGGGCCAACAGCCTCAAGCGCGATATCGTGACCCCGGGTCAGAAACTGAAGATTCCCTAGGCGCGAGGCACGAAGAGGTTGGGAAGGCAATGGGAATGGTTGCCTGATCGCCTCACCCCTCACCCCTATCCAGCCAGAAGAGCAGTGCGTTTTCGAGTTCTTCGAGCTGTTCCGGGTCGACCACTTTTTCACCCTGGCTGGTTCGGATGTAGAAGACATCGGCCACCTGGTCCACCTTGGTCGTGATCTTCGCCACATAGATCCGAATCTGCAGTTCGAAGAGAGTGCGGGCAATGGTGTAGAGCAGCCCGACCCGGTCAAGAGTATAGACCTCGAGGATCGTATATTTGGCGTTGGATTCGTTATCCACCAGGATTTTGCTCGGAGAGCGGCGCACCGACAGCTGCTCGCTTCGACGGGCGGCGGCATGTGCGGCGATGCGATAGTGCAAAGCCAGCCGACCCTGCAGCAACCGCTTGAGATCGTTTCTCACCGCATCCCAGTCGGGTTGGCCGGAGGAGGGTTCGGCAAAGCGGCACTGGAAGATCAGGATGACGACCCCGTCGTTCATCGCGAACACCTGAGCTCCCCGAATGTCCAGATGGTGGAGGGTGAGGATACCGGCGGTGCGGAATACCAGGCCGTTGGTCATCTGGCTCATCAGGGTGATCTCAGCCATCCCCTCTTTTACCGAAGCTTCCAGAACAACCGGTTCATTGCTGCGGCGGAGCTGCCATTCCATCCGGAGGTGCCTGGCCACTGCTCCCGAGGGCATCGAGAGGAGATAACGAGGGGCCAGCTTGGCTAGATAGACTTCCAGTTCGGCGGGGCTCAGCAGATCCGACGCCTCCCTCGCAATCAGACTGCGAAGATGCACCAGGCGTTCGGTGATCGCCTGCGAACTGGGTTCGCCTTTTTCCAGAAGATGGCGGATCCTCTTATAGAGCGCCACAACCGGAGTATCCCGCCATTTTTGATAGCCTCTGGGACCGGTGGCGGCCATATCGGCCAGACTCAGGAGGGCAAGATGGTCCAACCGCTCGGCACTCCCGACGGCAGCAGCGCAGTTGGCCACCATTTCCTCGTCGGCCAGATCCCGCATGGAAGCGTTATCCATGAGCAGGAGGTGCTGCGCGACCAGGAACTGCAGCAACTCGGCCTGGTCTTCGTGCAATCCCAGGCGCCTGGCCACCGCGGGCATCATCTCGCCTCCGTGGCGGGCATGGCCCCGTCCGGAGCTCTTGCCAAGGTCGTGGAGCAGGGCGGCCAGATAAAGCACGGTGGGATCGTCCAATCCCTCCGCCATGAGCGTCAGTTCGGGTTCGGCCTTGCGGTATTCGCCCAGGAAGATGCGCTTCAGTTCAGCGAGAGTCCGGAAATGGTGTTCCTGGAGCGGGTAGAGGTGGAAGGCATCGTGCTGGACCAGCCCGTGGCTGGCGGCAAGTTCGGGAATGAGTGATACCATGAGCCCCTGATTGTAGAAGGCTCTCACGAAAGGCAACCGGGGGTGATCCCGGCGAATCAATTCAAGCAGGCTGTCGCGCACCATGGGGTCACCCGCCGCCGCATCCAGGACATTGCGATGGTGCCGAATCCACTGCCTCGTGACGTTTGCCAGCGGTTTGCCGGTTGCTGCCGCCAGCGCAAAGAGTTGAATGAGCTGGGCGGTCGCGGCGGGGTAGCGATCGGTCTGGACATGGATACGCCCGGAGCGCACGATGATGCCCTCCTCCTCAACCCCCGGCAGCGGCTCCCCCTGCTCCTCGGGATCTTCTCGACTTTCCCGCAAACGCTCCCAGAATTCCTGCGCAACCGCTGCGACCCCATGGAACAGCTGATAAACCGACTGCATGAAACTTTCCACCGGCAGAAATCCCGACCGCGCCTGGTAGCCGAGCTTGTCGGCGAGGCGTTCCTGTTGCTCAAAGCTGAGAGTGCTGGTGGAACGGCCAGTCAAAAGGCGAAGCAGGTTGAGGATGCGAGCGTAAGTCTTTTCAGCCTGCTGGAGGATGTCCACCTCCTGGCGCGTCATATAGCCTCCGAAAATGGCGTCTTCGAGATTCCGCACATTCGAAACGACCCGGCAGGCAGTGCGAATCGCCGAGATTTCCGCAAGCCCCCCCGGGTTCTGCTCAAGGTTCGGTTCCATCCAGTTGCCTGGATCCTCCAGCCATTCCAGGCGCGCTTGGGAAGCGGCGCAGAGGGCACTCAAAAGAAGCTCCTGGCGCTCCCCGAGGAACCCATCGAGGGCTTCATCCAGGCGCTCCGCCAGCTGGCGGTTGCCAGAAATATAGCGGGACTCCAGGAGAAGAGGGAGGAACTCAAGATCCTCGATGGCCCGCGACAAAAGGGAGTCGATGCCGCCCTGGTGGACCTCGACCGTCCACCCCGCTTCCACCAGCGGCGACGAGATCTCCTCGATCCACGACTCGCGGCCGGCCGCCGCCTCCGCCCTCAAGAACAGAATGGGCACGGCCTGATTGGGTCCCAGGATGCCGCGCCCAAACCCGCCGGCGGCCAGGACCGCGCCGCTCGCTCGAAACTGCTCGGCATTGTGGCTCATCCGGTTGGCTACGCGGTTGTAGAGGGAAATGACGGCGATCTCGAGAAAACTCGTATGCCGACTCAACATCTCCTCGCTGTTGTCGCTGAGGATTTGTTCTCGCTGATTTTTCAGTGATTCTAACAGGCTCTGCATGCCGCTTACCTCATTCTCGCGCGGGGGTTAGCCAGAAACTTGCAGCCCCTTGCAGGAAAGGGAGCAAGCGAAGGGCCCTGGCTCCCTTCTCCGTGCCAGGCTCTATCAGGTTCCACAAAGCACCTTTCAATCATCTTGCACAGCCAGGGAAACCATGTCAAAAGAATTATCCGCAACCGGTAATGAGTGAAGTCTTGGTACTATTCATGGTCACCACGAACACGCCTTGGCATGTTTGGGGAACGGCCGCGAAATGAGGAGTTGGCTGTGATTGCGATCCTGGACTATCGGGCCGGCAATCTGACCAGTGTGGCAAGAGCCTTGGATTTCCTTGGCTTTCCGTGTGAGGTGACCGCTTCCCACCAGCACATCAGGGCCGCCGAACGCATCATTTTTCCAGGCGTGGGGGCCGCCGGCAAAGCCATGCATGATCTCACGGAACTGGGTCTGGATTTTCTGCTTAGAGAGCGCTTTGAGGCCGGAGTTCCGATCCTGGGGATTTGTGTGGGGTTGCAGGTGCTGTTTGACAGCAGCGAGGAGAATGACACCGCCTGCCTCGGTATCTTTCCCGGCCGCGTGCGGCTCTTTCCCGGGGATCTCCGGAATGAACGGCACGAACCGCTGAAGGTCCCGCACATCGGGTGGAACGAGGTGGTCTTCACGCAGCCTCACCCGGTATTCACCGGGGTACCGGCCGGCAGTGAATTCTACTTCGTCCACAGCTACTATCCCGATCCCGCTGACCCGGCCCATCTCCTGGGCCGCACAGACTATGGGCTTCCCTTTGCAGCCGTCGTGGCTCAAGGCAACCTGGCGGCAGTCCAGTTTCATCCGGAAAAGAGCGGCCCACCTGGATTGCAAATCCTTCGCAACTTCTGTCAGTGGGACGGCCATACCTCATGAACCAGAAACCAACCGAGATGGAGCACCGGCCGGCCCGGTCCCAATTCCTGGCTCCCGGCGCCTCCCTACTCTCCTAACGGAGCTTTCATGCTGAGCAAGCGCATCATTCCCTGCCTGGACGTGCGGGAAGGCCGGACGACCAAAGGGATCAAGTTCCGAGAAAACATCGATATCGGCGATCCAGTCGAAATGGGGCGGTTTTACTACGAGGAAGGCGCCGATGAAATCGTATTCTACGATATCACTGCTTCGAGCGATCGGCGGCCGATCATGCTCGACGTGGTGCGCCGCGTCGCGGCCACTATCTTCATTCCATTTTCCGTGGGTGGAGGCATCCGCACCCTCGATGACATGCGCGACGTGCTCCTGGCCGGAGCCGAAAAGGTGAGTGTCAACTCGGCCGCCGTCCGTAACCCGGAAATCATTCGGCAGGGAGCCGGGGCGTTCGGCAGCCAGTGCATCGTGCTCGGCATGGATGTCAAACAGGTAGGTCGCTCAACAACTATCCCATCCGGCTATGAGGTCGTCATCGACGGCGGGCGCAGAGCCATGGGAATCGATGCCCTCTGGTGGGCCCAGGAAGCCGAACGGCTCGGAGCGGGCGAAATCTGTCTCAACTCGATCGATGCCGACGGCACCCAGAACGGTTATGAACTGCACCTCACCCGCCTCATCTCCACCCGTGTGGGCATCCCGGTCATCGCGTCCGGCGGCGCCGGCAGACCCGACCATCTTCTCGAAGTCCTCTCCCAGGGCCGAGCGGATGCCGCCCTCATCGCCTCCATGGTGCACTATGGCACCTATACCATCAGAGGAATCAAGGAATTCCTCGATGAACGCGGGGTGAAGGTTCGCAAAACCTGGTGAGAAAGAATCACGGGTTGCGGCCGCAAGGCTGCGCCAAAGACCATGCGGTAGCTGACGTCTAACCGTAATTCCCCCGTCGGCAGCGCATCAACCCACAACTCGCAACCCACAACCCGCAACTCGTCACCCCCCACCACCCCGCGCCCACTCACAGGTGCATCGCAAGCCCTCTCGCAGGGATACCCGCGGCTCCCAGCCCGTGGCCCTGCCAAAGGCCGCGGTCGACGCCAGGGAAAACCGGATATCGCCGGGACGTTCCGGGCCGAAAATCACGCCCTCGCGATTTCCCGCCAGCTGATTCACGGTTTCCGCCAGCTCCATGATGCTCGTCCGTTGGCCCGTGCCGATGTTGTACACTCTTTTCGAACTGCCCTCGCCGGCACGGCACAGCCTCGCGGCATGAAGGTAGGCTTCCACCACGTCCATCACATAAATGAAATCTCTTATTTGCCGCCCATCACCGAAGATGGTGAGCGGCTTTCCGGCCAGGGCCAGCGAGACGAACCGTGTGATCACGCCGCTGTAGGGACTGCCGGGGTCCTGCCGGGGACCGTAGATGTTAAAACAGCGGAGCGCCGCTCCGCAGGCACTCGCAGCCACTTCCCGGGATGCCAAATACTTGGCCCGACCGTAGGGACTCAGATGATGGGTGTCATCCGCAGCATATTCTTCCAGGAGCGGCAATCGTTGATCGTCACCGTATTCCGCAGCGGAACCGGCGAACACAAAGGCCTTGAACCCGAGTCCCGCCGCTTCGTGGAGCAGGTTTACCGTGGCCTGCTGGTTCACTTCCATGGTAGCTTCGGGGTGCTCTACCGAATATGGCACACTGACGATGGCTGCGAGGTGAAAACACGTTTCGAGGTCGCGATACCGGGTTTTTAAATCGTGGAGCAGGCCGCTCTCGGTGATGGACCGTTCATGGAATGCAAAGTTGGGGTGTTCCAGGAATGGGTCCAGATTCTCCCGGTGGCCGGAAAAGAAGTTGTCCACCCCCACTACATAGTGCTGTTCAGCGAGCAATCGTTCTGCCAGATGGCTCCCGACGAACCCCGCCACCCCGGTGACCAGAGACCGCGCCCTTGGATACGGCCCCATCATACCTTCTGCCTCCAGCCCGGCGCCTTTTGCGCTCAAGGCGAAATCGCCCCCCTGGCTGCCTCGATAACACCTTCGACCAGTGCCCGTATTTCGTTCAGCCGCTCGGGTGTGCCCGCTTCATAACGGAGCACCAGCACCGGCTGAGTGTTTGAGGCCCGGACCAGGCCCCAGCCATCCTGGAAGACGATGCGGGCGCCGTCCACCTCGATGATCTCCAGGTTCATCTCCCGAAAGCGGCGCTTGGCCTGTTCCACCACCTCGAACTTGATGGGATCGGGGCAGGGCACCCGGATTTCCGGGGTGGTACAGGTAACGGGAACCCCCTCCAGCAGCTCCGGGATGGTCTTCCCGCTGTTGGCCAGGATTTCCAGGAGCCGGCAGGCGGCGTACAGCCCATCGTCGAAGCCAAAATAGCGGTCTTTGAAGAACATGTGGCCGCTCATCTCACCAGCCAGGACTGCGTCCATTTCCTTCATCTTCGCCTTGATCAGGGAATGGCCGGTACGCCACATGACGGCCTTTCCGCCGCGCTTCCGGATGTCGTCGTAAAGGGTCTGTGAGCATTTCACCTCCGAAACGAAGGTTGTGCCAGGGCGGCGGGAGAGAATCTCGCGGGCGAAGATGAGCATCAGCTTGTCGCCGAAAACCGTTTCCCCGCGATAGTCAACCACTCCAAGCCGGTCGCCGTCGCCATCAAAGGCAATCCCCACTTCGAGCTTTTCACGCTTAACCAGAGCACGCAGATCAACCAGGTTGTCGAGCACGGTAGGGTCCGGTTCGTGGTTCGGGAAGGTGCCGTCCATGTCGCAATAGAGCGGAAACACCTCACAGCCCAGCCGCTCGAGTACGGGCAGGATCACCGGACCGGCAGTGGCATTCCCTGCATCCACGCCGACCCTCAGGCGACGGGGCATTTGAATATTGCCCACCACGAAATCCATATAGGGGGTAAGGATATCGTACGGCGAGGACTGACCGGCGCCGGTCGCAAAATCACCTTCCGCCATGAGGGTGCGAAAGCTCTGAATCTCAGCCCCGTAGATGGTGTCGAACCCGTTGCAGATCTTGAAGCCGTTGTACTCAGGCGGATTATGACTGGCGGTGATCATGACCCCGCCGTCCCGGTTCAAATGGCGGATGGCAAAGTAGAAAACCGGGGTCGGCACAACCCCGATGTCAATCACATCAAGGCCGGTGGTCAGCATGCCTGCCACCAGGCAATCCCGGAAAAGCTCGGAGCTGAGGCGGCAGTCCCGGCCGATCACCGCGTATCGTTTCTGCTGGCGCGCCAGGCAGGTGCCAAAAGCTTTTCCGAGGAGGACCACATCCTCCTCTTGAATCTCTTCCCCGACGATGCCCCGGATGTCGTATTCACGAAAGGTATTAGGATCCATTGAGCATCTCCTTCGACCGGCAATGATTCCTTGAATGATGGGGGGAAGCGGCACTGCGGGTTCAGTAAGACCCGGCAGCCTTGAGCGGAGGTGGCACTGCCGGCACGGGCCGTCCGCAAGGCGCGATGGTCCTGGGCCTCGGACGCTGCTCCGGGCGGCCCGTACCTGAAGCCGGCAAGATGACAGGGATCAGCGCATGCTGCGCCGACGAGCGGTGGTACGGGAGAAGTGTTCGATCAGTGATGCCCCCCGTCGCCCCCTTCCTTCAAACGCTTGAAAGTGAGGACTGCCGCCGCCAGCAGGCCAACCCCAATGAACGTGAGAGCGGCATAAAGCGCGACAAAGAAAATGGCATGGCTGGGATCGTACCAGGGGATGTCGTGGGGCAGCATGCTGGCAACGCTGCGCTTGAGATCCGCGCACAGAAATTCACCGAAAGGTAACATAGCCAAACTCCTCGTTGAAAAGACGATCATGGGCAGCTCACGAAATTCGTGAAACGTTTAGCAAAGATTCATGTCGCGGTCAATGGCAAAACTCGCCTTCAACCACCCTCGAAAACAATGACGCCTCCGCCGAGGAAAGCCTTTGACAGCGCCTCGCCTGACTGCCTATAAAGAGCATCATCGTTGCGATTGCGGCAGGAAAAGGAAATGCCAAAGCGGGGTTGCCCTGATCATGAAAAACGTCTTCTCCAATGTGCTAGAGGCCATCGGCAATACACCTTTGATTCGGATCAATCGTCTGAATCCCAACCCGCAGGTCACGCTTTACGCTAAATGGGAGGCCAAGAACCCCGGTGGCTCGATAAAAGACCGACCAGCTCTCACCCTCATCGAGACCGCCGAACGGGAGGGCATCCTGACGCCCACCAAGATCATCATCGAGGCCACCAGCGGCAACACCGGCATCGGCCTGGCCATGGTGGCGGCGGTCAAGGGATACCGCATTGTCCTGGCGATGCCGGAAACGGCCAGCCTCGAGCGGCAGAAAATTCTCAAGGCTTTCGGGGCAGAGCTGTTGCTGACGCCGGGCAACAAGGGGACGGACGGCGCCATTGAAGAGGTGTATCATCTTGTGCGCGAGCACCCGGACCTCTATTTCATGCCCGACCAGTTCAACAGTCCGGCGAATCCTGCCGCCCACCACTTTCATACCGGTCCGGAAATCTACGATCAGACCGATGGCAAGGTCGACGTCGTGGTGGTGACGCTCGGCACTACGGGAACGGCCATGGGCATCCTGCAGGCCATGAAGGAACGCAACCCGGCGATTCAGGTGATCGGCGTCGAGCCCTACCCCGGCCACAAGGTGCAGGGCCTCAAAAATATGAAGGAATCCTATGTTCCCGGAATTTTCCAGCGCCACGCCCTGGACGGAATCGAGAATGTCAAGGATGAAGAGGCCTTCGAGATGGCTCGGCGACTGGCCAAGGAGGAAGGCATCTTTGCCGGGATGAGTTCCGGGGCGGCCATGGCGGTGGCCGCCCGCCTTTCGGCCCAGCGTACCGAAGGAATCATCGTGACCATTCTCCCCGACGGCGGTGACCGCTATCTCAGCACCAACCTCTTCACCACCCTGCTCGAACCCGACTTTCGGTTCTACAACCTGATGCAGCGTCAGAAGGTGGATTTCAAGCCGCTCCAGGAAGGCAAGGCGCGCATCTTCGTCACCGGCCCGCCCCTCGATAAGCCGCTTGCCATCCAGGAATTACGCCGTTTTCTGCTGGCTGACCTGTTGACTCGCTTTCTGCACCTGAAAGACTTCGCCGTCAATGCCGTGATCCTGGTCCCCGATCTGGACAGCAGTGCCATCCAGGAAGCGCGAACGGCCGGTCTCGACCATACCGTCTATGCGCAGCAGCAGCTGGACCGCTTCCTGAACGACCTGCAAACCCTTGGAATCCAGCGCACGTTCAGCTGCCCCCGAGCCAGTGAGCATGTCGACACGATCATCGACTTTACCCGCACGCTCATCAACAAGGGCACGGCTTACGAGAAGCTACGGTCGGTCTACTTCGACCTTTCGACCAGCAGCAACTATGGAGCGCTCTCGAAGGTCGATCCCAAGAAAATCCATCTCGGCAAGACCGTCGACCTCGAGGCCTACGAGAAGCTCAACCCCCGAGATTTCACCCTGCTCAAACGCTCCACCCTGGCCGAACTGAAGCAGGGGGTCTTCCTCAAGACCGACTGGGGCAACGTCCTGCCGACCTGGCATATCGCTGCCGCCTCGGTGGCAATCCATGATCTCGGCTCACCCATCGACATCCACGTGAGCAGTGTCGACTTTCTCTTTCCGCATCTGGAAAACCTGCGCGAGATCGGCGAAGCTTTAACCGGCAAGCCCTTCGCCAATATCTGGATGCTCTGCGAACGCATCTGGTCCGCCCAGACTGAAAAGCAGTCTGGCCAGATGGACGAGAACCTCGCCATCGGTGATTTCCTGGCCGCTGGCTACACCGCCATGGAAATCCGCTACTGGCTGTTGACCACCCACTACCGTAAACCGATCCACATCACCGCCGAGAACATTCTCAACGCCCGGCGCGGCTACAACCGTCTCAAGGAATTCATCAGCCGCGTGCAGCACGCCCAAAGCGGCAAACGCGAGAACGAAGCACTCCCCGAACTCGTCTTCACCCTGGAACAGAGCTTTCTCGAGGCGCTGGGCGACGATTTGAACCTCCCGCCGGCCTTGGCGCAACTCTTCCGCTTCGTGCGCCAGGTGAATCCCATTCTCGATCAAAGCACCTTCAACGAAGCGCAACGCACTCAGATTCTGGAGGTGTTGAAGAAGCTGAACGGGCTCATGGGGGTTTTTGACATGGAACTGCAACCCTTGAGCGCCGAGGAACGGTCGCTCATCAAGCAGCGCGAGGAAGCCCGCCAGGCCAGGGACTGGCCTGAATCCGACCGTCTTCGGGACGAACTCGCCCACCGCGGTCTGCGGGTGATCGATACCACCACCGGTACCCGCTGGGAACGGCTCTGACTCAGTCTCAACAATCAACCGCCAGCTTTCACCACGAAGCACACGAACCGTATGAAGTGAGTATTTCGTATGTCTTCGGAGGTTTTGGTGTAACTTCGTGGATGAAAGTGGTCAAAATGCCTGAAAGCGGTTGACAGATAGCTTGCAACCGGCCCCCCGCAACTCTTCGCCGCCGAGCCATGGGATAACCCGAGCTCATCTAGACAAAGTCCCACACGCTTTCGGCCAGGCCGGCGGAGCGGGTGGCTTCGAAGAGTCGCAGGGCCTCTTCGTAGGCGTGATCCGAGATCCGCTTCTTGCAGGCTTGTGGAATGGCGTTCAGCTTGGCGGCAAAGGGTTTGTTGGCGTTCTTGATGTTGCCGCCGGTATTCTTGGTGTCCACGGCCCAGGCCATCATTTCCTGCCACAATTCATCCGGAATGCCGCGGTAGGGGCGCTTGATGTACTCGCGGTTCTCGGTGGTGACGGCGTTGCCGTTCTGGTTCATGGCCAGTCCAAAAGCAATGTTCTGCCACAGGGTACCGACGTTGCCCTTGCGAATGCCGTACTCGATGAAGGAGGAAATCTTGTCGAGAGAGGTGCCGGTGATGCCGTGTTGAGCGATGTCTACGGTCCAGGGCTGGATGGATTTCCAGATGCTGGCGGTGAGGTCCAGTTGAATGCCTTCGTGAGTGGTGCCGAAGTAGGTGCCGTGGATGGAGCCGTTATTGATGGCAAGGAGATTGGGCCGGATCTTCTTTTTATCCAACTCACCGATGAACCACTCCGCTTCCTCGGGCTGGGTAAAGCCCTCGGCGCTGCCGCTTTTGGCTCCAATTTCCCCCAGTTCCACTTCCAGCGCCAGCCCTGCTTGAATGATGGGCTGGGCGAGGGTTGAGGTAGCAGCCAGATTGTGCTGGGTTTCCATGTGTGACGCATCGATGGCGAATGAAGTGAATCCTGCTTCCATCTGCCGGTCGATGAGCGATCCGACGCTTTCCACCTCTTCCAGCTTCTTCACGGTGATGTGGTCGGCATGAACGGCGAAGGGAACTTCGGTGTTTCCCAGTCGCTCGTTTTCCTGGACGATGTATTCGACGAAGGACGCCGGAGTGAATTCCGTATAGCCCAGTTCCGACTTGGCGATCTCGTACATCACCGGGGCTTTGGCGGCCATGGACGCGAGCACGATGCCCTCCACCGGCAGGCGGCAGCGCATATTGCAGGCCATGATCATGGCCTTGTGTTTTCTGGCGGCTTCCAGCATCGGGCGGGCATTGAAAAGGGGTACGATACTGTTGGGGAAACGCTTTTTGACGTTCGCCGGACGACCATCCACTTTCAGGGTACTCATGTCTTACACCTCCACAGATCTATTTGGACTGATTATGCCTTTCGGGAGGCATCACCTGCACCACCCGGACCGAAATTCCCAAACCTCTGAAAGATCCCTGGCACCAGACGCCTGGAGCGGCATATGCCGGTCGCTCAGGGGTTCTTGCCACGTAACCAGGGCGTTGACGATGAAGCATAATGGAAAAGGCTGCTTCCTGGCAACCCTATCCCCTCGCAGCCGGGAAAAGGGTAAACGTTTTCCCCTTCGTCGGGAATCACCTCCAGTTTTCTCAGAGCTTTCTGTTGACAAACGAATTTCGGGTTGATACAAGAAAATCGAAGCGTTGGTCTTAGCCTCTCAATCGCCTGCGGCAATTCGAATTCCAATCTTTTTTCATCATACGAACTCCTCAAGCTGGCGGCTGCCAGTGGGATTGCTTTTTCCTTCACCCCGGTTGTCATCCTAATTACTGATCGTGATGGACCGCCCCGGCGGGCGGTAAATGGTTAACTGGTCCATTAATCAACCCCTATGAAGGAGGAAGCCATGTCAGAGCAGTTGTTTCCCGTTCCGGACGCCTGGGCTAAAGCAGCCTGGGTGGACAACGACAGGTATCTGCAGATGTATGAACAGTCGGTCAAGGATCCCGAAGGCTTCTGGGGTGAGCATGCCAAGCGTCTGGATTGGTTCAAACCCTGGACGAAGGTGAAAGAAGGCTCTTTCGAGGGCGATGTTCTCATCAAGTGGTTTACCGACGGCAAATTGAACGTGAGCTACAATTGCCTGGACCGCCATCTGGAAAAACGTGGCGATCAAATCGCTCTCATCTGGGAAGCGGATGATCCGGCCGTCAGCAAATTCATCACTTACCGGCAATTGCACCAGGAAGTCTGCAAGTTTGCCAATGTTCTGAAGTCGCTGGGGCTTCGGAAAGGTGACCGGGCCACCATCTATCTTCCCATGATCCCGGAACTGGCGGTAGCCATGCTCGCCTGCACCCGCATCGGCGTCATCCATTCCATCGTCTTCGGCGGTTTTTCGCCGGATTCCCTGGCGGGACGCATCCAGGACTGCCAGGGCAGGGTGGTGATCACCGCTGATGAAGGGTTGCGCGGAGGCAAACCCATCCCACTGAAGGCCAATACCGACGAAGCGGTCCAGAAGTGTCCCGTCGTCGAAAAGATTGTCGTGGTGAAGCATACGGGTGGTCAGGTCCCCTGGACGCCCGGACGGGATCTCGAGTGGGGCAAGCTCATGGCGGAAGCCTCTGCCGACTGCCCACCGGAAGAGATGGACGCCGAGGACCCGCTCTTCATCCTCTACACCTCCGGTTCCACCGGCAAGCCCAAAGGTGTCCTGCACACCACCGGCGGCTATCTGGTCTACACCTCCATGTCCCACCAGCATGTCTTCGATTATCACGATGGCGACATCTACTGGTGTACCGCAGACATCGGCTGGGTGACCGGCCACAGCTACATCGTCTATGGCCCTCTGGCCAACGGCGCCACTTCGGTCATGTTCGAGGGTGTGCCCAACTATCCGGATTGGTCTCGCTTTTGGAACGTGGTTGATAAGCATCAGGTGAATATCATCTATACCGCGCCGACGGCTATTCGAGCCCTGATGCGACAGGGCGAAGCACCGGTGAAGAAGACCTCGCGCAAGAGCCTGCGCCTGCTCGGCACCGTGGGCGAGCCCATTAATCCCGAAGCCTGGCTATGGTACTACAATGTGGTCGGTGAACGACGCTGCCCCATCGTTGACACCTGGTGGCAGACGGAAACCGGCGGGATTCTGATCACCCCTCTGCCCGGCGCCACCGCTCTCAAACCGGGTTCCGCAACCCGGCCGTACTTCGGTCTCAAGCCGGCGATCATCGATGCCCAGGGTAACTTCCTCGAGGGGCCGGGAAAGGGTAACCTGGTCATTACTGATTCCTGGCCGGGTATGCTGCGCACCGTGTACGGCGATCACGAACGCTTCAAACAGACCTATTTCTCGGCCTATAAGGGTCTCTACTTCACCGGTGATGGCGCCCGCCGGGACGAGGACGGCTACTACTGGATCACCGGGCGGGTCGATGATGTCATCAACGTCTCCGGCCACCGCCTCGGGACGGCCGAGGTGGAGAGTGCGCTGGTGGCTCATCCCGCCGTCGCTGAGGCGGCAGTGGTTGGGTTCCCCCACGAGATCAAAGGGCAGGGGATCTATGCTTATGTGACCCTGAACGCCGACCGCCAGTCCTCTGATGAGCTGCGCAAAGAGCTCATTTTGTGGGTGAGGAAAGAAATCGGAGCTATTGCCGCACCTGACTTCATTCAATGGGCACCCGGCCTGCCCAAAACGCGTTCGGGCAAGATCATGCGACGGATTCTGCGCAAGATCGCGGCCAATGACATTGCGGATCTGGGCGACACCAGCACGCTCGCTGAACCGGCGGTGGTTGAGGATCTCATCAAGAACCGTCAGGCCGCCCAGGGCTAGAACCTCCAACTATACCGAGGGGGAGCACCCTCCTCGGTTTCAGCCTTGCTGGCTCCCTGGAAGTCTCGTCCCTACCGGAAGGCTCGGGTTCTCACCGGCCACGGCGCAAACCTTCTGACTTCCACCCAGCAAGGCATACCCGCCCAAGCTCCCGGAATGCTTGATTCCAATCCCAATAGCGGGATCCAAACCTTGACTTGTCCGCTTGACGTGAAACGGGTTAAGATCCCTGCCGGGTTTCTGGTTCTGACCTGCATCAGAGGCAACCGAACGAGCAGATTTGGTCTCTTACCTGAAGCGTGTCGAGCAGCAGCGGTAGACGCTTGCGAAATGAGGAAGGAGCTCATGCGAAGAACAGGTCTGTTGTATGATGAGCGGTTTTTACGCCATTGCACCAGTCCGGCTCATCCGGAACGCGCCGACCGACTCGAGGCCGCTTACCGGGCACTGGAGGAAGATGGCCTGCTGGCGCAACTCACTCTCATTCAGGCAACCCCAGCGAAATTGACATGGATCGAACGAGTGCATTCCCCTAAACATATCTATCGCTTCGAAGAAGCATGCCTGCTTGAACTCGGGGAACTGGACCACCCTGACAATGAGATCTGCAAAGACAGCTATGACGTGGCCCTGCTGGCCGTCGGGGGCATTCTCAAAACCATCGATCTCATCATGGAAGGGACCCTCGACAACGCCTTCTGCGCGGTCAGACCTCCCGGCCATCATGCTGAAATCAATCGCGCCCTCGGTTTCTGCTACTTCAACAACGTGGCCATCGCCGCTAGATACCTGCAGGAACAGTGGGGGGTTCCGCGGGTGGGCATAGTTGATATTGATGCCCATCACGGCAACGGCACGCAGCAAATCTTCCTCGGTGATGCCAGTGTCTTTTACTATTCCATCCATGAGCATCCATCCTTCTCGTTTCCGGGAACCGGGCGGGACTTCGAGCGCGGCATTGACGAAGGTCATGGTTATACCCTCAACTCCCCGGTGCTCCCCGGCCAGGGCGATGAAGCCTACCAGGAAGTGCTGGCGCGCGATCTGTTCCCGGCATTTGCTTCCTTCCAGCCCGAAGTGATCCTGCTTTCAGCTGGCTTTGATGCCCACCGGGACGACGATATGTCGAATCTCAGTCTCTCCACCGAGGGGTACTCTTGGATCATGCACCGGATGATGGAACTCGCCGATGAGTATGCCGGGGGACGCCTGCTTTCGGTGCTCGAAGGAGGCTATGCCATCCAGCGCCTGCCTGAGTTGATCAGGAACCACCTGCAAATCCTGCTCGGGAAATGAATCCCTCAGATCATTGGACCCAAAGGAGGACACGATGTTCATCGACAAAAGCATGACGCGGGAGGTCATCGCCATCAACCCCGAAACCACCATTGCGGAAGCGGCAGGGTTGCTCGCCAGGCACCGTATCCGCCATCTTCCTGTGACCGCGAGCGACGGCAAGCTGGTCGGAATCGTCACCGACCGGGATATCCGCAGTGCCATGCCCTCCAGCGTGGCGACCGGAGAAGAGGCGGAAAAGGAGCGGGAACGGGTTGCCCAGCGCCAGGTCAAGGACATCATGACCACCAAAGTCGTGACGGTCTCGCCCATGAACACCCTCGAAGATGCGCTGCTCTTGATGCAGCAAACGAAAGTTGGCGGATTTCCGGTAGTGGACGCCCACGGCCTGCTGCTCGGCATCATCTCCATTCGCGACCTCATGCGAGCCTTCATCAACGTGCTGGGGATCGAAGAACCGGGCACGCTGCTCTGCATTGTGGTCGAAGACAAGATCGGACAGTTGAAGAAGATCGTCGACGCCATCACCGAGGAACGCATCTCGTTTGGATCGATCCTGGTTGCCCGGTATTGGGAGGAGGGCAAGCGCGCCGTGTTCCCGTACCTCCTTACGAGCAATGTGGCCCGCGTCAAGGCCAAATTGGAAGGCCTCGGCTTTGCCCTGCTCAACCCCATGCAATGGAACCTCGACCAATTGCCGAAAGACAAAAAGCCCTGATTACTGGTCAGGGCGGGAAATGAGGCCGGAAATAAAGCTTGATATGGAGCATTGGAAGCTTTATGGTACCTCTCCGCCGGAGGGCTCAATCGGCTAGGTTTTTTGCATTTTGGAGTGGTGGGAAGTGGATTCATGAAAACGAGACTTCTGGGTTTTGCACTGCTGCTTGCCGGATGCTGTTGGCTTTTTGGGTCACCCGTGGTCGCCGATGACGAAGAATACCACGCCGTCGTGCGCCGGTTTGAATATCGCATCCCCGATAACACCGTCGTAGGAGCACCGCTCTGGTATAAAATCGGCGAGAAGGAAACAATGCTCGATATCGCGCGAAAACATGGTCTCGGGTATAATGAGGTGGATCTCTTGTTTCCCCGCATGGACGCCTGGATTCCTCCCACCGGCAGGAAGGTTTCCGTCCCCACGTTCTGGGTGCTCCCCCCGACTCAGCATCAGCAGTTGGTAATCAACCTACCGGAACTCAGACTGTATTACTTCGAGAAAGGCTCCGCCACGGTCCAGACCTACCCCATCGGCATCGGCGACGAAGGGTGGGAGACTCCCCTGGGAACCTTCCACATCAACGACAAGAGGGATCATCCAACGTGGTATATTCCTGCCTCACTGCAGGAAAAGTATGGGATGGCGTCCATGCCTCCCGGCCCGGAGAATCCACTGGGGGATTATGTTATGAAGTTTTCCGCCGGTGCTTATGGAGTCCATGGGACGGCTATGCCGTGGGGGGTCGGTCGCCTGGTCAGCCACGGCTGTATTCGACTTTACCCGGAACACATCAAAATTCTGTATCCCCAGGTGCCCATGGGAACCAAACTGGAAATCATCTATGAGCCCCTTAAATTCGGACAGCGCAACGGACAGGTGTTTGTCGAAGCGCATCCCGATGTGTATCGAAAAATTCCTGACTATAACCAGTATGCCCTCAGCAAATTGGCCCAACACCCGCTGGCAAAAACTGTCGATCAGAAGCAATTCCTCATGGCCGTGAAGCTGCAAAATGGCGTACCTACTAATGTTTCACGGTTTGCCACGGATGAGGTATCTTTGAAGCTCGTGGAGAACATGCCCTAACTCCAATCACAAGGCGGGAGAATCCAGCAGCTCAAGAAAAAACTTCTTGATTTTCTAAAACGCCTAGAGTAGCCTGAAATTGTTCTCAAAAAGTTGCGGGAAGCGAAGGCAGTTCCCAAGAGCTTTTGCGGTGGATTCAATGAAAAAGGGAGGGGGTGGTAGGAGGCACGTCAATCGGTTTTTCGTGTGAATGGTTGGTTTTATCAACACAAGGGCAAGATTAAGGATCGAAGGAGGAAAGAGTTATGAAGAGAATAATGTCAGTATTGCTTCTGGTAGCTTTTGCGTTCACCGTGGTTGGTTGCGCGTGTGTAGAAGAGAAGAAGTGTGTCGAGCTCTGCCAGACAGCTCTGGACAAGGCTCAGCAGGTCGAGCAGTCCTGTGCGAATTATGCCAAACAGGCTGAAGCCGCAGCCATGAAAGCAGAAGCTGCCGCTCGCCGGGCTGAAGCCGCAGCCGACAAGTGCGAAAATATTTTCATGAAGAAGATGAAGAAGTAAGTATTTTTTGCAATAATATCCAGGTGCAGGAAAAAGCCGCTGAGCGAATACCCAGCGGCTTTTTTAGTTCTCCGATAACCGGTCAGGCGGCGGCGCGAGGTTGGGGCAACATCCCAATATCCAGGCGGGCCAGGATCACGCGTCACGGCTCCTGGGGTTTTTCAGCATTCCCAAAAACAAACCGGCTCACGAGGTTTTCCAGATCCAGCGGCGGCTGCGTGTCCCGGATCGTACCACCGGCTTTCAGATACTCGTCCGACGCGCCGGGGCTGATTGAAACGTATTTGTCGCCAATGATTCCCATGGTCTTGATGCTGGCAATGGCATCCTCTTCAATCAGTACCCCCTTGTGGATATTGAGCGTCAGGAGGGCCCGGCCGTCACTCAGCTGGATATCCTTTACCTGGCCGATGGTCACTCCGGCCATGGTCACCATGGCTTTGTTCTTCAATCCGGCAACATTGGAAAACGTGGCCAGAACATCATAGTCAGATGTCCTCCATAACTTGACATCGCCGAGTTTGAAGGAAAGATACCCCAGACATAAGAATCCGACCAGTAAGAACAAGCCGACCCCTAACTCAAGACCTTTTCTCTCCATTTGCTCAATCCTTTACTGCTCAGAGCAGAATCGAGGTAACCAGATAATCTCCCGCAAGAATCGTGACCGAAGAGAGTACCACCGCATTGGTCGTCGCCCGGCTCACCTCTTCCGGCCCGAAATTACCTTCATCAAGGCCGGCATAGTATCCCTTGTAGGTGCAAATCCAGATCATCACCACGGCAAAGCAGAGGGACTTGACAATCCCCATGTAGACATCCTCCCAGACCACGCTCTGATAAACCCCGTCCAGGTACGCGCCGGGGCTCACGCCCAGCAGCTCCACCCCAATCACATAACCGCCGAAGATCCCGACAACATCACAAAAGGCAGTGAGCAGCGGCAGGCAGATGAGGCACGCGAGCAGCTTTGGGGTGATGAGATAGGCGTACGGGTCGATGGCCATGCACTCGAGGGCATCGATTTGCTCGTCGATCCTCATGATCCCGATTTCGGCGCACATCGCCGACCCGGCCCGCCCCGTGACCATCAACGCCGAGAGCACCGGCCCCAGTTCCCGGATCAGGCTGAGGGCCACCCCGGAACCCAGTAACCCTTCGGAACCGAACTTGGCCAACGTGTAGTACCCCTGAAGGCCAAGCACCATCCCGGTGAAGGCGGCGGTAAAACCGATCACGAAGAAAGATTTGGTGCCGATGAAATGAATTTGCTTCACCACGGGCCAGTATTTACCCGGTGGTCTTAAGACTCCCCGGATCATATAGCCCAGGAAGAGGCCCATTCGGCCAAGGTAAGCCAGCCGCGTCAGGGTATACGCGCCGAGTGACTGGAGCAGACGGCTCATAGAACAGCCCCGATCGTATTATCCTTCATTATTATCGGCAATCTCACGCAATCCGCCCTCCACCATCCGTCATCACACCCTTCCGCTCTCGCGTCCAGCAAGACGAGACAGGTAGCCGGCAGGATTCACCGTCACCGGATCGGCAGCTCTACCCAGAAACTGCTGCACCCTCGGGTCGCTGCTCGCCCGGATTTCCTCGGAGCTGCCCGCTGCCAGCAACCGTCCCCGGTCCATGACCACCATGCGATCGGCGATGTGAAAGGCGCTTTCGAGTTCATGGGTTACCACGATAATCGTCATGCCGAGGGTATCGCGCAGTTCGAGAATCAGTCGATCCAGGCCGGCGGCGGTAATCGGATCGAGGCCCGACGACGGTTCGTCGACGAACAGGATCTCCGGATCCATGGCCAGCGCTCGTGCCAGTCCTGCCCGCTTGCGCATGCCGCCGCTCAACTGGGATGGCATGTAGTCTCCAACATCCGCCAGCCCGAGCAATTTGAGTTTGATCAGGGCCATGATCCGAATGGTCTCATCCGCCAGACGGGTGTGAACCTTGAGAGGAACCGCGATATTATCGACAACACTCATGGAATTGAAAAGCGCGCCGCTCTGAAAGAGGACCCCGATGCGACGCCGATAGGTTCGCAGCTCCTCTTCCGTGAAGGCGCCCAAATCCCTTCCGTCCACCAGGACTTGATTCGGTCCGGTCGGCTTCAATCCGATCAGATGCCGGAGGAGGGTGGTCTTGCCACACCCGCTCACGCCCATGATGACCGTGATCTGCTGGCTCGGGATTCCGAAGCTGATATCGAAGAGCACCTGCTGACGATGATAGGTACTGTTCAATCCCCTTACCGTGATGAGGTCGGGGGCCGGTCTGGACAGGTCATTCATGGGGGGCATCCTCAGTTGTCATGATCTGATCGAGGCCCGCCAGGTGCAGCAACCTCCGTGCGTTTTCACTCAGGCCCGTCAGACGCAGACTTGCGTCATGAGCCACAAGGCCCCTCCAGAGCTCCACCAGCATCGCCATTCCGGCCGTATCGAGTTGGGGCACCCGGACCATATCCAGGGACAATACTCGCGTCTCTCGCTTTTTTGCATAACCAAGCAGGCGGTTGCGGAGCCCTGGAACGGACGTGAGATCCACCGGACCTTCGAGGACAACCGTGACCACGCCATCCCTGATCAATGGCTTCCTGGGCAGTACTGGAGCTGCCATGCCTGCCTTCCGCTCCTGCCATGGAGGTTTAAGACTGCTGGCTTCGCTCAGCAGCGCAAGGGGATAGGCACCCCGTCCTCATTCCGGAACAAACCGCCCAGCTCCCGCTCCACCGCCGAGACAAGACTCTCTCCGGAAAAACCACGGAGTTGATACCTGCCATCTGGATAGACCGTTAACCACATTCACTCCAAAATGCCAAGTCTAAAGATGGTTTTTTCTTCAGGCGCAAACTCTGCTATAAAAGGCAACACCATGCATCTGGAGGGATTGACCGGGAACCGGCCGGCATGGGTGAAACGATGGTCGCCTTCGCCCATGAAACCGGTTAGAGACTGTCCAATAATAAATGTGACGGTTGACAGGATCGTAGGTGGGCTGTGCCCACATGCTGCCCCATCGGTGGGCACAGCCCACCTACGAAAACGGCACACTTGTTTCTGGACGATCACTTAGGGAGAAGGGTTGTCGTTATCTCTGAGGCAAAGGAGTGTCAATGATTCTTCCAAGAACTGATTCGGAGGTGGTGCGGGCCATCTACGAGCGACGAAGCGTCCGGAATTTTGCCGAGGCGCCGGTAGACCGTAAACTGCTTGTCGACCTTTTGGAGGCAGCTTCCTGGGCCCCTTCCGGTTTGAACAACCAGCCCTGGCGGTTCGCGGTGGTTTGGGATCAGGGCCTGAAGGAAGGACTTGCAAAGCTCACCCGGTATGCGACCGTCCTCAAGAGTGCCGCGGTCCTGGTACCCGTTTTCCTCGATCGGGAGAGTTCCTACGATCATGTCAAGGACTGCCAGGCCATCGGTGCCTGCATCCAGAATCTGCTCCTGGCCGCTCATGCCCAGGGACTCGGTGCCGTCTGGATCGGAGAAATCCTCAAGAACAAAGAACACGTTCGGCAACTCCTCGAATTGCCGGAGCGTCTCGAACTGATGGCCGTGGTGGCCCTCGGTCACCCTCTTCACCGCAACCAGAATTCCCATCGCAAGCCGATCGAAGAGCTGGTGGTGTTTGAGAAATAGGGTCAAAACCACCTGCCCGGTGACTGGCCTGCCAGTTCCGCGATGCAGCTCACCAGTGGCAAGGTTCCAGTTTCAAGTTACCAGTTCGTGATGGAGGGATCCGAAAATGAGAATCAACCAGCCCCACCACAAGATGTTACTGATCATGGCGGTCACCTGGCTGCTGATCGCTGCAGGGTGCAGTTCAACGGGAACCCAGAGCGGCCCTCCACCCAATCCGGTTGGCCAGCAACCGCCGGTCGGCTCTCCCTCGGCTGCGTCCAGTCCTCCAGCAGCCACCCCGGCACCCCCGGCTCCCGCCCCGTCCGGATCGGCGCCGCGCCCGGTTTTCTACGATTTTCCCGATATCCCGACTCCCCAGGAACTCGAACTGCAGTCAAAGGATTCCTACACCGTCCAATCCGGAACGGTCAAGGCCGGCATCCTGACACTGCGCGGCAGGGTGGACCTCAATTCGCTCATCAGCTTCTTCCAGATGGCCATGCCTCGAGAGAATTGGAAACCTAAGGGATATTTTCGCTATCAACGCTCCGTGCTCATTTTCGAAAAACCGGACAAGACCTGTGTCATTCGCTTGTATGAAGGAATGGTTTACACCTATGTGGAGATCTTTGTGACCCCGGCGAGCAGTTGAGGTGACGGCATGATGTTAGAGGGAAAAACCGTACTCCTGGGTATCAGCGGTGGGATTGCCGCCTACAAGGCGGCTGAGTTGGTTCGGCTACTGGTCAAAGGAGGGATCGAGGTCCATGTGGTAATGACCGCCAATGCGCAACGCTTCATTACGCCACTCACCCTCCAGACGCTGTCCGGCAACCCGGTCGGGACCAACCTGTTCAACCTGGAGCGAGAATCCCGGATTGGCCACATACGCCTGGCAAGAGCACCCGACCTCGTCATCCTGGCGCCCGCCACCGCCAATCTCATCGGCAAGATGGCAGCCGGCATCGCCGACGATTATCTCACCACCATCCTGCTCGCCACCACTGCCCCGGTCCTGATCTGCCCGTCGATGAATGCCCGGATGTACCAGCACCCTATCACCCAGAGGAATCTCCAATCCCTGCGGCAACTCGATTACGTCATCCTCGAACCGGAAGTGGGTGACCTCGCCTGCGGAGAGGAAGGGGCCGGACGACTGGTGAGCCCGCCGGTGATCCTGGAGACCGCACACCGCCTGTTGACCCCCCCCAGCCTTGCGGGTCGACGCATCCTGGTCAGTGCCGGGCCGACCTGGGAACCCTTTGATCCGGTACGCTTCATCAGTAATCCGTCGAGTGGCAAGATGGGCTACGCGCTGGCTGCGGTTGCCCATCGGCGGGCCGCCATGGTCCATCTCGTATCAGGCCCCGGCTCCCTTTCCGCGCCGTCCGGGATTCACCTGGCCAAGGTTCGAACTGCTCAGGAGATGCACGACGTCATTGTACCGCTTGCCCCGCAGATGGATGCGGTGATCATGGCGGCGGCGGTGGGCGACTATCGACCCCGCCAGCCTGCGCCCCAGAAGGTCAAGAAGCTCAAGGCCGAAGAAAAAGTTGCTCTGGTCAAGAATCCTGATATTCTTGGGCATCTCGGCCATTGCCGAGGAGCATCCGAACGTCCTGTCCTCATTGGTTTTGCGGCGGAAACCGAGAATCTGATCGCCAACGCCAGGGAGAAGCTCATTCAGAAGAACCTGGATCTTATTGTCGCCAATGACCTCACCCAAACCGGGTCAGGCTTTGGCTGGGACACTAATCAGGTGAAAATCATCGATCGCCGGGGAAACGTCACCGAACTCCCGTCACTGACCAAAGAGCAGGTGGCCGAACTGTTGTTGGATCGTGTTCAAGCGTTGCTGGACAGGGTTGCGCGATAATGGAACCCAATGATCGGGCAGGGGCTCAAATGGCGGCCGTTCTGAAAACTCTGCGATGGTCCCTGACCAGCCTGCAGCTGGCTGGAATCAGCGATTGGCCTGTAACGCAAGAGCAGGAAGCAGCAACCACCACGACTGAGACCGAGGTAAGGTCCGACCGAGGGGATGCCTCATGGCGCCTCCTGGAAATCAGGCAAGAACTGGGGGACTGCCGCCGCTGCGGGCTCCATCGCGGCCGCAGCAGCCTTGTATTTGGAGAGGGTGCCGCGCAGGCCCGACTGGTGTTTGTCGGGGAAGGGCCGGGATTGGATGAGGACCGGCAGGGAAGACCTTTTGTCGGACGCGCCGGCAAACTCCTGGACAACATGATCCGGGCCCTGGGACTGCAGCGGGAAGAAGTCTACATCTGCAACGTGGTCAAATGCCGCCCTCCCGGAAACAGGACCCCGGAACCGGGTGAAATTCAGACCTGTTCGCCCTTCTTGTTCCGTCAATTGGAGACCATTGCGCCGCGAGTCATCTGTGCCTTGGGGGCATGTGCCGCCCAGACGCTTCTGGCCACCACCAAAGCCATTTCCAGCCTCCGTGGCCGGCCGCTCAGCTGGCACGGCACTGCTCTGGTCTGCACTTTTCATCCTGCCTATCTCCTGCGAAACCCAGCCCAGAAGGCTTCCAGCTGGCAGGATTTGCTGGTGATTCAAAGAATCCTCCACGCTGAAAAGGAGGTCTACGACCATGAGTCCTAACTTCTCACAAAGGCAAATCCGGTTCTCATGGAGCATCCTGATGGCGGTAATGCTCCTGCTTGGCGGGGTGGTCGGTGCCGATGCGTTGCACCTCAACCTGGTCCAGGTCCAGGATACCATCAATCCCGGGGTAGAGGATTTTCTGAGATATGCCATCGAGCGCTCGGAAGAGGAAGGTGCCGAGTGTCTGATTATTCACCTCGACACTCCCGGAGGCTTGATGACCTCCACCCGGGGTATTGTTCAGGCCATTTTGAACTCAGAGGTACCCGTCGTCGTCTACGTTTCTCCCAGCGGTGCCCAGGCGGCCTCGGCCGGGGTGTTCGTGACGGTCGCCGCCGACATTGCCGCAATGGCGCCCGGCACCAATATCGGCGCCGCTCATCCCGTTTCCATCGGCGGTGGTGAGGTCCCGTCCACCATGGATGAGAAAATAACCAACGATACCGTGGCATTTGTTCGCAGCATTGCCGCCCAGCGCGGCAGGAACGGGGACTGGCTGGAAGATTCCATCCGCAAAAGCGTCTCGATCACGGCCGAAGAAGCCTACGCCCTTAACGTGATCGATCTCGTCGCGGACGATCTTCCGGCCCTGCTCAGGAAACTGGACGGCTGGGAAACCATGCGCAAAGGAACCACCCGAACCTTGCGCACGGCCGATGCCGAACAGCGGACCATCCTCCCCGGGTGGCAGCACCAGGTTCTGCGGAGCATCAGCAATCCCAATATTGCCTATATTCTATTAATGATCGGCCTCGCCGGGCTTTATTTTGAACTCTCACAACCGGGCGCCATCTTTCCCGGCGTGATTGGAGGCATCGCCCTGATTCTTGCCCTTTATGCTCTTCAGACCCTGCCCGTCAACTATGCCGGGATTCTTCTTATTCTCCTCGCCGTACTTTTCTTCATCCTCGAAATCAAGGTCACCTCGCACGGGATGCTCAGCTTTGCCGGGGTCCTCACCCTGGTACTGGGCTCGCTCATGCTCTTCCGGGTGCCCGGTTACACGATCCGCCTGGCCTGGTCGGTGTTCATCCCGACAGTGGGGGTTATTTCCGCCTTTTTCGTGACGGTGGCAACCCTGGCCTTTCGTGCCCAGGTGAGCAAGCCTCAAACGGGCGTGGAAGGACTGCTCGGCATGATCGGCGAAGTGAAGCAGGACCTCCAGCCGGCAGGAAAGATTTTCGTTCACGGGGAACTCTGGAATGCGGTGTCGGATCAAGACTTGCGTGTCGGAGAAAAGGTGCAAGTCGTGGCGGTCGAGAATTTAAGGTTGAAAGTCGAGAAAATCGATGATAGAGAGTAGTGAATTATTTCATTTTTGCCTCCCCCAGGGGCAGGTGAAAGCAATGAGGAGGAAGGCATGCCGATCTATGGCATCACAGTGGTGGTCATCCTGGTGGTTCTCTTCTTAGCCAATGCGATCCGTATTCTCAATGAATACGAGCGCGGGGTGATCTTTCGGCTGGGGCGGGTGATTCGTGCCAAGGGACCGGGGTTGATCATTCTCATCCCTTATGTTGACCGCATACAGCGGGTGAGCCTTCGTCTTATCGCGACCGATGTCCCCCCTCAGGATGTGATCACGCGCGACAACGTATCGATCAAGGTGAGTGCCGTGATCTACTTCCGGGTAGTGGATCCGGTGAAGTCCGTCATTACCGTTGAAAATTATCTCTATGCCACCAGCCAACTCGCTCAGACCACGCTCCGAAGCGTCTGTGGCCAGGCCGAACTGGACGACCTGCTCGCGGAGCGTGATAAAATCAATGCTCATATTCAGGAAATCCTGGACAGTCATACTGAACCATGGGGGATCAAGGTCACGGTCGTTGAAGTGAAGCAGATCGACCTGCCCATTGAAATGCAGCGGGCTATGGCCAAGCAGGCGGAAGCGGAGCGAGAAAGGCGCTCGAAGGTCATTGGGGCCGAAGGGGAGTTCCAGGCGGCATCGCGCCTGGCGGAAGCCGCCGAAATCATGCAGCAGCAGCCCATCGCCATTCAGTTACGCTACCTGCAGACGCTCCGCGAGATTGCGGCAGAAAACAACTCTACTACCATCTTCCCGGTCCCCATAGATCTCTTTAAACCTTTTATCTCTTTGGCAGAGCAGTACCGTAAGAGCCAGGAGCAAGCTAAGGAGCGGACCGATGGGTAAAGAAAAGACCAAGGAAAAGAAGGAAAAGCCGCTGGAGAAGCTCACCGCCAAAGACCTCCGGGAGTTGGCGTTAACCCTCGAGGGCATTGTCGGTGTTCACGCTATGAATAAGAATGAGTTGATTGCGGCCATCAAGGAAGCCAAGGGGATTGTTGACGAAAAGAAGACGGGCAAGGCTAAGGTTGATGTCCGCAGTCTCAAAGTGAAGATCAAGGACCTGAAAGAAAAGCGGGTTGCCGCCAAGGATGCTCACAACAACAGGCTTGCCGATGCTCTCAGAAGACGCATCAGCAACTTGAAGAAAAAGACCCGCCGGGCGGCCTAGATGAAAGATGCAGAACGGCAGCCACCAAGCTTCCGGGAAGACTCGAGATGACCAGGGAGGAAGCGCTGAAGCTTCATGACAGGCATGTCACGGCCGACAACCTCAAGAAGCATGGTCTCGCCACCGAGGCTGTGATGCGGGAGCTCGCCGCCCACCTTCATGAGGATCGCGACTTATGGGGCAATATCGGCCTGCTGCACGACCTGGATTTTGAGTACACCCGTGATGACCCCGCCACCCACGGTCGAAAGACGGTTGAACTGCTGGCGCCCTGCGGTTTTCCTGCCGAAGCTCTGAACGCGGTGCTGCGTCACAATGCCGAAGCCCTGGGGTTGCAGCGGGAAACCGTTCTGGATTATGCCTTGACCTGCGCCGAGACCATCACCGGCCTCATTGTCGCGGCCGCGCTGGTCCACCCGGACAGGAAGATCCACAGCCTCAAGGCCTCTTCGGTCAGGAAGCGGATGAAAAGCAAGGACTTCGCTCGCAATGTGAACCGGGATCATGTTGCCCTCTGCGAGCGTATTAATATACCGTTGATGGATTTCATCACCCTGAGTATTGGCGCGATGGCTTCCGTCAGCGACGAATTGGGACTCTGAAAGGAGCATCGTACTGCGGGCTAGGCTGAACTTTATCAGGAGGGTTTGATGGAATTGAAGAAGAATGTGGTTGCAGCAATATCGTCAGCGTTGGGCTATTATATCCAGGCGGAACAGGAAGCGGCGCTCCTGGCCCTCCAGCAGAAAGCGCTTGCGGAAAGACCCCGTCCAACGTATATTCCTTACGCCATGGCCGGAAGGCAGGCCTCGATGGAAGCAAGGTGGATGTGGCAGATGCGCTTGGTCCGGTAACGGCAGGTTTCGTGCTTTTTTTCGCAACGCAGTTGCGATGAACATGGCTCTGGAAAGCAATAAAGCATCAAGTGATAGAGCCTGAGTGAGTGGTATCAAGTCCTGGCTGCAACAACCTGAAGCGGAGTCTAATGTTCAGGCGAAAATAGCCCGTCCGGAGAAAGCGGAATTGGGCGCTGAGCTGGGCTGAGTGGAGTGGGATCTCGCGAACGGAAAAAAACCGGAAGAAGAGGAGAACTACGGATGGGAAACAACGAATTTCTTCATGGCACGTCATTGATTGCAAAGCTTGTCGATGATCCAGCCCCTGCAGTAGACAATCCGATTAAAATTGGTGACCTGACCATGCGTGATGGTCATCAATCGCTTTTCGCCACCCGCGGCCGAAGCGAGGACCTCCTGCCCATCGCCGAGAAGATGAACGAGGTGGGGTATTGGTCGATGGAGGTTTGGGGGGGAGCAACCTTCGACACCATGCATCGCTTCCTGAACGAAGACCCGTG
>Ga0255347_1000592_pt1 | contig 64667 bp, 35 predicted proteins | sample wastewater_treat_2_FD_192479 | JGI IMG/M metagenome (GOLD analysis project Ga0255347, IMG submission 192479) | Wastewater microbial communities from Lulu Island WWTP, Vancouver, Canada - plant24 | ecosystem: Engineered > WWTP > Wastewater > Unclassified | place: Canada: Vancouver, British...
TTCGTTGACGATCAACAGTTCGGGCAACATAATGATGATAGGCGGGGCCCAAAAGCATGGCGGCTTAGTGGAATGTTACCCCGATGGGGGATATTCGGATGTATGGATTGTTGAATTAGATATGCAGAGCAATATTCTGGCACAGTATTGCTATGGGGGGAGCGATTATGATCTAGGATATAAGTTCATCGAGCTTGATGAGGGTTATGTTTTTTTGGCAGTAACATACTCAAATGATGGTGATGTATCCGGTCTGCATGGCCCTCCGGGATACAAGAGTGATATCTGGGTGGTTAGGCTAAATGAACAAATGGAGATCATCTGGCAGAAATGTATTGGAGGTTACTATGGTGATCATCCCAATTATATTACCCAAACGGAGGATGGCGGGTTTGTTGTAATCGGACCAACTTATTCAAACAACGGCGATGTAAGCGGCAATCCCTCATATCCGGGCAATCCCGCCATTTGGGTAGTAAAGTTAGATTCACAAGGGAATATTAAATGGCAAAAAGTATATGGCGGCGTGGGGCATGAAAGATTGGAGAATCAATATACAGTCCTCAAGAAAAGCAACTATAATTACATTTTTGCCGCATCAACAGATAGTAGCCCATCCCATGATGTTCAGTGCGAACAATTTATAGACTTCAATGCATGGATTTTTGAGATAGCGCTACCGGATACCACCTATATAATCACCCCGCCTGTAGGCGCAGGTGAGGTAAGGGTTTATCCTAATCCAGCCACCAGCGAGCTATGGCTGCAACTACCGGATAACATACCGCCGGCGCAAGCGCAAATTGAGCTATACAGCCACACAGGCAAGCTACTTTACAAAGCTCAGCCAACCGGCCATTTTCATAAAATTGATGTAACACACCTGCCGTCAGGTTTGTACCTGATAAGGCTTTGGGATGGCGAAAGGTGGGGTACTGAGAAGGTGGTAGTGGAGTAAGCCGGAAAATTCATAGCAATGGCGGTATCTCACAAACGCCAAACTGCTGTGCTTCGACTTCGCCCAGCAACCATGTTACTTTCGATGGTTACCGAACTTGTCGGAGTACTGGTTAAGTAACGTACTTCAACTACGCTCCTTTGCCCTCAATCTCAGCGCCTTGCAATTAGACGCTTCTAAGACACCTTGAGGTTTTTTAGCCACATATTTATTTTGATACAGCCCCAACTTTGCAATGCGGAACACTCAAAATCAATTTTTTATCAACAGTTTATTTTTTATAAATAGGACTTAAACATGTTTTTAAGGATCGGCTACTTTAATGTTACGGTAGGTTTATCAGGTATGACTTCACCATCTTTGACTGGATTAAGAATTAGATTAAAGGATTCTTCGACTTGCTCCACCGATGGCATTGTGTTATGCACCTCAAATTCCTTGAATACCTCTTGCATCTCATTATAATAGAGCAGCAAATCAAAATTTATCTTGGTGCAGATTGACCGAGTTTATTTGACTTCTATTTTTACACCTTCTTTCGCACTATTCAAATTTAACACGTCAATTCGGGAACCCGTAGCAAATTCGATCCGCTTTCATGCAAAAATTACATGCATTCGGATAGTAACATTTTCAATTATGAGAATGTCATTTTTATTTCGGCTTTCCTTTTAGATATGCAATGATGTTTATAAATATTTCAGCAGCTTTCATCTAATTGAACATCAATTAGATGAAAGCTGCTGATTGCGGGTTAGGTTGTTGGAGAAAGAGCCTCTAACTCCACAACTTCATACTAAAAAATCACTTACATCTTTCTCTCCACATACTTCGTATGCAACAAGTCGTGGGATAATGCTCCCAACGGCTTTTTCAAGAAATTATCGTAAAGGTATTTGATTTCAGGATTCTCATGCGATTTGCGAATAAATTTATGAGAATCTTCTTCATATATTGATTCAGCACGTTTCATCCTGATTTCTGTATTTGTGGGTATAGGCTGACCGCCACCACCCAAGCAGCCACCCGGACAAGACATCACCTCAATAAAAGCGTAAGGCGATGTACCGTTTTCAATCTGTTCCAATAAAATCCGAGCATTTTTAAGTGTATGCGCTACTGCTACTTTCAATATTGTACCATTGATATTGATATCGGCCTCACGTATGCCGTCCATTCCTCTGACTGCTTTTAAATTGACATCTTTCAAAGTGTCGCCTGTCAGAATTTCATAAGCAGTTCGCAAAGCAGCTTCCATCACGCCGCCTGTAGCTCCGAAGATAACTGCAGCGCCTGTTGATGTCCCAAGCGGATTATCAAAATCTTCTGTAGGCAAAGACTTAAAGTCAATACCGACTTCCTTGAACATACGTCCTAATTCTCTGGTGGTCAACACATAATCCACGTCAAAAAAACGATCTTCTGCCGTCAGCTTCATTTTCTTTTTCCAATAATCGAAAGCGCCATCCATTTCCGGACGTTTAGCTTCATACTTTTTCGCTGTACAGGGCATCACTGAAACCACCACCATATCACGCGGATCAATGCCTGCCTGCTCGGCATAATATGTTTTGGCAATAGCGCCAAACATTTGCTGGGGCGACTTACAAGTAGAAAGATGAGGCAAAGATTTGGGGAAGAAATGTTCGATGAATTTAATCCATCCCGGTGAACAGGAAGTTATCATCGGCAATGTTCCATTGTTTTGTATGCGGCTGATTAATTCGTTACCTTCTTCAATAATGGTCAAGTCGGCAGTGAAATTTGTATCAAATACTTTGGAGAAGCCTAAACGACGCAATCCGGCTACCATTTTTCCGGTTACCAAGCTTCCCATGGACATGCCCATTTCCTCACCGATACCAACACGAATTGCCGGTGCAGTTTGTACAACTACAACTTTTTTAGGATCATGAATGGCTTCCCAAATTTGGCTGACATGACTTTTTTCAATTATGGCGCCGGTCGGACAAACCAATGCACATTGTCCGCAATTGGTACAATCCACCATGCCCAATCCCATGTCCATAAAGGTGGAAATTTTGCTTTTTTGCCCCCTGCCTGCAAAATCAATGGCGCTGACGGTTTGCACTTCTTTACATACCGCCACGCATCTGCCGCAGAGAATGCATTTTTCAGGGTCGCGTATCAATGAAAGTGAAGAATAATCTCTTTCCAATTGTTTGGGTCTGGTACGAGGTAATCTCCTTTGATCAATACCAAACTCATAGGTAATTTGCTGCAATTCGCAACGCTGATTACGTTCACAAGTTTGACAATCCAAGGGGTGATTTGCCAATAACAACTCTACATTCATCTTACGTGCTCGTAAGATGCGGGCATTGTTGGTAGTAATTTCCATGCCATCAGTAACCTTCGTAATACAAGAGCGCAGCAATGATTTAGCGCCTTTTACTTCTACTACGCATATTCCACAAGATGCATTGGAAGAAACATCTTTCAAATTACACAAAGTTGGAATCCTGATACCCGCCTGCATACATGCCTGCTCAATGGTCATTCCCTCTTGAACCTCATATGGTTTATTATCTATAATTACTTGCATAGTTTCTATTTTTAATATTTTGCATAATATTATTCATCACAACGTACATCGCATCTCAAACAACGATTTACTTCGTTAAGGGCTTGCTGACCGGTATAACCGCAATCTACCTCCATAAAGCTTCCTATTCTATCTCTTACATCTAACTTATAAGATACGTTTTTGTTAGATTTTTTCAGATCTTCAGGAACTACATTTCTATAGGTAAACTTCTTATACAACCGGTCATAGCGTTTTTCCTGCATCAAATCAAAATCAATAATTTCCACCGCCTTTTTAGCCATACCCATTGCTTCGGCAGCAGTAGAAGGACCGGTTACTGCATCTCCACCGGCATAAATTTTAGCCTTGGTGGTTTGCTGTGTCAATGGATTAATCTTAATTCTTCCACCCCAAGAAGCTATTTGTAAACCTTCAGCTTTCCATAAATCAGAATCTACCGTTTCACCAATTGCTAATACAATGGCCTCGCAAGGTATTTCATCAAACTTGCCGGTCTTAACAGGCTTTCTTCTGCCCGACGTATCTATTCCACCGCAAGTCATCAATTCTACTTTCAAGCCTTTCACCTTATTGTTAGCATCAACAATCACTTCTGCCGGTGACGACATGAAATGGAATTTGATACCTTCAGCTTCCGCCTCTCTGATTTCAGCATCATTAGCAGGCATATCACATTTTTCGCGACGATATACTACGGTAACATCCTTGCGGTGTCTCCACAAGCTTCGGGCAACGTCTATGGCCACATTACCACCACCAATTACAACTACTTTCCAAGCAGCAGGTGGTTCCTTACCCAAAGCAAATGATTTGAGTAGTTCCGTTCCCATATAGACACCTTTAGCATCTTCACCCGGTATATTCAACCCCATCTCTTTCCAAGCGCCAATAGCAACATAGATGGCATCATACTTAGCTTCCAACTGCTTTAATGAAATATCTTTGCCGATAGTAGTATTCTGTTTGAACTTAACGCCCAATTTTTTAATCAGATCTACTTCTTTTTTCAACACTGCATTGGGCAAGCGATAACGAGGAATGCCGTATCTCAATAATCCACCCGGCTCGGGGAAGGAATCATAAACGACAACCTCATGACCCAAACGTACTAAGTAGAATGCGGCAGTCAGACCGGAAGGACCGGCACCCACAATGGCGATCTTCTTGCCCGTATCCGGAAGCTTTTCCTTGATTAATTTCCGATATATCATATTTTCATTACCCAACTTATACATAGTATCAGCCAAGTAGCGGTGTATTTCTCCCTGAGAAACCGGCTCATCTAACATTTCACGGCGACAGCGCATCTGGCAATGGAAGTGACAAATTCTGCCTATGGTTCCGGGAAGCGGATTGTCGCGCAAGGTTACTTCAAAAGCATCTTCAATGCGATTTTCTTTGATTAATTCAATATAGGCCGGGATATCCATGTGTAGGGGGCACGAATTTTCGCATAAAGCTAAGAAGAGTTCTTCACAAACACCTGCATAGCAACGTTTCTCATGGATGTGTTCCTCATACTCATGCCTGAAATACTTCAGAGTCGTAAGAATAGGATTGGGAGCAGTCTGTCCCAGTCCACAAATTGCTGTATCCTTGATGGTCTGGCTCAGCATTTCCAGCATATTCAAATCCGCATTGGTTCCCTGTCCGCGCGTAATCTTGGTTAGTATTCTCAAAGCCTGTGTCAAGCCTTCGCGGCAAGGTGTACACTTTCCACAGGATTCGGCAGAATTAAACTCCAAAAAATAACGAGCAACGTCAACCATACAGTTGTCCTGATCCATTACTACCATACCACCCGAACCCATGATAGCGCCAATCTTGGCTAAGGATTCATAATCAACTGCAGTATTAAATAATTCCAAAGGAATGCATCCGCCTGAAGGACCTCCTGTTTGAATGGCTTTGACTCTTTTAACGGTGCTGCCCGTACCTTCACCTATATCAAATACAAATTGATTGATAGTAGAACCCATGGGCATTTCTACCAATCCGGTATTTTTAATTTTTCCTACTAATGAGAATACTTTGGTGCCTGGGCTCTTTTCTGTTCCTGTTTCGCGGAACCACTGTGCTCCCCTGTTGATGATAACCGGAATATTGCACCAGGTTTCCACATTATTGATATTGGTAGGATGACCGTATAAGCCTTTAGCAGAGGGGTAAGGAGGGCGCGGAACGGGACGGCCAGCTTTTCCTTCTATTGAGGCGATTAAAGCCGTTTCTTCCCCACAAACGAAAGCGCCTGCGCCTTCTACAAAATCAAACTTAAAACTAAAATCCGTTCCTAATATCTTGTTACCTATCAAACCTAAAGCTTCAGCTTGCATTTGAGCTTTTTCCAATCTCTTGACTGCCAAAGGATATTCAGCACGAATATAGGCAATACCTTCGTCGGACCCCATGGCGTAAGCGGCTATCATCATACCTTCTAAGATGGAATGAGGATCGCTTTCAATTTCATTGCGGTTCATGTAAGCTCCCGGGTCGCCCTCATCGGCATTACAAATAAGATATTTTTTTTCACTATGGTTTTTCTTCATCAACTCCCATTTCACACCGGTAGGGAAGCCCGCGCCACCACGACCACGCATGCCTGAATTTTTCACTTCAGCGATGATGTCATCAGGTGTCATGCCTGAAAGCACTTTGAATAATGCACGGTATCCACCTACAGCCAAGTAATCTTCAATGGATTCAGGATTTATCAAACCTGCATTGCGCAAAACGATTTTTTTCTGACCTTTGAAGAAAGGAATTTCATTCCACAAAGGATATTTCTCGTAACCTGTGCCATATTGGAACTTAGAAGTAATAAAATCCCAATTCTCAATGCGACACAATACTTTGCGCTTGTATATATTACCAGACATACCGCCATCTAAAATCTTAATTGCATCTTTGGTATCCACACGGGCATAAACCAACAAAGGTTTACCCGGCTGATAGAGCGTAACCAATGGTTCTTCTGCACAGAAGCCAAAACAACCTGTTGGTTTTATGATGCAATCATATTTTCGTTGTGCCGCATGCTTTTGCAAGGTTTCGTAAAGAGCATCAGCACCATTTCCGATACCGCAAGTTCCCATACCCACCATCACCATAGGTACATCCGGCAGGATATTTTTCTTCAGGGAACTGCTGAATTGTTCGAAGTTATTTAGATTGATTTTTTGCATAAGAGGAAGATTTAACTTTTTTCAAAATTTTCAGCAACTTAGGTGCATTCACATTACTGTGGATAACGCCATCAACCGCAACTACCGGCGCTTGTGCGCATTGTCCGAAGCAAGCAACCGTGCGAATGGTAAACTCATTGTCAGGGGTTGTGTAGCTTGGTTCCGTTTCATCAAACTCGTAACGAAAACCCAAAATTTGCCCCACGCTGTTGAGCAATTCGCGAGAACCCTTGGTATGACAAGCAGTGCCGCGACAAACCACTATCGTGTGCTTTCCCTGAGGTTTTAAATTAAAAAATGAATAAAAAGTAGCAACGCTATATACCTGAGTGGCAGGTACATTTAATTTTTTAGCTACTTGTAACAAGGTTTTTTGTGGAAGAAATTTTAAAGGATTTGCTTCCTGAACAGCTTCCAAGGTTGAAAGTAAAACGCCGGGGCTACCCTTGTACTTTCCGACTATCTCGTCAAGTACTTTCTCTTCCACCTCATAAGGAGTTAGTGTGTCCATATGCTTATCAGATTTGAATTAATAATTTGATTGTTGAAAAAAACAAAATAAGACGGGCTTATCTATTAATAATATTATTACTTGCAAAAGTAACATATTGATTACATACAATTACACGATTTAACATTAAATTAATGATTTTTTTTCGTTAAATATAATATCTCTAAATAAAGAGAAAAATCTACAATTGCATTATACCATTCGAGAATTTTTTTTTGACTATAAGTGATGTCAAGCTATTACATCATATTACATCATACTGCGCATAGGCATTTGTAGCAAAGGCTACTCTTCTTTCTTCTCAACAAGAATACATTAGGTAGTTAAGAACATACTTTCAATGGAAAACAGCTTTTTCTGATGCAAAGATGATGTTTCGTTTTATATTTCATAATTGGGCGCATTATTTTTAAAAAAGATTGTAACGAGTACTTACAGGTTTTTTTGTTCAAAAACGTAAATCGAATCAATCAATAAAAAGCTATGATTTGCTTAATTATTGATTAGTTTAGATTAATCTCAATTTATTTTTTCTTAAATGCTAAGTCCATGTTAAAAGTTTATCATGAAAAAGGAGCTTTTTTTCTAAAAAATGTTTTTTTTAAACAATTTTATGATTCCTTAGTTTTTCACTGAAAGTCAATATTTAACGAGCTTTCATTAAGATGGTTGTAATTAATTGGTGGGAAAAAATGTAAATATTTATCAACAATTATAAAAAAGTGGGAAATATTGTATTACATTTGGCGATAATTTTTAAACCCACTAATTGTGTTTACTTCAACTTACGAATGTAAAATTGATGATAAAGGCAGACTGGCGCTTCCGGGTAAGCTTAAGGCTGAACTGATGCCGGTTTTAGCTGATGGCTTCATCTTGAAGAGAAGTGTTTTTAGCCCTTGTCTGGAATTGTGGCCAAAAAAGGAGTGGGATAAGACCTTGACAAGGATAAATGCGTTGACGCGGTTTTCGCGGGAGAATGCAAAAATGGTTCGTGCTTTCCTTGCTGGCGTAAAGCAAGTTGATTTAGATGGTACAGGAAGGATAAATATCCCCAATGACCTGATCATTTTTGCAGGTATTCAAAAAACAGTTGTAATTGCTTCACAGATCAGCATTATCGAAATTTGGGACAAGTCAAAATACGAAGAGGAGGTTTCGATAGCTAATGATGTTGAGTTTGCCCAAATGGTGGAAAATATTCTTGGCGGTTTAGAACCTGATAACACCATTTAGCTATGTATCATCAGCCGGTAATGTTAAAAGAGAGTATTCAGGGGCTTAACATTAAACCCAACGGGATTTATGTTGATGCGACCTATGGGGGTGGAGGACATTCGGCAGCCATACTCCAAGGGATGCCAAAGGGCAGATTGATCGCCTTCGATCAAGATAAAGATGCGCTGGTAAACAGGATAAATGATGTACGGTTAACCTTGGTAAATCATAATTTCAGATATTTAAAACAGTTTCTAAAATATTATAATTCACTTCCTGCTGATGGAATAATAGCTGATTTGGGCGTTAGCTCGCATCAGTTGGATAGCAAGGAGCGCGGTTTTTCAACCAGGTTCGGCGGAGACCTTGACCTACGTATGAATCAGAACCAAAAAGTTAACGCTCAATATATCGTAAATGAGTACAATGAAGAGCAATTAGCCTTTTTGTTTAAAAATTATGGAGAACTATCCGCCTATAGCGCTATAGCTCATGAAATTGTAAAAGAGCGAGCCTCCAATAAAATCAAGCTTTTCGAAGATTTAAAACGCACTATCGAACATTTAGCCCCTAAAAAAGAGGAAAACAAATTTTTTGCTCAGATTATGCAAGCTTTGCGTATAGAGGTAAATCAAGAGATTGATTCGTTAAAAGAGTTGTTGCAACAAGCTGTCGAAGTTTTACGACAGGGGGGGAGATTGGTAGTCATTTCTTATCATTCGTTGGAGGATAGAATAGTAAAAAACTTCATTAAAACTGGAAATTTTGAAGGTGTAGTAGAGAAAGACTTTTTTGGAAACAAAAAATTAGTTTTTAAGAGTATCACTTCAAAACCCATTGTACCCTCTGCGGAGGAGATAAAACAAAATAGTCGTTCGCGTAGCGCTAAACTCAGGATTGCTGAAAAATTATAACACCCTTACGATGACTCGAAATGCAAACATATTGAAGTCCGAACAAAAGCAAATTGCTTCAAAAAAGAAAAAGAGAACGATATCCGAGCATGTTCATTCTTTTCTCGACGGGTCATTTATTGCACAAGGTAAGATTAGAGGCAGAATATTGTTTTTACTCTTTTTAGTTCTTTTAGGATTGGGGTATATTAGGAATAACTATTTAGTTGAGCGTACAATAAGAAAATTGAATAAGCTTAATAATGAGTTAGTTGAGCTTCATTACGATTATATTCAAATGAAATCAACAGTAAATCTCAGGACACAGCCTTCGGTGCTTGAAGAAGAACTTCAGGCTTATAATATCAAGCGATTAGAGAGACCGCCAATTAAGATCTTTTTACAACCCTGAAATTCATCCTTATGAAAGAGAATAATAAAACAACGAAAAAGGAGCGGGCTGGTCTTGACAAGGGTGTAATGTCCCGAATTTATATCGTATATGTTTTTTTGCTGTTAATAGCAATCGGTATTTTTTTACGTATCGTCCAACTACAGATTTTTAAGGCTAATGAGTTAAATATTATTGCCGAAAAGCGCGAGTTTCGTTTTGATGACAATATTGAAGCTATGCGTGGCAGCATTTATTCTGAGGATGGGCGCCTGATGGCAACTTCTGTTCCTGTTTTTGAGGTAAGGATGGATGTGGCTTTACCGGATATTAAAGATAGTGTTTTTAATGATAGCGTTACTTGGTTAGCGCTTGGGCTTTCGAAAATGTTTGGCGACTATACAAACTGGGAATACAAACAACGTCTTATTAAAGCCAGAAATGAAAAAAATCGGTTTTTCCTAATTCAGAAAAATGTAACTTTTGATCAGCTTACACAGCTTAAAACACTCCCATTGTTAAAACGTACTAGGGATTACAATTCCCTAATAGTAATTCGAACGCCGAGAAGAGAATATCCTTTTGGCATACTTGCCAGGCGAAGCCTTGGATATTTCAAGGATCATCCAACGGATTCTTTGAAAGTTTTGGTAGGTGTTGAAGGAGAGTATAACGAATATCTTCAGGGAATAAAGGGGCGTCAGCTTAAACAGAGGATGGCTTATGGGGAGTGGAAACCAATAGATCATTTGAATAATATTGAACCTGTTAATGGAAAAGACATTGTGGTTACAATAAACAGTTATTTACAGGATATTGCCCACAGTTCTCTGAAAAATCAACTTATTGCTCATAATGCTGATAAAGGTTGCTTGATATTAATGGAGGTCGAAACCGGTGAATTACGTGCTTTGGTGAATCTGATGAAAGATACGAAAGACGGCGAGTTTAAGGAGAGTTACAACATGGCTGTCGGCGAGCTTTTCGAACCCGGGTCAATCTTTAAGTTACCAGCAATGATGGTAGCGATCGAGGATGGAGTTGTGCAGAAAATTGATTCGGTCTATATAGGTAATGGCGAGGTGAAATACAATAACAGAGTGATGAAGGATTCGCACAGGTTTGATCCTGATGGATGGGTAACTCCTGAAAATTGCCTGGCACATTCGAGCAATGTTGGAGTATCGAAAATCATTTATGATCATTACAACGGAAACAATAAGTCTTTTTATAATAAATTGACTAAAATGTTCTCGGCTGATATTACCGGAGTGGATATCCCCGGCGAACCGAAGCCGTTTATCAAAGACCCACATTTAAAGGACAAACGTAATTATTGGTCGTCAGTTACATTGCCATGGATGTCAATAGGCTATGAGGTTCTTACTACACCACTTCAAATGCTGACCTTTTATAATGCAGTGGCAAACAATGGAAAGATGGTAAAGCCGCGAATAGTAAAGGAAGTAAGAGAAAATGGGAACACTGTAAAAGTATTTGAATCTGAAATAATTAATCCTTCAATATGTTCGCAAAGTACTGTTGCATTGGCAAAACACTTTTTACTATCAACAGTAGAAAATGGTACCGGTAGGAATGTTAAAAACAATGATTACAAAATTGCCGGAAAAACTGGTACAGCCAAGATCAATGAAAATGGTAGATATATTTCCAAATATAATGCATCATTTATTGGATATTTCCCTGCCGACAAACCGAAATTTTCATGTATTGTAGTTATTTACCGACCAAATGAAGGCGCTTATTACGCATCGCAGGTTGCTGCTCCGGTGTTTAAAGAGGTGGCAGACATGGTTTTTGCATTTGCCTATAATATTGATCCTCTAAATAAAAACCAGTTTATCGCTCATAAAGACGAAAATGGCGCTCCTATGAATAGGCTGCCTGATCAGGTTAATCCTCAACTCGCTGAGCTGGTGAATTATGAAGGTGTAAAACCTTTGGAAGAGAGTAAGTGTCCTATGGTTATCCCAGATGTTACTGGCCTTAGTGTTAAGGATGCTACACATTTGTTGGAGGCTTGTAATCTTGTAGTGAAGATACATGGAAAAGGGTTGGTGAAAATACAGTCGCCAGAACCGGGAACGCCATATAAAGCAGGTGATATGGTTGAACTTAAACTTGAAATCATATAGAAGCATGATGGTACGGCAATTAAATAAAATATTGGAAAGTATTGATTTCTTACAAAGAGTTGGAACAACAGATTCGATACTGAGAAATATAAGTTTCGACTCACGTACTGTAGGCCATGATGATTTATTTGTTGCCGTCAAAGGTGTGAAGATGGATGGGCACGATTTTATCCCCGAAGTTATTAATAAAGGTGTTGCCGCCGTAATTTGTGAACGGATACCTGATAATATGCCGGAAAATATCGTCTTTATTAAGGTTAGGAATAGCGCTGTTGCCTTAGGGCAGGCGGCATCAGCTTGGTATGATCACCCTTCGACAAAGTTGAAAGTGATTGGAATTACAGGCACTAATGGAAAAACGAGCACGGTATTTCTGTTATATCATCTCTTTAAGGGTTTAGGTTTTAAAACAGGCCTGCTTTCGACAATTGAGAATAGGATAGGAGATGAAAAAGTAGCTTCAACACATACAACAGCCGATTCAATACAAATAAATAAGAATCTGGCTAAAATGATTGAATCGGGATGCCATTATTGTTTTATGGAGTTAAGTTCTCATGCCATAGATCAGGAGCGAATAGCCGGTTTGAAGATCAGCGGCGCTATTTTCTCCAATATCTCTCACGATCATCTTGATTATCATGTAACATTAGACAATTATATAAAAGCCAAGAAAAAGCTATTTGATGAACTGCCGACCGATGCTTTTGTGCTTGTTAATGCAGACGATAGCCATAGTAAAATAATGTTGCAAAACTGTGTGGCTCGTAAATTTAATTATAGCCTTAAAAGCCCGTCAGATTATAAGGGAAGGATACTCGAAAACAGTTTTGATGGATTATTGTTGCGAATTGATAATCAAGAGGTATGGTGTAGGTTAGTAGGAGGTTTTAATGCTTATAACCTTTTAGCAACTTTTGCTGTGGCTCGTATTGAGGGATTCCAAAATCATGAAGTATTACCATTGTTGAGTTTGCTTGCGCCCGTTGAAGGTCGGTTCCAGATTATTAGGTCAAAGGCCGGAATTACTGTAATAGTAGATTACGCTCATACGCCGGATGCTTTAAAAAATGTACTGAAGACAATAAACGAAGTAAGGAGTGGAAAAGAAAAACTGATAACAATTATTGGCGCCGGTGGCGACCGCGACAGACTAAAACGGCCGCTATTAGCTAAAATTGCTTGTCGGTTAAGCGACCGAGTTATACTCACATCCGACAATCCTCGAACTGAAAAACCTGAAATGATCATTGACGATATGGAAGCAGGATTGGATAGGGATATGAAGAAAAAAACAATTAGAATAACTGATCGCCTCGAAGCCATTAAAACAGCCATAATGATATCGCTTAAAGACGATATAATACTGATTGCAGGAAAAGGCCATGAGACATATCAGGAGGTTAATGGTGTAAAGAGTCATTTTGATGACCGTGAAATTGCAGTAGAATATTTGAATAACTTAAATTCCGATAACTGATGCTCTATTATTTTTTTGGATATCTTGATAAAGTATTTGATTTTCCCGGAGCACGGATGTTTCAATACATCTCATTTCGAGCTGGGATGGCTGTCATTGTTTCACTGATCATCTCCATGATTTTAGGAAAAAGCCTTATCAATTTGTTGAAAAAAATGCAGGTGAAAGAGAGTATCAGGGATTTAGGACTTGAAGGCCAGAAAGAAAAAGAGGGAACTCCAACAATGGGGGGGCTTATTATTCTCGGAGCAATACTAATCCCGACCCTATTATTTGCAGACCTTACCAACATATATATTATCATCATTTTGATTACAACCATTTGGTTAGGCTTTATCGGCTTTATTGATGATTACATTATGGTTTTTAAAAAGGATAAAAAAGGTTTAGCTGCAAAGTTTAAAATCCTTGGCCAGGTTACGTTAGGGCTTTTTGTTGGTTTGATGATGTATTATCATCCAGATATTGTAATTAGAGAAAGAACTTCTGATATCTCTTTTATTGAATCAATAGAAAAGGTTGAAACAGATGATTTGAGGGATGTTGCTAATGATCTTTACTCGAAGAAAAATATTAAATCCACTAAAAGCACGATCCCATTTTTTAAAAACAACGAACTCGATTATTCAATTTTTGTCTCCTGGTTAGGAAAAGACTATCAGCGCTGGACAATTATTGTTTTCGTGGCTGTTGTGATATTGATCATTACATTGATATCTAATAGCGCTAACCTTACTGATGGAATAGATGGCTTAGCTACCGGTGTGTCTGCTATAATCGGCTCAACACTTGCTGTTTTGGCTTATGTTTCGGGTAATATATTCTTTGCTAACTATCTGAATATTATGTATTTACCTGATAGCGGAGAGCTCGTTATTTTCATTGCAGCATTTGTTGGAGCTTGTATTGGTTTTTTATGGTACAACACTTTTCCGGCTCAGGTTTTTATGGGCGATACCGGTTCGTTAGCCTTAGGAGGAATAATAGCAGTATTTGCAATTATGCTGCGCAAAGAGCTTTTAATACCACTGCTTTGCGGCATTTTCTTAGCTGAAAGCGCTTCTGTAGTCATGCAGGTAAGTTATTTCAAATATACCAAAAGAAAATATGGCGCTGGGAAGAGAATTTTTAAAATGTCGCCTTTGCATCATCATTATCAATTAAAAGGCTATGCAGAGCCGAAAATCGTACAGCGATTTTTTATTGTTGGAATAATGTTGGCGGTATTTACAGTAATAACTTTAAAAATAAGGTAATGTAAGCTATGTCGAATTCAATTGCAATACTTGGAGCTGGAGAGAGTGGAACAGGCGCAGCAGTTTTGGCCACCAAAAAAGGGCATAGAGTATTTGTTTCGGATAAAGGTTTAATTGAAAATAAATATAAAGAAGTTCTTTCACAATACAGAATCGAATTTGAAGAGGGTAAGCATACCGAGGAGTTGATATTTGCAGCAGATGAAATAATAAAAAGTCCAGGAATTCCGGATGAAATAGATCTGATCAGAAGGGTCAAAGCGCTGAGTAAGCCTGTGATCTCTGAACTTGAATTTGCCGGAAGATACACAAGAGCAAAAAAGTTGTGCGTAACAGGGAGCAATGGAAAAACAACTACCACCTTACTGTTATACCATATTTTGAAAAATGCTGGTTTGGATGTAGGTTTATGCGGCAATGTGGGGAAAAGTATGGCAATGCTTTTGGCCGAACGCGATTATGATTATTTAGTGATTGAGGTAAGTAGCTTTCAGTTGGATGGCATGTTTGATTTTAAAGCCGACATGGCTATTCTTACCAACATCACTCCGGATCATCTTGACAGGTACGACGGGAAGTTTGAAAATTACGCAGCATCGAAATTCAGGATTATTAAAAATCAAAGAGATACCGACTATTTCATTTATTGTAACGATGATCCGGAAATTTTAAACCGGTTAGATATTTATAAGCCCTCGGCAAGTTGTTACCCTTTTTCTATCGCCGGAGATATAAAAAGAGAGGGCGCTTTTTTAGATAGTAAACATCAGCCTAATAAAATGTATTTCAATATAAAATCTGACATCATGATAATGACTTTAGAGGAATTGGCTCTAAAAGGCATGCACAATGCTTATAATACTATGGCCGCAGGCATAGCAGCACGTCTTCTTGATATCCGTAAAGAGTCTATCAGAAATAGCCTCGCTGATTTTCAAGGTATTGAACATCGGCTTGAGTTTGTGGCTACCATCAGAGGTGTTGATTTTGTCAATGATTCGAAAGCTACTAATGTTAATTCGGCATGGTGGGCGCTGGATAACGGGTATAAGCCAATAATTTGGATTGCCGGTGGTATTGATAAAGGAAACGATTACTCTGAGATAGCCGACCTTGTGGCTAAAAAAGTAAAAGCAATTATTTGTATCGGTGTAAATAATGACAAGATTATCAGGCAACTGGGCAGGTATGTAGATGTGTGTGTGGAGGCTGCTTCAATGCAAGAAGCCGTTGAAATGGCCTATCAACTTGGAACTAAGGGCGATCAGGTGTTACTATCTCCGGCCTGTGCCAGTTTCGACCGATTTAATAACTATGAAGACAGAGGAAATCAATTCAAAAAAGCTGTTATAAATCTTTAGCCTTTGATGCGATGAATAAAACAATAATTAAAGGAGATAAAGTAATCTGGATGATAACTCTCTTTTTTGCTATTACTTCACTATTGGTAGTATATAGCTCAACAGAGACATTAGCGTTTCAAAACAAGACAACAACCGAAAGACTCCTTTTAAAACAGGCTATTGTAATGCTTTGTGGTATTGGCTTACTTTATTTCGCACACACCCTCAAATATGTTTACTATTCCCGCATTAGTCAATTTTTGATGATATTAGCGGGGGCTTTCCTTTTAATGACTTTTTTTGTCGCTCCCGAGATAAATAATGCACAACGCTCTCTCAGATTTACTTTACCAATTGTAGGACAAATATCGTTTCAACCTTCTGATCTGGCAAAGCTTGCGATGATGATTTTCATAGCGCGTTTCCTATCGAAAAACAACACACAAAAGATGGGATTTAAGGAGATGTTTCTCAAAATTGGGCTGCCTCTTTTCATTATTACGCTATTAATTATAAGGTCTAATTTCTCAACGGCATTTCTTCTTTTTGGGGTAAGTATTGTTTTTCTTTTTATTGGAAAAGTAAAAATAAAGCATTTAAGTTACTTGATTTTGATTGCTGTTGCCGGCCTTGGGATGATAATTCTTATCGGATTAATAAAACCGGAGGTGTTTCCAAGGGCTAAAACTTGGGTTAATCGAGTTTCGGCATTTTCAATGTCGAGTGAAAAAGAAGAACCTAACGTTCAGATTGTACATTCTGAAATTGCAATTGCTCAGGGTGGTCTTTTTGGAAAGATGCCCGGCAAAAGTACTCAACGTATCTTTTTACCCCTTGCCTTTAGTGATTACGTTTATGCAATTATTATCGAAGAGTACGGCTTAGTGGGAGGTTTTACAGTGCTTTTATTGTTCACGGCATTGCTCTTTAGGTCAATAAAGATTGCAAGGCGATGCCAGATGAAGTTTGGAGGGTTCCTGGTTGTTGGAATAAGCCTGATGTTGGTTTGTCAGGCATTGTTTAATATGCTTGTTGCAGTTAATTTGGCTCCTGTAACAGGGCAGCCTCTGCCATTTCTTTCAATGGGGGGAACATCGTTTTGGTTTTCATGTATCAGCATAGGGATAATTCTTAGTGTTAGCCGCTCTTTAGAATTGGATTATAAACAACAATATTCAGAAGATCTTTTAGCCAATGGTAGCGAATGAATTGAAAATATTAATTTCTGGAGGTGGAACGGGAGGTCATATATTCCCTGCTATAGCCATTGCCGATGCGCTTAGGAATATAGTTCCCGACTGCGATATTTTGTTTGTAGGCGCATTAGGAAAAATGGAGATGGAAAAAGTGCCGCAGGCTGGTTACCCCATAAAAGGATTACGGATCAGCGCTTTTCAGCGTAGATTGTCACTAAAAAATTTGTCTTTTCCATTTAAAGTTGTTTTTAGTATGGTTAAGGCATACAAAATCATCACCTCTTTCAAGCCAGATGTTGTTGTTGGTGTTGGCGGTTTTGCAAGCGGGCCGACATTAAAGGTGGCTGTTAATCGTCGTATTCCTGTAGTGATTCAGGAACAGAACTCCTATCCAGGCATTACAAATAGACTGTTGGCAAAACATGCTGAAAGGATTTGTGTAGCCTATGACGGGATGGAGAAGTGGTTTCCGGCTGGAAAGATTCTTAAAACCGGGAATCCTGTCAGGGAAAATGTAATTAATATTCAAAATAAAAAGGATGAAGCTTTTAGATATTTTGAATTAGAAAGCGGGAAGCCGGTTGTTTTGATCGTGGGAGGGAGCCAGGGAGCGCTATCAATTAATCAAGCTCTTAGTTACAATCTTAAAGATTTGGAACAGTGTGGGGTGCAGATGATTTGGCAAACAGGCAAATTGTTTGCTGATAAGGCAAAGTCTGCAATACAGGAAAAAATCGCTAATCCGCGGGATAAAGATTTTCATGTGTATGAATTTATTACACGTATGGATCTGGCTTATGCTGCTGCCGATCTGGTAATTTCTCGCGCTGGAGCGATCGCTATCTCGGAACTTAGCGCAGTTCAAAAACCTTCAATACTCATTCCATACCCAGCGGCTGCCGAAGACCATCAGGCAAAAAATGCAAAAGCGCTTGCTGATAAACAGGCTGCAATCTTTTTGGCTGATAGCGAGGCAAAAATTAAGATAGCAACAATAGTTAAAAGCTTGATAGAAGATGAAGAAAAAAGAGATACACTTTCAAAAAATATTGGAGAGTTTGCCGTACACAATTCGGCGCAAAAAATTGCAGAACAGATAATTAAAATAGCAAGCAAAAGAAATGGAGTTTAAGGAATATTCACATATATTTATGTTAGGCATTGGCGGCATTGGGATGAGTGCACTGGCTCGTTATTTCAAACTAAAAGGAAAATTTGTTGCCGGCTTTGATCGTGTGAATACTCAGCTTACACAAACCCTTGAAAATGAGGGTTTCACTATTCTTTATAAAGATAACGTTGATGAAATTCCTTATGACTTTTCCATACCTGAAAAAACACTTGTGATCTATACTCCTGCAATAAAAAATGATAATACATTGTTGACCTATTTTTCCCAAAGGCAGTTTAAGGTTTTTAAACGCGCCGAAATTCTTGGCAGAATTGCTTTGGAATATAAAACAATTGCTGTGGCTGGCACGCATGGCAAGACGACCATCACTGCAATGGTCAGTCATTTGCTTCATCAATCGGCTGTTGAAGTAAATGCCATGGTGGGTGGCATTATGAAAAACTACCAATCGAATTTTATTGCATCCGCAAAATCAGAGTTTTTAGTTACCGAAGCTGATGAATACGACCGCTCATTTCTAAAACTTTATCCCCATTTTGCTGTAATAACTGCTTGTGATGCTGATCATCTTGATATTTATGGAACGGAAGAGGAGCTTTTAAAGGCCTATGGAAAATTTGCTGATCAAGTGTCAGCCGAAGGATTACTATTGACGAAAAAGGGACTTCAACTCAATGTGCAAAATGCCTCGGTTACACGTAAATATACTTATTCGGTCAACGATCGGTCTGCTGATATCTATCCTGATCATTTGCAATTTAATGAGAATATGATCTCTTTTGATCTTGTTACTCCGCAAGGAGTTCTTGAAAAGCTAACTATGCAGCCTACAGGCTTAATGAATGTAGAAAATGCTGTAGCAGCAACTTTTATAGCGCTTCAAGCAGGAGCCGACAGGGATGAGATAAAAGAAGGACTTTCAACTTTTAAAGGAGTTCGAAGACGTTTTGATATGCTTTACAATGACAACGAAACAATTTATATTGATGACTATGCCCATCATCCACAGGAAATCAGGTCGCTTGTCAAATCAGTAAAGTCAATTTATCCTTCACGACATATTACAGGAATTTTTCAGCCACATCTTTTTAGCCGGACATTAAATTTTGCGGATGAATTTGCAAGAAGTTTAGAGCAATTAGACACAATTATACTTCTTGATATTTACCCTGCACGAGAAAAACCTATAGAAGGAGTAAACTCAGCTTTCTTGTTTAAAAAGATAAATCATAATAATAAATTCTTATTTGCCAGAGATGAAACGATAGAATATCTTTTACATCACCATTTTGAAGTATTGCTAACAATTGGCGCCGGTGATATTGACACTTTGGCTCAACCGCTTTTGAAAATGATCAGGCATAAAAAAGTAATAAAAGAGAAATGATGAAAAAGATTCTTCAAATATCATTTTGGTTGATTATTCTGGCAGGGATCATTGTCATTTTCGGTTTTGCTGTTTCAGAACAGAAAAAAACTGTCTGCTCTGGTCTTGTTATAAATTTGAAAGATGCTGAACAGCCTGGATTTATTTATGAGAAAGATGTTAGAGCTATCATTAGTCAGCTATATCCTTCGCTTAGAGGAAAAATCCTCGACAGTTTAAATACGGCTGCGATTACAAAAGAACTAAATCGTTCTCCATATCTTAAAAACCCGATTGTTGTAAAAACCTTAAATGGCCTGATAAAAGTACAGCTTGAACGAACGGAGGCTTTAGTGCGAGTTGTAAACAGCAAGGGCGATTCTTTTTATCTGAGTAAAGAGGGTTACGTAATGCCTATAAGCAGGAGTTATATACCTAAAACACTGATTGTTACCGGACATATTTATGATAGCCCCAATCCTTATGATAAATTAATTTACAATGTTAATGGTGGTACAGCGTCAAAAAAATCCATTCTGAATAAGATATTTTTTCTTGCAGAAACAATCATTAACCACAGTGTTTTTAACCAAAGTATTGATCAGATTTATGTTACAGATTGTAATGAATTTGAAATGGTTCCCTCTTCCGGTGATCATATTATCCTATTAGGCGATGTGGAAAATTTAAACCATAAGCTTGAGAACCTGAATGCTTTTTATCAGGCCGGGATATCAAAATTGGAAGAAGGGGAGTATAAAATATTTGATTTAAGATTTAAAGATCAGGTAGTTTGTAAAAAATTAATGCCATGAATACAGCGAATATTGTTGTTGGCCTCGATATCGGGACCACAAAAATTGCCGCCATTGTTGGCAGGCGTTCAGAATATAGAAAAATTGAAATCCTCGGTTATGGCCGCACAGAGTCTATTGGTGTAAAACGCGGTATTGTGTCCAATATCGAATTAACTGTTGACTCAATAAAAAGGGCTATTCAGGAGGCAGAAGCAAAATCGGAGGTAGATATAAAATATGTGAATGTTGGGATAGCCGGACAGCTAATAAAAAGCCTTTTGCATAGGGGCGGATTGGTAAGAAAAAATATTGAAGTGGAAATTAGTCAGGAGGAGATTGATAATTTGCTCAATAGTATGTTCAACCTGAATATGAATCCGGGAGAGGAAATTATTGATGTAATACCGCAGGAGTATATTATTGATAATGAGCCGGATATTCGTGAGCCAATCGGAATGCTTGGGAGCTCGTTGGAGGCAAATTTTCATATTATTATCGGACAAACGACGGCAGCAAAGAATATTTACAAATGTATAACTAAAGCCGGTTTGGAAGTAGTTGATCTTATCCTTGAACCAATTGCCTCAGCTTGCGCAGTGTTGAGCGAAGAGGAAAAAGAGGCCGGCGTAGCTTTAGTGGATATTGGGGGAGGTACTACTGATATTGCTATTTTTCAGGATGGCATAATAAGGCACACAGCAGTAATCCCGTTTGGCGGCGATGTATTGACTGAAGATGTAAAAGAGGGATGTTCCATTATACGAAAACATGCTGAAGAGTTAAAAATAAAATTTGGTTCAGCGTTGGCTAACGAAAACAAAGATGAAGAGATTGTTGCAATACCCGGTTTGCGCGGAAGGCCACCTAAAGAGATAAGCCTGAAAAACCTTGCAAGTATTATACAGGCTCGGATGGAGGAGATTATTGAACATATCTATTACGAAATAAAAAACTCTGGCTACGAAAAAAAGCTGATAGCGGGGATAGTGCTTACCGGTGGTGGCTCCCAATTGCGACATCTGGCGCAGTTGACCGAATTTATGACTGGTATGGATACAAGGATCGGTTATCCGAATGAACATCTTGCCGGTAATGCTCCCGATGAAATGCACAGCCCAATGCATGCTACGGGTATAGGATTGGTGCTTGAAGGCGTAGCAAGATTGGAAAAACAACTTGAAAGAGATAGTGAAATCAATGACGATAATGGACGGAGTGGAAAAGCGAAAATATCAGAAAAAAGCGAAAAGAAGGGCAAAAGGCCAATCGGCTTTTTACGAAAAATCCAGGAGTTTTTCGAAGACGGTCAGGAATAAAAGATAAACAACAAAATAAACTACAAAGCAATGAACGACATGTTATTATTTGATGCGCCAAAGCAAAGGGCGTCTATCATTAAGGTTATTGGAGTGGGCGGCGGTGGCAGTAACGCCGTTACGCACATGTATAAACAAGGTATCAAAGGTGTAGATTTTGTAATTTGCAATACCGATTCTCAGGCGATGGACATAAGCGCCGTTCCCAACAAAATCCAACTTGGGAAAACAGGCCTTGGAGCGGGGTCAATACCTGACGTAGGACGGCTCTCCGCAGAAGAAAATATTGAAGAGATAAAAAAGATTATAGAGAGTAACACAAAGATGCTTTTTGTTACAGCCGGCATGGGTGGAGGAACAGGAACAGGCGCAGCTCCAGTAATCGCAAAACTTGCCAAAGAGATGGGAATACTTACCGTTGGAATAGTTACCCTCCCTTTTAATTTTGAAGGCAGAAAAAGACGATTACAAGCAGAAAAAGGAATAGAAGAGCTTAAAAAGTACGTGGACACTCTCTTGCTCATTAGTAATGAAAAACTAAGAGAGATACATGGGAACCTTAAAATATCGGAGGCTTTTGGTAAAGCAGATGATATCCTCACTACTGCAGCAAAAGGGATCGCCGAGCTTATTACAGTTGCTGGATACATTAACGTTGATTTTGAAGATGTGAAAACAGTAATGCAAAACAGTGGAACCGCCATTATGGGCTCTGCATCTGCCGAAGGAAATGATAGAGCTAGAATAGCAGTAAAAGAAGCGCTGACATCTCCATTACTCAACGACAACAAAATAGTAGGAGCAAGTAATATTTTACTATATATATCGTCGGGGAAAGAAGAAATTACCTTCGATGAGGTAACCGAAATAACCGATTATATACAGGAGGAGGCCGGAGAAAATGCTGAAATAATATGGGGAAATGGCTATGACGATTCACTTGGCGATAAAATTAGTATTACTCTTATTGCCACAGGATTTTTGTCGCCAGAAGAGATTGATGAAAATACACTTAACCGTCAAAAGAAAAAAAGAGTGTATAATCTTAACGATGATTTGCCGAACAAACAGAGTAACGAACAGGCTGAACTGGAAACATTAACTATTGTTGAGACTGATAATAAGCAAGACATTGAATGTAAGCCAATTGAAATTACAGAAATAACATTGTTAAAATCCGAATCGGTAGATAATAAAAAAGTAGCTAACCCCACAAGAGAGATCAATTTGGGTTTATTTGAAAACATTGAAAACAAAATACAAAGTAAATCAAGTGATCAATCATCATCGCAACAAGTTCCGGTAAGGCCTTTTAATGATGGGCCTCTTAAAAATTCTTCCTTAAAAATTAAACATACTGTTGGCGATCCAATTCCTTTTAATGATCTTTCATCGAAACGAGAAGAGTTGGCGCAGCAAAAGAGTGTGATAGATAAAAAAGCTGATGATAGGGTCGAGAAACTGAGAAGTTTAAGTATTTTTGGAGATAAGTTTGCCGATAAAATTGATGAGATGGAGAAGGTACCGGCCTATATGCGCCGAAACGTACAACTAAATCCGGTAACACCCTCTTCCGAATCGGCAATAACTAGATATACTTTGAGCGAAAACGAAGATTTTGATGCTGAGATAAAATCTAATGAAATCCCCTTTCTACATAATAAGCCAGATTGATAGCTTTGATTAATTATTTTGATATTTGTAACATAAAAATTTGGAAATCATGAGTTTAGTTGAAATAATTAATGAGGATATAAAAAATGCAATGCTCTCTAAGGATAAACGCAAATTAGAGGCGCTGCGCGCAATAAAAGCTGCTTTGCTACTCATTAAAACCGGAAAGGATAAAAGTTCAGACGAAATACCTGAGACACTCGAAATGCAGATGTTGCAGAAACTTGTGAAGCAACGCCGTGAAACCGCAGTTATCTATCAGCAGCAAAATCGTCAGGAACTTGCTGACGAAGAGTTATATCAGGCATCAATAATTGAAACTTATCTGCCAGCGCAAATGAGCGCTGATGAGCTTAAAAAGATAGTATTAGAAATTATTACAGAGACCAAAGCTGCCAGTATTAAAGATATGGGAAAAGTAATGGGTATTGCATCAAAGCGCCTTGCAGGTAAAGCAGATAACAAAGCTATTTCCGAAATAGTAAAACAATCCTTACAAGGTTAATTTATAGGTTTAATTTTTAAGTGTATTAATTGTTTTAGGTAAAGAAAGGAGTGATCGTTGATGGTCTCCTTTCTTTTTTTTATCCGACAAAACAAATTAGAGACTGCCATCTATCTTTTAGATCTGATTTCAGTTTTATTTTGCATCGAAGTAGATATCCGTAATTGCCGAGCGCTACTGTTAACAGCGTCATCAAAACTCTCGTTATATACCATTAGGTCAGAAGATTTGGATAGTAACTTTTTGTGGCTTGTTACATATCTTTTTTATCAGCAAATAGATACATAAATGAGTATTTAATTATTGTTGTAAAAAATTATACTGCCGCCATCAAACAATGGACCGTCATACAATTCAACAATTTCAACGTCAGCCATTTTTATAAACTCTTTTATTTTATCTCTATCGGAATGATAGGATAGGCTACCGGCAAGAAAAAGACTTTTTTCGGCTATACCACAAACCCCACCAATAAAACCATGTTTAAAACCCGGAAGGACTATTTTATCAGGATTGAAGTAAAATACTTTAATTCCTGCTTTCGTAAGGCTATTTTTAATTCCCGTATCAGAGGTTATGGCATGTTGAGGTGTGATGAAAATCAGATTACAACGCGTATAACCTTGATTTACATTTATTTTTGTTTTGCTGGCGTTGTGTTTTCGAACAACCGGATCGGTAATGTTTAACTTATGAATAAGATATTCTGACGTTATTACGGCATTGTAATGAGATGTAAGCGGATATGAATAGCCTATCGGCATTGAACCTTCTACGAAATTTATTTTTAATGCACTGAGTTTGTTTTTATAGTGAGCAGGTAAATTTGGCGCAATTATAAGTATGTCGTCCTGCTGTGTAATAAAGATATCTGGATGCCCTGAAATGGCTTCGTAAGTAATATGTTTGGTCTCCAGCTCAAGAAGGTTCCCATATTTTGCCAAATTGATTTTTACAGCCTGAGGAAGTTTTTTATCAATGATAATCAACATAGAACTCTCTTTTTTTCAACTTATCGGATGTTTTAAAAACCACTTTATCAAAAAAAGATTCCAGCATTTTACGATTTGCTTTTTTGTAACCTACTGCATAATTGATCTCATTTTCAGGTACTGTAATGTTAATCGTTGATGCTGATTTTTTATTACAAACTGATTCCAACAGATTGCTCCAGATTTTTGTGTTTACTAATTCCCTGAAAGAGACATGAAAAGGCCCTGCAATTAGTCCTTTGTTGTTTAAGAGCTCCTCGGAGGGGTGTAATCCTACGCGGATAATATTTGTATTGCTTTTTTCGAATGTTACCAAAACTTTTGTAGTGATATCTATTGCTTCGTCGAGCGAGAGTGGTATGTATTGGCCTTTGAGATAGAGTTTTTCGAGAGCGGTACCGTTTATGACGAGTGTGGGGTAAATCCTTACATCGTTGGCGCCCATCTCAATAAATTTGGAAGCTGTATGAATACTTTTTTCCATTGAATCGCCAGGCAATCCTATCATCATTTGTAGTCCGAGCCTTAATCCCCTCTTTTTAATGAGTTTAGATGCTGCTATCACATCATCGGCTGAGTGTCCGCGGCCCGATTTTTTTAAAACATCATTATCCATAGATTGAGCGCCTAACTCAATAGTTTTTACTGAAAGTCTTTGCAAAAGCTCCAGCCCATCTTCATCAATCATATCGGGTCGGGTAGAAATCCTGATGCCGCTGATCTTACCGGAATTGATGAGTGGTTGTATCATTTCTAAATAACTCTCCTGTACGTTAGGTTTTAATCCTGTAAATGTCCCTCCGAAAAATCCTACCTCAACCTCGTTCTGTTCACTGCGAATCGTGCTGAGATATTTCTCGACAATCAGTACTATTTCTTCGGCATGCGGTAACTTCTTATGACCCGATATTTTTATCTGATCACAATAGATACAATGGAATGGGCAGGCTTCCATCGGAATAAAAATAGGTATTGTGAAGTGTCTGTTCAATATTGTAATAGTTCTCGAACCAATTGCAAAATAAACTATTTTTGATCCATGAGATGGATTTATGATATCGTCAGTTTGTTTTTTCCAAATATATGCAACTCGTGTGATTCCGTTTTATATCAAAACGAGGATATTATCTGTTCGCGCTGTTTGCTAACACTGCCCAAAACCAAATTCCATTACCATCATCAGAATCCTGTTACTGAGATTTTTGATGGTAGGCTTACTATAGAGTCTGCTGCTGCATTTCTTTATTATTCTAAAGGGGGGCGTGTACAACATATGATCCATAACTTTAAATACAAGAAAAATCTTGAGCTTGGGAGGTTGCTCGGACGCCTGTTTGGTAACGATTTGCGTAAGTCCTCTTTGTTCAATAACGTTGAAGCTGTTATACCTATTCCTTTACATGAGAGTAAACAAAAATTGCGCGGATTTAATCAGAGTGAGGTTTTTGGAAGAGAGCTTGCCGCCGTTTTAAAGATTGACTTTCTTGCCGATGTTTTGATACGTGAGAAAGTTACAACCACTCAAACTCGAAAGTCGCGATTTGAAAGATGGAAAAATGTGGATGATGTTTTTAGGGTTACACAGCCCGAAAAGATTAGAGGGCGGCATATCCTTCTGGTTGATGATGTGGTAACAACAGGCGCTACTGTGGAAGCTGCAGGATTAACATTACTTGACGTTCCTGATGTAACAATAAGCTTAGCATTTCTTGCTGTTGCATCACATTAAAAAAAAACCCCGCCGGGCGGCGGGGACAAAAAATGAAAAATGAAAACACAATTACCCTCTTGAATTGTATCTTTGCTAACACTTAAACGGATACTATTCAATTTTATTTTTATGTAAAAAGAATTATTTTTGCAAATGACTTATTAAAAATCATAAATACTTGATCTGATGATGAGTATAAATCAAAAATTTTTATTTTTTCTTTTCATTTTATTTTTTCTTTCATTAATTAGGGCAAATGGATACCCTCTGCATTTGATAAATTCATCGAAAAAGTTTAATCAAATACCATATAGAGAAGCTGCCACAAATAGTGATATCAATGATGAATCCGAAGCCTTTTTAAAGGATGAAAACTCTGCTTTTGCTATTTCGATTAGTGAAGATGATATAGAAGGAGCTTTGGCCGAGAGTAAGCATTTAATTGTGCAAAATTTTGAATCGGAGGAAGTAACAGCAGTGGATATCACTTTTCGAGTAGATATGTCCCAACAATCTGTTTCTCCGTTAGGTGTTCACGTTGCCGGAAATTTTCAGGGATGGAATCCTTCTGGCACCGAAATGATTGATGTCGGAAATTCTGTTTACGAAGTAACATTTTCTTTAGATCCCGGATTTGTTGCAGAGTATAAATTTATTAATGGCAATGCCTGGGGGATGGAAGAGGCGGTTTCCGGTCCTTGTGTTACAGGTCCTAACAATAATCGTTTTTACGAAGTTCCTTCTACCTCTACGGTATTGCCGGCTGTTTGTTTTGGCAGTTGTAATGTATGTAATCCACCGCAGGTATCTATTACTTTTCAGGTTGACATGTCGCAACAAAACATCTCTCCGCAAGGAATCTTCTTAGCTGGTACTTTTAATGGTTGGAATACGACTGTAAATCCTATGAACTTAATAGGTAATGATGTTTATGCATTAACTATTTCATTGGGTGCAGGCGATTATCATCAGTTTAAGTTTTTAAATGGTCCTTCGTGGGAGTCTGTTCCTGCTGCTTGTGCTCAGAATCAGAATCGTTACCTTGTCGTGCCGGCAGTATCCACCACATTAGATGCTTTTTGTTTTGGGAGTTGTTCGCCGTGTGGCCCGCCGCCCATACCCGTCGAGGTAACATTTCGAGTGGATATGAGTAACGAAACGGTTTCGCCCGACGGAGTTCATATTGCTGGTGGATTTCAAGGCTGGGATCCGGGAGCAACTTTGATGATTGTCCAAGGAAATAACATCTATTCATATACAACAACCCTGTTCTCAGGCACTTATCAGGAGTACAAATTTATAAATGGGAACAACTGGGGTATGGATGAAGCTGTTCCCGAGCCTTGTGGGGTTAATAATAACAGGTGGATTGTCGTACCTCAGGCTGACACGCTTCTTGATGTAGTATGTTTTGGCGAATGCGGTCCTTGTGGCACTCCTCCGTTATCGGTTGAAGTAACTTTTACTGTGGATATGGCAAATGAAGAAATATCACCTGATGGTGTTCATCTGGCTGGCTCATTTCAAGGGTGGAACCCTTCTGAAACTCCAATGACAAATGTTGCTGATAAAATTTGGCAAGTTACTTTATCCTTACTTAGTGGAACTTATATCGAATTTAAATACATCAATGGGAATAACTTTGACGGCGCTGAATCAGTTCCGCAAGAGTGCGGTGTTGACGATGGCTTTGGAGGATATAGCAGATATTTTACAGTTCCCGATGAAAACTTTACTCTATCAGAAGTTTGTTTTAGCAGTTGCGATCCGTGTGTTCCACCACCTCCATTGCATGGCATAACTTTTAGAGTTGATTTAAGTTATGAAGTTATCTCGCCTGATGGCGTTCATATTGCAGGTTCTTTTCAGGGTTGGGATCCGGGCTCAACTCCAATGCAAGCAGTAGGGGAGAATTTATACGAAATAACAATCGAGTTAACTGAAGGAAACACTTATGAGTATAAATTTATTAATGGTAACACATTCAATGGAGCAGAGATTGTTCCGTTTGAATGTGCACTAAACGGAAATCGTTACCTTACTGTACCGGCCCAAAACCTTATTCTTGATGAGGTTTGTTTTAGCTCTTGCGATCCATGTGGAGCTCCGCCTATTGAAGTTGAGGTTACTTTTCGGGTAGATATGACACAGCAAACAGTTTCAGAGTATGGTGTGCACATCGCAGGAAGTTTTCAAGGATGGAATCCGGGTTCCACACAAATGTATCATGATACAAATAATGTTTATAGATATACAACTACCTTGATTTCTGGTTTGTATGTTGAATATAAATTTATTAATGGGAACGAGTGGGGTATGGATGAAACTGTACCAGCCGAATGTGCTGCCAATAATAATCGTTATTTTATTGTACCTGATGAAGATATAACCCTTACAGCATTCTGTTTTGGGTCTTGTGTAGAGTGTCCACCGGTAGTAATTCATCAAAATGTCGGAAAAATTAAATACGATATTTACCCAAATCCGGTCAAATCGCAGCTTTATTTATCATACAGTGGCGAGTGGCTGCATATTACTATTTATTCAGTAGATGGTAAAACGGTACAAAAAGAAATTGTCAATGGTCATAAAACGGACATTTCCAAACTCAAGCCAGGGTTGTATTTTATTAAACTTGAGGATATGATGGGCGAGTCAATAGTCAGAAAATTTATTGTTAAGTAACTATAGTTAAAATTCAAGTCTTTTTGCTATGAAATTTTTAAGAAAATCTTTACTAATTCTTTTTTTATTGTTTTATTTAATAAAGCTTCAGGCTGTTGAGGTTACTTTCAGAGTAGATATGTCGAATGAAACAGTATCGCCCAATGGAGTCTTTATTGCCGGAACTTTTAATGGCTGGAATGCAACAAGTGATCCTTTAGTTGAGCCAATAATTGGTAATGTATATACAATTGTTTTGGAAATACCGGCAGGAACCAATATTGAGTATAAATTTCTGAATGGAGATGTGTGGGAAAACTTTTCAGGGCCTTGTACATTACTTCCTGACAACAACAGGTTTTACTTTGTTCCCGAGTTTGATGTAACATTACCAGTAGTCTGTTTTAGTAGTTGTAATGTATGTAATCCACCACAGGTATTCATCACTTTTCAGGTTGATATGTCACAGCAAAATGTGGCGCCTGATGGAGTTTTTCTTGCTGGAACATTTAACGGATGGACTAATAATAATCCAATGGTTTTGTTAGGAAACGACATTTATAAATTGACATTACCACTTGGATCAGGCGATTATCATCAGTACAAGTTTAAAAATGGAGCCAATGGTTGGGAAACTGTGCCGGGTACATGTTCACAAAACGGTAATCGTTTTATTGTAATACCCTCTGTATCCACTACTCTCGATGCAGTTTGTTTTGGGAGCTGTTATCCCTGCGGTCCTCCACCGGTACCTGTGAATGTAACTTTTCAGGTAGATATGAGCCTGGAAAATGTATCGCCCGAAGGAGTTCATATTGCAGGCGGTTTTCAGGGCTGGGACCCTGGTGCAACTCTTATGACCTCAACGGGTAATGGCATTTTTACTTATACAACAACCCTTAATTCAGGTACTTATCAGGAATATAAGTTTATAAACGGCGCTACTTGGGAGGGTTCGGAATGGGTACCGGAAGAGTGTGCAAATGGAGCCAACCGTTATTTTATAGTACCGCAAACAGATGTTACGCTCGAAGCGGTTTGTTATGGGGCCTGCGAAGAATGTCCGGAACCGGTTCTACCTCAGGTAACTTTCCAGGTTGATATGTCGGAGCAAAATGTTTCGCCGGAAGGAGTATATTTAGTTGTTCAAAATGGAAATCCTTCGCTTAACGAATTAGAGCATATTGGTAATAATATTTTTACTGTAACCCTGCCGTTTGAAGAAAATCAGATTGTTAATTATAAATTCTCTAATGGAATTAAAGTATCTAACTACGAACAGATACCAGAGGCTTGCCGGATTGGAAATCCATTTACCGGTTACTGGAGAACTACTACAGTGCCCGGATATGATGTAACATTGCCAGAAGTATGTTTTGGAAAATGTACCCCATGTATTCCGGTTTTTGTTACTTTTAAGGTTGACCTGTCGAATGAAGAGATATCTGAAGATGGAATACACATTGCAGGTTCTTTTCAAGGCTGGAATGCAGAAACAACGCCAATGACTGATATAGGAAACAATATTTTTGAAATCACCCTCATGTTTTCTGCTGATCAATATATAGAGTTTAAATACATAAACGGCATTTCATTTGATTTCGCTGAATCAGTCCCTCAGGAATGTGGCGTGGACGATACCTTCGGTGGATTTAATCGGTTTTTTATTGTCCCTGAAGAAGATGTTATTTTGGACGTAGTTTGTTTTGGAGCGTGTGAGGCCTGTATCGTTCCAATGGAGGTAGAAGTTGTTTTTAAAGTGGATCTTTCTAATGAAGAAATTTCACCTGATGGCGTTCATATTGCTGGTAGTTTCCAGGGCTGGTCAACTATTGATACAGAGATGATCCCTCAGGGAAATAAGATTTTTTACTATACAACTTACTTGTTAGCAGGATATTATTACGAATATAAGTTTATTAATGGAATTGACTGGGAAGGTGCAGAAATTATTCCTGCTGAGTGTAGTAGTATAGTTGGAAATAGGTTTTTAACGGTTCCGGAGGGTGGAGTAGAGTTGGATCTTGTTTGCTTTTCTGGCTGCGACGTTTGCCCAACCTTTGTTCCGGTCGTTTTTAAAGTAGATATGTCCAAAGAGGAAGTTTCGCCTGACGGAGTACATCTCACCGGTGATTTTCAGGGTTGGAACCCTGCTGCTACACCAATGACAAATCTCGGCAATGGTGTTTATAGCACAGAAGTTTTGCTGCCAGAGCTTTCATATCAGACCTATCGTTTTATCAATGGTAATTCATTTGAATCTGGATTGGAAAATGTTCCAGAAGACTGTGGTGTTGACGATGGCTTTGGTGGTATGAAACGTTATATGACTGTGCCGGAAGGGGGCATAACTCTCGACCTTGTTTGTTTTGGACTTTGTAATCCGTGCCCCGAATCGCATAACATTGCTATTCAAAAAGGGTGGAGCGGGCTTTCAAGCTTTGTGATGCCTGAAAATAACAATATAGAAGAGATGCTTGATGAGATTTTCCCCGAGCTAATTGTTATTCAAAACATGACCGGATTTTACTATCCTGCTGGAAATATTAATACTATCGAAACATGGGATAGCCAGTCGGCTTATCAAATAAAGGTTGCTGAAGATGTTGCATTAACAGTAATAGGATATTATGAGGAAGATAAAACGCTCTTTTTATCTGAGGGTTGGAATTTGATCCCGGTAATCAGCGCTGAACCAGTAGCAGTTGCCGATTTGTTTAACGATGTTTATAACCATCTGATTTTAGTAAAAGAGGTTGCCGGAACAGATATTTTCTGGCCCATATATAGCATAAATTCTATAAGTCATTTGCAACCAGGTAAGGCATATTTTGTAAAAATGTCTGTTTCAGGAAATATTGTTTTTCCATAAAAAACTAAATTGTTGAAAAAAACATAATCTTTGATTGCCTTATTTTTTAAAGATTGCAGAAAAACAAGATTATTATTTCAATTTGGCATATTTTTTTAAAAATTTAGCTGATAGGTTTTTCAGTGATCTATATACCGGCTACGAGTTATTTTATTTCTCATAATATTACCACAATCGTTCAATTTCAATGAGGTAGGAGCTGTAAGGTGGCAGGGAAAGTAATTCAGGCTTCGGGTTAAGAGGCGCTCTTTGTTTTATTTGCTTGGTGCGATGGTAGGTTACATTATCTAAAGGCATAATAAAATTTGGTTTACTTTTACACCCGAAAATATTGACAAATTCAAAATCTTGAATTGTAAACTTTTATTATTATTTAAGAAAATAGGATAATGAGATTTTTTTTAAACTTTAAAAAGCAATTTAGTTTTTTAATGCTTATTGCTTTAGTATTTTCGTTTTTTGGCGCTAATGCCCAAATTCATAGTTATACCGATTCTTGGGGAAGTTCCGGGATTTCGCTTAAGAGTGAATCCAAATTTAGTGTTACTCTTAATTTTTCCATTACTGAGTTCCAGTTAATTGATAATGAGGTGGACGGGATTCCGATGAAAGATATCATTATGCCACAAGTCTTTCTTCCAAATGATGAGGGCGCTCCTAACCTGCCTGCTTTAAGCCGTTATATTGCTGTTCCGCAAGGGGCTAAAGCCAATATCATTATTAAAAGCTACCGTACCGAATTGTTAAAAGACATTTCTATCGCACCGGCTCCGCGCATACCACTTGATACAGAAGATGGGCCGCTACAATATCGTAAAAATGAAAAAATTTACAATAGTGATGTCTATTATCCTGCTGAACCATTTTTACTCTCCGAACTTACACAATTGAGAGGTGTGGACGCTGTAATGTTCGGCATAACTCCTTTTCAATATAATCCTATATCTAAAGAGTTGTTGGTTTATCGGGATGTAGAGCTTGATATCGTTTTCGAAGGAGGTAATGGACATTTTGGCGACGATCGTTTAAGAAGCCGCTGGTATGATCCTATACTTGAAGATGCTTTGCTTAATTCCAGTAGTTTACCTGTAATTGATTACGATGCAAGGATTAGAGAATACAGAAATCTTGACAATGCCGGGTTTGAGTATTTGATAGTTATTCCTAATGACCCGATATGGATGCCTTATGCCGAGCAAATTAAAGAGTGGCGAACCAAACAGGGTATCCTCACCGGTATTAAAACCTTAAACGACATAGGTGGTAGTACAGTTACTATTCTAGAGAATTATTTTAACAATGCATTTAATAATTGGACTATACCTCCAGTAGCTGTACTTTTAATGGCAGACTACGGCACCAATGCAAATAATAGTATTATCTCTCCGATTTATGATAACTATTGTGCATCTGATAACATATTTGCCGATGTTACAGGCAATCATATGCCCGATATGATCTTTGCACGAATGACCGCACAAAATGCCACACATTTGGAGACCATGGTTTCAAAAATGCTTAATTATGAATCCAATCCACCTACAAATCCAAATTTTTATAACAATCCCATCACTGCTTTAGGCTGGCAGACTGAGCGCTGGTTTCAGATATGTTCCGAAGTTGTTGGTGGATTTTGGCGGCAACAGGGTAAATTACCAGTACGTATCAATGCAATTTATTCGGGTACCCCTGGCTCGGTATGGTCAACAGCAACTAACACTAGTCAGGTTGTTAACTATTTTGGCCCTAACGGACAAGGATATATCCCGGCTACACCTGCTGAATTAGGCGGTTGGACAGGTGGTACTGCTCAAATGGTTGTTAATGCAATTAATTCTGGCGCTTTTGCGCTTCAACATCGTGATCATGGGTATGAACAAGGATGGGGAGAGCCTGATTTTATCAGTAGTCATATCAATAGCTTAACAAATAATCAAAATAACGAGTTAGTTTACGTGTTTTCTATCAACTGTTTGACAGGGAAATATAATATGTCAGGCGAATGTTTCACTGAGAAATTCCATCGTCATACTTATGGCGGGCAAAATGCAGGAGCTTTGGGATTAATTGCCGCCTCTGAAGTATCTTATTCTTTTGTTAATGATGCTTTTGTTTGGGGGATGTTTGATAATATGTATCCTGAGTTTATGCCTGACTATGGGAATAATATTCCCATGAGAGGCTTCCTTCCGGCATTTGGACAAGCAGCGGGTAAAATATTCCTACAATCGTCGCAGTGGCCATATAATAGCAGTAATAAAGAGGTTACTTACAACTTATTCCATGCACATGGCGGCGCCTTTCTTCAAGTGTTTACCGAAGTTCCACAAAATTTAGCTGTTACTCACAATACTATTCTTTACAGCGGCGAATCTTCATTTAGCGTAATTGCTCCTGCAGGAGCCTTTATCTCATTAACAGTAAACGGAGAAATTATCGGAACAGCCATGAGTAATGGCGGTTCGACAAATATTGCTATTGAGCCACAATTACCGCCTAATACTATGGTAGTTACTGTAACAAAACAAAACTACTATCGCTACGAATCCAATGTAGATATTATTCCTCCAACAGGCCCATATGTAGTAGGTGATTCTTATGTTATCAACGATGCATCGGGTAACAATAATGGATTGATGGATTACGGCGAGAGTGTCATGCTTCATATGACTATGAAAAACGTTGGTGTTGCTGTTGCAAATAATGTCTCTACGACAATGACCAGTAATAATGAATATGTTACAATTACCAACGGTAATGCATATTTTGGCAATATTGCCCCTAATGGTACAGTAACCGTTAACAACGCATTTTCACTTACTGTTTCTCCAAATATTCCGGATAACCATGCCGTATCATTTACTCTCAATTCTACCGATGGTACCGATAACTGGATCAGTTATATTTCAATTGTTGGTCATGCTCCTAATATTAAATTCAAACAGTATGTTGTCAATGATGAAGGTGGCAATGGTAATGGTCTGCTTGATCCGGGAGAAACAGCTCCTATGATAATCACTGTAGAAAATCAAGGTTCTTCAGCTGCCTATAACGTTGTTGGAATGCTTACCACTCTCGATCCATACGTTACTATACTTACATCACAGCCTCAGAATATGGGCAACATAAATGTCGGTGGAACTTCAAATTGTACATTTACAGTATCTGCCAATGCTAACATACCTGCCGGATATACAGCAGATCTTACATTAAATCTCAATGCAGATCTCGGTGTTACTCAACAAACCACTATTCAGTTGCTCTTTCCAGATTATTGTTATCCGACTGCAAGCTGTTCCTATGGTGATGGATTCACTGGTTTTGCACTTGAGCAAATTAATAACATGACCGGGAATGGCTGTAGTCCTAATGGATATGGCGACTATACCAATATGGTTGCCGATTTACAAGGTGGTCAAACATATTCAGTTCAATGGAGAACAGGATACAGTAATCAGCAGGCATCGCTTTGGATTGACCTGAATGATAATAAAGAATTTGAACCATCAGAAAGACTTATTACCGACTTTGTTCTCTCTTCGTCAAATCAAATTTATACAACTACATTTACTGTACCCGCAGGCAGTTATACCGGAAATAAACGAATTAGAATACGTGCCAATTGGCAAAACTCTTCGTCCGATCCATGCGCCAACTTCACTTATGGTGAAACCGAAGATTATACCGCCAACTTTGGCAGTCAAACAGTTCTTGCGCCACCGCAAAATGTTTCAGCAAACGTAACAGGTAATAGCGTAGTTGTAACATGGCAAGCGCCGGCAGGAGCTGATGCAACATTGTTAGGATATAATGTTTATCGCGATAATACTTTACTTGATATGGTTACCGGTAATGAATATTTTGATTTTGATCTTCCTGCCGGCACCTATTCCTATAAGGTAACGGCAGTATATGATCAGGGTGAGTCAATGCCTGCCGGCCCTGTAACTGTTTCCATACTTGTTCCTCCTACGTTGCTTGTTGCTGAGCAGCAAGGCTCAAAAGTCTTTTTGCAGTGGCAAAGCAATTTTGTTGTTGAATCGGATGGCAGCAACAAGGCAAAAACCTTTTTTGATAGTTACTTTAAGCTTTATCGTAACGATGTTGTTATAGGTGAAATTTATGATCTCTATCATTTTGATGATGCTATTGCTCCGGGTAATGAGTATTGCTACAGTGTAAGTGAGGTTGTATCAGAAGAGGGCCTTGAGACGGCCAAGTCCAATGAGATATGTGTAAATATTCCTGTTTATGGCGCCTTAGCAGTAACGCCGGGTTCACTTTATGAGACTCATAGCTCACCGCCTCAGATAACCACCAAAATTCTTACTGTAAGTAACAACGGCAATGGTCCAATTGAATTTGATGCCGTTGTTGATTTTCTCGGAAAAGACAACCGTGCTTCATTAGCCAGACCTGTCATAGAGATTGATCCTGAGTGGGTAGCCGAGCAATACGCACAACGCGCTGCATTAGAGGGAGATCCAGATCTTGCCTCTGATAATACTCATAATGTTAAAGCAACTGCACAGCCTGTTGGCAGTGTACATTATACCTCGTACATTACCAGCGATCCTTCGCGTTCGGAGTTGTATAACAACGGTCCGTTTATTACTCATCCTGGGGGTGGGGCAGGAGGAAAAGATGCTAGCGCTGTACAAACTAACCTTGGCATGAGTACTTATGGTCCAAATGTAAATCATAATATGTCGCCCGGTAACTATTATTATTTAGCTGATGATTTTGAGGTAGTAGGAACCTGGAATCTTGATGCGATTAAATTTTATGCTTATCAGACTGGTTCTGGTACTACTTCAACCTTTACCGGTGTTTATGTTCAGATATGGGATGGAGCGCCCAATGCTGGTGGCGCTGTGGTTTGGGGAGATCTGACCACTAACAGGATACAATCTACTCAGTTTTCTGATGTTTACCGTGTCTTAGATACCGACTTGACTGCTACTAACCGCCCAATTATGGAGATTAAAGCAGATATATCAGGCTGTACTCTTAACGCTGGTACTTATTGGGTACAGTGGGGGCTTACCGGTTCTGCTACATCAGGTCCATGGGGAGTTGCTGTAACTATTCTTGGCCAAACTACCACGGGCAATGGACTTCAGGCTATAAATGGAGGATGGCAAGATTGGAAAGATGGTGGAACATCTACCGGACAAGGTGGCGCATTTATCATTGAAGGTACTGCTGGCTCTCAGCCTACAAAAGATGTTGGAGTACAAGCAATTTTAGCGCCTAACACCGGCGTTAACTTAACCGGCGCTGAAGAGGTTAAATTTATTACTATGAATTATGGTACCGAGGATCAGTCCAATATTCCATGGACAGTAACTATGACTGGTCAGGGAACAGCATCATTTAATGGTACTTATGCCGGTCCGCTTGCTGCAGGCGCTACTGCAGAAATAACAGCCGGCACAGCTAATCTTTCAGCTTATGGCACTTATAATTTTCAGGCCTGTACCAACCTTACCGGCGACGAAAATGCTGCCAACAATTGCAAGACTAAAGCTGTTGAGAACAAAGAACCTTCGTTGTGTATTGATAACCTTTATTCAACAGGTTGCTACTCTTATGGTGATGGTTTGTTGAGTTGGCAGTTAGCCAATATAAATATGGATATTCCTTGCTTAAATGCAAATGATTGGTATCATGATTACAGGGATATGGTACATGAGGTTGAGGCCGGACAGACTTACGTTCTTACTGTAACAGCCGGTTATACCGACACATATTTCGACGTTTGGATTGACTTTAATAACGATCTTGTTTTGAACAATTCCGATGAGTTGATTCTTAACGATGCGGTATGTGCAACAGCCAATACTCCATATACCTTTAATATTACTATTCCGATGAATGCGCCTCGTGGGACGCATGTAATGCGTTTCAGAACCAACTGGAGTTCCCCAGTAACCGATCCATGTGCTACCTATAATTATGGCAATGCTGCCGACTTTGTTGCTACTTTGGGTACCCCATGGATAAGCATTGAGCCATCAGCAGGTTCTCTCAATGTAGGAGAGTCAACGGATGTAATTGTAACTTTCAACTCGAGCGAATTGGATTATGGCGTTTACAATGCCGATATCTTATTTGCAAGTAATAATCCATTTATCACTCAACCAGAGGTAACTGTGCCGGCGCAATTGACTGTTGGCGGAGTTCCTTCTCAGAATATCCTTATACCATTGGGCTGGAGCGGATGGTCATCTTATATTAACACGATGGGAGCTTCGTTTGAAAATGTTGTTGCTCCTGTTGTTAATGATATGGTTATCACACAGCACTTTACCGAAATGTTCTGGCCACAATGTGGCATTAATACTATGGGCAATTTTACCAACGATCACGGCTACGTTTCAAAGATGAGCGCTGAGGCTACCCTATCCTTAGAAGGTATGATTGCCGATCCTACCATCGCTTTGAATGCCGGTTGGAATCTCTTTCCGATCCTTGTTGATTGCAACCTTATTGCTGCCGAAGTATTTGGTGGCATAACAGGTTTCATCATAGGTTACGAAGTCGCCGGAAACGGAGTTTATTATCCTGCCGGTAACATTGTTACTCTTGCCACCCTTGTACCAGGTAATGCATATTGGGTGATGGTATCGGGAGCTACCAACTATACTTTCCCTGAGTGTGTTAAAGGGGCAAAAGCATCTTACATTGCTCCTTTGCGCCATGCTAATACTACTCCATGGAACGAGCCAACCTATACCGGCTCAAGTCATATTGTGGTATTCGATGCTGACGCTTCGGTATCGTTTGCTAATGGCGATATGATAGGCGCCTTCACTAATGATGGCGCTTGCGCCGGCTTGACACTTTGCGATGGTAAAGCTGTTTCGTTGGCTCTCTTTGCCGATGATATCACTACCTCGGTAAACGATGGTTTTGTTCAGGGCGAATCTCTCACCTTTAAGCTCTACCGTCAGAGCAATGATACTGAGTATAACCTTATTGTAAGCTACAGCAGTCAGGCTCCAAACAATGATGGTTTGTTTGAGGCCAATGGTCTGTCGGTCATCAACAATGTTGCCATGTATGCTACAGGCATCGGTTCGCAAGATTTGACCAGCCTCACAGTCTATCCTAATCCTTCGCAAGGTCTTTTCAATGTATCGGTAGATAACCACTCTCAGGATGTCAACTGGGTAGTTACCGATGCTAAGGGGCGGTATGTGATGGAGGGTCGGTTAGCTGATTCTCATCAGATTGATTTACGTACACAACCGAAAGGTATCTATTTTATTAAGTTTACCGGCGACAATGTTCTCCATATCGAGAAGCTCGTTGTCAGGTAATCAAAGATGAAATAAATTAAAAAAGCCCTGCCAATCGGCAGGGCTTTTTTTGATTATTGCTATTGAAGTGTTGCGATCTAAACAGGTTCTTGTACAATTTCTGGTACTTGTTCAGTTTATTTCATTTAACCATTAACGTCAAGCATAACCATAGCATGCGAATGCAAACCTTCTAACAGGTCATCATTTGTGGTAACATTATAATTAATGCCAGACGTTCCATTCCTAAAATACAGTACATCTGATCCAACGACCGGAAGCAAATTACACTTAGCTTGCAAACAGATGGTTTAGTAGATAAATGATCCACTATGTAATAATGACTAATGGGAATGTAAAAACAGATAATTTTTTAAGTGAAAAGAGATATTGCAAAGCGGGCGCTAAAGCCTATTATGATAAATCTTCACCCTTAAAATGTAAACTCAAAATATAAAATAAGCCGCCCCGGTTTAAATTTTTGATATTTAAATAATTAAGGTTATTTTGTTTTCAATATCCTTTTTTTAAATCGTACGAGTGTTTTTATTCAAAATAACAGTTGTATTTAATATGTCTTAGTCATGGAAGTAGTGATACAGATAGTATAGTCGGCAAGATTTTTATTTTCTGGCGTCAGTTTTGAAATTGAATCTTGCTCAACGGAAGCTATTGTAAGGATATTTAGGTCTGGATTATGTTTTTTCAGGTACCAATATATTCCTTCGAAATTATTTGAATGATAGGTGCCATTATAATGTATTATTATTGTTCTTTGTTGTAAATATTTCAGGATAAAATATGCCATGGTAGCATCTTTAACAGCTTGCGCTTTTGGTAAATTGTCGTTGGCGTGCGGCGATCCCATACCGCCCGTCATTTCCAACATTCCTTTGTAACCAGGAAGTTCAGGATTATAATCAATAGGTAATGGTGCTATAAATTTTTTTGCTTCATCACTTAGTTCCTCCAGCGCCTCAAATCCTCTTTGATGCACTATGGAAGCATAACGGCGGGGGATGTTACTGGCTATAAATTTGAGGTTATTATCTCTTGCGAACTCCATTAGTGGTTTATAATCAGTAGTGTAATTTTTCCATAGTCTGGTATCGTCTTCGAAATTTCGTTGGCGAATAGCGCCAGCGGTATATTCGTCGAGCTGTAATTGGTTGTCGGCTTCAAACATTTCGGCTGCAAGTATTAGGTTTTTCCCAACAGAAGCGTGAAGGTCTTTGGTTAATTCGTATTGCAGCCAGTGACAGACTGGGTTATTATGAAGCTCTCCAAACAAAACCACGTCAGCTTTTAGTGCATCATTGAGCAAAGTTTGGTATTTAACGGGTTTCCCATTTATGTTAAAGAGGTTATAAGCAGGTTTATCGCCTTTTAGTGAAGTAAGCGTTATAAAAATTATAAGAATTAAAGGATAATACTTAGTTTTCATGGTAAACTGTTTTTTTTATTTTTTCAATTAGTTTTATAAGACTATTTCAGATTTCGACATTGCTTGCAATATTCCTGATTCGCCTATTATAAGAGTTATTATGTTGGGAGAGCAGGCTAATTTTGTCGCTATTGTTCTTCCTGATTCATCCATCCATGATAGCATGGTGCAGTTAAAAAGATTATTATGAATTCCAATGTCGCTTACTTTACAAATTTTAGTAGATACTAGTTGCATCTATTATTGTTTTAATTAATAAATCCGAGCTAATTTTCGACATTTTATTTATCTAATCTTGAGGCTTGGAACGACATAGGGAGAAGGTTTTCAATGCTGTTTGAAATAAAAACTCTTCCATTATCGCCTTGCATTATAACCCTTATATTTTTGTTGTTTCGGCTTTCTGCTTCAATCATTACCTGTCTGCATGCGCCGCAAGGAGGTGTTGGGTCTTTTATTTTGAAGTCAGAGGTTTTTGCTTTTATAGCAATCGTTTGTGGCGGATCGTCAGGGAAGTTGGCTGAGGCATAAAAAAGGGCGACTCTCTCGGCACATAAACCGGAAGGGTATGCAGCATTCTCCTGATTGTTGGCAGTAACTATTTTGCCACTTTTAAGCCTGATGGCGGCGCCCACTTTATAATTGGAATAGGGTGCATAAGCATTTTCAGCAGCCTCTGCAGCCATCTCCAAAAGCTTTTTTTCGTCATGGCTTAATTCGTTTTCGGAAGAGTAAAGCTCTAATTCAAGTATAAGCTGTATTTTTTCCATATGCAATTTTTTCGTAATGGTGCGAAAATACAAATATTCAGGAGAGTAATACTGTTCTTTTCCAGTTTTAAATAATGTCAGCTTAAAACTATTAATTAATACCTATTAATCGGCGAGTGTTGGAAATTTATGTTAAAACAAATGCCAAGCATGATATCGTATGATTAATTCATTGAAGATTTTTTAGTTGTGCTTGAAAGAATGTTGTTATACTCTTGTTGGTTACCAATCAATTCTATTGCTTTTTTTATCTCCGGATCGTTGCTAAGACTTGCCTTTATTTTGCCTTTCTGATAATAATAGCGGGTTGCAATTTCAATTTTAAGGATTTCGCTGATCTCATCTCTGTGTGTGATTATGTCTTCCGATTTATTATGCATTAGTTTTTTTTCTAATGCTTCTAATTCAGGTGTTACACTATTGAGGTAATGTTCTTTTTCGGTAATTTTTTTAAGCGTATTTACAGCAATCTCACTCTCTGTAGTATAGTCGAAATTTCGTGAATCAACAAATTTGATGAAATCGTTGTAAATATCATCTGTGATTTCAAACTTTTCCGGATCGTCAATTTTATCATGTTCCCTGCGAAATTTATTGGCATAATCAAAGATTATAAACTCTGTGAAGAGAGCTTGTGTTATTGAGTTGAATTTTTGTGGCTCTATTGTAACATCCGGATCAATACCGCCGCCATCGTACACTTTCCGGCCGCTTTTTGTTGTAAATTCCGAAATCAACGAATCGGGTACTTTATAGGCGTGTCCCTCCTCATCGCGATGTGAATAGTCAATGGCTTGAATACATCTGCCGCTTGGAATATAGTATTTGGCAACGGTGATTTTCAATTTTGATTTGTAGCTTAACGGCAGTACATTCTGTACCAATCCTTTGCCATAGGTTCGCTGGCCTATTATCACCCCTCTGTCGAGATCCTGGATGGCGCCTGATACAATTTCCGATGCTGATGCTGATGCTCTGTCAACAAGCACTACAATAGGTATTTCAGTATCAAGGGGCTTGGTGTGAGTGCTATAAGATTTGTTTTTTGCTATATCTTTCCCTTTTGTGCTTACCACTAATTCACCTTTGTCAACAAAAATGTTAACGATATCAACAGCTTCGTTGAGCAAGCCGCCACCATTGCCGCGAAGGTCTAAAATAAAACCTTTAAGGTCGTTTTTTTCTTTTAGTTCGGTAAATGCTTTTTTCACTTCGCGTCCGGCATCTTGCGTAAATCCAGATAGCTTGATGTATCCAACTCCATTTTCGAGCATCCCATAGTAGGGGATATTATCAATTTTTACGTTTTCACGTTTTACAAGTACCTCAAATGGTTTGGCTGTTTCTTCACGGGATATTAGCAGGCGAATAGTTGTGCCGGGTTCTCCTTTTAAAATTTTGCTAACCTCTTCGGTATTTTTTCCTTTTGCCGATTGTCCGTCAACTTCAAGAATTTTATCCCCTGCTATCAGTCCGCTTTTATCAGCCGGAAATCCTTCATAAGGCTCTGAAATAGTAACAAAATCACCCTGTTTTTGAATGATAGCGCCAATGCCTCCATATTGCCCGGTAGTCATTAATGTAACATCTTCAATGTCAGCTTCGGGTATGAAATTGGTAAAGGGGTCGAGTGTGCCAAGCATTGAATCTACGCCTGTTTTCATCAATTGCCCGGGGCTAATCGGATCAACATAATGAATGTCGAGCTGCTTATAGATCTCGGTGAAGATGTCGAGGTTTTTAATGATTTCAAAATCGTTGCTGCGATCCTGAGCTGTAAGGTGCAACGAAGAAAAGAAAAGAAAAAAATAAAAAATAATTAGGCATCCATTAATTCGGTTCATTGTTATACTATTTTTCATTTGGCAGGTGTGTATTGTTTCCAATTATTAAGTGGTTTAAACGTTTTATGATTGATATTATTTTTGTGTTTAGGAGTGCAAAATCTGGTATGCTTTCTCCTATAAAAACAAGACTTACGATAATATGTTTTTCATGCTTATTTATCTTTTCTGTTAGTGGTGATTTGTTGATTCTCCAGCACTCGCGCATCAAACGTTTGATTCTATTTCTTTGAACTGATTTCTTAAATCTTTTTTTCGAAACAGAAAACATAACTTGAAGTGGCGATTTTAATCTTGCAATCTCCCTTCCTTCAATCTGAAAGTAAGTAACCCTGATCGGAAAGACTAAAAATGAGCTTCCCTCTTTAAAGAGCTTCTCAATGAGATATCGGCTGCAAAGCCTTTCTTTTTTCCTAAATCGTTGGCTGAGCTGCATAAATTTTCCATTTTGGCGATTACCAAGAGGATTTAACAGTTATTTAGCAAGATATTAACAAAACTGTTGTGAGATTACGATAATATCTTAATACCGTTTTTCTTATATAGTTTTTCTAAATATTGGTCGAGCGCCATAGTCATCGAGGGAGCTGTTTTGGTTGGTGCATTGAGGTCGAGGCGCAATCCTGCATCTTTTACGGCTTTTGCTGTGGCAGGCCCAAAAACGCCAATCAATCTATCTTCTTGCTTAAAGTCAGGAAAATTTATTTTAAGTGACTGTACTCCAATAGGACTGAAAAAGATAATCATATCATACTTGTTGATATCAACATCCGACAGATCAGCAGCAAGTGTACGGTACATAACAGCTTTGGTAAATTTTACCTTATTGCTTTCTAACATTTTCGGGATGGATTGCTTATGGATGTCAGAGCAAGGAAAGAGGAATTTTTCGTTGGGATATTTTTTAATGATTTCAAGAAGGTCATTAAAATTCTGGTGACCGTGAAATATCTTTCTCTTTCTGAATTGTACATATTTTTGTAGGTAATACGAGGTTGACTCAGATATGTTGAAATATTTCATGGTTTCCGGCACTACCACACGCATCTCTTGACAAAGCCGAAAAAAATGATCAGCCGAGTTGCGGCTCGTCAAGATAACGGCAGTATGGTTCAGGATGTTGATCCTTGTTTTACGAAATTCTCTTGCAGGAACTCCTTCTATTTTTATGAACTGATGGAAATCCACATTAAGATCATACTTAGTGGCCAATTCATTGTATGGGTTTTTTACCGCTTCCACTGGCTGCGGTTGTGATATAAGTATATTCTTGATCATCAATATAAAATTTGCTTAAACTCCTGACATTTAAGTTTTTATTGCTCAAAAACCCTTCCTGCGATTAATTTGTAAATAACTAACCAAGGAAAAATTTCAAGCGTGCAAAAATAGACAAATTTTTGATAAACCGAAAATTCTTCAAATCCTATTAATAGGGTAAGAGACCTGTAGGTTCTTAAAAGAATTAGAATCAATGCGATAGAAAAAATAAAATAGAGCGCAATTTCTGATCGGGTTATGGAGGAGAATAACAGGAATGGAATTAAAATAATTGTTCCAATAGTATTGTAATAAAATGAGTTGGTAAGGTATTCTTTGGTTATTGATTGAGTTTTGTAAATATGGCCAATTATCCAATGCGTAAGGTATTTTGCTGAAATTGTTATTGTAATGACTGTAAAGAAAAAAGTAAGTCTTATCAGCTCTTCAGCCTGATTATAGTAGCCATCGGTTAAAAATATTGCATCTGCCTGAAAAAGTAACACAGAAAAAGTAAGCATACAGGCAATAAATAAAAGTAACCTGACAGGCAATGGGAATAGCAAATTGTCACGAATCATTTGTTTGAAAAGTAACCTCGAATTGAACACTGATTTAAGGTTTTTATAAAAACCTTTACGTACAAGCCTGATGTAAATCAAAATACTTCCAGCAATGAGCAATGCAAAAAATTGATTGATAAATCCAGGCTGTTCAATAGTTAAGGGCTTGATAATTACAGGTGTATCTGCATCTTTGGTGATAAATCTAACCTTTGGCGTAGTTTGAATTACATGGAAGATAGAGTCCTCTTGTTGAGTACTTACCAAGCAATGATCTTCTTCATAGCCTGTAAAAACTAAACATGCTTCAGGTAATGAATCCTGCATGGCGAAAAGAGTTGATTCGTCAGTCGTTGAAAAATAAAATTAAGAAGGCTCATAGCTAATTGAGCTTGGGAGCAAAAATAAACTATTTCGTGCAGCGATATTTTATCAAATCTGTATATTTGATCTTTATTTTGTTAACAATAAATTGATTTTGCAATGTTAAATCTAATATTGTTTGGACCTCCCGGTTCAGGTAAGGGCACACAGTCAATAAAAATTGCTGAGTGTTTTAATCTGGCGCATATTTCAACCGGAGATATTCTCAGGTCGGAAATTAAAAATCAGACTCCACTTGGGCTTAAAGTTAAAGCTGTTATTGAAAAAGGTGAGCTTGTATCCGATAACCTCTTGATGGAATTACTTGAAAATGCCATTGAAAAAGAAAAAAGTAAAAATGGATTTATTTTTGATGGTTTCCCTCGTACTAACTTTCAGGCAATGGGCCTTGACACAATGCTTGAGAAGCGTAATGCCTCTATTTCTCTTGTAATATCACTTGAGGTAGATCGTGATGAGGTGGTTAAAAGGCTGTTAAGCCGAGCGAAGCTTGAAGGGAGAGTGGACGATACTGAAGAAGTAATATCAAACCGGTTGCAGGTTTACCATAATCAGACAGCGCCATTGATTGACTTTTATAAAAAACAAAAGAAATTTGTCGAAGTTAAGGGTATTGGCTCTACTGATGTCATTTTTGACTCAATAAAAGAGATAGTATCGGCTTTAATATAACTGTTGTCGTTTTTAGGTAATCCTTATTTGTATTTGTGTTAAACAAACCTTAAAAAGATATAGGGTTCACCAAATAAATAGTTTAGCCTAAAACTGCTTTTTGTTGCTAATTCGGGTTAAACTATTTTTATGCAAGTATTTTATGCTCCGTAACGGTACGAAAAGTTTAAAAGAAGACAAGAGTATTATTCTATTTTGATCATTAGTAAGACTCTCTGTTTCTGTGTTTTATTTCATTAACACTTCAGTTTTTTTTGAACTGGCAATGGTTGTGGTCTCAGTGGTAAGAAAAAGTAAGAAGCCGCTTTTAGTATGTATTGTTGCTTATTTAAAGTGTTAGTAATCAAAACGTAAAATGACCGTTAAGCTTTTCTTTTATCTTTTCTTAAATCTTTTTTTGCATTGGTTTACAATATTAGGAACCCAATTACCTTAATAAGTGCATCAAAAATTTTATTTTTGCGTCAGTTTTTTAATATTATCAATTTGAATATCAATTTAAAAGTAATAAACTTAATATTCCATTAATTTATGAGTAAAGACAAGTTGAAGTATGTTTACCTTTTTGGTGATGGCAAAGCTGAAGGCGATGCAACGATGAAAAATCTTCTTGGTGGTAAAGGAGCTAACCTTGCAGAGATGAATCTGATAGGCATACCTGTACCGCCGGGATTTACTGTAACAACTGAAGCGTGCACAATTTATAATGAGCAGGGACGCGATACCGTAGTTAAGCTCATCGAGGATGAGGTGCATAAGGCAGTCAAGAACTTAGAGAAGATCATGGGAACAAAGTTTGGCGATTCCAAAAATCCGTTGTTACTCTCTGTTCGTTCGGGGGCAAGGGCATCCATGCCTGGTATGATGGACACTGTGCTTAATTTGGGTTTGAATGATAAAGCTGTTGAAGGACTTGCATTGAAAACCGGTAATGATCGTTTTGCATGGGATTCCTACCGTCGTTTTGTTCAGATGTTTGGCGATGTGGTAATGGGACTTAAACCGGAATCCATTTTTGAAGAAGACCCCTTTGAAGTGATAATACATCAATTAAAAGAAGAACGTAAGGTTGAAAAAGACTCTGATTTGACCACTGATGATCTGAAGGAGCTGGTTAAAAGGTTTAAAGCTACCATAAAGGAAAAAACCGGTAAAGATTTTCCTACCGATCCATGGGAGCAGTTATGGGGTTCTATAATGGCTGTATTTGATAGCTGGATGAATAAGCGTGCTATCACTTATCGCAAGCTTAATAATATTCCGGCTTCCTGGGGTACTGCCGTGAATGTTCAGGCCATGGTTTTTGGTAATATGGGTAATCATTCGGCTACCGGTGTTGCTTTTACACGCGACTCAGCTACCGGTGAAAAACTCTTTAATGGCGAATATCTTGTTAATGCTCAGGGTGAAGACGTGGTGGCAGGTATCAGAACGCCACAGCAAATCACACTTGAAGGTTCAAAAAGGTGGGCTAAACTGCAGGGTATTAGTGAGCAGATGCGCGCCGCCTCTTTTCCTTCGCTTGAAGAGTTGATGCCGAAAGCTTACAACGAGCTGTTTAAATATCAGCGTAAATTGGAAAATCATTATAAGGATATGCAAGACCTGGAGTTTACCATTCAGGAAGATAAGCTTTGGCTATTACAAACACGTAGTGGTAAACGAACAGGGATGGCAATGGTAAAGATCGCAATGGACCTGTATCGCGAGAATAAAATTTCAAAAAATGAAGCTTTATTAATGATCGAGCCAAACAGGCTTAATGAACTGTTGCATCCCGTATTTGATAAAGCTGTTTTACAAAAGGCAAATGTCATTGCCAAAGGATTGCCGGCATCGCCTGGCGCTGCTAGCGGACAAATAGTTTTTAATGCCGAAGAGGCTCAAATGTGGGCAAATCAAGGTAAGAAGGTGATTTTAGTTCGCATTGAGACTTCTCCGGAAGACCTTGGCGGGATGAACGTTGCCGAAGGTATTCTTACCGCGCGCGGTGGGATGACTTCACACGCCGCAGTTGTTGCACGTGGAATGGGTAAATGCTGTGTGTCGGGTGCCGGAAGTCTTAAGATCAATTATAAAAACAGAACAGTTAAAACTGATAACGCAAACCTGAAAGAGGGTGATTGGATTTCGCTAAATGGAACGACAGGCGAAATTTATGAAGGAAAAATCGGCACTATTGATCCGGAGCTTAGCGGCGACTTTAATCGTTTGATGGAAATAGCTGACAGTATTGCGAAAATGGAAGTTCGTACAAATGCTGATACCCCAAAGGATGCATTAAAAGCACGAAATTTCGGCGCTACCGGGATTGGGTTGTGCCGTACCGAACATATGTTTTTTGAAGGCAATCGTATAACGGCTATGCGCGAAATGATCCTTGCTGATGATGAAGAAGGTAGAAGAAAAGCTTTAGACAAACTTTTGCCAATCCAGCGTAGCGATTTTGAAGGAATATTTGAAGCTATGCACGATTTGCCTGTAACAGTTAGGCTGCTTGACCCACCTCTACACGAGTTTGTGCCACATGATGACAAAGAGCAAGAGGAGATGGCCAAGGTGATGAATATTGATGTAAGTATTGTTAAAGCTAAGGTGGAGGCTCTGCATGAAATAAATCCAATGCTTGGACATCGCGGTTGCCGCTTAGGTAATACCTATCCTGAAATATCAGAAATACAGTCACGTGCCATTATTGAAGCTGCTCTTAATCTTAAAAAGCGTGGTATAGTTACAAAACCTGAGATTATGATTCCGCTCACCGGTAGCCTTAGTGAAATGAAAATGCAGGAAGATATTGTTAGAGAGACCGTTGAGAAAGTGTTTGAAGAACGTAAAGATACAATCGAATATATGGTGGGTACCATGATTGAGGTGCCTCGTGCAGCCCTTTTGGCCGATGAGATTGCACAATCGGCAGAGTTTTTCTCATTCGGAACTAACGACTTAACCCAGATGACATATGGTTACTCAAGGGATGATGCTGGTAAGTTCCTTGGCGTTTATCTTGATAAAGGAATATTACCAAATGATCCTTTTCAAATTCTTGATCAAGAAGGCGTTGGACAATTGATGCGGGTTGCTGTGAAAAGAGGTCGTGACGCACGTAAAAACCTAAAGATTGGAATTTGTGGCGAGCATGGTGGCGAACCTTCGTCAGTTGAGTTCTGTCATACATTAGGCTTCGATTATGTAAGCTGTTCCCCATTCCGTGTTCCAATTGCAAGATTATCAGCAGCACAAGCTGTTATAAAAGAGAAGATGGCCAAAAAAGCCGGAAAAGTAACTAAGAACAAGAAGAAGAAAAAGACCAAGAAGTAATCTAAATAATTAGACATTGGTTAGATTGAACCCCGATTAAGTATTTGATTACACTTAATCGGGGTTATTTTTTAACACACAGCGGTTGGATTTTGATAAAGTATGGCTTATGTTTTAGTAAGGCGCTAAAAAATTACAATAGTCAGAAAGGGTTTTTAAAGGAGTTGTTTCTGGATGCAGGTAAAAGGTTTTAGACACGGTAATAATTTTTCAATTCGACATCATTGCTATTGACAAAGTGGAGGTTGTATTTATAGAAGTTAAAACCTCTCTTCACCATCAAGATATTAATACATGTCATGAAAGTATATGGAAAGTGAAGTAGTAAATGCCTGAATTTGAAAACAAGCCTTTTTATGGCGCTGTCGCTTTTCTTATTGCTAATAGCTCCAGTGATTATATGGCTGAGAAGATCGTCTAATTTGTAATCAGCGCTCCCAGCGGGAGCGCCTCCATTATCAATAATAAAGTTTTTACATCAAAGGCGTTTTAATCTATCTGTTGGTCTAAGAATTACTCATTGGATGATTTAAAGTTATCCGGCGAGGTTAACGGGTTATTGAATGTTTTCACTTTCCGGTAACCCGTATTCTTCAATCATTCTTATATCCAATGCTTCTAAGCTATCTAAGATAGGGTTGTATATTTCGGGGATTACTGGTATGTGTACTCCGCGGGCATTGATTTTACCTTCGAGTATCATCTCCACGCCTACGGCAGCAGGTAAAGCTACTGTGCGGGCTATTGCTGTGTCGGTTGCTGGGGTACCAAAATCGAGCATCCTCGATTTGATAACCTCTTTTGACCCATCGGGGTATGATGCCAGAAAAGTGTGTTGCATCACAACCATGTCGCGCTCGTTATAGCCTAGCATCATTTTACTGATCATCATATCGGAGGTGATTTCGTAGGGCGTATCTTTTCCCCGTCCCATTGGTTTGTCGTCAAATAGTCCGAGCCATTCCATAGCATCAAAGGCGTAGCTATCTGCTGGAAGATTAATATATTTCGCAGCTTTTTTCCGAATGTCGGTAGGATCTTTTTCGCCAATAAGTTTAGCTACAAAGCCGGCATAGGTCAGATTGGTGAAATCATATTCGTCGCTGGTGATCAGGTGCAGGCGTTTCATTGCGTCCAATGTTTCACACCATCTCGGGAATCGAAAGGTACCTCTGAAGATTGTTTTTGTTTCGGGGATACCATAAATATTAATGTATGGGATTGAGTCGCGGTTTGGATAAACTTCAAGTTCGCCGACATCGGGAAAGTCAACGATGAATGGATTTTTAAATATGTCTATCGGTTCAATATATATTTCTTTTCCTCTTTTTAGGAAATGGCCATCGTTGTTACCGGCCATTACAACCCCTTTTGGGCTCCACGAGAATTTATAGTTAAAGGGGTTATCGCAGGCCTCCGGTGCAGGCAAAGCTCCACAGAGCGAATAAAACTCTTCTATTTTACCCTTTTTATTGTGAACATAGTCAATGATACGCATTGCCGACATGTGGTCAATACCCGGATCAAGTCCAAGCTCATTAAGAATGATAATTCCAGCTTTTTTTGCTTCTGAATCAAGAGCTTGCATAGGTGGTTTTACATAAGATGTGGTAACCATGTTTTTCTTATGTGTGATACATATTTTGGCTACTATAACATGATATGCCCAGGGTAACAGGCTCACTATCAAATCGTGATCCTTTATCATGTCGTTTAGTCCCGGTTCATCATCTACTGTCCATGCGATAGATTTTCCGTTTTTGTGTCCGCCGATCATGTTATCGGCCTTTGATTTTGTGCGGGTTGCAACGGTAACATAGTAACCGCGTTCGAGCAGGTAGGCTACTATTGGCTTCACCACAAGACCTGCACCCAAAATGAGTACTCTTTTCATCGAAATTGATTTATAAATTGTTAAAAAATATTAATGTCAATCGAGATATTTCTGAAGATACTGGTAATCAGGGGTTAGTTTCCCTTTATGGAGAATGAGCGCTCGTTTTATCTCTGGTGGAAGCTCTAATTTTTCGAAACTTACATTGTAATTAGCTCTTACTATTTCGGGGATGAAATCAATAAGCGCGTCGCCAAATGCTTCTGAGGAGTCGCGCGGTAGTTCGCTGGGCAGGATATCAACAGCCATCACAAGGATACCATTTCCTTTAAAGCCCATTGTAGGGGTACGATTAACCGGATCATAAACAAATACGGGGTCTTCGATAGCGGTACCTTTATGAGTGAATTCAATCGAGCCATCGGGATCGCACGTAACATCGCCTATCACTTTGAGCTTCATATCACCTTTCTTATATAGCTGTTCTATATCGTCTTTTGAGACTAAACGTGGAAAATTCTCATCCCAATACATACAGTTCATTAGGATGGTGAGGTGAGGAAGGTATTTTTGGAACGAGTTTTTATAGTTTTCGGGATGTTGATGAAATTCTTTTAGGCTAAAAGGTTTTCCTGGCTCAATGGGTTCGGTAATATCATCTTTATAAAAAACGGTTTTGTATATCAGCTTGTTTGAATAATTTCCCGAAGCTTTGAGATTAATTAATTCGGCAGGTGTGATTTCTACAGCAGGTAATAAGTTGGCTATATGTTGCGAGCCTTTACTAACGTTTCCTCTACCTGTGAACCCTATGGTAAATGGCGCCATTTCGTCGGGTAATCCTTGAGCGCGTATTAGTTCACCAACTTCACGTATGGCCTGTTCGGCATCGGCAAGAGAATGGTAGTTTACTGACTGTTTGATCCTGAGGAATGGCGTTTCAACACCAAGCACTTTCATCCTTGCACCAAACGACCACAGGGAATTGATCATACCGGCCAAACCAGCAAAGCGGCCAAAAAATATCAAACGCCTCCCCGAATCGTCAACAATGCGTTCGTAATCAATAAGATTACAACGTTTGCCCATCATTTCGGAAAGCATCGGCATATTGTAAGGCTGCCCCTTGATAACATGTGAAAAAAAGATGTAGGTCTTCTCCTCTTCGAACCACGATGCAGGAATCTCTTTTACTCCAAATATCACAGGTATTTCTGAGAGGTTGTCAGTTATTACTGCTCCTGCATGCTTGTATTCGTTTTCGTGAAATACTCTTTTTTTAGATCGCTCCACATGTACTTCTATACCGTGCCCGACTAACTTTTTAACATGTCGGGGCGTTAAGGCGCTACGTCGCTCCATCAGGTATTTGTCTTCGTGCCTGATACCAACTTTTCTGTTCATAATCATCTTTTTAAAAAAAAAATTACGCCACAAAATTACATAAAGTTGTTAGGTCGAATTGTGGTAGGAGGTAAATTATAAATGTTTTAAATAGATCGAAAGAAAAAGGAGAATGGGTGAGTGGAGGAGAAGCAATTTAACCTGATAAATGCTTTTACTGGATGTGAAGAATGGAGGCTTTAAAAAAAAATTCACTATTTAATTTCCTAATAATTAATATGTTATTAACTATGTTCAGTAAATACCCAAGCGAAAAATAGCGATTATTGCTTTTTGTTTAATAATTATTTTATTTTTGCCGGCTGAATTAAAAAAGTTGATAATTTAATTAAATTTAAGATGGATTATGAGAATTGTGTTTACGAAACACAAAAAAATCTTTATTACAAAAAGATTTAAATAATTAATTCCCACTTTTTTTTAATCTTTTTCATTTAAAATCAGTTAAATGTATCCATGTGTAAGGATATGTAAATATTAGTTTGTTTAATTGAGTAGGATGATTAAACATAAAAAATACCTTTGCTGATTTTTAGAAAAATAATTTGTTATTAGCTTTTCCCTTTTAGTTAAAGGACTTTTACATGGAATGTTTGGCAAATTAATATGAGTTTTAAATATTTGTTTAGTTTAAAAAATTCTACTATCGTGTGTTTCAAAAGAATTACTCCTTCAATACCATTTAGTATGTCCTGTACGGCTCTTTTTGGATTTCAATTTAAACGTAATCATTCATCATATTGGCTTTCTGCCGTATTGATTTCGTTTTTTCTAATGATAACCGCTATTGGATTTGCGCAGGCGCCTGCGCCGGTGTGACACACTTCAGGGCTAAAAACCAATTTTGGGATCGGTACAGCCGTGTCTGTTAACAGACCTGATGCTGTTGTGGCTGGTGATTTGATCCTTTTGTTTTTTGCACAGACAAAAAGCTCAATGATTGATTCCATCAGTGGATTTACTACTCCTACCGGTTTTACCATGATTCATTCCGAACATAATACCACTACTAATTTACGACCGGAGGTAGTGGCTTTTTATAAAATTGCCGGTGGAAGTGAACCTGCTGCCTATACCAGTACAGCGACAGATTTTCTTTCTACAGCGCCAATGTGGAAAGCAGTGGCAGTGAGAGTGACCGGACACGATCCTACTAATCCAATACAAGGACATAGTGGAAATAGCCCGACTTTAGCCACTACATCGGTTACACTTCCTTCTTTAACAACGGTTGTTTCCAATACACTATTAGTAAGCGCCGTTACTGTTCGCCGGTCTATTTCCTCAATCAATGTAAACCCTATGACGCTGCAGTGGTTTTTGGATGGTACAGGAACCACCGATGATAGCTCAAATGAACCTTCACTTTTCGGATCTACACAAGTTATTCCTTCTGCCGGTTCTACCGGTACGCGTCAGCTTACATGGAGCGGCTCAGGACGTGCCGCCGGATTGATGTTTACCATTAATCCATCTTTAGTTAATGCTGATTTGGAAGTTACAATGAGCGTAAATCCGTCCAGCTCGCATTATTTTGCCGATACTGTTAACTATACCATTACTGCAACCAACCTGAGTAATTCACTTAATGGCGCTACCGGTGTGGTAGTTACTGATCTCTTACCTCCAGGCTTAGGATTAACATCTCATACCGCTTCTACCGGCACAACTTATACTCCTGCAACTGGTAAGTGGAATATTGGAAACCTTGCTAAAAATGAGAGTAAGACTCTTACGCTGCAAGTAACGATTGTATGTTTTGAGACCAATTTTAAGAATGTTGCTACTATTATCGGGAACGAATTCGACCCGAATATCTTAAACAACCAGGCCGAAATAACACTAAGTCCCATGACCGGCGGGTCAAATCCATGCCCCATAATTGCCAATGATGATATTGCAAATGGGTTACAAGGAGAACCTATTATTATCCATGTAACTAATAATGATAAAGGAGAATTTGACGTTTCAACACTCTCTATTACCGTACAACCCATTAATGGTACAACTCAGATAGTACAAAATGGAATAATCCACTATCTTCCAAATGGTAACTTTACTGGCACCGACCAATTTACATATAGAATTTGTAATACGGCAGAAACTATTTGTGATGTTGCTACCGTATATGTAACCATTACCGAAGACTACACCAGCCCCTGTCTTGAAGCTACGCGCGATAAACTCTTTTATCTTCCTTTTCCGGAAAACAAAGACCAGATGAGAGAGGCATTGTTATCAGCTGGTAGCTATTACATGGATAATGGTCCTAATGGTGGAACAACAATTAGAAGTCTTGTATGCATAAAAATTCCCTATCCTAAAACAATTATTATATATGACCACTGGGAAGATGGTTATGAAGCTGATATTACCGTTCCAACCCAATCAACCACCCAGATTTGGGGTGATGGAGACCTGAGCAACGGAGTGGCGCCCGGCTATCCCAATGATATTATTCCTCCCGGCGGTTGCATCGTCTTTGATCAGACGTTTGGCTATAATGACCGTAATCAGGCTCAAATTTTTTATGACGGTAAAGATAAAATACTTTCAAGCAACAATATTTTTATATCAAAAATAACCGGTGATAATGCTCGTTTTTCAATTCAGAACGTAAAAACCGGTGTGTTGGATGTATCCCGTTTTGGAAAGTTATTTAGGGTGGGCATTGGCGAGGATATGGACCAGCCTACAGGAGTTACTGCTTTTAGGTATGTTTCACTTTTTATCAGGGCTGCTTATGATAGTACAGAGGTGTTTCTTGATTACGATGGTGATGGAATTATTGATGAAACTAAAATATTGAATGAAGGTGAGGTGTGGTTCTATGATGGCACTGCCGCTTCTCCCGGAAATGCTAATACTGACGTAAACAAAAGCAATGATATCAAAGCAACGGCAACGATCACTGCAACGGAGCCTGTAGGGGTGGATGTGGTGTTTGGGGGTATTGATACTTATGGAACGCGCAACCTCTATATACTACCGAACAAATTTTACTCGTATGAGTACATAACTCCGGTGCATACTACTTTAAGCACTGCTCCTGTTATAGCTTATTTTACTAATAATTTACCTGACACCATTACTGTTAACTGGAATAATGGGAGTGGAGGAAGCGGTTCAATAAATGTACCAGGCAATGGTTTCAATTATCTTCCATTATCTGCAAGTTCAGGTTATCATTTCAAAAGCGTAGATGAGAAACCCTTTACAGCTATGGTTGTAATAGATGCAGACGATAATGGTAGTGCTTACGATTGGGCCTATCCGGTTATACCCTTCAATCAGCTTACAAACTACGCCTCCATTGCCTGGGCGCCCGGATCGGATAATTTGTCGGCCAACTATAATCCAATATGGGTTACAGCGAATGAGGCTACTACTGTATATGTGAAATGGAATGGGAATTTGACCGATACAGGTCCGAAAATTTCACCTCGCGGACTGCCTTACGATGTTTCGTATAATATTAGTGCTCTCCAGTCTCTTAGAATAAGAAATACTATTACCAATGACAACTCAGGAACAGCAGTATATACTTGCGGCACTCCTATAGTAGCCGTATGGGGGCAGGATGCCGGCTACGGAGTAAACCAAAGCCCGGGGATGGACGTGGGCTATGTGATGCGGCCAGGCTGTTTGGAACATCTTATTATTGCCAATGATGATTTTGAGGTAACCGAACCCGATGAGCCGGTTTTGATCAATGTTGTGGATAATGATGGCAGCTTTTTGTGCAGCATAGATATTTCTTCTATTAGTATAATTAAACAGCCTGACCATGGATCACTTGTAATAAACGGTGATGGAACCATTACCTATACGCCTAATCCCGGTTTTAGTGGCGACGACTCTTTTGAATATAGTTTATGTTCTGAGGAATATAATAACACTTGCGATATAGCTAAGGTTACAATTAAAATTCGACCCTGCGATGAGATTGCAGCCGGTGCGGGCGTCAATGTGGTAAAGGGAAAAGTATTTCTGAACATGACTCCCGATGATGGTACATACGACGGCGATGAGCCTTTTGTGCCGGGAGTGCAAGTAGATCTTTATGTAGATAAAAATTGTGATGGTGTTGTTAACGCAGGTGATAACTTAATGGAAAGCGTTGTAACTGACGCTTCAGGGCGTTACCATTTTAATACTGCAGGAGATACCTATGCAAAAGATGTTTTTGACGCTGCTTCCGCTCAATATAATTTAAATGCCGGTACTATTAACTGGAACGCTGACTGGATGAGATCAGATAATAATCGTATAACATCTGAAGTGGACGCAATACCCGGTAATTCATCCAACAGGGCTTTGCGATTTAGCGGTGGTGGAAATAGTGCAACACGAAGCCTTAATTTTTCGAATGCAACAAGCGCTGCCTTGAAATTTAGCTTTAGGAAGGCTTTAAGTTCGGCAAGCGCAAGTAAATATATGGAAGTTTACCTTGACTACTATTATAATGGATCTCACGCAGATCTGTTATACACCATAGATGGCTCAAAAGATGATGGTTTAGATTATTTTTATCATGATGTAGTCATTCTCATTACCTCTGGTTTCAACCCCAATGGAAGTAATACTTTACGCTTTGTTACTTCAGGATTAGCAACTAATGAGTATATATTTATTGATAATGTTGAACTTATCTATTTACCTGCCTGCTTTATTACAAAGGTAAACCCTGCAAATACATATGGAAGATATATTGCATCTTCGCTTGATACTGCATCCTATTTTTTTGATGGCTTAGGATATTGTAGCGCTAATAAATACCTTGGCGTGTTAGCCGATATTGATGCTGTTGATGATTCAACGACAGTAACCAAAGATATACCTTTAATAATTGACGTGCTTGGTAACGATAAAGGTAATCTAAATCCGGCAACTGTTATCATTATGGAGGAACCTTCCCATGGTTCGGTAACCGTTAATCCCAATGGAACGATTACCTACACCCCAAATTCCGGTTATACCGGAATAGATAGTTTAAAATACCAGGTATGCAGCATTGACGACCCTAATTTGTGTGACATAGCAACCGTGAAACTGAATGTGCAGTGTGCATATATTGCCGGCAAAAATATAATTAACGGAATGGTGTTCGGCGACATTGACTTAGATGGAAATTTCGACACCGGAGAAATGGGTGTTGCCAACATTAATGTAGAGTTGTACGACAATGCAAACAATCTGATTGAAACCAAAAAGACATCTTCATTCGGGAACTATCAGTTTGAGATAGATTGTGAATTTATGGTAAGAGATGAATTTAATACGCCAGCTTACAACAACAATGATGGATATAACAACTGGAAAACGAATTGGATAGAGAGTGGGGAAGCTATTGATAGTCCTACAGAGGGATATATAAAAATTGTAAACGAGAAATTACGTGTTTCAGGTAATGGTTCTACTTCACAAGTTTCAATACAGAGAAGTGTTGACTTGAGTGGATATATAAACGCTACCTTAACTTATGACTACTATAGATCAAGTTTTAATAGCACAAGTGACTGGGTTGACTTTGAAGTTTCAAAAGACGGCAATAGCTTTACTCGATTAAAACGTTATTCAAGCACATCTCCCTTAAATAGTTCAGAGACATTCGATATCAGTGAATATATTGGACCAAATACTACGATCCGTATTAGAGAGTCGAGCAGTAGTTATTTTGTTTCGTCTGAGTACGTTGATTTCGATAACATACAAATAGTTGCCACTATCTATCCTTTTAGTGTGGGAGATGATTTTGAAACTAAGGAATATAACAGGAACGATGGCAATAGAAATTGGAAAACAAATTGGGTAGAAAGTGGAGATCCAATAACAGATCCAGCAACATCTGGTAGTATCTTTATCACTGACAACGGACAGCTTAGGGTGCAAGGAAACGGAAATAGTAGTCAGGTTTCTATTCACCGGAGTCTTGATTTAAGTAATGCAAGTGTAGCGGTATTGTCCTTTTCTTATGAAAAGTCAAGTTTTTTATATTCTAGTACTTACGATTGGGTAGATGTTGAAATTTCAAAAGATGGTAATAATCCATTTGTTTTATTAAAAAGAATTGCTGGCACAGCTGCATCCTCTGGCTATGAAAGCATTGAAATTAACAACGCTTACTTTGGTGCAAATACGACAATAAGGATTATAGAATCATACTATAGTTATTTTACTTCTGATGAATATGTTCTATTCGACAATTTTCGAATTTCCTATAAAACGGATGATAATTACCATGTAAAAATTGGCACACATACCGGATACAATCTTACCACAACGGATATTTACAATGTTACTCTTTCCGGCTGTGGTGTTGCCTCCTGCTCCAACAATTTCGGTCTGGCAGCTTCTGACCTTCAGATAGTAAAAGAGGTGGATAATGTTGAGCCTTATATTAATGATAATGTAATATTTACTCTTACCGTAACAAATAATGGTCCGAGCGATAATACAAATGTTATAGTAAATGATTTGTTGCCTAATGGATTTCAATGGGTTTCTGATGACGGAAGCGGTACATATAATCCCTCAACCGGTGTATGGACAATTGGAAATTTGGTTTACAATGCCACTGTCAGTTTGCAAATTTCTGCCAAAGCTTTAGAAACAGGCAACCATATGAACATAGCTACAGTATCTGGCGATTTGTCCGATCCTAATGAGGATAACAATACGTCGCAAGCTGCTGTTTCGCCCGAGCCATGGGCAGACCTTGCTGTACAAAAAGTAAGCTCAACAAATGCTGTATGTAAAGGAGAGCTTTTTACATATACAATAACTATTACCAATAACGGTTTATGTACTGCCCCCAGTGTTGTGGTTGAAGACATCTTTGACCCGGCGCTTGACATAATAAGCGTTACCCCAAACGTTGGAAGCTGGAGCGCTCCTAACTGGACTATTGCCTCATTAAATAGTGGCGCTACGGCAACACTTATCGTTACTTGCAAAGTGAATGAGGGGTCTAGCATAGTAACTTTGACAAATACAGCTACCGTAAGGAGTGACATAATTGATCCTGATGAAAGTAATAACACATCTACTATTACAATTGATGTATTAAGTCCTTCTCTTTCTATTACTAAAGAAGGAACTTTGGCTATGGATGTCGTTACGCCAAATGATCGTTTGGATGCAGGCGATAAGATTCATTATACCTTTACGGTTACCAATACCGGAAATGCAACACTTACTAACGTTGCTGTAACCGAATACAATTCATCTGTTACAATAGATAACGGCGGAGTTATTGGCACCCTTGCAATTGGTGCAACAGTTATACTTACTGGAACCTACACTCTTACCCAAGCAGATATTGATGCCGGCACATTTACCAATACAGCTTCGGTAACCGGTAAATGTAGAAATATAGACTATACGGATGAGGATATGGATGTGCAGATACTGGAGCAAATCCCTGAGCTTTTAGTTACCAAAACTGCCGCTGAGAGTAGTTATGCTTCCCTTGGCGACGTTCTCCATTATACTATTACAGTAGCGAACACCGGTAATGTTACTATAATTAATATTGAAGTTACAGACGATCTTACCGGAGGAGAGTGGACTATTGATGAGCTTGGTCCAAATGCTATTTATACCGTTACCACTACCTATACCATCACGGAGGCTGACCTTGTTGCCGGTAGTGTTGTGAATAACGTTACAGCCTCTGGTGAAGATCCTAATGGTGAAGTTATTGGAGACGACGACATAGTAACTGTTAATGTGGATAAATCCGACTTAAAGATTGAAAAGATCGTTTCAAACGCTACCCCTGATGTTGGCGATGAAGTAACCTTTACCATAACCGTAACCAATCTTGGGCCTAATACAGCTACCGGTGTAGAAGTTGTTGACCAATTGCCAAATGGTTATGGTTCCATTACTAACATTTCCAATGGTGGCGTCTTTGAAACAAATACTATCACTTGGAGTGATTTGACAGTAGTAGTTGGTACTCCTGTGGTATTGACCTTTAAAGCTACTATTTTAGAACCTGGAATTGGTGTAAGCTATACAAACCATGTTGCGATCACATCAAGCGATCAATATGATCCTGTGGATAGTAATAATGAAGATGAAGAAGGACTAACGCCTCGTCAGGCCGATTTGTCTGTGACCAAAATTCAGATTAATCCTTCCAATCTTCCGCTTCCTAATAATCCTTCTTCGGTATCAAGTTTAGTTGAGGTAACACCTTCTGTAATTGTTGCCGGTGAACGTATCTATTATTTCTTAAACGTACAGAATGCAGGCCCTGACAATGCTATCAATGTGTTGCTTACCGATGCTATTCCTGCCGGTATTACCAATGTGGAATACTCGGTCAGTTTCGGTAATAATTGGAATGCATGGACCGGTTCGTTGAGTAAATATGAGTTTATTTCTTCTGGCGCTACTTATTTTTTGATTCGCGGTGATGTTGATCCCGGAGCAACTGGTACAATAACTAATACAGCCTCCATAAACAGTGGAAAAACTTACGATCCTGATTTGGAAAATAATGAAGATTCAATTGTAACAACAGTTCATCAGGTTGCTGATTTGGGTTTAAGTAAAAAACTAATCGGAAGTTCATCAGGTGTTGGTTACGGTGGTGATGTAGAATACGAAATTACGGTTATCAACCTTGGTCCGAGTGATGCTTTAAATGTTACTATTGAAGATATTATTGATGCAACATATTTTAGTTCTGTTTATTACTCAACAGATGGTGGTTCAACTTATTCTAATCCATGGACAGGATCCCTTAATATAGGAACTTTGGCTTATGGATCTTTAGCAAGTATTCGTATCAAAGGATACAATCTTCAGACTGTTGCACCGGATACACTCGTAAATACGGCGATAGTTAGCACAACGGTAACCGATCCTGTTTTGGAGAATAATGAAGAAACAATTAGCACTCCGTTAGGCGCTGCGGTTGACTTATCCATTGTTAAAACTTGCCCTTCAGAAGTTATCTCCGGCACGGAAATAATCTATGAGATCCAGGTTGAAAACACAAGCGATATCTATACTGCTATTGGAGTTCGTATGTACGATTTATTAGATGCTAATATTTTCAAAAATCAGAGATACTCTCTTGATAGTATTAATTGGAGCACATGGTCAGGCGCTTCTCCAAAAATTGATTTAGATGCTGGTGAATCACAGATCTGGTATATCCTTGCAGATGTCGGCAGCGATGCTCCTTTGGGAATTTACACGAATACCGCTACCGTTAATTCCGATACTCCTGATAGCGATGAGTCAAATAATACCTCAAGTTGTAATACAGATATTAAAGGTGAAGCAGATATTAGAATTGTAAAAACTTTGATCACTGCCCCTGAGGATGTTGTTGCAGGTAGTCAAATTGAGTTTTTGCTTAGTTATTATAATGATGGTCCTAGCGATGTAACAATTTGTCTTGTATCGGACACTATTGCAGCCGGTTTGACAAATGTAACGGCTTCACCTTGTGGTTTCATTTATTCGCCTTGGCTTGGTTCTTATGATGCAGGCCATGTTGTTGCCGGTGGAAGTGGTACAATCATTATCCGCGGGACATTAGATGAAAATTATATCGGCGTCTATACCAACACAGCAACTGTTAGTAGCGATGTTTACGATCCAGATGAAAGTAATAATACATCTACCATTACAATTGATGTACTAAGGCCTTCTGTTTCTATTACTAAAGAAGGAACTTTGGCTATGGACGTCGTTGCGCCAAATGATCGTTTGGATGCTGGCGATAAGATTCATTATACCTTTACGGTTACCAATACCGGAAATGCAACGCTTACTAACGTTGCTGTAACTGAATACAATTCATCTGTTACAATAGATAACGGCGGAGTTATTGGCACCCTCGCAATTGGTGCAACAGTTATACTTACTGGAACCTACACTCTTGCTCAAGCAGATATTGATGCCGGCACATTTACCAATACCGCCTCGGTAACCGGTAATTATAATAATAAAGACTATACTGATGAGGATGTAGATGTGCAGACGCTGGAGCAAATCCCTGAGCTTTTAGTTACCAAAACTGTCGCTGAGAGTAGTTATGCTTCCGTAGGCGACGTTCTCCATTATACCATTACAGTAGAGAACACTGGTAATGTTAATATAATTACTATTGTAGTTACAGACGATCTTACTGGAGAAGAGTGGACTATTGATGAGCTTGGTCCAAATGCTATTTATACCGTTACCACTACCTATACCATAACGCCGAATGACCTTGTTACCGGTAGTGTTGTGAATCACGTTACCGCTTCCGGTAAAGATCCTAATGGCGAAGATGTTGAAAACGACGACACAGTAACTGTTAATGTGGACAAATCTGACTTAAAGATTGAAAAGATCGTTTCAAACGCTACCCCTGATGTTGGTGATGAAGTAACCTTTACCATAACCGTAACCAATCTTGGGCCTAATACAGCTACCGGTGTAGAAGTTGTTGACCAATTGCCAAATGGTTATGGTTCCATTACTAACATTTCCAATGGTGGAGTCTTTGAAACAAGTACTATCATTTGGAGTAATTTGACGGTAGAAGTTGGTACTCCTGTGGTATTGACCTTTAAAGCTATTATATTAGAACCTGTAATTGGCGTCAGCTATACAAACCATGTTGCGATCACATCAAGCGATCAATATGATCCTGTGGATAGTAATAATGAAGATGAAGAAAAACTAACACCTCGTCAGGCCGATTTATTTCTGACCAAAATTCAGATTAATCCTTCCAATCTTCCGCTTCCTAATGATCCTTCTTCGGTATCAAGTTTAGTTGAGATAACACCTTCTGTAATTGTTGCCGGTGAACGCATCTATTATTTCATAAACGTACAGAATGCAGGTCCTGACAATGCAATTGATGTGTTGCTTACCGATGCTATTCCTGCAGGTATCGCCAATGCGGAGTATTCTCTCGATTTCGGTAATAATTGGAATGAATGGACAGGTTCAATGAACGAACCTGAGTTTGTTTCTCTTGGCGCTATGTATATTTTGATACGTGGTGATGTTGATCCCGGAGCAACGGGTACAATAATTAATACAGCCTCAGTAAACAGTGGTTCAACTTACGATCCAGATAAAGATAAAAATGAAGATTCAATTGTAACAACAGTTCTGCAGGTTGCTGATTTGAGTTTAAGTAAAAAACTAATCGGAAGTTCATCAGAAGTTGGTTACGGTGGCGATGTTGAATACGAAATTACGGTTACCAACCTTGGTCCGAGTGATGCTTTAAATGTTACTATTGAGGATATTATTGATGCGACATATTTTAGTTCTGTTTATTACTCAACAGATGGTGGTTCAACTTATTCTAATCCATGGACAGGATCCCTTAATATAGGAACTTTGGCTTATGGATCTTCAGCAAGTATTCGTATCAAAGGATACGATCTTCAGACTGTTGCACCTGATCCACTTGTAAATACGGCAACAGTTAGCACAACGGTAACCGATCCTGTTTTGGAGAATAATGAAGAAACAATTAGCACTCCGTTAGGCGCTACGGTTGACTTATCCATTGTTAAAACCTGCCCTGCAGAAGTTATCTCCGGCACGGAAATAATCTATGAGATTTTGGTTGAAAACACAAGCGACATCTATACAGCCATTGGGGTTCACATTCAGGATTTATTAGATGTTAATATTTTCAAAAATCAAAAATAT